>JAANMU010001179.1_pt1 | contig 25537 bp, 26 predicted proteins | sample 7279701 | NCBI WGS metagenome assembly JAANMU01 (sample SAMN14094539, study PRJNA606508) | bioreactor metagenome | isolation source: A lab-scale SPAN reactor treating ammonium-rich wastewater day 57 | place: Ireland: Galway | collected 2017-03-13 | reverse complement strand
ACCGTCTCGCCCTGGCCGGCGTCGTTGTAGTGGATCCTGAAGCCGTGCAGCGACGCCTCGTCGATCGTCGCGAACCGGCTCGTGGATGCCTCGGTCAGCTCAGCCATTCGTTGTCTCCTTCCGGTTGGTTCGGGAATCGGCTTGTACGCGACGCGCCCTGGCAAGCGTGAGCGCGGTGTCTTCGACCATGTCTTCCTGGCCGCCCACCATGCCGCGTCGCCCCATCTCGACGAGAATCTCGCGCGCCGGAACGCCGTACTTCTCCGCGGCGCGCTTTGCGAACAGCAGGAAGCTGCCGTAGACGCCCGCGTAGCCGAGGGTCAGCGCGTTGCGGTCGATGCGGATCGGGAAGTCCATGATCGGCACGACGAGATCCTCGGCCACGTCCTGGATCTTCCAGACGTCGACCCCGGTCTCGATCCCCATGCGATCGCAGACGGCCACGAGGACTTCCATCGGCGTGTTTCCGGCGCCGGCGCCGAGCCCGGCGGCGGCAGCGTCGATGCGATTCGCGCCTGCCTCGATCGCTGCGATGCTGTTCGCAACGCCCATCGCGAGGTTGTGGTGGCCGTGGAAGCCGAGCTCGGTTTCGGGCCGAAGCGCCTCGCGCACGGCGGAAATGCGGGCGCGCACGTCGTCAGGAAGCATGTAGCCAGCCGAATCGGTGACGTAGACGCAGTTCGCGCCGTACGCTTCCATCTGGCGTGCTTCGCGAACCAGCCGCTCGGGGCTCGCCATGTGCGCCATCATCAGGAAGCCGACCGTGTCCATGCCGAGCTGCCGCGCGACGCCGATGTGCTGCTCGGCCACGTCGGATTCGGTGCAGTGCGTGGCCACGCGCAACGTCGCGACCCCCAGCCCGTGCGCCATCTTCAGATGGTCGACGGTCCCGATGCCGGGCAGCAGCAGCGCCGAGACGCGCGCCCGCCGCATCAGCGGCACGACCGCGGCGAGGTACTCCTCGTCGCTGTGGGCCGGAAAGCCGTAATTGACCGACGCCCCGCCCAGTCCGTCTCCGTGCGTGACCTCGATCAGCGGTATGCCCGCGTCGTCCAGACCCCGGGCGATGCTCTGCATCTGCGCGATCGTGATCTGGTGACGCTTCGGATGCATGCCGTCGCGCAGCGTCATGTCGTGCAGCGTGATCTTTCTGCCGCGAAGATCCATATCGCCTCCCGATTACGCGACGACGGGCCGCAGCTTCAGCCGCCCGTCGAGCAGTTCGTCGGCGAACATCTCCGCCGTACGCGCAGCCGCCGCCGTCATGATGTCGAGGTTGCCCGCGTACTTCGGCAGGTAGTCCCCCAGTCCTTCGACCTCCAGGTAGATCGAGACACGATCGCCGTCGATCACGGGGCCGTTGACGAGCCGGTAGCCGGGAACGTACTTCTGCACCTCGGCGATCATCGCGTGCACCGACTCCTCGATCTGCGCAGCCCGCGGCTCGCCGTCGACGAGGCAGTGCACCGTGTCGCGCATGATGAGCGGCGGCTCCGCCGGATTGATGATGATGATCGCCTTGCCCTGTGCGGCGCCGCCCACGCTCACCACTGCTCCGGCCGTGGTGCGGGTGAATTCGTCGATGTTCTTGCGCGTGCCGGGGCCCGCCGAGCGCGAGGCGACCGTGGCGACGATCTCCGCGTAGCGCACCGGCTGCACACGGCTCACCGCATGAACCATCGGAATCGTCGCCTGTCCGCCGCAGGTAACCATGTTCACGTTCATCTCGCACTTGCCGATGTGCTCGGCGAGATTGACCGGCGGCACGCAATAGGGCCCGATGGCGGCCGGCGTGAGATCGATCATCATCACGCCCACGGCGTTGAGCTTGCGGCTGTTTTCGGCGTGCGCGTAGGCGCTGGTCGCGTCGAAAGCGATCTGTACGCCATCGGCGGCAACGTGCGGCAACAACCCGTCGACGCCCTCGGCACTCGTCTTCAGTCCCATCTCGCGTGCCCTGACGAGGCCGTCGGACGCGGCGTCGATGCCGACCATCCAGACGGGCTCGAGCACGCGACTGCGCCGCAGCTTGGCGAGCAGGTCCGTGCCGATGTTGCCGGAACCGATCAGCGCGCACCGGATCTTCTTCATTGCAGGCTCCCGTCCTTCATGCGAAGCGCACCGAGCAGCTGCCCAGGCCGCCGATCCGCATGTCAAGGAAGTCGCCCTCCCGTACGTCGACCATCCCCGACAACGCACCGGAGAGCACGATCTCGCCCGATTCGAGCGCAACGCCCAGGCGGCCGAGCGTGTTGGCGAGCCAGACGACCGCGTTGACCGGACTGCCCATCGTCGCCGCGCCCGCTCCGAGTCCGACGATCCGGCCGTTCTTCTGCATCACCATGCCGCAGCTGTGGAAGTCGAACTCCTGCGGAGCGACGAGGCTGTCGCCGAGCACGAAGACGCCGCAACTCGCGTTGTCGGCGACGGTGTCCTGGATCCGGATCTTCCAGTCGCGGATCCGCGAGTCGACGATCTCGAAGCAGGGCATCACGCCTTCGGTCGCAGCGAGCACCTCGGCGGCGGTGACACCGGGACCGCGCAACGTGCGCTTGAGCACGAACGCGATCTCGGCCTCCGCCTTGGGCTGGATCAGGCGCTCCACGGGGATCGCGTCGCCGCGCCCGTATGCCATGTCGTCGAGCAGGATGCCGAAGTCGGGCTGATCGACGCCGAGCATCGTCATCACGGCCTGGCTCGTCACTCCGATCTTCTTTCCGATCACCCGGCCGCCCCTGTCGCGGCGCAGCTCGATCAGCCGCTGTTGCACGCGGTACGCGTCCTCGATCGTCATGTCCGGATGACGCTCGGTGAGCGGATCGACCGTGCGGCACTGCGTGAGGGCCTCGAACAGGCCCTCGCCGAGCGACAGAATCTCGTCGTCGCGCATGGCCGTCCTCAATCCGGGTAGCGCGGCAGTTCGTACATGCCGGGCGGCAGGCCCTGGCCGAGGTGGAAACCGCCCAGCATGCCGGCGAAGTCGTCGGCGTTCTGCGTGGTGTGGTTCGCCGCCACCAGCATGTCGCGCAGGACCCGCTGCATCGGATTGCTGCGATAGATGCCGCGTGCCGAGTTGGCCTTGTGCAGCAGCAGCACCGCCTGCTCGCACTCGCGACCTACGCGCGCGATGTCCAGGATGTGCTCGATGCGCGATGATTCCGGGACCTTCTCGCGGCGCTCGACGATCGGGCGGGTCTCCGCCATGATCTGCAGCAGCCGCGCGCGCGACGACCTCACCAGCGCAATCGCGTTGCCCAGCCGATCCTTCACGTACGGGCTGAGCGCAATGGAGCCGGGAACCATGATCCCCTGCCGCTTCTGCGTGTGCTCGATGAAGTAGTCGATCATTGCCTGCGCGAAACCGATCAGCGCCGAAGACACCGAGGCGAAGAAGACCTGGTTGAACGGATACCAGTACTCCACCGGCATCTCGGCAGTCGGCGCGTATTCGATGATGCTGTGCGAGCGGTAGTCGGGAACGAAAGTGTCGGGCTTGAGCCGGATGCTCTTGCTGCCCGTGCCGCACAGGCCCATCGTGAACCAGTCGTCGATCTGCTCGTAGTCGTCGCGCGAAACCAGGAACGAGCGGTGATCGACGAAACGGGTCTTCTCGTCGAACACGCGTGCGCCGACGAACGCGCCGCCCTGCGCGTGATCGGTACCGCTGGAGGTGCCCCAGGTGCCGTTCAGCACCCAGCCGCCGTCGACCTTCCGGCAGTTGCCGAACGGCGCGTACGACGAGGCGATCAGCGTCTCGCTGTTGCGCGACCACATGTCGGCGCATGCCCGCTCGGGCATCAGCCCGAACTCCCACTGGTGCACGCCGAGAATCATCAGGTTCCAGCCGCTCGACGAGCAGCCGCGACCGATTTCCATCAGCACGCGCATGAACACGACCGGATCCATCTGGTAGCCACCCCACTTGCGCGGCTGCATGATCCGGAAGAAGCCCGCCTTGCGGAACGCGTCGATCACTTCCTCGTCGACGCGGCGCGCCTCCTCGATCGCATCGGCGCGTTCGCGCAGCATCGGTACCAGTGCACGCGCGCGCGCGACGAGTTCATCGGCGCTCGGGATCTCCTCGCCGCCGGCTGCGGCCGAGGCCGCCTTCCTGTCAATCGTCTCCATCTCATCCTCCCTTTCTGTCTTCGACACCATGTCGGACTGAACGTGCCTGCGCGACGCGAACCGGCCCGGTCGTCGCGGAAACGGCGTTGTGCATCACCAGAGCCATTCGATCGGTTGCGCCTCGTTGCAGGCCAGCGGCGCAAGCTGGCGAAAGCAGCCGTCGAGGTAAATGAGCGCTTCGCCCGAACTGCACCCCGGATCACCGGCGGCCGAGTGCACGGCGACGATGTCGCAGAGGAACATCGAGTGCGTGCTCGCAGGGATGGTTTCGGCCACCCTGCAGGCCAGCGCAACGCACGCGCCGTCGAGCACCGGCACGCCGGCCAGCGTCGACCAGTCGCCCTCGGCGAAGCGCTCCTCACCCGAGACGCCGGGCACCATTCCGGCGAATCGCCGGGCCAGCTGGATTGCTTCGCGCGGCAGGACGTTCACGCTGAGCCGGCCGTTGGTAACGATGGCCTCGTGCGTGCCGGTATTGCGGTTCAGGCAAACCAGCAGGCGCGGCGGATCCGCCGAGATCGAGCAGACGGCCGTGGCAGTCAGGCCGAATCGCCTCCCGGGCGTTCCGGTAGCGACGATGCAGACCGCGCCGGCAAACCGTCTCATCGCGGACCGGAATGCCGCCGCGTCCACCACGGTGTCTTCGCCCTGCGCGCTCGCCTCGCATGACGCTGCGCCGTGGTCCGCCGCTTTTCTGGCGAGACTCGTGACTCCGCCCATACGCCCTACCTCCCTGCATTCATTCAAGCAAACGACGTGCCACTTGCTCTCGACTGCGCTTCGGCGCCGTTTCGGAGCGACTTTTTGCTGCAAAGCAACCTAGAGGGAAGAACGCGAAATCCCGATTCGATTTGTGCATTTGCACAAGAGTGCAGCTGCAATACGGCCCGGGTTCGAGCGGACAGACCTGCTTGTGGCAGAGGAAGAAAATTTCTAGACTTCAGAAAAATTTTTCTATCGAGCCATGACCAATCCGGCAACTGCAACCACATCGACCGGCGAACCGTCCCGGATGCACGACACCGAGGTGTCTGCGCCGCTGGCTTTCAGCAGTCCCGACCTGCGGACGCTCACCGAACGCTTTCACTTCGACCTCAAGGAAGGCTGCATCTGGCTGGACTCGCAGCGGGTGCTGATTCTCCAGGCCGAGTGGTTCGTCGAACTTCGCCACGAACTGATCGCGGCACTTGGGGTGGAAAAGGCCCGTGGCCTGATCACCCGGCTGGGGTATTCCGCCGGCTGCCGTGACGGTCAACTCGCACTCAAGCTGCATGCGGACCGCACGCTGCGCGAGATCGTCGACTCGGGCACCCAGCTGCACGCGCTGCAGGGCACGGTCGCGGTCACCCCGCTCGTCTACGAGGTCGACCTCGACGCCCATCACTGCCACATGGAATTCAACTGGAAGAATTCGATCGAAGATCACGCGCAGCTCCGAACCCCGCGCCCGACGCACGAAGCGACGTGCTGGATGGAAATCGGGTACGCCTCGGGGTTCCTGACGACGTGCTTCGGCTCCTCGGTCATCGTTCGCGAGACCGAATGCGCGGCGCTGGGCCATTCGGGCTGCCGTTGCATTGCAAAATTCGAGCACGAGTGGGACGACCCTTCCGAAGACGTCAAATATCTCCAGGCCTGGTCGGCCACGCCCACGCCTGCGGCGCAGGCGCCCGAGACGAACGGCGGCGATCTGCAGGCGGCGGATGAGCCGGCGCCCGAGCGGCGTGGCGGTGCGGGTCTGCAGGCACTTGGCCGCTCGGCTGCGTTCAACAGCGTTGCCCAGAAGATCGAACGCGTAGCGGGCACGAATGCCACCGTGCTGTTGCTCGGCGAGAGCGGCGTCGGCAAGAGCCTGTTCGCGCGCGAGATCCATCGACGCAGTGCGCGCGCCGATGGGCCGTTCATCGAGCTGAACTGCGCGTCGCTGCCGGAGTCGCTGCTCGAATCCGAGCTGTTCGGCGTCGAGCGCGGTGCCTATACGGGCGCCAATGCCAGTCGCGCCGGCCGCTTCGAGCGGGCCGCCGGCGGGACGCTGTTTCTCGACGAAATCGGCACGCTCGGATTCACCGCCCAGGGCAAGCTGCTGCGGGTGCTGCAGACGGGAGAGTTCGAACGACTGGGCAGTGGCAAGACACTGCATGGCGACGTTCGCCTGGTTGCGGCCACCAACGAGAACCTGCGCAGACTGGTCGATGACGGACACTTTCGCCTCGACCTCTTCTACCGGATCAACCTCTTCCCGATCGAAGTGCCGCCGTTGCGCGACCGGCGCGACGATCTGCCGCTGCTCATCGAGGACTTCCTGGCGCGGTATCGCGCGCGCTACGGCCGCACGCATCCGATGCAGATCAGCCCGCGTGCGTACCGCGCGCTGCTTTCCCACGACTGGCCCGGCAACGTGCGCGAACTCGAGAACGTGCTCGAGCGCGCGGTGATCCTCATGAACGACGGAGAGGCGCTCGGCCTGCACCACCTGTTCACGGATCCGGCCGAGTTCCCTTCCGAAGGTGGCCTGCTCGTCAACGACGCGGGCCAGCTCGTCGAGACCGACGAGGGCCGCGGACCTGCGGCGGGCGACCGGGACGGGGTGGGCGAGGGCACATCACCGGCCGACTGGGCGCAACGGGCACTGCAGGAGTGCGACGCTTCCGGCCTGCCCGGCCTGGAGCGCAGGCTGGTCATGACCGCGTTGCGCGAAGCCGGCGGCGATCTCCAGAAAACCGCGCGCAAGCTCGGCCTGACCCGCGCGCAGGTCGACTATCGACTCAAGAAATGGGGCGAGACCGCGGCCCCGTAGCGTCGATGATCGCCTGACGTCCCTCAGTGCGCATCGGGTTGGGCGGCTGGTGCAGCGCGCGAGAATGCCTGCATCTCGAGACAGGCCTTCTCCACGTCCGCGATTCGTGGCCAGCGCGAGAGATCGACCTTGAAACGCCGCGCACTCTCGATCTGCGGAATCAGGTAGACGTCCGCGAGCGTGGGCGCATTGCCGTGACTGAAGCGCCCGCGACGGGTATCGGCGGCGAGCAGCGCTTCGTATGCGTCGAAGCCGGCGCCGATCCAGGTGCCGCACCAGGCGTCGATCGCGCGCTCGTCGGCGCTGAAGTTCCTGCGCAGGTATTCGAGGATCCGTCGGTTGTTCACCGGGTGCACGTCGCAACCGACGATCGCCGCGAGCGCCCTCACCCGGGCACGCTGCTCCGGATCGCGCGGCAGCAGCGCCGGCGCCGGATACTTCTCTTCGAGCCATTCGATGATGGCCGGCGACTGGATGAGCACCGCGTCACCGGTATCCAGCACCGGCACCAGTTGCTGCGGGTTCAGTGCCCTGAAATCGTCGCGCAGGTGCATTTCGTTGCCCAGGTGCACCGCCACGTATTCGTAGGACAGGCCCTTGAGGTTCAGGGCGATGCGGGCACGGTGCGAAGAACCGCTGCGCCAGAAGTTGTAGAGCTTCATCGGAGCCGTCACTCCGGCTCGCCGATGGTCAGGGCCACTTCGGCCACGCCTTCGACACGACCGGTGATGCGGTCGCCCGTCGTGACCGCGCCCACGCCTTCCGGCGTCCCGGTGAAGATCAGGTCGCCGGGCTGCAGATGATAGAAGAGCGAGAGATCCGCGATGATCTCGCGGATGCTCCAGATCAGCTTGCCGATGTCGGACGCCTGCCGCGGTTGTCCGTTGACCTCCAGTGCAATGGCGCCCTGCTCGATCGCCACGCCTTCCAGCGGCACGATTTCGCTGCACACCGCGCCATTCTCGATGTCCTTGCCCAGGTCCCAGGGACGTCCCTTGTCGCGTGCGATCAGCTGGAGGTCGCGGCGCGTCATGTCCAGACCGGCCGCATACCCGTAGATGAGCTCGTGCGCGTTCCCGGCGAGCACCCGGAAGCCCGGCTTGCCCACCGCGACCACCAGTTCCATTTCGAAGTGGTAGTTCTTCGTCTCTGGCGGATAAGGCACCGTGGCACCGCTTTGCACCAGGGTCTGCGTTGACTTGGTGAAGTAGAACGGCCGCTCCGCGGTCTTGTCTACCGGCCGACCCATCTCGGCGGCATGCGCATGATAGTTGCGCCCGACGCAGAAAATGCGGTTGGCGGGGAAGCGCTCGGCCATCCCCCGGATGGGCAGGGACGGAACCGCGTGCGGGGGGAAGAGGTATTGCGGCATGACTGACTCGCGAAAGCGACGGGGAACTCAGGACTGGAAAGGCATGGCCGGCCGGCCCTCGTTGCGCACCTCGTACACGCCGAGCTTGCGGTGCAACGGCGACTCGTCGGCGACGAACAGAAAGGTCGGTTCGCTCGGCGAGGCGTTGGTCAGCGTGGTGGCCGTGTAGCCCGGAATGCAGCAGGTGTCGGCCGGCAGGAGGTCGAACCCCCGGGTGTCGGTAGCCACGCGGGCCGCGCCTTCGATGACGTGGTAGACCGCCGCCGGCGAACGCGCAGGCAGGGTGAGCGTCTGGCCGGGGCGCAGCATCAGTGCATGCAGGCCAAGGATGTTCTGGGCGTCCTCGCCGGTCTCCGGGTTCGCATAGGTCACCTGCACATTGGCAAGGCCGGGCTGGTCATAGGCCAACGAGAGCAGCGCGGTCCTGGCGTCGGCCCAGGGGTAGCGCAGCATCGGGTAGCGCCTGCCGTTGCGGTCGAACACGGGGGTCGGCACGAGGCCGGCGCGCGCGTAGGCGCGGTTGCCCTGGCTGGCCTTGACGTCCTGGCGCGCGCCTTCGAGGTGATAACTGGCCTCCATGTAGTAGACCAGCGGCAGGTCCAGGACATCGAGCCAGATGACCGGTTCGCTGCCGTCGTGGCCGTGCTCGTGCCAGAGGCCGGTGGGCGTCAGGATCAGGTCCCCCCGGTTCATCGGGCATTTCTCCCCGCCCACCGTGGTCCAGGAACCTTCGCCCTCCACGATCATGCGCACCGCATTGGGGGTGTGGCGATGACTCGGCGCCCACTCGCCGGGGAGCAGCAGTTGCATCCCCAGGTAGATGGCGGCGCTGGCCTGCATCTTCTCCAGGGTGTGGCCAGGATTGGCCAGCACGAGCACACGGCGTTCCGCTTTCTCGATGGGCGTGAGTTCGCCCGCCTGCAGCAGCAGCGGCCTGATGTCCCTGTAGGCCCAGTGCACGGGACGCGTCTGGCGCGCAGGCACATCCGGCGGCAGCACGCTGCGCAGGCCGGGCCACAGCGGCACGAGATTGTGCCTGGTCAGTTCGTCGCGGTAGTGCTGCGGCAGGTCTTCCAGTCGTCCCAACTCTCGACTCATCGTATGTCTCCTCATGTCAATCAGCCGGGCGTCGCCAGGCAGTTGTCGACGTTCCAGCCGTACAGCCACTCCAGGGCGTCGTAGAAGCGCTCGGTCGAGCGTCCTTTCCAGAGGTCGTTGCGCACCAGACGCTCGACTCCCTTCGCGTGGTAGATGCGACCCATCTCGCGGCTGGAGAGCACGATGCGCGCAGTGCGTGACACGCGCGAGCACTGATACAGATCCAGCGCGCCGGACCAGTCGTTGCCATGTGCGCGCAGCGCTTCGCCCAGGGTCACCGCATCTTCCATGGCCATGCAGGCACCCTGGGCCATGTACTGCGTGGTGGGATGTGCAGCGTCGCCGAGCAGCGTGACGCGGCCGAAGGACCAGATGTCGATCGGCTCGCGGTCGGCCGTGGCCCAGCGCTTCCAGCTCCTGGGCAGGTCGATCAGTTGCCGCGCCTTCGGACACACGCCCTCGAAGTAGCTCTGCACCTCCTCCCTGCTGCCTTCCGTGACGCCCCACTCCTCCGCCTGCCGGCTGTGGAACGTCACCACCACGTTGTACTGTTCGCCGCCGCGCAGCGGGTAGTGCACCAGATGACAGTTGGGGCCTACCCAGATGCTGGCCGCATTCCAGCGCAGGTTCTCGGGGAAGTCCTTCCTGTCGACGACTGCGCGGTAGACGACATGGCCGGTGACGCGCGCGGGGTCGCCGACGTACTGCTCGCGCACCACGCTCCTGATGCCGTCGGCTCCGATCAGGGCCTGCCCCGTGTAGACGTTGCCTGCGTGGTCATGGACCGTCACGGTGTCTGCGCCCTGCTCCACGCGCGTGATGCGAGCGCTGGTCTGGAAGCTCACGCGGCCTGTCTCCTGCGCACCTTCGAAGAGCGAGCGGTGCACATCCACGCGATGGATCACGGCGTAGGGATTCCCGAATCGCCGACGAAAGGCCTCGCCGGTGGGAATCCGGCAGACCTGGTACTCGTCGATCGCATCGTGCATGACGAGGCACTCGGTGTAGACGGCGCGGCCGCGCGCTTTCTCGCCGACGCCGAGCGCGTCGAACGCGTGGAAGGCGTTTGGACCGAGCTGGATCCCGGCGCCGATTTCGCCGATCTCCGGCGCCTGCTCGAATACCTTGACCGTGAAACCCTGGCGCACGAGGGCCAGAGCGGCGGCCAGGCCACCGATTCCGCCACCAGCGACCAGGACTGGCAAATGCGCAGTTCTGTCGTTCATGCTCGACTCCTGATTACTACGGAAGAGAACCGATCCGGCAGGCAGTGTTCATGCGCCTGTTGCAGGTGACCGTGACGGGGAAACCGGGCCGGACCCGGTGCCGAATTCCTCCTGCAGTTGCGCCCATCGTCGCCCACACTCTTCGGCGCCGGGGACGTATTCGGCAGGCACTTCGAGGTATGGCGGCCGCGGCGGACCCGGATCGATCAGTCCGGCCGCCTTGAAGCGGACGTGCCCGATCTGGATGCTGTAGTCCATGAAGCGCGTCAGGTCGCCGCCGGGGAACATCGGGGCTTCGGCCCAGCGAAGCTTCTCCGTGATCTCGCGCACCTGCGGCCAGTTGCGCGCGGCGACGGCGCGGGCAACTGCAACGAGGGCTGCAGGGGCGCACGCGACACCACCGGACCAGCACGCGCGGGCGAGCTCCGGGTGACGTTCGGCGATGGGCCCCCACTCGGGCGCCAGCGGAAGCACTCGCATCGATCGGCCGACCGCGAGCATGTCGCTCTCCAGCGCTGCACCGCCCATGTGCTTGGTCGCAATGATCTCCGGGATCCTGGCCAGCTCGAGATACGCTTCGGCGGAGATCTTGCCTTTGAAGGCGATGTGGTTGTCGTAGACCACGAGCGGCACGCGCGGCAGCGCCTGCGCGATGTCCCTGTAGTAGCGCACGATGCCGGCATCATCCAGCGCCAGCCACATCGGACGGCCGACGAACAGGCCATCGGCACCGACCCGCAGCAGTTCGCGCGCCCGCTCGATCGTGTCGCGGGTGTTGAGGGTCGTGACGCCGGCGAACACGGGAACGCGGCGCGCCGCGGTCTGTGCCACGCACTCCACGAAGCCGCGCAACTCCGGCCAGGTCAGCGTGGCGCATTCCCCGAACGTGCCCGTCGTCATCAGGATGTCCACTCCCGCGTCGACGACGAGATCGATCATCTTGCGGGTCTCGTCGTAGGCAACGGTCTGACGCGCATTCCATTGCCCGGCATCGTCCGTCGCGGGGGTGGGCACGATCCCGGCCACGCCAACGAAGTCGTCGACAGTCAATCTCATCGTGTTTCCTCAGGTTCCTGTGTTTTTGGCAAAAAAAATCCGGCCGCATCGAAGACACTGCGCTCGCAGCTTCGTCCACCCTGCTCCGCATGAGGCGGCGACGAATCATTCGATCGGATCGCCAAGGCCGATCGGCGCGGGCGCGAGGTAGAGAATGCGGCGCAAGAGCTCCGATGAATCAGCCGCGCCCCGTATCGGGTCGTGGTGTCTGGCGAACTCCGCTTCCGAGAGCGCCCAGTCTTCGGGCGTGAGGCAGCGCTCGGCGAGCGGCATGAGCTCCTCTTCCTCCAGGCGCATGTGTTCGATGTAGCGCTCGATGAACACCCTGGCTGCGCCGACGAAAGCGGCACGCTCGGAGTCTCCGCCCGCGTCCCATCGCGCCATCAACTGCTCCAGATTCCGCATCGACTGCACGCTCATCACGTGCTGTTGCTCCAGTGTGGCGATTAGGCCGTCTGCCTCCCGGGTTCGGCTGCGCAGCGAAGCGAAGAGGAACTGGTCCTCCTTGGGATGGTGGTACCGCTCCGGCACCACGTCGAGGTAGTACAGGATCTGCCGGAAGACCCTGGGATCGACCGGCTTGCCGCGGTCGGACTCACGAAGCAGGTGTGCGAAGGCATCCAGTACCGCGGCAATCGACTGGTGTTCGTCGTACAGGACCTGAAGCTGCCTGCTCATCTGCCTTGCTCCCGCGTCACCATCAGATGCTCACGTGACTGCGCACCGTTGCCCAGTCGGCCATCAGGGCGCTCGTGCTCCCCTCCCAGACGATGCGGCCCTTTTCGAGCACGTGATGGTGATCGGCGATCTGGCACAACGCCCTGATGTTCTTGTCGATCACCAGCATGGACAGCCCCGTCTGCTTGAGGTTGTCGAGGCAATTCCAGATCTCCCTCCGGATCAATGGCGCGAGCCCCTCGGTCGCTTCGTCGAGAATGAGCAGCAACGGGTTCGTCATCAGGGCGCGCCCGATGGCCAGCATCTGCTGCTCTCCTCCGGAGAGATTGGCCCCGAGATTCGCCTGCCGCTCCTCGAGACGTGGAAACGCGGCAAAGACGCGTTCCAGGGTCCAGGGTTTCGGGGCACGATGGCGATTGGCGGCGCCGCAGATCAGGTTCTCGCGGACGCTGAGGTTCGGAAAGATCGCGCGTCCCTCCGGCACCAGGCCGATGCCTGCCCTGGCCACTCGCCAGTCCGGCAGCCCGGTAATGTCGCGATCGCCGAAACGCAACGAACCGTGGCGAGCCGGCAATTGCCCCGTAATGGCCTTGACCGTGGTGGTCTTTCCCATCCCGTTGCGCCCGATCAGCGTCGTGACGGCACCACGCGGGATCGTGATCGATACGCCGTGCAGCACCGGCACCTGTCCGTAGCCGGCGTGCAGTTGATCCAGCCGAAGCAGGATGTCGCTCATGCGATCATGCCCTCTTCGCCCAGGTACGCGTTGCGCACCAGGGGGTCGCTGCGGATGCCGTCGGGCGTGCCGGTAGCGATCGGGCGACCCGACGCCAGCACGGTGAGCCGATCGGCCAGCGAGAAGACGGCCCCCATGTCGTGCTCCACGAGCACGATCGTGCAATCGGCCTTCAGCCTGCCGAGCAACGCGACCATCGCTTCACCCTCGGCAGCGCTCATTCCGGCCAGCGGTTCGTCGAGGAGCATCAGCCGCGGCTTCAGCGCCAGCACCATGGCCAGTTCCAGCTGGCGTCGCTCGCCGTGCGCCAGATCGGCAACCCGTCGATCGGCACTCCGGGCCAATCCGACCGCGTGCAGGGCCTCGCTTGCAGGTTCGGTCAGGCGGCGATCGGTGCGCGCGTCGCGCAGAAACGAGAGCCGGTCACCGGCAATCGCCTGCACGCCAAGCATCACGTTCTGCAAGGCGGTCAGCTCCGGGAAGACCGAGGTGATCTGGAAAGAGCGGACCAATCCTCTCAGGGCGCGCTCGTGGACTGCCGTGCGCGTGATGTCATGCCCGTCGAACACGATGCTTCCGGCGTCGGGCGCCAGTTCGCCCGACAGCAGGTTCACCAGCGTGGTCTTGCCGGCGCCATTGGGCCCGATCAGCGCGTGCAACTCGCCTGCGGCCACCTCGAGACTGCAGTCGTCGGTGGCAACCACGCCCCGGAAGCGTTTGGTCAGATTGCTGACCTGCAGCAAGGTCGCCATCACGGCTGCCCCGAGGAACGCAGCGAACCGAGCAACCCGCGATGCATCCTGAGCGTGACCAGAATCACGAACAGGCCGACCAGCGCCAGCCAGTGATCGGCGAGAAGGCGATCGAGTCCGGGGATCCAGTCCAGCTGGAGATTGGCCAGGATTTCCTCGAGCGCCACCATGCTGGCCGCGCCCGCCACCGGACCCAGCAGTGTCGCCATGCCGCCAAGAACCACCATGACGATCAGTTCGCCCGACATCGACCATTGCATGTAGGACGGCGACACGAACTTCGTCAGGTCGGCGAGCAGGACTCCCGCGATGACGCAGATTTCGGCCGAGAGGACGTAAGCGATCAGGAGATAGCGGCGCACCGGGAAACCCATCGCGGCCATGCGGCGCTCGTTGATGCGCGCCCCCTGGAGCGCCATGCCGAATTGCGAATGGATCAGGCGCTGCATCAGCCACAGCACCGACATCAGGATGACGAACACCACGACGTAGAACGTCAGGCCGTCTCCCATGTCCAGGCCGGCGATCTGGCTGCGCGCGGCCACCGGCAGGCCATCTTCGCCTCCGTAGCGCTCGAGGCTGCCGGCGACGAAATAGGCCATCTGGGCGAACGCCAGCGTGATCATGATGAAGGCCATCCCGCTCGTGCGCAGGCAGACCACACCGACGGGGACGGCCACCAGAGCGCCCACCAGCAGGGCGATCCCGAAATGCGCGTAGGCCTGTGCGATCCCGTGTTCGGACAGGATGCCCACTGCGTAGGCCCCGATGCCGAGGTACATTGCGTGCCCCAGGCTCACCATGCCGCCGAACCCCATGGCAAGGTTGAGGCCGGCGGCCGCAAGCGCGAAGACCATGATGCGGGTCGTCAGCGTCAGGTAGTACGCCTGGCCCTGCGACGTGGCGATCACCGGCACGATGACCGCCAGAAGCACGACGATCCCCAGGTTGGCCCATTCCCGCGGGCCATGGCTCCTGAAGTCAGCCATGTCGCACCGGGAAGAGCCCCTGCGGGCGAAATACCAGGACCGCTGCCATCACGATGTAGATCAGCATGGAGGCAACCGCGGGTCCGATCGCCTGGGCGGCATTGCGCTCCATCACCTCACGCAGGATCAGCGGAAGCATCGAGCGACCCAGGGTGTCGATCACTCCGACGATCATGGCTCCGTAGAACGCGCCTCGAACCGACCCGATGCCGCCGGTGACGATGACCACCAGCGCCATGATGAGGATCGGCTCTCCCATACCCGACTGGACGGAGGACAGCGGCGCAGCCATCAGGCCCGCGATCGCGGCGAGCGCCGCACCGAGGCCGACGACCCCCATGTTGAGCAACTGGACGTTGATCCCCATCGCACCCGACATCGGGGTATTCGAAGCGGCCGCGCGTATCCAGATGCCCAGGCGAGTCCGATGGATCAGCAGATACATGCCGATCGCGATCGCCAGTCCCACCGCAATGACCGCAAAGCGGTAGGAGGAGTAGGGCAGCCCGAGCAGGGTGACCGTGGACGCAAGCGACGCCGGCACGTCCATGGACTTGGCCGCCGGCCCCCAGACGGCGCGGACCACTTCGTTGAGAATCAGGATCAGCCCGAAAGTGGCCAGCACCTGGTCGAGATGGCTGCGCTGGTAGAGCTCGCGCAGCACGAGACGTTCCAGCAACACGCCTGCGATGACCGTACCGACCACCGCGCCTGCACCGGACAACAGGAACGAGCCCGTGAGCTCATGCAGGGACACCGCCAGGTACGCCCCCAGCATGAAGAGCGAGCCGTGCATCAGGTTGACGAAACCCATGATGCCGAGCACGAGAGTCAGGCCCGCCGAGAGCAGAAAGAGCAGCACGCCGAACTGCACGCCGTTGAGCAGCTGGAGGGCGAAGACGGAGAGGCTCATGGGCGATTCCGCAGGCGCCTACTTCATCGGACAGCGCGCAGCGTACGGATCCGCGAAGTCCTTGAGGGGCGTCGCCACCGTCTTCAGGCTCACGCGCCCTTCCGCGTCGCGGGCCACCTCCTGGATGTGATAGTCCTGGATCGGAAACTGGTTGTTCCCGAAGCGGAAGCCTCCCCGCACCGAAGCGAAGTCGGCCGCCCTGAATGCCTGGCGGAGAGCCTCCTTGTCCTGCACGTTGCCGTTGACCCGTCCCAGAGCGGAGTCGATCAGCTGCGCCGCGTCGTAGCTTTGGGCCGCAAAGAGCGTGGGGATGCGCTTGTACTTCCGCTCGAAGTCGCGAACGAAACGCTTGTTCGCCGGGTTGTCGAGATCGGGTCCCCAGGGTGCGCCATTGAGCGCACCGAGTGCCGCCTCCCCGAGGGCGGGCAGCGTGGAGCCGTCGACAGCCCCCTGCGATAGCAGCGGCGTCGTCTTGAGCAGGCCCATCTGGCTGTACTGGCGCACGAAGTTGATCCCCAGCGCCCCGGGGTAGAAGACAAAGACCGCATCGGGTCTGGAAGCGGCCACCCGCGTCAGCTCGGCCGAGAAATCGGGTGCGTTCATCGCGGTGTAGACCTCGTCGACCACCTCGCCCTTGAACGCGCGCTTGAAGCCGGCGAGGAAGTCCTTCCCCGCCTGGTAGTTGGCCGCCATCATGAAGACGCGCTTGTAGCCCTTGGCGTTTGCGTAATTGGCGTGCGCCTCGGCGGCAACGTCGAGCTGAAACGACGTGATGAACTGGTACGGCGAGCACTGCGCGCCGGCGATCGGCGAGGGACCTGCAAGCGAACTGATCAGGAAGACCTTCCTGTCGGTCACCGGCTTGTGGATTGCCATCATGACGTTGGAAAAGGTCACCCCCGTGATGATCGGCACGCCGTCGCGCTCGATCAGCCTTTGCACGACCTGCACCGCGACTTCGGGTCGCAGTTGCGTGTCCTCGCGCAGCACCTGGATCGGCACGCCGCCCAGGCGCCCGCCCTTCTGCTCCAGGTAGAGCATGAATCCGTCGTACTGATCCTGTCCGAGTACGGCCTGGGGCCCGGACAGTTCTGCGACGAAGCCGATCCTGATCGGCGTCTGGGCGAACGCCGCCACGCAGGCCGTGGCTGCAATCAACGAGACGATCGCTGCGCGCAATGCAGCGGCTGGGAATGCCTTCATGGTGTCTCCTGTGTGTGCGTCGGGCGAGGAAATGCGCCCTCCGGCTATAATACTTCGGATCCTTTGTAATTGTCCATAGGTTCCTAAGCAATTGAAATCCGGGGTAGCCAGGTGAAAACCCGATCGGCTAACGTGTCGCCGGACTCCCCGGCAACAGATGCGCCGATCAGCAGCTTTTCCACATGAGAACCAGACCGCAATCACCCAGGCCCGCACCCGCGAAGGCCCGGCGTTCGCCTGAACAGGCGACGATGCGACCGCTGTCGGGCAACCTCGACGACAGCCTGGGGTTCCTCATCGCGGACAGCAGTCGATACGTCAAGCGCTCCCTGTATGCCCGCATCGCGGCCCATGGAATCCGCGGAGGAGCATGGTTCGTGCTGCGCGTGCTCTGGGAACGCGATGACGTGACGCAGCGCGAACTCGCGCATCGGCTGGGCCTGATGGAGCCCTCGGTACAGGAAATGCTGCGCGCAATGGAGCGTGACGGCCTCGTGACCCGCCAGCGGGACGAACAGGACCGGCGCAAGATGCGCATCCGCCTCACGCCGCGCGCGAGAAAGCTCGAACCCGTGCTGATGCGCATCGCCGCCGACGTCAACGCGCTGATGCTGACCGGACTCGACGCTTCGGAGGAAGTCCAGCTCAAACGACTGCTGGGCAAGGTCCGCTCCACGCTCGCCGCCGATGTCGAGGCGTCGGCCACCGTACTTCCCGAGGAGCCCGTGGCCGGGGCGCGCGCGCCCCGGAGATCCACGGGCTGAGCACGGCAGCGGGTCAGTCGGGTATGCCGACCAGGACCTGCCCGTCCTCGATCCGGACCGGATAGCTCGCGACGTCCACCACGCAGGGCGCGGCCGTTGCCTTTCCGGTGGTGACGTCGAAGCGCCCCTGGTGCAGCGGACACTCGATTTCGCAACCCTCCAGCCAGCCCTCGGCGAGCGACGCGGTCGCGTGCGTACACAGGTCGTCGATGGCATGGATGCTGCCGTCGACGTTGAACAGCGCAATGGTGCGATCGCGCACGACGCAGCGCAGGCCCTGCCCGGGCTCGATCTCCTGCACCCCCGCGGCGCGAACGAATACGGTGTCGGTAGTCATGACGCAACCCTCAATCGGTGAACATCACGCGGCGATAGAAGTCGTAGAAGCCGCGGATCGGACCTTCGGAGACCATGTCGCCGAATTCCTTCGGCGGCTCGGGCGAGCGACCGCCGAGCTCGACGACGCAGTCGCGATCGGCGTTCTGGCGCATGCCCTCTCCCGAGTACGTGAACACCGCGGTGTCGTCGGTCGAGATCAGGCCGGCGGCGCCGGTGAGGTTGGCCAGGCGCAGGCGTCGCTGCGTCATTTCCTCCGAGTCGTCGGCGTAGCCGAAATACGTCCAGGACAGCTCGAACTCGTCGGGGCCGCGCGGGATCACGTTGCGACACTGCAGCAGGTTCTGCTGCTGCTGCAGCGTGAAGGCGGGGAACATCGACAGGATCTGGATCGTGACGTCGTCGTCGTACTCCTTCACCGTGTCGACGATGCGCATGTCGTTGAGGCGGAAGTTCGACTTGAGCGACTTCATCTCTTCGACTTTCTCGTCTTCACTGCTCCTCGCGCGCGAGCTGACGAGGTTGTGCGCGAGCGTGCGCGGGTCCTGCCGCAGTTCGCCTTTCTGGTCGATCCGGTACAGCCCGAAGCTGATGAGGAACACGTGCAGCAGCGACGCGTGGTACGAGTCCTTCATGTTTTCCGGGTAGAGCTTCCAGTTGGCGCGGATCTTCTGGCGCTGGTAGCCGAGCACCTTCAGTTCACGTCCGTCGAAGATGCGCAGCATCCGTTCGTGGAACTCCGCGCCGAGGTAGTCCTTCATCGGCAGGACCTTGTCGTCGAACGATGCGAAGACCGCGCCGTTGACGCTCTCGACCTTCAGCTTGCGCAGCGGGTGATTCTTCGGATCGAAGTCGGCCGGGAAACCGCCCTTGCCCTTCAGCCCGCGCCGGAACGGCACGCCGATCAGGTTGCCGTTCAGCTCGAAAGTCCACTGGTGGTAGGGGCACATCAGTTCCTTGTCGTGCCCGAACTTCTTGTGGCAGACCATCGCCCCGCGATGCGAACAGCTGTTGAGCAGCACGTGCACCTGTCCGTCGCGATCACGCGTCATGATCACCGAGCGTTCGCCGACCACGCCCAGTTTCCAGTCGCCGGGATTCGGAATCTCGCACTCCAGGCCGATGAAGGACCAGAACGGTCCGTAGAAGATGCGGTCGAGTTCGGCCTGGTAGTGCGCGGGGTCGGAGTAGATCCAGTTCGGGATGCGCGAGCAGTCTTCGGTGGGCCATCCGCGCGGGGCGCGCGGCGACTGCGGGCGGCCGGAGGTCATGTCCATGCCTGTGTCTCCTGGGTTCTGTTCAGACGGGGTAGACGACGGAACCGGGTACGAGTTCCGTGTCGAAAACGGCAATGCGCTCGCGAAAACGCAGCGCGTCGGGCTCGACGGCGATCCGGTCGAAGCTGCGCCCGACCAGTTGCACCTGGCTCTGGCCGTCGATCATCGTCTGCCAGACGCAGAACATGCTGCGGGCGACCAGCGTGCCGTCTGCCGCCTTCTCGACCAGGCGCGCATTGCTCACCGTGTGGATCACCGTGCGCGGCTCGTAGACCATCGTGTTGCGGATCGCCGTCACCCGGTCGAGCAGCGCGCCGCGGCTTTCGCACAGGATGGTCGCCAGCGGCAGTTCCCGATCGACGTTGACCCGCGAAATCAGCTTGTAGACGCAGTCTTCGACGAAGAGGCCGGGCCACTCTTCGAGCCGGTCGTCGCTGATGACTTCGGAATGGCGCGCGTACAGTTCGCCCACGCGCTGGTGCAGTTGCAGATCCATGTGCGTCTTCCTCCGCAATGATGTGTGGTCAGGTGCGCGACGGGCGCGCAGGTACGGCTGGCAGCGGTGCGAGCGGCGTCACCGGGTCTTCCCGGTACAGGCCGATCGCTTCCAGAAGGGGGGCATCGCTCACCGAGAACAGCAGCGCGCGATCGCGCGTCGAGCGATTGAAGTGCTGGCGCGTGCAGGCATTCGGAATCGCGATCACGTCACGCGGACCCCAGCGCAGTTCCTTGCCGTCGACCACGGTGGTGCCCTCGCCCTCGATGACGAAATACGCTTCGCTCGACGTACGCGAGCGCGCCTGCCCCTGGAAGCCCGGGCGCAACAGCTGGATGCAGCAGCGCATCGTCGGCAGCGTCGAACCGCCGGTCATCGGATTGACGTACTCGAGCCGGATGTCGTCGAACGGACAACCGGTCGCATCGGCCAGTCGATCGAGTGCCGCGCTGACCTGCGACCACGGGTAGCGCAGCGGATAGTTGCGCACCGGCCGCTGTTCCCAGGCCGGGCGCACGATGCCGACGCGCGCACCGATGCAGTCGCCGTCCTTTTGCCTCGTCTGTTCCGGATGACCGTAGGGCTCGAAGCCGACCTGTCCCAGCGGCACCAGGAAGGGGACGTCGAGCACGTCGATCCACAGGCCGCGCCGGTCGCTGTCGTTATGGTGGTCGTGCCAGGTCCAGCTCGGCGTCAGGACCAGGTCGTTCGGCTCGAGCGCAAGGCGCTCGCCGTCGACCACGCTGTACAGCTGCTGCGAACCCTCGATGGCGAAACGCAGCGCGGCGATCGAGTGCCGGTGCGCCCAGGCGACTTCGCCGGGCTTGACCAGCTGGATGCCCATCAACAGGTTGTTGGTGGTGCCGTTCTTGCCCTTGATTCCGGGGTTGAGCATCAGCAGGCTGCGCCGCGCCCCCATGCTCTCGGGCAGCACGTCGCAGGCCTCGATCAGCTTCGCCTCGGTCGTCGCCCAGGGCCACAGGGCCGGTTCGCCGACCGGCCTGGCGCCGCCCATCATGCTCTTGAGCAGGCCTTCGTCCTGCCACTGGCCCATCATCCGGTGCTCGGTATTGAGCTCACGGGTGAACTCTTCCAGCGATCGGACGGACGCGCCGGACAAGGTCTGGGAAATCGGCTGGTTCATGCGTTGTCTCCTCGAAGGCCCGGTTCAGCCGAGCGACACGTAGACGTTCTTGGTCTGCGTCCAGGCAAGCAGTTCGGACAGGCCTTCTTCCCGTCCGAGGCCGGAGCGCTTGTAGCCGCCGAATTCCGCACCCGGGATATGCGAACTCGAGTGGTTGATCCAGACGTAGCCCGATTCGACGCGCGCGGCCAGGCGATGCGCGCGCACCAGGTCGCGCGTCCAGATCGAAGCCGTCAGTCCGTATTCGAGGGAGTTCACCTGTTCGATGAGATCGTCCTCGTCGTCCCACGGGATCACCGCGAGAACCGGACCGAACACTTCTTCCCGGAACAGGCGCATGGCCGGGGTCACGTCGGCGAAGATCGTCGCCTCGACGAACCACCCGTTGGCCAGCGCCGGATCGGCGGGCCGGCCGCCGCCGCACACCAGCCGCGCGCCTTCGGCATGCGCGGACGCAATGAACTCCATCGTCTTGTCGAACTGCGCCCGCGAAATCAGGCAGCCCATCGTCGTCGACGGATCGGTCGGCAGGCCGCACCGATACCGCTCGGTCACACGCCGGCGCATGCCGTCGAGCACCTCGTCGTAGAGTGAGCGGTGCACGAAGCAGCGCGACGTCGAGCCGCAGCTCTGCCCGGCCCAGGTGAAGTTCATGCCGGAGACGGCGCCGTCGATGGCGCGATCGAGGTCGGCATCGGGGCAGATGATCAGTGGGTTCTTGCCGCCGAGTTCGAGCTGCGCCGGCATGATCTTGTCGGCGGCGCTTCGCAGGATCGCCGCGCCGGTGGCGGTCGAGCCGATCAGCGCGACCTTTCGCACGAGTGGATGCGACACCAGCGCCTGCCCGCATTCGCGGTCTCCGCTGAGGATGCCGACGACGCCGGCCGGCAGGACTTCGGCCACCAGTTCGGCGAGTCGATAGCCGGACAGCGGTGCCTGCACCGGTGGCTTGAGCAGCGCGGTGTTGCCCGCCGCCAGTGCCGGCGCGAGTTTCCCGGCCAGGAACATCAGCGGGTGGTTGTAGGCGACGATCCGGGCCACCACGCCCAGGGGTTCGCGCACGGAATAGTTCAGCGCGTTCGCACCCATGGGCAGCGTCTCGCCTTTGGTCTCGTGCACCAGCCCGGCGTAGTACTCGAGCTGGTTCGCGGCCGCGACGGCATCGCGTGCCATCTCGCGCACCGGGTTGCCGCAGTTCAGTGCGTCGAGCCAGGCGAACTCGTCGGCACAGGCACGCACGCGCTGCGCGAGCGTGCGCAGCAACCTGCCGCGCTCGGCCGGCGGCAGGCTGCGCCACGTCGGAAAAGCGTCGTGAGCCGCCCGCACGGCAGCATCGACGTCGGCGGCGTTCGCCTCGGCGACGGGGCCCAGGTCGGTTTGCGTGGCCGGATCGCAGGTTCGGGCGTAGCCGCCCTGCGGCACGTGCCACTGCCCGCCATAGAACAGGTCGCGGCGGGCCGGCAAGCGGGGATCGACGGGGGTCATCGGCGATTTCCGCTCGTACGGTGGCTCAGGCGGCCAGACGCTGCAGCGGCGTGCCCGCATCGGCGAGCCGCAAAGGCTCGACGGCGGCGCCGCGCGTGATCAGCTGCTGTGCGAAGCGCATCTCGCGGCCCTGGTTCACGGTGATCGCGAAGGACGGCGCCCCGTCGATCAGGCCGAACACGGTGAAGCGCCCATCGGCAGGCTTGCCTCGCCAGACGAGTTGCTCGCCGCCCCGGGGAAGGCCCGCCAATTGAAGATTCAGGTCGTACTGGTCGCTCCAGAGCCAGGGCAGTTCCGCATATGGCACGGGTTGCCCGGCAATGGCTCTGGCCACAGCGATCGCCTGGTTCTGTGCGTTCTTCCAGGACTCCAGCCGCACACGGCGGCCGAGCACGGGGTTGAAATGGCGCGTCACGTCACCGGCAGCCCATATGCGTGCGTCGTCGGTGCGTCCGAATTCGTCGACTACGACACCGTCGTCGACCGCCAGACCGGCGGCCTCGGCCAGCTCGGTGTTCGGGATGGAGCCGATACCGACAGCCACGACATCGGCTTCGATCGAACCCATGCTCGTCTGCGCGATGACGCCACCGCCCGGTCGGGAAGCAAAACCGTGCAGTGCAACGCCGGTGCGAAGGTCGACGCCCCGATCGGCATGCACACCAGCGAGGTAAGCAGCCACTTCGGGTGGCAGCACGCGACCCATCAGCGCCGGCGCCTGTTTGATCAGCGTCACCTCCACGCCGAGCGAGCGCGCACTCGCCGCAATCTCCAGGCCGATGAAGCCGCCTCCGACGACCAGCAGGCGCGCCCCCGGGACCAGCGCTGCGCGCAGCGCGAGTGCGTCGTCGATGCCGCGCAGCACGTGGATCGACGTGCACTCGATGCCCGATACGCTCAGGCGACGAGCCCGTGCGCCGGTCGCGATGACCAGTTGGTCGTAACCCAGGGGATTGCCGTCATCCAGTTCCAGCCGACGCTGCGCGCGGTCGATCGCGCGCACGCGGCAGTCCGTGACCAGTCTGATCTGTTGCTCCGCATAGAAGGCGGCGGGTCGCAGGTAGGTCTTCTCGATCTCCAGCGATCCCTGCAGCAGCGCCTTCGAGAGCGGCGGTCGCTCGTAGGGCGGCCAGCCTTCCTCTCCGATCAGCGTGATCGGCCCCGGATGCCCGAGTTGCCGCAATGTGGCGGCGACGGTTCCTCCGGCCTGCCCGGCCCCGATGATGACGGTGTGCTGATCGCCCATGACGCGCTAGACCTTGAAGCTCTCCAGCGACTGAGGCGCAAACAGCTCCTCGACGGCTAGTCGTCGTACCGACAGCCCCTGTTCATGCGACCAACGCACCGCCGCTTCGAGCGACTTCCGGTTGGCCTCCAGGCCGTACGCCCAGAAGTCCGAGCCGAAAAGCCGGTGCGCCTCGGTCACGTGCGTGGGAAGGAACGGCAGGGCCACCTTCAGTGCGGTGACGTCGGCCAGTTCGTCGAGGGCCATGTTCTTCGCCGTCGTGAATGCCTTGACCAGGCTGCCCGGCAGCCAGGGGTTGGCAGCCAGGACATCGTTGCGAATGCCCAGCACGTGCATGACGGGAAAGATTCCGGTCTTGCGGTAATAGGCGGCCTCGACCGGACCAGGCTCGGGGAACATCCGCCGGATCGTTCCGCCGCCAGCGGGATCGAAGCCGCGCGGCGCGCGCGGACTGATCATCGCGTCGACCTCGCCCCGTTCGAACAACTCGACGATAGTCTGGTCACGACGCCTCTCGATCGAGACGTCGGCGGGCGGCTGGAAGTGGATCTTGTCCTCGCGGCCCACCTGCTCGAGCCCGGCCTGGACCCACTGCAGATCCCGCGGATGGACGCCGTACTCGTCGGCCAGCAGCCCGCGCGCCACCATGGCGGCAGTCACCTGGTACTCGGGAATCGCGACGCGACGCCCCTTGAGCTGCTCGGGGCGCTCGATGCCGCTGCCCTCGCGGACATAGATGCAGGAGTGACGAAAGGAGCGCGAGGGGAAAATCGGTATCGGCGTGTACGCGCAGGTGCCGCGCGAGAGCATCATCAGGGTCGAGGACAGCGACAACTCGCTGACTTCGAACTCGGCGTTCCTGAATGCGCGAAAGAATGTCTCTTCGGGCGTGAGCGACAGGATGTTCAGGTCGGCGCCATCGGCGCGCACACGCCCATCGATCAGCGGGCGCACCCGGTCGTAGTCCCAGCACGCGACTGTCAGGCGCAGCGCGCTCACCGCCTCGACTCCTGCGCAGCCTGGCCGCGAGCCTCGTGCAGCGCATAACCCTGCTCGGTGTGCACCGACACCAGGACACGCAGCATGCGCATGAACTCCTTGCGCTCGGCCGGACTCAGGGGCGCCAGCAGCTCACGCTGCGAAGCCTCGGTTTTCGGGCGCACCCTGCTGATCAGCGGCTCTGCCAGTGGTGTCGCGTACAGGCGGCGAACCCGGCGATCGTCCGGACATACCTCGCGCCGCGCCAGGCCGAGTTCCACCAGCCGATCGACCAGCCGCACGCCGGTCGTACGGTCGACGTCGGCGGTCTGCGTGAGCGACGCCTGATCGATGCCCGGGTTGTCCACGATCACTTCCAGGACGCCGAACTGGACCGGCGACATCGCGAGATCGGCAGTGAACGACTCGAAGAGCCGTACCGAGATCTGGTGAAGCCTGCGGATCAGCAGGCCGGGCTTCGACAGGGGATCGAACATGAGCGCGCCCGTTCATTTAGTACAGCATGAAGATTATCAGCATACTGTCATTTAATGCAAAGGATACTAAGCTTTTCGTCCTACAGAGCATCAGGGAAAACCCCTGGATGCAAAGGCAGTGGAGAGATTCGCCGCCGAGCAGACGTTTGCCGCGGGTGTTTACCGGCGGCGTTCGCCGGCGACGTTTACCGGTGGGATTTCGGGCGCAAGCCCGCGCCGGTGGCCGCACGCCGTGCCTGGTCACGCTGGCGCCGACAGGCCTGGCCAGATGGCGCGCCCGGCTGGGATCGAACCAGCGACCCCTGGCTTCGGAGGCCAGTACTCTATCCGCTGAGCTACGGGCGCGAATCCGGCATTGTACCGTGA
>JAANMU010001178.1_pt1 | contig 25618 bp, 24 predicted proteins | sample 7279701 | NCBI WGS metagenome assembly JAANMU01 (sample SAMN14094539, study PRJNA606508) | bioreactor metagenome | isolation source: A lab-scale SPAN reactor treating ammonium-rich wastewater day 57 | place: Ireland: Galway | collected 2017-03-13 | reverse complement strand
AGATCGACTACGCATGTAGAACTGGTCGTAGAGGACTTGCGGACGCGGGTTCGATTCCCGCCGGCTCCACCAGATCGAAGGGCTCGGATAATCTCCGGGCCCTTTTTCTTGCCTGAAAACCCCGCTGACATCAGCGGAGCAGTCTTGCCAAATTTTGCCAAACCATCTAAGCTGCCGGCATGAGCACGATGAACATCTCCCTGCCCGATGCCCTGAAGTCCTTCGTCGATGAACAGGTCAGCCAGCGTGGCTACGGCACCATCAGTGAGTACGTGCGCGAACTGATCCGCCGCGATCAGGACCGGCTGCAGTTGCGCAACCTGCTGCTGGCGGGCGCATCGTCTGCTCCCGCGGCGCCGGTGAACGAGACCTACTTCGAGGGCTTGCGCGAGCGGGTACGCAGCGCGGCCAAGGTGACAGGCAAGACCCGCCGCCAGCCGTGAGGGCCAAGCCCGTCGTCCTGCGCGAGCAGGCCAACCAGGACGTCGAGGATGCACTGGCGTACTACATGGTCGAAGACGCCGAGGTTGCCGCGCTGGGCTTCATCGACGCCCTGGAGCAAGCCTATGCGCACATCGGCCGCCATCCGGCCACCGGCTCGCCGCGCTACGCCCATGAGCCGAACTTACCGAGCCTGCGCTCCTGGCCGCTGACGCGATACCCCTATCTGGTCTTCTACGTCGAGCACCCCGACCACGTCGACGTCTGGCGTGTGCTGCACGGGCAGCGGAACATCCCGGCGTGGATGCAGGAACCTGGCGACGTGTGACGGCTGGCTTGCCCATGGGCAAGCCACTGTGATCGGCCGGTGGTGCGCCAGACGTACGCGATCCCGGCGCGGGCGCAGCGCGGGTTCAGGCTGCGTTGCGCCAGAGGTTGCCGGTCCAGATCAGGGTGCCCAGCAGCATCAGCAGTCCACCGATGCCGACCATCGGCCCGGCGACCGACTCAGCCAGGTTCTCGGACAGCAGCAGGTACAGGAACACGAAGAAAACCAGCGCACCGATCTGATGCAGCCAGAAATGCGCCTTCGCCATCCAGTTCTTCGCAAGGTCGGCCACGAGCCGATACGTCAGACCGAAAAGCGTCATCGCTGCGAAGCCCAGCAGGTTGATGTGGGCATGCACGGTGGCGATCTCGAACTCTTGCGTCGCCGACATGAAGAGTCCGACAAGCATTCCCAGCAGCAGGTACAGGGCACCGATCAGCAGGAAATTACGTGACACATTCATGACTACCTCCCGTTCGCGAGTGGTCATCTTTGCGGCGACGCAGCCTCGACATGCTAACGCGGATGGTTCACGGTTTCATCGGTCGCTTGCCGCCTCGCGCGACACCTGGGCTGCGGCACCCTCTTCCGGGTTCCAGCCGCCCCCCAGCGCCTTGAACAGGTTGGCGCTGGCAACCAGCCGGTCGCGCGTGGCATCCGACAGATTGATCTGCGCAGCGTACAACCGGCGCCGGGCATCGAGCACCTCCTGCAGGCCCACCATGCCGGCGTCGTAGCGCGCTTGCGCCAGTCGCACCGTCTCGTCGTAGGCCTGCACGGTCTGGCTCGCCGTGTCCACGCGCTCACGCGTGGCGTCGACGGCGCGCAGCGCGTCGCGCACCTCCCTGAACGCCTGACGCACGGTCTGGCGATAGGCGATGCTCGCCTGCTCGCGCTGTGCTTCGGCCGTCTGCACGCCTGCCTCGATGCGGCCGAAGCCCAGGATGGGCCCACCGATGCCGGCACCCAGGCTGGCCGTGGCAGTGCCGGCGCCAAACAGGTTGCCAAGGCTGGTGGCGGCGCTGCCGATCAGCGCGCCAAGATTCAGCGAAGGGAAGTACTGCGCCCGGGCCACGCTGACGTTGGCACCGGCGGCGACCAGCATGGCCTCGGCGGCGCGAATGTCGGGACGCTGGTTCAACAGGCTCGACGGCAGCAGCACCGGCAATGCATCGGGCACGCGGGTCTGGTCCAGCGCGGCCGAAGCGATCGGCGCTTCGTTCATGATCTCGCGCGCGCTCCTGCCCGTCAGGACAGCCAGTGACGATTCCAGCCGGTCGGCTTGCTCGCGCAGTCGCGGCAACTGGTCCTGCACGCTCGCCAGCAGTGCGCGCTGCTGCGCCAGCTCGAGCTGACCGATCGCGCCGAAGCGGTAGCGCGCCTGGGCGAGCGCGAGGTTGTCGCGATCGGCCTCGACGGTTGCCTGCGTGATCGCGATCCGGCTGCGCAGATCGCGCAGCGACATGTAGTTGGCCACCACGTCTGCGACCACCGCCAGGCGCACCGCATCCTGCGACCAGGCCTGCGTCAGCAGGCGGGCGCTGGCAGCCTCCTTCCCCGCCAGCGCGGAAAACAGGTTGAGTTCATAGCCCAGGCTGGCCGCCACCGAGTAGGTCGTGCTGAAGCGCTCGCGGGCGCTGAGCTGCGGATTCGTCTCGAGGCTGGCCTTGGCGCGCGTGGCGTCGGCCTGGGCGCCAAGCGTCGGATAGAACTGCGCCTGCGCGAGCCCGAGCTGGGCACGCGCCTCGCGCACGCGGGCGGCCTGGAGTGCGATGTCCAGATTGTCCGCGAGCGCATCGTCGATCAGCCGGTCGAGCACCGGATCGTCGAAGTGGCGCCACCAACGCCACATCGCTTCGCGTTGCGATTGTTCCTGCTGCGCCGAAACCGGTTCGTGCGCAGCCGGCAGATCGAGCTGCGGCCGCTCGTAATGCGGCGCGAGGCTGCAGGCGGCCAGAGCGCTGCACAGGCCCGAGGCGATCAGCAGTCGTGCCGGGCGCATCCGGCGCATGCCACCGCCTGGCCCGATGCCTGAATTGCCGGGGGCACTCACGCCGGGTTTTCCCGTGCGGCGGCACCGCGTGCCTGGTTGCCCGGATTCCGGTCGCGCCTGTCGACGCCGATGTAGCTGTAGATCACCGGCACCACGTAGAGCGAGATCAATGCGCCGATCGAGAGGCCGCCGGCGATCACCAGGCCGATCGCAAAGCGGCTCACCGCCCCCGGGCCGGTAGCCAGCAGCAGCGGCACGACCCCGAACACCATCGCCGCCGTGGTCATGACGATGGGGCGCAGGCGAATGCTGGAGGCTTTCCTGATCGCCTCGATCGGACTCGCGCCCTCCGTTTCCTGGATCACGTTGGCGAACTCCACCACCAGGATGCTCTGCTTGGTGATCAGGCTGATGAGCGTGATCAGCCCGACCTGGGTGTAGATGTTGAGCGTGGTGAAGCCGAAGTAGATGAACACCAGCGCGCCGAACACCGACATGGGAACGGCCACCAGCACCGTGAGCGGGTCGCGGAAGCTCTCGAACTGCGCCACCATCAACAGGTAGACGAGCAGGATCGACAGCGCGAAAGTGAGCACGATCGCGCTGCCCTGCTGCACGAACTGGCGCGACTGGCCGCCGTGGTCGATGGCGAAGTCGCTCGGCAGTTGGCTGCGCGTGAGCTTCTCGAGCGTCTCCAGCGCCTGGCCCAGCGTGACGCCGGGAGCGGCCACGCCCTGCAGCGTGACCGAGTTGAGTTGCTGGAACTGCGGCAGGAACTCGGCCTGCACGACCTGTCTGGCGTCCACGACGGTGTCCAGCGACACCAGCTTGCCGCTGGCGCTGCGCAGGTAGTAGCCCTTCATCGCATCGATGTCGGCGCGCAGGGCATCGGGCACCATGGGAATCACCTGATAGCCGCGCCCGGCCATCTCGAAGCGCCCGATCTGCCCCTCGCTCAGCAGCGTGCCGAGGTTCTGGCCGATGTCGCGCATGCTCAACCCCAGGTTGGCGGCCAGGTCGCGCCGGATCTCCAGCGCGATCACCGGTGCGTCGAAGCGCAGGTTCTTCTGCAGGAAGGCGAACTTGCCGCTCTGGTAGGCCGCGCCGATCAGCATGCCCGCGGCCTTGTCGAGTTCGGGATAGTCGAGCGCCGAGGTCAGCACGAACTGGATCGGCAGGCCCGAGGCGCCGGGCAGCACCGGTTGCGGAAAGGCCACCGTCTGCAGGCCCGTGACCCTGCCGAGGTCGCCCTGCATCTGCGGCATGAGCTGCATCTGCGTGCGCTGGCGCTGGTCCCAATCCTTCAGGTTGGCGCCGCCGAACACGGCGTTGGCGCCGGCGCCGCCTTGCGGCGGTATGCCGCTGATCTGCCAGACGAGATCGGTTTCCGGGTAGTTGTGCGGACCGAGCATCTGCAGGATCTGCGCATTGTAGGTGTCGAGGTAGCGGCGCGTGGCCGTGGCCGGGCCGGTGCCCGCGTAGGTGACGATGCTCTGGTCTTCGTCGGGAGCCAGTTCGCTGCGGCTGCCCAGGAACAGGACCGGGGTTGCTGCCAGCACGCAGGCGGTGGCCAGCAGCACGAAGGGGCGCATCGTCAGCGCGCCCGCGAGGGTGCGATCGTAGCCGCGACGCAGTGTCTCGAAACCCTGCTCCAGCCAGTGCGTCAGGCCGTGTTCCGGCGTCTTGCGCAGCACCCTGGCGCACAGCATGGGCGTGAGCGTGAGCGCGACCACGCCCGAGACCACCACCGCTGCCACCAGCGTGAACGCGAATTCCGTGAACAGCGCGCCGGTCAGGCCGCCCATGAAGCCGATGGGCAGGAACACCGCGACCACCGTGGTCGTCATGACGATGATGGGCGTGGCGAGTTCCCGCGCGCCCTGGATGGCGGCCGCGAGCGGCTCCTCGCCCTCGTCGATCAGGCGCTGGATGTTCTCCAGCACGATGATGGCGTCGTCCACCACGAGGCCGATCGCGAGCACGATCGCCAGCAGCGACAGCAGGTTGATCGTGAATCCGAGCGCCAGCATGATGAGGCCCGCGCCCACCACCGACAGCGGGATTGCCGCCGCCGGCAGCAGCAGCGAACGCAGCGATCCCAGGAACAGGAAGATCACCATCACCACCACCGCCAGCGTGATGCCGATCGTCAGCAGCACCTCTTCGAGTGCGGCGTTGATGAACTTCGCGGCGTCGAACGCCAGCCCGATCTGCATGCCGGGCGGCAACGACTGGCGCAGCTCGTCGAGCACCTTGCGTACGCCGGCCGACACGTCGAGCTCGTTGGCCTCGGGCGTGGTGTTGACGCCGACCGAGACCGCCCGGTGGCCGTTGTAGAAGGCCATCTGGTTGTGGTTCTGCGTGTCCAGCGTGACCTGGGCCACGTCGGCCAGGCGCACCGGCGTGTTGCCCACGTTGCGCACCACCAGCCGCTCGAACTGCGCCACGTCGTGCAGCGACGTGCTGGCGTTGATCGACACCTGCTGCTGCGGGTTGCGCGTCTGCCCGACGGCCGAAATGAAGTTGTTGGCAGCCAGCGCATTGGCCACGTCGGAGGCGGTGACGCCACGTGCCGCCATGCGCGCCGGGTCGAGCCAGGCGCGCATCGCGTAGGCGTTGGCGCTGGGGTCGGTGCCGGCCGGGACCACGCTGGTCGTGCCCACGCCGGGTACGCTGTGGATGCGCGGATTGGCGATGCGCAGCACGTAGTCGTTGATCTGCGCCTGCGTCAGTTCGTCGCCGTAGAACATGATCCACATCCTGGCGCTCGCGCCACCGACCTTGGAGTCGATGCGCGGCGCGAGGCTCCCGGCCGGAAGCAGGTTCTGCACCTGGTTGACCTTGGCCAGCGTCTGCGCCACTGCGGCGTCGGGGTCGAAGCCCAGCCGCATCTCGATCGTGATGACCGACTGCCCCTGTTCGCTGGTGGCCGTCATGTAGTCGATGCCGGGCGCGCTGGCGATCGCCTGCTGCAGCGGGGCGGTGACGTAGGCCTGCACCGCGTCCGGGCTGGCACCGGGGTAGACCGTGGTGACGGTGATCTCGGCACTGGTGATGTTCGGGTACTGGCGCGTCTGCATCTGCGTCCAGGCACGCAGGCCCAGCAGCAGGATCACGAGACTGAGCGCCGTGGCGAGCGCCGGGCGGCGGATGAAGAAGTCGGTGAACTTCATGGCGTGACGCTGTTGTCCACCGTGACCGGTGCGCCATCCTGCAGCTTGTTCTGCCCGGCGATGACCACCGTGTCACCGGCCTCGAGGTCACCCGTTTTCAGCAGCACCTGCTCGCCCTTGCGCGCCAGCACGTGCACCAGCCTGGCCCGTGCCACCAGGCCGCCCTGTTCGCCCGCGCCGACCACGTAGACCGAGTCGCCGAAGGTGCTGTAGGTGATCGCGGTCTGTGGTACCGCGATGCCGCCCAGCGTCTTGCCCAGCGCGAGCGTGACCTCGCCGAACAGCCCGGGAAGCAGCCGCTCGTCCTTGTTGGCGAGCGTCGCCTGGAGCGTGACGTTGCGCGTATCGGTATCCACCTGCGCCGCAATGGCGGTGACCCTGCCGGGAAACGTCGCCCCCGGCCGCGCGCTGGTGGTGAAGGCGACCTGCTGGCCCACCTCGATGCTGGCGAGCATTTCCTGCGGCAGCGCGAAGTCCAGCAGGACGGGATCCAGGCGCTGCAGGGTGACGATGGCCGTACCCGGCGCCACGTACTGGCCCAGGCTCACTTCGCGAATGCCGAGCACGCCGCTGAACGGGGCCGTGATGCGCAGCTTCTTCAGCGTCGCCTGGTCGCTGTCGACCGCCGCGGCAGTCACGCCGTAGTTCATCTGCGCATTCTCGACTTCCTGCTGGCTCACGGCACGGTCACGGAACAGGTTGCGCGTGCGTTCCAGATCGAGGCGCGCCTGCACCAGTCGCGCCTGGTTGGCACGCAGTGACGCCTGCTGGGTGGAGTCGTCGAGTTGCACCAGCAGATCGCCGCGTCTGACGTGCGCACCGGAGGCAAAAGCGATCTGCGTGACGTTGCCCGCGAGCTGCGCGGTGATCTGCGTGCTGTCGATCGCGCGCAGCGTGCCCAGCGCGCGCTGTTCGACGTCCCAGTGCACCGCCTGCGCCTGCGCCGTGGACACGGCGGCAGCTGGCCAGCTCTGGCCGGCGGCAGCCTGCGCGGCCTTGCGGTCAAGGTAGGCCTTGCCGCCGAAGATGCCGCCGAAAACGATGATCAGCGCGGTCAACGCCGCCAGCCACTTGCCCATGTCGCTTTCCCGGTTTCCGGACCGCGCGCACGAAGCAGGTTCGCCTGCCCGTTCACGAGAACGGGTGACTCTACGAGCTAAGGAAGGACCGCGCAAGCAAGCACCGTGCGCCCGGGTCTTCCCCGGCCGACGGTGTCACTGCGGAAGGCCTGCTCGGGCGGCTGCGGCGCCTCTTTGCTGCTGCGCGCCTGCGGCGCGCAGCAGCCTCGGCTCGCTCAGGGTTTGCGCGCGATGGCGCTTGCTGCGTCCTCGATGAGTCGGCGCACGCGCTCCGTTTCCTGCGCATCCCAGTCGCCACGATGAAACATCAACGCAGTGCGAAGCGTGTGCATCGCGTGCCGCAACTCCGCCGGCGGCGCCTCGCCGGAAACCGCGCGTGCGGCGATGTCCATGCGCGACAGGGCGCTCTCGAGCGCCGCTTCGTTTTCACGCAGCCAGGCGCTGCCTTCCGGGGTGATCTCGAACAACCGCCGGCTGCCCCCGGGTGCCGAGGCGCGCACCTGGCCCAGTTCTTCGAGCAGCGTGAGATTGGGATAGACGGAGCCCGGACTCGGCGCGTAGGCGCCGCCGAACTTCTGCTCGAGTTCCTTGATCAGTTCGTAGCCGTGGCGCGGCTTCTCCTCGATCAGCGAGAGCAGCACCAGCCGCAGATCGCCGGGAGCGAAAACCCGACGGCGCCCGCCCGTGCCGAACGCTGCGGCACCCCCCTGAAGACCGCGCTCTGCCCCTTCGCCCCGGCCCCGTTGAGGACCTCCACCACCCTGGCCGCCGCCACCCTGGCCACCGCGACCGCGGCCGCCGTCACCGCGACCGCCATGACCGAATCGGCCGCCGCCCTGCCCGCCATCACCAGGGCCGCCGCAGTGGCGGCCGCCCGAATGGGAAGCGTGTCGTTTTCCGAACATCGTCGAACCTCTCATCGAATGAAGCATGATGAGTTAAACGATATATCGTTCGTAAATGTCTGTCAAGAATGACCGGCGGGCGTGTCGCCCCCTCACTCGCGGAAATAGACGATCTGATGGCTGCTGGCGAGCAGTTGGCCGTCGTCGCTCCAGATCTCCGCGCTCTGATCGAAGAATCCGTTGCGGTAGTTCATCGCGCGCGCCGCCCCGAGCACGTGGCGATCGGACTGGCGCGCCAGCATCTGCGCATCGGCATGGAAAAAACTGGTGAGCGACACGGTGCCCACCGGCGCGAACGTGCGGCGGCGAAGGAAAATGCGCGGAAAGAAGCTGTCGCAGATCGCTGCGAGCGACAGAAAGTCGAGCGGGCGCGGCGGTTCGTCGCGCACCCACACTTCGCTGCGCGAATGCGGCTGTTCGCAACCGTCGAACGCCGACGGAAGGCCGCCTTCTGCAAAACGAAGGTCGTAGCTGCGCACCCAGGCCGGGGCGCCGGCGTGCGGCATCGGCGCGAGCGCGGATGCGGGCGGTATCTCCGACGGCGGCATCGCCTCGGGCACCGACCAGGTGTCGCGCCGCATCGCCAGGGTGGCAGTGGCGGTAGCGGCGACACCGTCCTCCTGCGTCAGTTGCACGACCCAGTGCTGGGTGGAGCGGTTGGTGCGCACGGGCCGCGCTTCGATGCGAAACGCGCCGTCGCTGATCGGCGCGGCAAAATTCACCGTGAGCGCGATCGGGTCTCCCTGGCGCTGCGGGTGCATCAGCACGGCCTGCAACAGCACTGCACAGGTGATGCCGCCGAACGGACCCACCATGTTCGCGTAGGCCGGGCTGGTCGCGCCGCGCGAGCAGTCCTCGCCTTCCGGCACGAGCCGGATCGCGAGATCGAAGGGATGCGATTGCGTGTTCATGCTCGCGGCCCGCCTCGTGACTCCCGGGCGGGCCGTTCGCGCGAGGCGGCGGCGTTCAACCGGCGCTGCGTCCGGCGCGGCTGATCTCGATCAGCGCGTTCAATGCATCGGTGACCGTGAAGATGCCGAGGAATTCGCCGCCGGCGTCGTTGACGATCACGCTGCCGATCTTGCGATCCGACATCGTGAAGGCCACTTCGTCGAGCGGCGTGTCGGCGGTCACCGTCACCGGATCGGCGGCCATGATGTCGGCCGCGCGCACCTGGAACTTGTGCTCGGCGCTCAATCCCTGAGCGACGCGCACGTCCCGGTCGCTGACCACGCCCACCACCTTGCCATCACGCACGATCGGAAGATGACGCACGCCGAACTGCTGCATCAGCAGCCGAACCTGGTCGATGGTCAGGTCGTCCGGGGCGGTGACGGGATTGGGGGTCGTGAACTCCTCGACCGGGGCGTTCCATTTCATGCTGACTTCTCTCCGTTGCCGCATCCGCCGCGAGCCGGCGGGTATTCGCGGTCGCGGGTTGCGTTCGCCGCGATTATCGTTTGCATGCGGCGCCGCGACAAGGCGAAGTCCCGGCCGGCATTCACGGGCTCCCTGCGCGCCCGGCGCCGGCGCAGACTGCGACCGGCGTAGACTGCGGCCCGGGGAGAAGAAGACCATGCTCGCTTCGATTCTCGCGATCAGTGCCGGCGCCTCGGCCGGCGCGTTGATGCGCTGGCTTCTCGGTGTGTCGCTCAACGCCCTGTTCCCGACCGTCCCGCCGGGCACGCTGGCCGCGAACCTGATCGGCGCCTACCTGATCGGCGTCGCGATGGCGGTATTCGCCGACCACCCGGGACTGTCCGCCGAGTGGCGCCTGTTCGTATTCACCGGCTTTCTCGGTGGGCTGACCACGTTTTCCACCTTCTCGGCCGAAGTCACCAGCCTGATCCAGCAGGGGCGCCTGCTCTGGGCCAGCGCAGCGATCGGCAGCCACGTGCTCGGATCGCTCGCGCTCACCGTGCTCGGGCTGGCCTCGGTGCGCGTGCTCCAGCGGCTCTGAGCCGGCCAGCCCGGCCCACCGGGCCGCCAAAGCCGCACAGCGTCGCCAAAGCCGTTAGACTCGCCGGTTATATGCCGGACGCCGATCCACGCAGCCGCGTGCTGCCGTCGATCCACGAGTCGAGCGCCTTGTTCCTCGACTTCGACGGCACGCTGGCCGAAATCGCACCCACGCCCGATGCGGTACGCACCGCTCCGGGCCTCGTCGACAACCTCGCCGCGCTCTCGGGCGCGCTCGGCGGCGCACTCGCGATCATTTCCGGCCGCCCGGTTGCCGATCTCGACCGCCTCCTCGCGCCGCTGCGTCCCGCGCTGGCCGCCGAGCACGGTGCAGTGGTGCGCCTGGCCGACGGACGGCTGCAGTGCTCCGAAGCACCCGACCTGGGCGAGGCGCTGCGCGCGGCTACGCAACTCGCGCACGCCCACCCGGCGCTCTTCCTCGAGCGCAAGACGAGATCGGTCGCGCTGCACTTCCGCGGCGCACCCGAGCTGGCACAGACCTGCGCGCAGGCGCTCGCGGCGGCGATCGAAGACCGGCCGGAACTGGAACTGCTGCACGGCAAGTGCCTGGTCGAAGTGCGGCGCGCCGGCGTCGACAAGGGCCGCGCAATCGCTGCGCTGATGGCCAGCGCGCCGTTTTCCGGGCGCCAGCCCTTCTTCGCGGGCGACGACGTGACCGACGAGGCCGGCTTCGCCTTCGTGCAGGCGAGCGACGGCGTGGCGATCAAGGTCGGCGACGGCGAGACGATCGCACGCCACGGTTGCGAGTCGCCCGAAGCACTGCGGAACTGGCTTGCCTCGTCGTCGATCCTGACCGTGCCCGCGCGCGCGAACGGCGTGGCGCCGCGGTCGCAATGACCGGAGAAGCTGCGAGGTGACGCCCGAACTGTCCCGGCACGCAGCGCCACAGCCCGCCCCTGAAGATGCACGCAGCGCAGGCTTCCAGGCGCCTGCCGATCCTTCGCTCGCGCTCGGCGTGATCGGCAATTGTGCGTTCAGCGCGCTGGTCGATGTGCGCGGACGCATCGTCTGGTGCTGCTGGCCACGTTTCGACGGCGATCCGGTCTTCAATGCGCTGCTCGAGCCGTCGGAGCGCGGCAGCGCGTTCGGCATCGAGATCGAGGACTTCGCCGAGTCGCGCCAACGCTACGAGTCGAACACCGCGGTGCTGCGCACGCAGCTCTACGATCGCGCCGGACAGGGCATCGAGATCACCGATTTCGCGCCGCGCTTCATCACCCGCTCGCGCATCTTCCGGCCGATGATGCTGGTGCGGCGCGTGCGACCGATCGAAGGAACGCCGCGCATCCGCGTGTCGCTCGCGCCCCGCTTCGACTGGGGCGCCAATACGCCGGAAGTCACGCGCGGCAGCAACCACGTGCGCTACGTCGGCGATGGACTGACGCTGCGCCTGAACACCGATGCCCCGGTCTCGCACGTGCTCGCGCGCCAGCCGTTCGTGCTCAATCGCGAGCTCAACTTCCTGCTGGGCGCCGACGAGACCCTTCAGGACGGAATCGCCGATACCGCACGCCACTTCGAGCAGGAGACACTCGCTTACTGGCGAGGCTGGGTGCAGCGCCTGGCGCTGCCGCTGGAATGGCAGGAGGCCGTGATCCGCGCGGCGATCACGCTCAAGCTGTCGGTCTTCGAAGACACGGGCGCGATCGTCGCCGCGATGACGACCAGCATTCCCGAGGCGCCCGACAGCGGCCGAAACTGGGACTACCGCTATTGCTGGCTGCGCGACGCGTTCTTCGTGGTGCGTGCGCTGAACAGCCTGTCCGAGGTCGGCACGATGGAGGACTACCTCGACTGGCTGGGCAACGTCGTGGTCGAGGCGCGCGGCGGACACATCCAGCCGCTGTACGGAATCGGCCTGGAGCGAAGCCTGCCCGAGTCGGTCTGCACGAGCCTGTCCGGGTACCGCGGCATGGGTCCGGTGCGCGTGGGCAACCAGGCCCACGAACACTATCAGCACGATGTCTACGGCAACGTGGTCCTCGGAGCGAGCCAGGCGTTCTACGATCATCGGCTGCTGCACCGCGCGGGCCTGCCCGAGTTCGGACGGCTCGAGCAGGCCGGCGAGCAGGCGGTGAAGGTGTTCGGCCAGCCCGACGCGGGCATGTGGGAGCTGCGCACCCGCGCACGCGTGCACACTTCGTCGGCGCTGATGTGCTGGGCGGCCTGCGACCGGCTGGCGCGCATCGCAGCGCTGCTGGCCGTGCCTGGCCGGTCGGCCTATTGGCGCTCGCATGCCGACGCGATGCGCGAGCGCATCCTGCGTGAAGCCTGGAACGGGAAACGCCGTGCCTTCGTCGACAGCTTCGGCGGCCGTGACCTCGACGCCAGCGTGCTGCTGATGGCCGAGGTCGGGCTGATCGACGCCAGCGACCCGCGCTTTCTCGCCACGCTCGACGCGCTCGAGCGCCATCTGTGCGACGGCCCGTGGATGCGCCGTTACGAGGCCGCCGACGACTTCGGCAAGCCCGAGACCGCGTTCAACATCTGCAGCTTCTGGCACATCGACGCGCTGGCGCGCACCGGGCGCCGCCAGCGGGCGCGCGAGATCTTCGAGTCGATGCTCGCGCATCGCAACCACCTGGGCCTGCTCTCCGAAGACACCCATCCGGCCACCGGCGAAATGTGGGGCAACTTTCCGCAGACCTACTCGATGGTGGGCATCGTCAACGGCGCGGTACGACTGTCGGCCTCCTGGCACACGGTCATCTGAGGGATCCGCCCGTGAGCCGCCTGGTCGTCGTCTCCAACCGTATTGCCGATCCGCGCAAGCCGACGGCCGGCGGCCTGGCGGTGGCGCTCGGCGACGTGCTGCGCAGCTCCGGCGGCCTGTGGTTCGGCTGGAGCGGCACCATCGTCGAGGACGGCACGCCCGGCGAGAGCGAGTTGCGCCTGCAGCAGGCCGGGCCGGTCACGCTGGCGACGGTCGACCTGTGCCGCGCGGATCACGACGCCTACTACGGCGGCTACAGCAACGGCGTGCTCTGGCCGGCATTTCACTACCGGCTCGACCTGGCCGATTTCGACGGCGACGGCTTCGACGGCTATCGTCGCGTGAACCGGCTGTTCGCGCGCCGGTTGGCCCCGCTGCTGCGGCCCGACGACGTGGTCTGGGTGCACGACTACCACCTCGTCCCGCTGGCGGCCGAACTGCGCGCCGCAGGCTGCGATCAGCGCATCGGTTTCTTCCTGCACATCCCGATGCCGCCGTCGCAGATCTTCGCCGCGATCCCCCAGCACGAATGGCTGTCCCGGGCGCTGTTCGCGTACGACGTGGTGGGTTTCCAGAGCCGCACCGACCTCGGCCACTTCGTCGGGCACGCCTGCGGCACCGCCGGCGCGACGCCGGCGGACGGGCATCGCCTCGAAGCATTCGGACGCCGGTTGCACGCGCAGGCCTTTCCGATCGGCATCGACGTGGACGAATTCGAACGCCTCGGGCGCACGAAGGAGGCGCGCGAAACCTACGTGACGACGCGCGACGAATACGCGCGGCGCCGGCTGCTGATCGGCGTCGATCGCCTCGATTATTCGAAAGGCATTCCGCAGCGCATCCGCGCGTTCCGCGAACTGCTGACACGCCACCCCGGCAACCGCCACAGCGCCACCCTGATCCAGATCGCCTCGCCGAGCCGCGAGAACGTCGAGGCCTACGCGGAGATCCGCGCCGAGCTCGAGCAGCTGTGCGGAGCGGTGAACGGGGATTTCGGCGACCTCGACTGGATGCCGGTGCGCTACATCCACCGCACTGTCGCGCGCCGCCGCCTGCCGGGCCTGTACCGCGCGGCCTGCGTCGGCGTGATCACCCCGCTGCGCGACGGCATGAACCTGGTCGCCAAGGAGTACATCGCCTCGCAGGACGCTTCCGATCCGGGCGTGCTGGTGCTGTCGCGCTTCACCGGCGCGGCCGAACAACTCGCCGAAGCACTGCTGGTGAATCCCTACGACATCCGCGGCACCGCCGACACGATGCAGCAGGCACTCGCCATGCCGCTGCCCGAGCGCCAGGCGCGGCACGACGCGCTGCTGCGGCGCATCCGCGAGCACGACGTGCATCGCTGGTGCGCCGACTTCCTCGCGGCACTCGACCCGCCGCTCGCCGAGCGCTTCGCGCACGCGCGCCGCCAGCGGCGGCGCGAGTCGCCGACCGCAGCCGGATGAACGCGGCCCCGGCCGCGCCACCCCCGGCGCCGCGGCTCGCGCTCAGCCCGAACTGATTTCGATGCGTTTCGGCTGAGCGTGCGCGGCTTTCGGAATCCGCAGCTTCAGCACCCCGTTGTTCAGTTCGGCCACGACCTTGTCGACGTCGAGTTCCTTCGACAGCGTGAACGCACGCCGATAGCGCGGCAGGCCCACCTCGACGTGCGTCGCCTCCATGCCCTCGGGCACCTGCAGCGCAACCTCGCCTTCGATCGTCAGCGTGCCGGCCTCGATCTCCAGGTTCAGCCTGTCTTTCGGCACGCCCGGCAGGTCGGCATACAGCGTGATGCCCGATGCGTCCTCGATGACGTCGACCGGCGGCACCAGCGTCGCGTCGCTGCGCGGCTGTTCGCCCTTCCTGGCCACTGCGGTAGTCTCGCTCATGCTCGGTTCCTCCAGGTTCACTTCACGTCGATGCGGCGCGGCCGCGTGGCCGCGCTGCGCTGCAGGCTGATGTGCAGCACGCCTTCCCGGTAGCGCGCCTGGACCGAGTCGGCGTCGATGTCGTCGGGCAGCGTCACCACGCGCCGGAACCTTCCGGCGAAGCGCTCGTCGATGTGCACCGTGGCCTTGGCATCGCGGCCCGGCAACTCGCTGGCGCGCTCGCCGGCCACCGTCAACACCCCCTTCTCGATCTGCACGTCGATGCTCGCCGGATCGAGCCCCGGCACGAACGCGTAGATCTCCAGCGAGCCGGGCGTGCTGCCGACGTTCATTGCCGGAAAGCCGCCGCGACCCCGGCCGCGGATGCTCGGCGACAGTTCGAACGCCTGCTGCACGTCGCGCTGCAGGCGGTCCAGTTCCGCGAACAGGTCGCGGGAAAACAGCGATCGGTACATCGCGCAGTCCTCCATGACAATGGAATCGGGCGCCGCAACGTCCGGCCGGACGCGCGTCCGCATGTCCAAGCATCTAGGGATTGGCGAGAGCGATTTCAAGGCCTCGATGTCCCCGGCCGTCCGCGCCTCGTTCGTGACCGATTCGTGATAAAAAAGCTAAGCTCAATACGAAATTCAGTGCTTTTTCAGCATCAATCGGTTCGATAGAGTGGCACACATGGGAAAGACCCGTACGCCCATCGCCAATGTGCCTGCCCCGATCCGGGCGGTGGTCTTCGATGCCTACGGCACGCTGTTCGACGTGCACTCGGTTGCCGGTCTGGCCGAGCAGCTCTTTCCGGGCAGTGGCGACGCACTGTCGCGGCTGTGGCGGCAGAAGCAGCTCGAATACTCGTGGCTGCGCGCGATGTCCGGGCGCTACAAGCCGTTCCAGGAGATCACCCGCGACGCGCTGCGCTTCGCGGCCGGGCAGCTGGCCTTGTCGATGCGACCCGAGCACGAAGCCGGGCTGATGGACCAGTACGCCAGCCTCTCGGCGTTTCCGGAGAACCTGTCCACGCTGCGCGCGCTGAAGGCGGCGGGCTTGCCGCTGGGCATCCTGAGCAACGGCAACCGCGAGATGATCGAGGCGTCGGTGCGCAACGCCGGGATGACCGGGATCTTCGAGCACCTCCTGTCGTCGCAGGACGTCGAGAGCTTCAAGACCACCGCGACGATCTACGCGCTGGCCCCGTCGGCCTTCGGCTGCCCCGCGCGCGAGATCCTGTTCGTCTCGTCGAACTGCTGGGACGCGATCGGCGCCCGCTGGTACGGTTACACCAGCTTCTGGATCAATCGCACCGGTGCGCCGCTCGAGCAGCTCGACACGCAGCCCGACTACATGGGCAACCTGCTGACCGACGTGCTCGCGGTGGCGCGCACCTGATTCCACGCAACCCGACGGAGAGAGTTCAATGAGCGAGCGCATCGAGAAATCCGGCCTGCAGGTGGCCCGCAGCCTTCACGAGATGATCGAGCGCGAGGCACTGCCGGGAACCGGCGTGTCGTCAGACCAGTTCTGGAACGGACTGTCGGCACTGGTTCACGAGAAAGGGCCGAAGAACCGCGCGCTGCTCGCCCGGCGCGAAGAACTGCAGGCGAAGATCGACGCCTGGCACCGCGCGCGCCGCGGCCAGCCGCACGACGCGGCGGCCTACACCGCGTTCCTGCACGAAATCGGCTATCTGGTCCCCGAAGGACCCGACTTCGCGGTCGAGACCGCCAACGTCGATCCCGAGATCGCGATCGTTCCGGGCCCGCAGCTGGTGGTCCCGGTGATGAACGCGCGCTACGCGCTGAATGCCGCCAACGCCCGCTGGGGCAGCCTCTACGATGCACTGTACGGCACCGACGCGATGGGCGACGCGCCGCAACCCGGCGGCTACGACCCGGTGCGCGGCGCGCGCGTGATCGCCTGGGCGAAATCGTTCCTCGACGAAGTCGCTCCGCTGGCCGGGGCGAGCCACGCCGACGTCACTGCCTACCGGGTGGCCGACGGCGCGCTGGTGGCGGCCACGCCGTCGGGAGACAGGCAGCTGGTCGACGCTGCGCGCTTCGCCGGCTATCGCGGCGACGCGCAGGCCCCATCGGCGATCCTGCTCACGCAGCACCGGCTGCACGTGGAGATCCGCATCGACCGCGGCCACGCGATCGGCCGCACCGACCGGGCGGGCGTGGCCGACGTGCTGATGGAAGCCGCGGTCACCACGATCATGGACTGCGAGGACTCGGTCGCCGCGGTGGACGCGGAGGACAAGGCGCTCGCCTACCGCAACTGGCTGGGCCTGATGCGCGGCGACCTGGTCGAGACCGTCGACAAGGGCGGGGGCCGCTTCGAGCGCAAGCTCGCCCCCGATCGCGAATACCTGGGCCCCGACGGCAGGCCGCTCGCGCTCAAGGGCCGCTCGCTGATGCTGGTGCGCAACGTCGGCCACCTGATGACCAACCCGGCAGTGCTCGATCGCGACGGCAACGAGGCGTTCGAGGGCCTGCTCGACGCGATGTGCACCGTGCTGATCGCAATGCACGACCTGCGCAAGCAGGACGGCGCGCGCAACTCGACCACCGGCTCGATCTACGTGGTCAAGCCCAAGATGCACGGCCCCGACGAAGTCGCGTTCACCGACGAGATCTTCACGCACGTCGAGCGTGCGCTGGGCCTGCCGGCCGACACGGTGAAGATCGGCATCATGGACGAGGAGCGCCGCACCACCGTCAACCTCAAGGAGTGCATCCGCGCGGCCAGGCGCCGCGTCGCCTTCATCAACACCGGCTTCCTCGACCGCACCGGCGACGAGATCCACACCTCGATGGAGGCCGGCCCGATGGTGCGCAAGGCCGACATGAAGTCGCAGCCCTGGATCGCCGCCTACGAGCTGTGGAACGTCGACAACGGGCTGGCCTGCGGGCTGGCCGGACGCGCGCAGATCGGCAAGGGCATGTGGGCGATGCCCGACCTGATGGCCGCGATGCTCGAGCAGAAGATCGGCCATCCGCAGGCAGGCGCCAATTGCGCCTGGGTGCCCAGCCCCACGGCCGCCACGCTGCACGCGACGCATTACCACAAGGTCGACGTGCTGGCGCGCCAGGCCGGGATCGCGAAGGGCGGGCGGCGCGCGAAGCTCGCCGACATCCTCACGATTCCGGTGGCGAAGACGCCCGACTGGTCCGACGCGGAGATCACCGCCGAGCTGGAGAACAATGCGCAGGGCATCCTCGGCTACGTGGTGCGCTGGATCGACCAGGGCGTGGGCTGCTCGAAAGTGCCCGACATCAACAACGTCGCGCTGATGGAAGACCGCGCGACCTGCCGCATCTCCTCGCAGCACATCGCCAACTGGCTGCACCACGGCGTGGTCACGAAAGACCGGGTGATGGAAGTGATGAAGCGGATGGCTGCGGTCGTCGACCGGCAAAACGCCGGCGACCCGTTCTATCGGCCCATGGCGCCGGGCTACGACGGCATCGCGTTCAAGGCGGCCTGCGACCTGGTCTTCGAGGGCACGAAGCAGCCGTCGGGCTACACCGAGCCGGTGCTGCACCGGCGCCGCCTGGAGCTGAAGGCAGCGGCTTCGCAGCAGTGATATCGTGAAGGCATCGCACCGCTGAGGTTTTCCGGTCCTTGTCTGCAACGCCTGCTTCGCGGCGGCGCCGCTGGCGACGATTCGCCCGATTCCTGCTGCTGGTTCTGCCGATCGCCGCACTGGGTGCGGCGGCCTGGTGGCTTGCCGGAGAGATCCGCACTTCGCGGCTGCAGGCCGAGCTGATCGGCAAGGTTGCGAGAGAGACCGGCTTCGAGGTCGAGCCGGGGCCGAGCAGCTCGATCCGCTTCCCGGGCCCGGGCCCCTACGACGAACGGCTGGGCTACCACCAGCTGCCGCAGACGATCGAGCGGCTCGTCGCGCAGGGCTATGAAGTCACCGCGCAGGCGCGCATGTCGCAGCGATCGATCGAGCTGGTCGATCGTGGCCTGTTCGCAACCTACCGCGAGAAGAGCCAGGCGGGGCTCGAGCTGCGCGATTGCCGCGACGACACGCTGTTCCTCGCGCGCTTTCCCGAGCGCGTCTATGCAGGGTTCGACGAGGTGCCGCCGCTGCTGGTGCAGACGCTGCTCTTCATCGAGAATCGCGAGCTGCTCGATCCGGACAACCCCGCCCGCAACCCGGCGATCGAGTGGGACCGGCTCGCACGCGCCACGATCGACCAGCTCTGGCACCTGGTCGACGACGCGCACCCGGCACACGGCGGCAGCACGCTCGCCACGCAGATCGAGAAGTACCGTCACTCGCCCGAAGGCCGCACTGCCTCGGGCAAGGAGAAGCTGCGCCAGATGGCCTCGGCGTCGCTGCGCGCCTATCTCGACGGACCCGACACGATGCCGCGGCGGCGCCAGATCGTCGTCGACTACCTGAACACGGTGCCGCTGGCCGCACGCCCCGGCTTCGGCGAGGTCAACGGCATCGGCGACGGGCTCTGGGCCTGGTACGGGCGCGACTTCGACGAAGTCAGCCGGCTGCTCGCGGCCGCTCCGGCCAGCAGCAGCCAGCACGAGGACGGCGCCCAGGCTCACGCTGATGACCAACGCGACGACGCCGGCGAAGCCGAGGCGCTGGCGGCGCGCGCACTCGCGTTCAAGCAGGCACTGTCGCTGATGATCGCGCAGCGACGCCCGGCCTGGTACCTCGGCCGCGGCGAAACCGAGCTCGCCGCGCTGGCCGACAGCCATCTGCGGCTGCTCGCCGACGCGGGCATCATCGACGCGCGCCTGCGCGACGCGGCGCTGCCGTTGCGGCTGTCGCTGCAGCAACAGCGCGTGCCCGCCGCACCGGTTTCGTTCGTGCAGCGCAAGGCCGCCAACGCGATGCGTACGCGGCTCGCCGGGATGCTCGGCGTGGCGCGCAGCTACGAACTCGATCGCTTCGACCTCGCCGCGAGCAGCACGCTGGACGGCCGGCTCCAGGACGAGGTGACGCGGGTACTGCGCAGCCTCGCCGACCCGGCCGGCGCGAAGGCTGCCGGCCTCTACGGCTTCAGGCTGCTGCGCGAGGGCGACGACCCGTCGCGGCTCACCTTCAGCTTCACCCTGTTCGAGCGCGTCGGTGCCCGCAATCTGCTGCGCGTGCAGACCGACAACCACGAGCAGCCGCTCGACATCAACGAGGGCGCCCGGCTCGACCTCGGCTCGACCGCGAAGCTGCGCACGCTGATCACCTATCTGGAGATCGTCGCCGCGCTGCACGAGCGCTGGAGCGGTCTCGGCGCGGACGAGCTCGCGACGGTGCGGATCGCCGGGCGCGACGCGCTCGGGCGCTGGGCGAAGGAGTACCTGGCGCAGGCCGCCGACCGCAGCCTGGGCGCGATGCTCGAGGCGGCGATGCAGCGGCGTTATCCGGCCGACCCGTCCGAGAGCTTCTTCACCGGCGGTGGCGTGCATCGCTTCGTGAACTTCGATGCGCGCGACGACGCCCGGGTGCTCACCGTGCGCGAGGCGCTGCGCAACTCGGTGAACCTGGTGTTCATCCGCATGATGCGCGACATCGCGCATCACTACATGTTCAATGCGCCCGCCTCCAGCGCGACGCTGCTCGAGGACGCGTCCGATCCGCTGCGCCGCGAGTATCTTTCGCGCTTCGCCGATCACGAAGGCAGCCAGTTCATCGCGCGCTTCTACCGCAAGTACCAGGGCAAGCCGCCCGAGGTCGCCGAAGAACTGCTGCTGCAGAGCGTGCGCGCCACGCCCGCGCGCCTGGCCAGCGTCTTCCACGAACTCGAGCCCGGCGGCGACGCGCGCGCACTGGCCGGGTTCCTCGGGCGCCGACTGCCTGGCAGCGCGCTCTCGGGCCACGACATCGAGGCGCTGCACGAACGCTATCGCGCCGAAGCCATGTCGCTTGCCGACCGCGGCTACGTGGCGGGCGTGCATCCGCTCGAGCTGTGGCTGGTCGGATACCTGCGTGGCGAGCCCGATGCCACGCTGGCCCAGGCGCTGTCGGCGAGCCGCGAGCAGAGGCAGGAGGTCTACGCGTGGCTGTTTCGCACGCGCAACAAGAACGCGCAGGACCAGCGCATCCGCAGCCTGCTCGAGATCGAGGCGTTCCAGGAAGTGCACCGCGCATGGCGAAGGCTCGGCTACCCGTTCGAGTCGCTGACCCCGTCGTATGCGACCTCGATCGGTGCCTCGGGCGACCGCCCCGCAGCACTGGCCGCGCTGATGGGGATCATCGTCAACCGCGGCATGCGCCTGCCCACGGCGCGCATCGGCTCGATGGTGTTCGCGCGCGACACGCCCTGGGAAACCCACCTCACGCTGCGACCCTCGGGCGGCGAGCGGCTGCTGCCCGAGGAGCTCGCCGACATCGTGCGCGATGCGCTCATCGACGTGGTCGATCAGGGCACGGCACGGCGCCTGAAGGGCGCGCTGACCGCGGCCGACGGGCAGGCGATCCCGATCGGCGGAAAGACCGGCACCGGCGACCATCGCTTCGACGTCTTCGGTCGCGGCGGGCAGCTGGTGTCCTCGCGCGTGGTGAACCGCACCGCCACTTTCGCGTTCATGATCGGCGATCGGTGGTTCGGCACGATCATGGCCTACGTCAGCGAGCCCTGGGCTGCCGACTACAGGTTCACCAGCGCGCTGCCCACGCAGCTGCTGCACGCGCTGGCCCCGACGCTGCAGCCGCTCTTGCGGCACGGCGCCTGCCGCCGCGACCCGGTCGAGCCGCCGGCGTAGCACGGGCTTGCGCTGCGGCGCCCGAAGATCGGCGCCGCCGGTCGGGCGGCCGCTCGGTGCAGCCGCTCAGTGCAGCCGCTCAGTGCAGCCGCTCAGTGCAGCCGTTCGACGAACCAGTCGGCCGCGTGCCGCGCCGCCTGCTCGAGCGTGCCGGACTCCTCGAACAGGTGACTGGCTCCCGGCACGATGACCAGCCTGTGTTCGCAGCGCATCCGCGCCATCGCCCTGCGGTTCAGCTCGATCACCACGTCGTCCTCGCCGCCGACGATCAGCAGCGTGGGTGCCCTCACCGCTTCGAGCAGGCCCGGCCCTGCGAGGTCGGGCCTGCCGCCGCGCGACACCACCGCGGCGACGCGCGCACCTTCGGGTGCCGCCGCTTCGAGCGCGGCTGCCGCACCGGTGCTCGCGCCGAAATAGCCGAGCGGCAGCGACCGCAGTTCGGCCTGGCGGTCTATCCAGTCGGTCGCGAGCAGCAGCCGCGAGGTGAGCAGCGCGATGTCGAAGCGCGCCGCGCGGTCGCGATCCTCCTGCGCGGTGAGCAGGTCGAACAGCAGCGTGGCGATGCGGTCGCGCTGCAGCACCTCGGCCACGTAGGTATTGCGCGGCGACAACCGGCTGCTGCCGCTGCCATGCGCAAACGCCACCAGGCCGCGGGCCGCCTCGGGTAGCGAGAGGGTGCCCTGCAGAGCAGCGACACGCCCGCTCGCCCCTGGCTGTGGCAACGCGATTTCCACGGCAGCGATCTTCACGTCGCCTCCCGATGCCGGCCTTCGCTGCAGGCCCGTGTCATCCGAGTTGCTCGTCGCCCTGCACGCCGGCTCGGTACACCTCGTAGACGAGCACCGGCACGTCGAGATCGCCGAGATACTGCTGCACCAGCGGCTTGACGTCGCTCCAGGCGAGGCCACCCACGCCGGTTGCCAGCCGTGGCAGCGCGACGCTGCGGATGCGCTCCTCGCGCACGAAGCGCGCAAGCGCCTTCAGCGCGCGGCCCACGTTCTCGAGCGTGGCCTTGCCCGGCTTGCCGGCCGGCCCGCCGTGCAGCATGCCCTGCGTGAGCAGGTTGACGATGCCGCGCGTGCTGCCGTCGGCATCGACTCCCGACCAGGCCCAGATCTCGCCGGGCTCGAGCGGTCGCGAGTGGATCGCGTGGCGGTAATCGCGCACCATCGAGGGCCAGCGCTCGCGCAGCGCCAGCGCCAGGCCGGTGTCGAAATGGTCGTGCGGGGCAATGCCATGGGCGATCACCTGGGCCCTGGACAGCAGGATGTCGCCTTCGATTTCACGAATCACGGATGTTCCTCGGTCATGGATGCTGGATACCGGCGGCGGTCACCGCCTTGCATTCACGATACCCGGTTGCCGCGTTCGCCCACTGACCACGGTCAAGCACGGCCGGCCACGAACCGGCACCGCGCGGCGGGCGCGTGCGACCGACCGGCAGTGGGCGCAGCCCGAGGCTGCCCGGATGGGGCAGCCTCGGGCTACGTCTTAAGGGGTATGCGCGAGCGCCCTTATGCGGCTACGATTGGGTTGCGCATGCCGCCTCGGCTGCGCACGCCGCTGGAAGAACGGGGGAGACACCATGTCCGAAGCGACGCAGGAAGGAGCCATCCGCACTGACGAGGAGGGGTACCTGATCGACCCCTACGACTGGAGTCCGGAAGTGGCGCAGGTGCTGGCCCGGCGCGAGGGCGTCGAGCTCACCGAGGAGCACTGGGCCGTGCTGCGGTTCATGCGCGACTACTACGACGAGCACCAGATCCCGGCCGACACGCGCTTCGTGATGCGCTTTCTCGCCAAGGAGCGCGGCAAGGGCGACAAGGCACGCGACGCGCTGTTCGTGCTGTTCCCATACGGCTACGTCAAGCAGGCCTGCAAGATCGCCGGCATGCGCAAGCCGCGCATCTGGAGCACCGGCTGAAGCGGCCGTGCGGCACCGCACGGCGCCCGAACACATTGCGGCGCGAGCCTACGCCTCGCGCATCAGCCGCCAGTAATCCACCTTCATCGTCAGCGCCGCCCCGGCGCAGATCGACAGGAAGGTGATGATCGAGCCGAGCGCCAGCGTCGACAGGCCCGAGAGCCCCTGCCCGATGGTGCAGCCCAGCGCGGTGATGCCGCCGAAGCCCATCAGGATCGCACCCACGATGTGGCGCTTGAGGTCGGTGGCGTCGGGGAAGCTCTCCTCGCGCCAGGTACGCGAAGCCAGCGCCCAGGCGAGCGAACCGGCCACGATGCCCAGCGCAGTGGCGATGCCGAAAGTGACGTGCTTGCTGGCGTCGCTCCAGAACATCAGCAGTTCCAGCGTGTAGGCGTACGGCGCCACCAGCGACAGCGACTCGGCACGGTTGCTGCTGGTGCCGATGAACGCCTCCTGCAACGTGTCGGGATGCTCGGCGACGAAGCCGACGTGCCCGGTTGCATACCAGCCGCCGACCACCGTGAGGCCGATCACGATGCCGCCCAGCAGCGGATCGGCGCCGCGCGCCTCGCGGCTCGAGAGCACGAACGCGAGCAGCAGCACGCCGATCGCCGGGGCCAGCCAGCCCTCGAGCCCGGCCCGGTCGAGGCCGAACGCGCCCGACAGCAGCGCGGGCAGGTCCTGGGTGGTGGCCAGCTTCGTGGAGACGAGGTCGAGCGTGTTCACGCGCCAGACGCCGAACACCCCCTTGAGCGTCACGTACGCCGAGATGCCGAGCACCACGAACACCACCAGCGACTTGAGGTTGCCGCCGCCCAGGCGGATCAGCGCCTTGCTGGCACAGCCCGACGCGAGCGTCATGCCGACGCCGAACAGCAGGCCGCCCACCACGTTCGACAGCCACATCAGGTTGGCGCCGGTGTAGATCGACTGCCGCGTGTCGACCAAGCCGGCCCGCTGCATCGCCCAGACGCCGAAAATCGCCACTGCGATCGCCAGCAGCCACATCCGCATCCGCGTCCAGTTGCCCATGTTCACCACGTCGGAGACGGCGCCCATCGTGCAGAAGTTCGTCTTGTTGCCGACGAAGCCGAAGACGGCGCCCAGGCCGAATCCCAGCCAGGCGATCAGCGACGCGGACGGCAGCGCGGTATCCATTGCAGGCACTCTCCCCGTTGTTGTCGTTCGTTCAGCCGGCGAAGGCCGCGAGATGCGACGCGTGCGTGCCGGCGATGCGGTCATGATATCGGGCACGCAGCAACTGCCGGCGGCGCTGCGGGGAGTCGACGAAGCCTTCGCGCTCGTGCAGGACATTGTTGCAGACGATGCCCATGCCGGGCTCCAGGCGCAGGCCCAGCACCCACGGTCCGCCGGCGTCGAGGATCGTGCGCAGCGCCTGCACCGCGGCGCGCGTCGCCGGGTCATCGCGCCAGGCGATGCTGCGCGTGCGCGCGGTGTAGCGCATGTGCAGGTCGCCGCCGGGCGCGAGCAGCGAGAACACCGGCCCTGCCTGCTCCTGTCGTGCCACCGCGGCGCCGGCGCCGGCCTCGCCCGGGCCACCGGCCTGCGCCTCGCGCGGCGGAATCGACATCGCATCGGGCGCCGACAGCGCGCGCACGTGCTCCGGATCGGCGTCGCGCAGCAGTATGTAGGCGATCTCGTGGTCGAGCACCCGACTGGCACCACCCTCGGCGGCGCGCTCGACGCAGTGCAACAGCATTCCTGCGATCATGCGCTCGGGTGGGTTGTAGTAGCCGTCGGTGTGCCAGCGAATCGGCCGGTCGGTGTACGGAATGTACTCGCCGCGCGTGCCGTGTTCGCTCACCGACAGCGTGCTGATGCCGTCCTCGTCGGCCAGCCAGTTGGCGTCGAGGCGGCGCAGCCCGAGCTGCTCGCCCAGCAGCCGCGCGATGTCCTTGCCTGCGCCGCTGCTGCGGCTCGCGTAGACGGCCATGTTCGCTCGGCGGCAGCGTGCGACGAGCGCCTCGCGCTCGCTCTCGGCGAGCCGGCACGGGTCGTCGACCTCGACCAGCAGGTCCTCGGCCCGTCGCGGCGCGACGGCGAGCTTCCAGTCACGCCAGCGCCGGTAGGCGTCGTCGTCGTCGAGCGCGAACGGATTGCGTCCGGTCATCGGGGCCGCGGATGCCGTCATCGCCAGGTCCCCCTATTCGCCCGGCTCGCCGGCACGCCGTGCCGGCCTGGGTTCCAGGCCCAGCAGCCCGCGCATCGACTTCTCGACCACGTCGACGCATTCGGGCCCCTCGACCGTCATCGCCTGGTCGAGCGCCCATCGCTGGTCCTCGGCCTCGGGCATCGCCTGCGTGAGCAGGTCGCCGAACAGGCGCAGCAGCGCGAACTCCGGACCGTGTTCGTGGTATTCGAATTCGCCGTACTCGGCAACGCGGATATTGAACCGGCCGATGAAGCGCTTGCGATAACCGCCGCCCGGGGCAGGTCCGAGGAGATCGTCGAAGCTGTCCTGCAGCAG
>JAANMU010001177.1_pt1 | contig 25675 bp, 26 predicted proteins | sample 7279701 | NCBI WGS metagenome assembly JAANMU01 (sample SAMN14094539, study PRJNA606508) | bioreactor metagenome | isolation source: A lab-scale SPAN reactor treating ammonium-rich wastewater day 57 | place: Ireland: Galway | collected 2017-03-13 | reverse complement strand
GAAGGCAAAAATGGATTCGAGATGGAGCTATCCGATTCCCACAAGCGGACGTTCGGCGCGGCGCTCAAAGCGATCCACTCCGCGCAACTCCCACCAGCACTCAAGAGTAAGATTCCACAAGAGACGTTCTCGCCAAAATTTCGCGAACAGGTGAAGGAATTTCAAAGGCAGGTTGAGAATACTACTTTCAGCGACCTGAATGCAGTCAAGTTGGCAAATTTCATCAAATCCAAACGGAACGAAATTGATCGTCTTATCAAGCGGACTGAAGAACTTGCTAAAGAACTTCAATCCCAATTGCACGAATCCGTTTTGTGTCACACCGATATTCATGGAGGCAACATTTTAATCACGAATGAGGACCAGTTTTTCATTGTGGATTGGGATGCTCCACTCCTCGCGCCCAAAGAACGTGACCTGATGTTCATCGGCGGCGGGATTGATGACATCTGGAAAACCAAACGAGACGAATCCGTTTTCTATGAAGGTTATGGAAAAACGGACATTGTTTTCCCCGTGATGGCATATTACCGCTATGAACGCGTGATCGAAGATTTAGCTGCGTATGCAGAGCAATTGTTATCCACCGACGAAGGCGGCGCAGATCGAGAGGAAGCGTATAGAAGGTTCACAGGCAATTTTGAGCCTGGTCAAACCATTGAGATTGCGGAAGAGACATATAATTTGATGACCAATCGATAAAAGATTGTATTTGAAACACTTTGCAGTCATGCTATACTATTTCATGAGAAAGGCTTACGAGACGGGTAGAAACAATGGCTAATAAGAAGAACAAAAGTAATCCTCAATCATCCAATCCTAAATTAAGGATTGAAACTTTTATGTCTCAATATGGTTTAGCAGTCATTGTGGCTGTGATCGGCGCGTGTGGAGCCATAGTGGCTGCATTTGTGGGATATTTAGGAATTCGAGCTCAAATCTTCATACCCATGAATGCTACTCAAACCGCTGAAGCCAATTTATTATTAACACCATCCCTGACTCAAACCCCAATTCCATCTCTAACATTCACTTTACAACCCACAATAACTAAAGCGCCAACAGCGACACAAAGGGTTGAGATTGTTACTCCTGCACCAGTGGATTCTAGCGATGTTGTATTCCCTGCTCCGACAATCGGAGCCCAATTAGATTTTTCCCCGAAGGGAGAGGTCAATACAGATGCGTTTAAGAGAAGTCCGTTCAATGGCATTTTTATGTCCGAAACAACCATAGAGAGGTTTGCTCCAAGTTGGTATGCCATATACTCAAATGGTACAAGAATCAAAGCGGAGTCCGAAGTATGCTTAATAAACCAAGGAGCTTTTACACCATTTGTACAAACTGGACCCCTTAACATCAAGACAAGTCGAATAAGTTTATATTTTGCAATTTATACAGACACAAAATACTCTTACGAAGTTCAAGATATAGAAATTCTCATTTCTGATTTTTCGCCCATGGATAGTAATGTTGACTCTCTTGAAATTGGAATACCAGGAGCTGGAGGAATGGGTTTGCCCTTCAAAGATGTTCAAGCGATAAAAACATGGGTAGACGGTATTTCAAATACTGTTTATAAAATGGATTTTAAAGATTTTGCATTAGGTCCTAATAATGGGGTTAACATAACATTACCAATTGCTATGATTGATGCAGGAAATTATCAATTTATCATCAAAGTGAACGGCGTAGCCACCCCAACATATGCGGGCGACCCAGCTGGAAAATTATCTCTTACGAGTAATGTTTTGGAATACTCATGGGTTAAAATTAATGATCCACGCGATTACACAATAGCTGAGGCTAAAGATGTTTTTGGCAATATCATAGAAGTAAAGCTAAGAACATGCCCATAATACCCCCATACGTAAGATTCAGGTAATCGAGTCGGATTTTGAGTCTGGTCAAACCCTTGAGATTGCAGAGAGGGCGGACAAGTTAATAATGCAATGAAGTGAGTGCCAAGCATCAAAAGTCTAATCTCGTCTTCCAAATTCTTTCTGAAGTAATTTGTATGACCTCTTTTGCCGTCTCAATAAAGCCGTTTACATCTTGAGCAGAAAATTCCTTCTCAGTAGCTCGTCGCGGGTGAACTAAACTATCTCTGACTTCTTTGAAATCTCGAAGACGTTGCCACAACGCTCCACCCTTTAGGTCCGATGTGTCACGAGACCCAAGCTTAGCTAAAAGAAAAAATATCTTATTTTCTAACGCTTGATATTCATTGCCTTCTAGTATAAATTTCCCCAAGTCGGCACCATGATCAACAAACCGAAGTCGCTTCTCAAGCAAGAAAGCCCTCTCGTGTAATTCAAACATATCACTTGGCAAAGAATTTAAATCGTCGCAACGACTATTCACAAACGATTCTACTGCTGACCAAGCAAGAATAATCGCTGGTATTAAGTACCGTTCCGCATCTTCTTCGCGATCAATTGCATCCTCCGCCATAGACAATTGCTTTTCAGCATGTCTTAAGTAATCTCTGAAATTACGCATATCAAGCATATCCTTGAGATAGAGAGAGTAAACCAATTACTTGACTAACGGCTTTGTCCATAACCTTTTGATCAATCAAGACATTTTCTTCCAAGCTCTTGTATAAAAATAGTTGTGCAATTCTTTGTCTATCTTTCAATGCAGATCGTGTTCCAAGTCCGCGGTAGGTAGCTTTGTCCTTATCATGCTTGTACTTTGACATCTCCTCAGCATTTAGCGGATCAGGGATCTTGCTCGATGTTTTTGGAACTTTATAATGGTTTTCCAATCGTTTAGGATGTGTCTGCAATAAACCAGCCACATAACTCCAACCACACAAAACAGACTCGACAAATGCTTTGTTTTTATATCCCTTATTCTTCTTGATTTTTGATTTGGGATCTGAGACCGCTTTGTATTGAGCATTATGCAACACCAAAAAGTGCTTACCTGCCTTAAGCAACTCATCATCATTGAGAATATCGTGTTTGTCCATGATTGCCTGATAGGTCGCATCGACAGTTATCTCTTGAGATGCGCTGGCTTTTACCCCTGATTCAGCCAAGTATGGCTCGTAGACATTTCGGTCTAAATCTGCAGACGATAGTTTCTTTCCGCGTTCTTGTCCCAAGTAGAAATTAACCACAAAACTCCGTGCTTTCTTTACAGTGATTTTTTCAGAACGGGAACCAATATCGGGAAAATCTTCTTTACTTTCAAGAAAACCAACTTTTTGACACCACTTTCTTAATACCCCTCCAAAGAGGGTTTCCTCAATCATTCGATCAAATGTGTCGTTTGATACAGCAATATTCGTATTTGAGATTAAGGCAACTTCATTTCTCTGTTCTTTATTTAAATTGAAATATATTCGGAATCCATGGTAACGATTGCTCTTTGTATGAGCATTCGAAATTGCCTTAATCCTATGCTGACCACCCCATACTTTTAGAGGAGTATTGGGATTGTACTCTGTATTGTATTCAACAATTATGTCATTAAATTCCCTTCCCTTAATAGCATCCGCTGCCATCCGTTGAAATGTAAGATGTTTCAAGAATAGTTGACGATTAGCTCTGTAACTGTCCGTTCCCTTCACGTCCAACTTTGCATCCAAATCACATAAACTTGCCGCGTCGCTTGCAAGCAGCGAACACTTCAAATAATAAGATCCACTTGCACCATCTTGAAAGATAATCACTGGCATTTGTTGCTTAGTTTCAAGAGTAGTTACGATTCCATGAAAAGCAATCACCAGTTTTTCGGTTTCGTTATTCTTTTCTGCATTTTCATCAAAAATAATTGTAGGCATGTTTACCTCCTGCGGTGAAGTAGCAGAATATACATTCAATAGCGAATTATAGCATTGGCAAGTACTGGATGGATATGTCTATTGATTCATCTCAATTGAACACTAAAACTCCTCGCAAACTCCCTCGCCGTCTCAACGGGAGTTTTGCTCTTCCCAATCGTTCTCACGCAAGCCGAATAAAAAAAACAGGCATATCACTGCGCCTGTTTTTTTATTCATTCAACAGTTTCTTGATTTTTGCAACGAACGATTTTGCCGCGTCCAATATTTCCTTTGCCCCATCCTTATCGAGCGGAGCAAAGGGAGCGTAATCACTGCGCTCGCGGGCGGATTGCGCGCGTCCGAGATAGCGCAGATATTCCGCATCCACGCGGCCTGTGATCACAAACAACTCGCGAAATTTGGCGACAGCGGAGGAGTGCCGGCGCAAGTCCACATCTTCGGAAAGCAACGCCGCTTTTGCCGCATAAAACATCCCATAATAGGCGCGCGACACTGCATCGTCATATAAACCAATTTCAAAAATACGGCGCGCGTTATCGAGCTTATTCTCCGCCAGTTCCAGCCAGATGGCTGGCGAATTCATGTCGGCTGGGCTGTCCATAATACCAATCCCTCTTCGCGCGCGGCGCGTGAAATGGAAAACCCGCTTTGGAAGACATCCTCTCCAACCACCATCACCGAAACGAACGGTCCCTTATTGACCATCGAGTCGATCCCGGCATCCACCAGCTTCTGCCAGCGCGTATCACCAGGACCGCCGATGTAGGCTTGCGTCGGTTGCTTATCCCTGCGAAGGACCACAAGCACATCCAGGTCCGATTCAGGGGTTGCCTGTCCGCGCGCATAGGAGCCGTACAACACGATTCGGCTGATTGCATCGGGAAATAAGCCAAGCGCGCGATTCTGAAAATTTACCAAACTGGTTTTCACAACGCGAGGCAGGCGAATCTTTATCCTGGGGGTCTTTTGTGTCTGCAAAACTGCTTGTGCCATAATTGGATTATACCTAATTCTGAAAACAAGGACCCTGGGATTTGCAACCCTTACATAAAGCGTCCATCTGCATCATGTATAACCACCCCCACGGGGATCCCAACCATATCCTTCACCGGTTAGGATTAGCTCAATGCGCCTCGGAACTGCCTCGCAAACCCCCTCGCCGCCTCAACAGGAGTTTCACTTCCACCAATCGTTCTCACACAAGCCGTTCCAACGATCACCCCATCCGCCATTTTCCCAACTTCCCTGGCTTGCTCGGGCGTGCTGATTCCAAATCCCACACACACAGGCACGGACGTGTGCTCACGCACTTGCGCGATCAACCCGCCAAGTCCCTCCGCCAGGGACTTGCGTTCGCCCGTGATACCTGTCACCGAAACGAGATAGATAAATCCCTTGGCGTCCCGGGCGATCCTTTCCATCCGTTCGGGAGGAGAGGTCGGCGCCAGCATGGGAATCAACGGGTGGTCTCGATACGACGGCGGTGGTTGAGTAGCGTTCGTTGCGTATCGAAACCCATCGCCGTCTACTCGACCACCGTTCAATATAGTTTCAAACTCTTCCGACTCTTCCATAGGCAAATCAGGGACTATGAACCCGTCCGCACCTGCCTCCACCGCGTCACGGACAAATTTCTCCAGTCCGTATGCCAGCATGGGATTGTAGTAACCCATCAGAATCAACGGGATGTCCACGCCGCGTGCCCGCAATTCCTTCACGGCTTCCAAGGACTTCTTGACCGTGATACCTTTTTCCAAGGCGATCTGTGTCGCGTGCTGAATCACAGGTCCATCCGCGAGCGGATCGGAGAAGGACAGCCCCACCTCGATCAAGTCCGCGCCATTCTCGGCGAGCGCTTCGATCACGTCAATGGACGTGTCCAAGTCAGGGTAGCCCAACGGGAAGTAGGGCATGAAGATTGGTTTGTTTTTGAAGGCGTTAGTAATCCTGCTCATAACTGTTTCCCATAATCTTTTCGCATTATAATCATTCCAAATTATTTACCCGACGGCGGCGACATCATGGACATCACCTATCAACTGCAGGGCGTTCTCTTTGAATGGGATGAAGACAAAGCCAGGAGCAACATCCAAAAACATGGCGTGACCTTTGAGGAAGCCGCCGAAGTCTTCTTCGATCCGTTCTACCAGACGGGCGACGCCTCGGTGGACGAAGTGGAAGCGCGTGATTTCATTATCGGGTATACTTTTTCCCAGCGTCTTTTGCTGGCTGTATACACGGAGCGCGGACGACCGAACGCGAATTATCTCTGCCCGTCCCACCACCCGTGCTGAAAGGAAAGTCTATGAAGAAGCCTGACAAACAACCTCCTACAACCGAAGAAGGGTTTGAACTTCGCCTCCGCTCACGCGAAAGCAAGGCGGTTACGATCCATATCCCGACGGATACGCTTGCGTCATTGGAGAAAGTCGCCGCGAGCCGCGACATGTCCGTCGAAGCGCTGCTTAAGTTATACATCGGTCAGTCCATGAGACAGGATATGGCTAAACTTTCCGCTGATCGTGTCCTGGAGAAAGCCGCGCAAGTTCTTACCCGACATATTAGTTCCGAAGAGGAAGTTTCCGCCATTCTCAAAGAAATCCGCGTCGAAACGATTTCATGAATTACATCACCTCCACCAAGACTCTCATGCGAAACTTGAGAGTCTTTTCTTTTTTCATCCTCCAATTTCTTTTATCACCGTATTCAAATCCTTATCCCCTCTCCCCGACAAATTCACAAGAATCACCTGATCCTTCCTCATCTTCGGCGCGCGCTTGATGACCTCCGCCACCGCATGGGACGACTCCAACGCCGGGATGATCCCCTCGGTGTGGCACAACGTCTGGAACGCGTTCAACGCTTCCTCATCTGTTGCCGACGTGTAAAACGCCCGTTCGTTATCGCGCATCAACGCATGTTCAGGACCGACCGCTGCGTAATCCAACCCCGCCGAAACGGAATGCGTCTCCGCGATCTGACCATCTTCATCCTGCAAAACATAGGTTCTCGTTCCGTGAATGACTCCCACGCGTCCCTTCGATGGGTCGCCGAAGCGCGCCGCGTGTTTGCCCGTTTCGATTCCGCTCCCGCCCGCTTCGACGCCGATCAACTCCACACCTTCCTCGTCCACGAATCCACTAAACACACCAATCGCATTCGACCCGCCGCCCACACATGCAATGACCGTGTCAGGCAAACGTCCTACTTCCATCAGTATCTGTTCACGCGCCTCACGCCCAATGACTGACTGAAACTCACGCACCATCGTCGGGTACGGATGAGGTCCCAATGCTGAGCCAAGCAGGTAATGTGTATCGCGCACATTCGTCACCCAATCGCGGATCGCTTCATTGATCGCATCCTTCAACGTCTTCGTTCCCGACTCCACGGGTCGCACCTCCGCGCCGAGCAACTTCATCCGAAACACGTTTGGCTCCTGCCGCGCGATATCCACCACACCCATGTACACCACACATTCGAGTCCGAGCAAAGCCGCCGCGGTCGCCGACGCCACGCCATGTTGACCCGCGCCCGTCTCTGCCACGATGCGCCGCTTCCCCATCCGTTTCACCAGCAGCGCCTGCCCCAACGCGTTGTTGATCTTGTGTGCGCCCGTGTGCGCCAGGTCTTCGCGCTTCAAATAAATTTGCGCGCCGCCCAATTTTTCCGACAGTCGTTTTGCGTACGTCAACGGTGTGGGTCGCCCGACGAACGACGCCATCAGTTTGTTGAACTCTCTTTGAAATTCGACATCCGCCTTTGCCGCCACGAACGCCTCTTCCAACTCGATCAAGGCAGGCATCAGCGTTTCGGGGACGAACTGTCCACCGTAGGGACCGAATTTTGTGGGTAATAAAGTTTCCATAATTCCTCTTTGGAAAGTGGAAAGTAGAAACTCGACTTATCCACTTTCCACTTTCTATTTGACTTGCGCGACTCTCACAGCCTTTACGAATTCCTCCATCCTCCTCGCGTCTTTCTCCCCCGGGGCTGACTCCACACCCGAAGCCACGTCCACCCCCCACGGCTTGACTCTGCGAATCGCCTCCGCGACGTTCTCCGGAGTCAAGCCCCCCGCCAGCAACAACGGATACTTCTTCGCCAACTCTGCCGCGCTGTCCCAATCGGCTGTGACTCCGCTACCGCCGTATACACCTTTTACCGAAGCATCCACTAAAAACGCAGGAACATCCTCTCTTGCAAAACCATTTACATCCGCAGGGATTCCACGAAATGCTTTGAACGCTTTGCCATCAAGTTGATTTAGCATTTCAACTGTTTCATCGCCATGCAACTGCGCCAAATCTAATGAACAGGTTTCCATGATGTCATTTATTTCTTCAAGGATCGAATTGACAAACACGCCAACCAATTTGATGTGCGGATATTTCTTCTTCAAAACGGATGTGATCTCGGCACACACATTCTTCTCGATAAATCGCACGGTCTTTGAATAGAAATTGAATCCCAAATAATCGGCTCCTGCTTCGATGGCGGCGAGAGCGTCGGGGAGGGTTTTGATTCCGCAGATTTTGATTTGGGTCATGTTGTCTCGTTGGGGCTCGTTGGGGCGACCCTTGCGGTCGCCCTGGTTGGCGGGGTGGGCTGAGCGGACAGGGGCAAGCCGAATATCACGAACCTCAAGGCAGCCTTCCTTCACGCTGGTCGGCGGGGTGGGCAGAACGGACAGGGGCAAGCCCTGTCCCTACGAGTTCACGGACCTTTGCGGCAATGTCATTGGAGGTGATTAACGCTTCACCCACAAGGATTGCATCCACATTGGCTTTTGCCAGGCGTTCGACATCATGCGCGGTGAATATTCCAGATTCGGCAACGACGACAACTTCAGGGGGAATCATCGGGCGTAGTCGTTCTGTCGTTTCGAGAGACACTTCAAATGTGGCGAGATTACGATTGTTGATACCGATGAGTTTGACATTCGGTATTTTCATAGCACGTTCAGTCTCTGCTTCGTTGTGGACTTCGACCAGGGCTGTCAATCCCAAACTCAAAGCACAGGCGTGTAAATCAGCGAAGAGGGCATCATCGGTCAGTGCGGCGGCGATGAGGAGGATGGCGTCGGCGCCGTTGGCTCTCGATTCGTAGAGTTGGGTTTCGTCAAAAATAAAGTCTTTACGCAAGAGCGGAACGGGGTGAAGGTCAAAAGTCGAAGGTCGAAGGTCGTTGAGTTTGCGCAACGTTTCGAGACTGCCCATGAAGAACTTTTCATCGGTGAGGACGGAGATGGCGGAGGCGCCGTTTTGGGTGTAGATGTCCGCCACTTGGAAGAGGTCGAGGTGTGGGGCGAGGAGTCCCTTGGAGGGTGAGGCGCGCTTGAGTTCAGCGATCAGGCTCGGGCGTCGTCCTGAGTGAGTCGAAGGATGAGTCCCGAAGCGGCGGCGCGCCCTCACCCCTAACCCCTCTCCCACAGGGAGAGGGGAAACTGCGGAAAGAAAATCTCGGGGCATGGGAGAAGAGTCTGCGGCGCGGCGTAAGGATGGGGCGTCGAGCGCCGCTATCTCCATCTTTTTTTGTTCGATGATCTTTTCAAGTATGTTCATTGAAGCGTTTGAAATTGTTTTGTGAATTCAATCAGCGCGTTGAGTTTGGCGAAGGCGTTGCCGCTGTCGAGCGAGGCTTGGGCTTCGGCGAGTGCGGATTTGAAGTCGCCCGTTTCGGCGGCGAGGGCTGCGGCGGCGTTGAGGAGAACCGCGTCGCGGCGCGCGCCGTTAAGTTTGTTGCCGAGGAGGTCGCGCATCATCTGCGCCGATTCGTCGGGTGTGCCGCCGCGTAAATCCTGAACGGTGGAGGGCGCGAGGTTGAGGTCAGCGGGGTTAAGTTCGTATGTGCTGACTGCGCCGTCTTTGAGATGACTGACGCGGTTCGCGCCCGTGGTGTTGAGTTCGTCGAGACCGTTCGCGCCGTGAATGACAAGCGCGGCTTTGGAACCAAGTTCGTTGAGGACTTGCGCAAGCGGCTCGGTGAGTTTGGGATCGAAGACGCCCGTGAGTTGGATGTGCGCGCCCGCGGGATTGGTGAGCGGACCGAGGATGTTGAAGATGGTGCGCTGACCGATCTCCTTGCGCGGACCGATGGCATGTTTCATGGCAGGATGAAATTTCGGCGCAAACATGAAGCCAATGCCGATTTGTTCGATGGCACCCGCGACCTGTTCCGCGGTGAGGTCGAGATTCACGCCGAGGGCGGAGAGGACATCGGCGCTGCCGCATTGCGACGAGGCGGCGCGGTTGCCGTGCTTCGCGACTTTGCGTCCTGTGCCCGCGAGGACGAACGCCGCGGCGGTGGAGATGTTGAAGGTGTGTGCGCCGTCGCCGCCTGTGCCGACGATGTCGTAGATAGGCTCATTCGTGTTGAGTTTGACTTTCACCGCATTAGCGCGCATGGCACGGACAGAACCCGTGATCTCAGGAATGGTCTCGCCTTTCATGCGCAGCGCGACGAGATACGCGCCGATCTGCGCGGGCGTGGCTTGACCCGTCATGATGACGTTCATGGCTTGCTCCGCTTCGTCGGCGGTGAGGTCGGTGCGGTTGATGGTCTTAGCAATAAAAGGTTTGAGCATGGAGGGTTCTCCTTTCGCGGCGGGAGCGGGATTCAAATCGAGAAAATTTTTGAGCAGTTGTTTGCCGTGTTCTGTGAGAATGGATTCGGGGTGGAATTGCACGCCATAGGTCTGATGCTCGCGATGTTTGAGTCCCATGATTTCCTCTTCAGGCGTGATGGCAATCACTTCGAGTTCGGGGGGGACGGGGTCGTAGACCACGAGCGAGTGATAGCGCATCGCTTCGAAGGGAGAGGGGATGCCTTTGAAAATGCCCTGTCCGTTGTGAGTCACTTTGGAGGTTTTGCCGTGCATGAGGCGCTGGGCGCGGTCCACTTTGCCACCGAAGACTGCTCCTAAAGCCTGATGCCCGAGGCAAACCCCGAGCACAGGGATTTTTCCATCGAAGTATTTGATGGCATCGGAGGAAATGCCGTCGTCTTTGAGCGGCTCGCCGGGACCGGGGGAGATGACGAGGTGCGACGGGTTGAGCGCGATCAGTTGATTCATCGTCACCTGGTCGTTGCGGAAGACTTTGACCTCCGCGCCCAGTTCGCCGAAATACTGCACCAGGTTGTAGGTGAAGGAGTCGTAGTTATCGAGAAGTACGAGCATGAGGTGTTCCTTTCTCGTGGTGTTTGGAGGGTCGTGAATTGGCAAGTAGAGAATTGGAGAATTAGAGATTAGAGACCGGAGATTGGGTGAGTCTTCGATTTCATATGTCGTTGCGAGCGGAGCGAAGCAATCTCCTGTTAAACGAGAGCGACGCATCAAAGAGAAGTAACCGTTTAAGCGGAGATTGCTTCGTCGAGAAGAGTACTCTCCTCGCAACGACATGTTAACCGTCATATTCTCCGAAGATATCCACTTGATCCACAAATAAATCCAATGAATAAGACAAACCGGTCTTTTCGCGGACGAGTTCCATGGTCTGCTTGGCTTCGGCTTGCATGCGGCTGATTCCGTTTGCAAGAACGTCGTTTGGGATCAAGGGATGAGACAAGAAGTAGGCTCGTTTCTCACGGATCGGTTCGAGGAAGTTGTTGATCGCAACCGCGAGTTTCTGCTTGACTTCCACGTCGCCGACTTTGCCAGTGCGATAGCGTTCCTTGAGGTCGTCCACTTCTGCTTTCGAGGGATTGAAGGCGTCGTGGTAGATGAAGACGGGGTTGCCTTCGACGGTCCCTGGGTCAGTGGCGCGCAGTCGCTTCGGGTCAGTGTACATGTTCATCACCTTCTGCTTGACGGCATCCGCATCATCGGAGAGATAGATGGCATTGCCCACGGATTTGCTCATCTTGCTTTGCCCATCCGTGCCAACCAGCAGCGGGACATCACCGATGATGGCTTCCGGTTCTGGGAAGACTTCGCCGTAGAGGTTGTTGAAGCGACGCGCCAGTTCGCGCGCGAGTTCAACATGGGATTGATTGTCGCGTCCGACGGGAACGACCTGTGCACGAGGCAACAGAATATCAACAGCCTGCAAGACGGGATAGCCAAGCAAGCCGAACGGCATGGAGTCAATGTTGGCATCACGCGCCATGTCCTTGAGAGTCGGCATCCGTTCGAGGCGTGGCACGGTGACGAGCATTTCAAATAAGAGATTCAACTGATAGGTTTCAGGAATCGCGGACTGAACGAAGATCGTGCTGACATCGGGGTCAATGCCGACGGCGAGATAATCCAACACAGTTTCTTTGATGTAGGTGGGAATTTCCCGGATGTGTTCCGGTTCAGGCTTGGTCGTGAGCGTGTGCAGGTCTGCGATGATAAAGAAGGATTCGTATTGATGTTGCAGCCGCACACGGTTTTCCAGCGAGCCGACGTAGTGGCCGAGGTGGAGGCGTCCCGTGGGGCGGTCGCCGGTGAGGAGGCGGGGTTTGGGGGTCATGAGGGGTATCCTTTCGTTACATTTATGTCGTTGCGAGGAGGGTGCTCTTCCCGACGAAGCAATCCCACAAGGGGATGGTATCTCCTCGAAACAAAAATATGATTGTTATTGGGAGATTGCTTCGCTTCGCTCGCAATGACATTACTGATTTGTCTCTGCCATCTCAATCGCTTTCAACATTGCGGAGGCTTTATTCACAGTCTCTTGATATTCAGTGGGCGGATCTGAATCAGCCACAATCCCTGCGCCTGCCTGCACGCTAAAAGTATTTCCCCGTCCAACCATCGTGCGGATGGCGAGACAGGTGTCCATGTTGCCGTCGAAGCCGAAGTAACCGACCATGCCAGCGTACGCGCCGCGCGCGTCGGGTTCGAGGTCGGAGATGATCTCGAGGGCGCGGACTTTCGGCGCGCCGCTGACTGTCCCTGCGGGGAACGCGGCTCGCACCAGATCGAAGGCGGTCAGGTCGGAACGCAGTTTGCCTTCGACCTGCGAGACGATGTGCATGACGTGTGAATATTTTTCGACGGTGAAGAAGTCGGAGACCTTGACTGTACCATATTCGCAGACACGACCCAGGTCGTTGCGACCCAAGTCCACGAGCATGACGTGTTCGGCGCGTTCCTTCGGGTCGGCGAGTAGTTCTTGCGCGAGGGCGGCGTCAGCGGCCGAGTCGGCGCCTCGTTGGCGCGTCCCGGCGATCGGTCGGAGGGAAGCGGTTCGTCCCTCCAAGCGAACGAACATCTCAGGCGACGATCCAACAATGAAGAGCGGCTCATCATCCACGAGTCCAAAATCAAAAAAGAACATGTACGGCGACGGGTTGAGGCGGCGCACCGCGCGATAGACATCGAACGGCTCGACGTTTGTTTCGCGCGTGAAGCGCCGCGAAAGCACCACCTGAAAAATGTCGCCCGCCGCGATGTGTTCCCTGGCGTCGCGCACCATGTCTTCGAATTGTCCCTGTTTCATGTTGGCGCGCGTCGGCGATGATTTGATTTCACGAGGCTGCGCTGGTGGAAGCGGTTGATGGATGCGGGATTCGATTTCATCGAGTTTGCGATTGGCGGACTCAAGATCGCCATCCAAAACATTTGCGATGAGGGACAGGCTGCGCCGCGCATGGTCGAATGCGATGACGGTATCGGCGAGGAGATAGATACCATCGGGCAGCGCCGCCCGCTTCATCTTCGACCGTAAAGTTGGTTCAAAAAACCGAACGGATTCGTACCCGAGGTAGCCCACCAACCCACCGATAAAGCGCGGCGCTCCCGCTTGTGATTTGAAGTTGAAACGGTTCATCTCCTCTTGAAGAAAATACGTCGGGTCGCCTTCGTGGTGCGTGGTGCGCGTTCCGTCTTCGCCTTTGATTTCGATGCCATTACCGCGAATGATGTATTGCGCCTTTGGTTGGACTCCGATGAACGAATACCGCGCGATCCGCTCGCCGCCTTCGACGGACTCCAATAAAAATGAAGGCGTCTCCCCGCGCAGCTTCATGTACACGCTGATGGGCGTTTCGAGATCCGCTGAAATTTCACGGACGATTGTCTGTGTGGCAGTCGCTTCAAGTAGCACGGTTTCTCCTTCATTTACGTCATTCTGACCAGAGCGAAGAATCTCTACCACGAAGAGTGAGACTCTTCGGTCGCAACGAACGCTCCCTCAGAGTGACATGTCGTTAAAACAGACTCCCCTCCAGTCCATTGGGACGAGAGGGGAGTCTCGTGGTGCCACCCAGGTTACGCGTGGTTGAAATAAAAATCCCTGTCGGTGATGCAACAGGGATGCGAGCCAGCGTCACTCTTGTAGTTAGCTGGTTGGATAGTCTGATAGTCAACAGTCTGATGGTCACTATCCTTCCAAGTAACTCTGCGGGGTAACGGGTGCAGTTCCCGTCTCTGGTACTCGCCTGACCAGCCGACTATGTGACTAGCGACTATCAGACTTTCTCTTCACAACTCGGAGGTCCATTCGGTTTCTGCGCTTTTGCCTTGCTCGCACCACTTCTGGTTTCGACTGCTTGCGCTCAACCAGCGGCTCGGCTCTCTGAAAATCGCTTTGAAACGTACTCGTCCTCGTCAGCGTTTTTGCTATTTTGTTGGGCGGGATTGTATGACGGAGGAAGGAGGATGTCAAGGCTGGATTTCGAAGGAAGACGCAACATCCGAGGCGGAAATCCGTATAATGTATGTGAAATTCGGTCCGGCGCAAGGCGGCATCTTCGACTTGTGGCGCATCGGCGCATGGACTATAATGCAGGCAAGGCTCTTCAAAAGGAGAATATCATGGCAAGGATTTTTGACGTAATCGAACACCCCAGCGAGATGAAGGGTGAGATCGTCCATCGTTTTCCCGAAACGGGGATCGGCGATTACCGCATCGGCTCGCAGTTGATCGTGCGCGAGGCGCAGGCGGCTGTTTTCTTCCGCGACGGCAACGCATTGGACGTGTTCCGGGCGGGACGGCATACGATCACCACCGCGAACATCCCATTGCTGGTCAATTTCATTGGCAAGGCGTTCAACGAGCGGACACCCTTTCCCGCCGAGGTGTATTTCGTTTCGATGAAGGAATTCGCGAACGAGAAATGGGGCACGCCCCAGCCGATCATCGTCCGCAACCCGGGCATGGGACTCGGCGTGGCATTGCTCCAGGGCTTTGGCACGTATTCGTTCCAGGTGAAGGACCCGCAGCAATTCGTCACACAGGTTGTCGGCACGCAGGGCGCGTATCGCACCTCGGACATCGAAGAGCGTTTGAAAACCATGCTGCTTTCCAAGTTGCAGGATGTCCTCGGCGAGACGACCGCGGCAAAAAGCGTGGTGGATCTGATCGGTCTGACCGAGGAGGTCGGCGCGGCAGTGCGGGCGAAGGCGCAGGACGATTTCGAAGCGCTCGGCATCACGCTCAAGAGTTTTTACATCGGCAACCTCAAGCCGTCCAGCAAGTCGGCTCAGGAGTTGCGCGATATGGGAATGCTCGATATGGCAACCTACACTCAACTGCAAGCCGCGGACGCGATGCGCGACGCGGCGTCCAACCCGAGTGGGGGCGCGGGTCTTACGGCGGGAATCGGCGCGGGGATGGGCATCGGCAATTTGATGCAGCAGGCGACCTCCGGCGCGACGCAGCAGGGACAGCAGGGCGGCGGGGCGAAACCGGCCGGCATCCCTGACGTGATGACTCCCTCGGAAGCCGCGGCGATCTTGAAAGTCTCCGAAGAGGATGTCCTGGCGGCGATCAAGGACAAGAGCCTGAAAGCCAAGAAACTCGGCAACGCGTATCGCATCAGCAAGGCTTCGCTGGAAGAGTTTATGAATAGTTAGAGAGGCAAGTGGAAAGGGGGGAGTGGAAAGTGGAAAGTGGAAAGTAGAAAGTGGAACGTGGAACGTGGAAAGTAGAAAGTGGAAAGGGGAAAGTAGAAAGTGGAAAGTAGAAAGTGGAACGTGGAAAGTGGAAAGTGGAGGCTGGGAAACCCGGTCTCCACTTTTTGTTTTACGCGATGGTCGAGTAGCGTTCGTGGCGTATCGAGACCCGCCGCCCTACTCGACCACCGAGTTGCTTTAGTTATTCCAAATCGCTGATCACATCTGAAACCGAATCCAGCACGTCGCCTGCAAGGACAGAGGCGGTCGTGCCGAGATCGTCCGCGGCGTACAAGCCCGCCTGCGCGTGGATCCATGATCCCGCGACCGCGGCGTCGAATGAGTCCAAGCCCTGGGCGCGCAGACCAGTTATCAGTCCCGCGAGAACGTCTCCCGTCCCGGCGCGGGCAAGCGCGGGCGAGGCAACCGGGATCACGGTCACGCGTCCATCGGGCGAGGCGATCACCGTGAACGCGCCTTTCAGCACAACGACGTGTCCCCATTCCTTCGCGAACCTGCTTGCAATCGTCTGCCTGTCCTCTTGAATTTCCTCGGTTGACAATCCGGTCAACACGGACATCTCGCCGGGGTGCGGCGTCAGGATCGAAAGGGCGGGGAGTTTCACGTGCCAGTCCTTGATCTGCGCGAGAAGTTTGAGTCCGTCCGCGTCCACGATCATCGGCGGGATGTTGTTTGCGGCTGCCTCATTTCGCCCCGCGTTTTTTTCATGCACAAAACCGATGCGAGGCGCGGCTTTTTTCTGCGCGGATTTTTCCGCAAGCAAATCTTCGATGAAAACCTTTGTGGTCGTTTCGGTGCCAAAGCCGGGACCGATCAACAACGCGGTGGCGCGTTCGAAATTCTTTGCCAGCACGTCGGACGCGTCTTCAGAGACCCTGCCCCCCTCATGCGGAAGCAGGACCCACGTCGCTTCGGGGAATTGACCGGCGAGGACTCCGTGCAAGGGCGCGGGGACAGCCAGTGTGACGAGTCCCGCGCCGACGCGATATGCCGCTTCACCCGCAAGGACGGCTGCTCCCGTGTAATTGACCGATCCCGCCGCGATGAGCGCGGTGCCGAACGTCCCTTTGTGCGAATCGAGCGGACGCTCCGGCAACAACGCCGCGACGAATTCCTCCTCCGCCACTTCGGTTTCGATTTCATCGAACGAGTTGACGGCAGCGGATAAGCCAATATCAACGACCATCAGTTCACCCACGTATTCGAATGCGGGCAGTTTGAGCAATCCCTGTTTGACCGCCGCCATCGTGACTGTGAGGTCGGCGTAGATGGTCTCTTCCGCGACCTCGCCCGTGTCGCAATCCACGCCGGAGGGACAATCCACCGCAACGACGAGAGGACGTACATCCAGCCCATCGAGAATGTCATTGACCTGAGCCAGCGCCTCGGCAACGTCCTTCTTCAACGGGAGTTTGAACCCCGTGCCGAGGACGCCGTCCAATACCACGTCGGCGACCTCGATGGATTCAGCGAGTTTCTCAAATGCGTTCTCGCCTGAAATGACTTCGCCGCCCGCTTCGGTGAACTGCTTGACGAGATCGTCCTTCTTGCGTTTGATGAGATACGCGCGCGCCTTCCAGCCTTCGCCCAGCAGCGCGGTCATGGCAACGAGGGTGTCGCCGCCGTTGTTGCCGGGACCGACCAGCCCAACGACTTCGGTTTCGACAGGCTCAACCGACAGGGTTTCAACATCGTCCGCGAACAGGTCGAGGAGGATATCGGCGAGTCCCTGACCCGCGTTTTGCATCATTTGATCGTAGGTGAGTCCGCTTGCATCGGCTTCCTTTTCGATGGCTTGCATCTGGGATACGGTAACGAGTTTCATTTTGATTTCTCCAATCGGTGCGGAAATTGTACTGCATAAGGAGGGCGGGAGGCGTATGCTCTAACAAAAATCTGATTGTGGGATTCTTGTTGACAAGGGTGTCCGCGTGGCTATAATTTGATTATCGAATGATAAATCTATCGTTGTTCAACATCCTAAGCGTTATTGGGCACGACCGCGATTAGGTGGCTGGAGATAAAAGATGATAGCGAATGAACTCCTGAGTCTTTTTGAAATTGCAAGAAAACTTACATCCAGAAAAGCAGAGCTGGATAAAAATTATTTTAACGAGTTTATTGAACCGTTGTGGAATAAATTTGTTGAAATACATAACAACTACAAAACAACATTTCAAGAATACACAAAATTAGCAATCGAAAATGATGGGGACTCAGATCTAATAATTGAAAAAATTCGCCAGGACTCAATATATTCCGAAGATCTCCGCAACGAGTTAAAGAATATGGTCAACAGCACTCCTTCTGCCTTTCCCAAAACTAGCGATCAGTTATTAGACGAATTCTTAACAGCATTAAGTTATTACTTTGAATTAAGGGCTTTGTTCAAAGTAAATCAAGAAAACGGGAACATTCAAAAAATTTATGCCCCTCGAATGAGTAATGCGGCGAGGTATAGAGTAGTAGTAATCTTGTCAAGAAAAGGGATGAATTCAAACAAAGCAGAGGTAATTAAAGTTTTACAAGAAACAATGCGAATGCTACAATCAAATTATGAATGGGTCTCCAAATCTTTTTATAGGCTAAGGAAAGGACTCTTAAATTGAGCAACACTCCGCTCGACAGAACTGGTGGGATTCTGCGGCGTTTTCGGGCATTTTTCTAGATTTGAGTTTTTCCTGCTTGCAAATACTGGCTTTAGCGCAATAACACAAACTCCATTTCCAGAGCCTCCTCCATGAAAATCCCTCCCGAAATCAAAACCCTGATCGAATCGGGCTGCCCTGCGCATCTGGTCACCCTCAACGCGGACGGCAGTCCGCAAGTGACCGTTGTCTGGGTTGGGATTGATGGCGACGAACTCATCGTCGGTCACATCCCCAAGAACCAGAAGGTCAAGAACATCCTGCGCGATCCGCGTGTCGCGGTGTCCCTGCAGGCGAACACCAAAAGCGCGATGAACCTCACCGAGTACGCCGTGATTTACGGCGAAGCGCGCATCCAGGAAGGCGGAGGCGCCGAACTCCTGCAAAAACTGGCGGAGGTCTACATCGGACCAGGAGTGAAATTCCCGCCCATGGATAACCCTCCCTCCGGCTTCGTGACCCGTATCCGCGTGGATCGAATCGAAGGCGTCGGTCCGTGGACGGGGCGAGCTGTGTGAGAGGGAGATCAACCGAGTGGTTTTGTACGCAAACCACCGGGGGTTTTCTTTTTCAAGACATACTACTTTTGCATCAGGTTCACGTTTGTGATAACATGGGGATATGCGGACGGTCAATTTTTATCGCGCTCCCAATGGTCAAAGTCCGGTCGAAACATTTTTAGACACTTTGACCGGGAAGCAGGCACAAAAAGTTCTATGGGTATTGCAATTGATGGAGGAACTGGAGACAGTCCCTCGCCAGTATTTCAAAAAACTGGTTGATCGCGAAGGGATTTGGGAAATCCGCATACAATTTGGAAACGATATTTTCAGATTGTTGGGATTCTTCGATGGCGGCGCTTTGCTGATTTTGACAAATGCATTTGCCAAGAAAACACAAAAGACCCCTTCTCAGGAAATTGCACTTGCCATCCGGCGAAGAAATGAATATTTCGCGAGGAGAAAAAAGACATGAGCGACGTAAAACGATATGTTCAAAATCGCGCCAAACGCGACCCTGAATTTGCAGAGAATTATGAAGTTGGCTATGCCGATTTTAAGATCGGCGTCATTTTGCGTCAGGCAAGGGAAGCGGCAGGTTTGACTCAGGATGAAGTGGCTCGCAGGTTGAAGACGAAAAAATCCGCCATTTCCCGCATCGAAAATCATGCCGATGATGTCCGCCTGTCAACGCTGAGACGTTACGCGAAAGCGGTGGGCGCCAACCTGCAGATCAGGTTAGCCGGTTCGCAAAGGATGTAGGCAGGACAAAAGCACTTACCATTATCCTCTGCCAAGGCGGCTTTCCATCAAACAAGGAGGCGATGTCCACATGAGTCCAACCCGCATGTCCAGGATCGAATCGGCGATGCGCCTCGTCCTTGAGTTCAACGAGGCGTTCAATCGTCACGACGTTCCAGGGATGATGCAGTTGATGAGCGACGACTGCGTCTTCGAAAACACCTATCCATCCCCGGATGGAACGATCTATTCAGGCAAAGAGGCAGTGACCCGCTTCTGGGAGGAATTCTTCCGCGACTCGCCTCACGCGCACATCGAGATCGAGGAGATCTTTGGCATGGGGGATCGCTGTATCATGCGCTGGAAATACAGTTGGGGCGATGGACACGTCCGCGGGGTGGATGTGTTCAAGGTCGAAGGCGGTTCCATTACTGAAAAATTATCCTACGTCAAGGGGTAGCAATCACCCCCACAAATCCCGCGCCACCTCATCCATCCCCAGCTCGGTCAACTTCTCGCGCGTCGGCTTGCCGGTCACTTCGTCCCAGCCGCGGCGCCGGTAATAGGCAGATAACATCTCGTCCATATCAGGCGCAAATCCTGCTGAGCCGCCGTCGGGAAGCGGTGTGAGCAGCGCTTTGGGGAGTTTATCGTTTGAGCGGGTCAACCCCAGGCGATTGTTGATGGCGCGTTTGAGGTTCCATGAACGCTCGCCGAACTTCATCATCTCCTCCAAAGACCAATCCAATCCGCAGGCGGCGTTGATGAGCCTGACCTGCATCCCCGGTTCCACGTTCGCGAAGATGCACATCACAATGGCGTTGAAGACCGTCCGCCAGTCCTGGTGCCGCGCGACGTTGGCGGCTTTCTCCGCCTGCGCGTGACGCTCGAAGAATTCGATGCCGATCTCCTCGTGCGAATGACCCCAATCCACGAAGAAGTAATCGGACTGGTTGTGACACGCTCCGCGCGGACTGGTCGCATACGAGAGCGCCATCCCCGAAACGCCGCGCGGATCGTGATACGCGACCTCGAGCCCATTGACTTGAACCGCTTCCTCCTCCGCGCCGAAATACGCGCCGAAGCGCTTCGCGCCCTGCGCCAGAAGGTCGCCGATCCCTTCGCGTGAACCGATCATGCGGACCAACTGCTCGATGGCATCCACATCCCCCCATTTCAACACGATGCCGCCGGTATCCTTTTCAGAGATAACGCCCATTTCAAACAGATGAAACGCCAGCCCGATCGTATTGCTCGCGCTGATCGTGTCCATGCCGTAGCGGTCGCACAATTCGCCTAAATCCACGATCGCTTCAAGATTATCGTTCATCAGGTTCGCGCCGAAGCCGACCATCGTCTCGTGTTCGGGTCCCTTGCGCTTCCTCGAGTCGCCGGGCAGTTTCACCACGCGTCCGCACGCGATGACGCATCCCTGGCACGCGCTCCTTCCGACCAAAATCGTCTCGGTCATCCTGGCGCCGGAGATCTCGTCCACCGCGGGGAACGATCCGCTCGAATAATATTTGACCGGCATTGCGCCGAGATACTCGGCGTAATTTGCCGCGCCGCTCGTCCCCACTTCGCGCAAGACCTTCGCCTCATTATCGTCGCGCAGTTTACGATTCGATTCGGAGCGCAGCGTCTTGTACCTCGCAAGATCGAATACGGGTATCTCGTTCGTTCCATGCACCGCGATCGCCTTGAGATTCTTCGAACCCATCACCGCGCCCATGCCGGTTCGCCCCGCCATGCGTCCGTGATCGCATAAGATGGAAGCGAACAGGACTCCCCTCTCCCCCGCCGGTCCGATCACGCAGACTCTCGCGGACGTTTCGCCGATCTCCTCTTTGACCTTATCCTGCGTGGTGTATGTGTTCTGACTCCACAAATGCGCGGCGCTTCGGACCTCGACCCTGCTTCCGTCCAACCAAAGATACACCGGCCCCGACGCCTTTCCCGTGATCCACAAGCCGTCGTAACCGGCTTTGCGAAGTTCGGGTCCCCAAAAGCCTCCGATGTTGGATTCCGCCCATAGTCCGGTGGCAGGACTCTTACCGCAGACGACGAAGCGTCCCGTCGTCGGGCCGGAGGTGCCGGTCAGGGGTCCGGTCATAAAGAGCAGGGGCGCCTCGGGCGAAAGCGGGTCCAGTTCGGGAGTCAGATGCTCATACAAAATTCGAGCGGCGAGGGATGCGCCGCCCAAATAGTCTCTTTCCCATTTTTCGGGAATTCGATATTCTTCTGTCTTGCCAGAGGCGAGGTTGATTTTGAGGATGGGTTGCATACGAATATCGCAGCGCAGGATGGCATCCTGCGTTACATGATTTCCTTTGTCACCGACTGCGCCACGCGGACGAAATCCAGCACGGTGGGCACGTTGCGCATCATGTACCCCATGCTTCCCCTGACCTTCAACTTGCTGGTCATCATGGCGGTCATGGGGTTCAGTTTGCCGCTCAGGATGGCGGCGATGTTGTTATAGGTCGCGGTCAGGATGAAGGCGGGGTTTGGGCAGGATTCAGGCTGAGGCTGGTATTCGACTTTTCGGCAGGCGCCATGCCACAGGTCCAGGTAGAACGTGAGACGTTCCTTCAGGTTCCCCTCCGGTTCGATGAAGAAGAACAGGTCGCCCTCCCAGTTCTTTGCGATCTCCGCGTAACGCTCGTCGGAATTCAGTTTCGATTCCAGCCCCTTCAACCATTCCTCGCTCGGAAAAACAGCCGCCATGTTCGAAGCCTCCAGGTCGTTTTGTGAGGCAATTTTACCATTTGAACTGATTCGCAATGAACCTTGCACAATTGCGGAAAATAGTCTATGCTTAAGTCCTGAGATGTCAGGTCAATGCGTCTCAAAGGCAACGAAGGATTGCCTTAAACACCAATTCCATCAATTGGAGGAGAAATGAAGAACCTGTACAAAACTCTTGTCGTGGGGATGGTTGCAGCGCTCGTTCTGGCAGCCTGCGGAGGCGGGGGCACGCCGCAAGCCGATAACCTGCTGGACGCCGTCAAACAGCGCGGTTACGTCATGGTTTCGACCGACCCGAACTATGAACCGCAATCGTTCCTCAACACGGAGGGCAAACGCCCCGCCGACAGCAAATGTCCCTCCGACGCCCTCACCACCGCCGAAATGCAAGGCTTCGATGTGGACGTGGCGAAAGCCATTGGCGAGGGTCTCGGCGTCGAAACCTGTTTCGCCACCCCGGATTGGGACGTGATCACCGCCGGAAACTGGGCTGACAAGTGGGACGTAAGCGTCGGCTCGATGACCATCACCACCGCCCGCCAGCAGGTGCTGGACTTCAGCGTTCCCTACTACTACACCCCCGCGGTGATCGCGGTGCGCGCGGATTCGGGCATCGCCTCCATCGCCGATCTCGAGGGTCAGGCGCTTTGCGTAGGCACTTCCACCACCTACGAATTCTGGCTCAATCACGACATGGATGGGCTTGGTCTGCCCGCTTCCTCGATCTACGCCGAGGCGCCCAACGTGACCGTGGTCCCGCTCCCCACCGACCAGGAATGCGCGCAAGCCATCATGTCGGGCAGGGAGGATTTCGTGGGTTACGCGACCTCGCAAACGGTTGTGAACGCCAACATCGCGGCTGGTTTCCCGGTCGTCCAACTCGGTTCTCCCGTGTACTCCGAAGACCTTGCCGCGGCGTTCGACAAATCGTCCACCCTGCCCACCGATACCCTGCGTGAAGAGATCAACAAGATCATCACCGCCATGCACAACGACGGCCGCCTGTCGGCGCTTTCCATCCAATGGCTCGGTGAAGACCTGACCCAGGCTCCCAACTAGGAACCGATCGTCCGTAAGGGAAGCGGGGAATAATCCCGCTTCCCTTTTCTGGTTTGCCTCTCGAAAGGAGCCGTGGATGGGTACCGTGGCAAAGACGGAAGCAAGCGTACCAAAAACACACGCTCAACAACTGCACGAGTCGCAACTGCAAAAAAAACGCCGGTTTCAGGCAAACGTATCGCTGACCTGGCTGGCGTTGTTCCTGTTTTTGCTGCTCATTTTCAGCAGTTACGAGGTGAAGTCCTCGAACGGAACGACGGAACTTTCGTTGTGGCATTATGAGAAGGTCACGAGGGAAGACGGAAGGGAGATACTGGAAAGAACGCGGACCGTCATTGCGACCCTTCCGATTGGGCTGCCCGGCGAAGGGGTAACGGTAAAAGCAATTCTCATTGATCGTGACTTCGTCAGGGAAAACTTCAGTTTTATCGCCGGGGGACTCTACTGGACGGTGAGAATATCCCTGTTTTCCATCGTCCTTGCCACGATCCTTGCGCTTCTCGCCGCGTTAGCCCGGTTGTCCACTTTCCCGCCTTTCTACGCGCTGAGCACTTTTTACGTCTCCCTCATTCGAGGCACGCCTCTATATCTGCAAATCCTCTTCTTTTTCCTTGCCTTGCCGCAATTGAACATCCGCCTGACCGGCGAAATGGCGGGCGTCCTGGCTTTGGGATTGAACTATGGGGCGTACATGTCAGAGATCTTCCGGGCGGGCATCGCCTCGGTGGGAAAAGGTCAACGCGAAGCGGCGATTGCGATCGGCATGACCCCGGCGCAAACCATGCGGCGCATCGTGTTACCGCAAGCCTTACGATTCGCCATCCCGCCGGTCGGCAACGATTTTATCGCCATGACGAAGGACTCAGCCCTCGTCGCCGCCACCGGCTTCGTCCACGAGTTGACGTGGAACGCGCAAAAAGTGGGACGGTCGCAGTTTCGGAGCCTCGAGGCGCTGGTCATCGCCGCAATCTTCTACTGGATCATGACCATCCTCCTCACCTACGTTCAAGGCATCATCGAAGCCCGCCTCGCCAGAGGAGATCGCTGACATGGATCCCATCGTCAAAACCTCGAACCTCGACAAATACTTCGGTCTCCTGCACGTCCTGAAGGACATTTCGCTCGAAGTCCAGCCGCGTGAAGTGGTGTGCGTCATCGGGCGGAGCGGCTCCGGCAAAAGCACGTTGTTGCGATGCATCAACTTCCTCGAAGACCCCTCTCGAGGCGTGATCGAAGTGGACGGGCTCCAGGTGACAGTCAAAAATGGGACGACGCGGGAACACCGCCAGGCCATCCACGAAATCCGCTTGAAAACGGGCATGGTCTTCCAGGAGTTCAACCTCTTCCCGCACATGAGCGTGTTGGAAAACGTCATCGAGGGTCCCGTCACCGTCAAAGGCATGGATCGCAAACAAGCCATCGAACTCGCGGAGCAAAACCTGGACAGCGTGGGACTGCTTTTCAAAAAGGACGAATATCCGAACCGGTTATCCGGCGGACAAAAGCAACGCGTTGCCATCGCCCGCGCGTTGACCATGCAGCCCAAGGTCATGCTCTTCGACGAACCCACTTCCGCGCTCGACCCGGAACTGATCGGCGAGGTCTTGAACGTGATGCAAAAGGTCGCCAAGGACGGCATGACCATGCTGGTTGTGACTCACGAAATGGGGTTTGCGCGCGAGGTCGCGGACCGCGTCCTCGTGATGGCGGACGGCGAGATCATCGAGGACTCGAAACCCGAAGACCTCTTCAGCCAGCCCAAAGACCCGCGCACGAAGGCATTGATCGAACGCTACCGCACCGGGGAAAGGTAGGCGCATCGAATTGCAGGGTGCGTTCGAGACAAACGAGGCGAAATAAAAAATCCCCGCAACGGGGATTTTTCTTATGTGTGCGCTGGAGAGGACTTGAACCTCCACGCCTTGCGGCACATGGCCCTCAACCATGCCTGTCTGCCAATTCCAGCACCAGCGCCAGCGCCTGCCGCCTGCTTCGTTCATTGCCACGTTGAATGTGTGGCGCTTCGCAAGCACGGCGTATTATAATCGCCTTCATGGCATTGTCAAGCAAAGGCAGTTTGAACGATAATTTCAGCGACAGGGCGTCGTGGAATGTATGACTCCGGGAACGCCAACCCCATTGCCTCTCCCCTGAACAGTTCGATCATAAGGACCGCGCTTGCCTGGATATCCTTCGCGGTGTTGAGCGGACAGGCGGTCGTGTTGATCATGTTCTTCCTGTCGGGGGAAGTCCTTGAATTGCTGATCACGGCCATCGCCTCCCTGCCCATTCTCGGCGCGCTGGAAATAAACCGCCGCGGCAACACGCAGATCGCGGG
>JAANMU010001175.1_pt1 | contig 25700 bp, 20 predicted proteins | sample 7279701 | NCBI WGS metagenome assembly JAANMU01 (sample SAMN14094539, study PRJNA606508) | bioreactor metagenome | isolation source: A lab-scale SPAN reactor treating ammonium-rich wastewater day 57 | place: Ireland: Galway | collected 2017-03-13 | reverse complement strand
ACGCCAGCGGCTGCGCCGGGCGAGGTCACGACGCGCACCGGCGACACGCTGGCGGGCATCGCGGCCAGGGTGAAGCCTGCCGACGTTTCGCTCGAGCAGGCGATCATCGCCATCTATGACGCGAACCGTGGTGCGTTCTTCGGCAGCGTCCACCAGATGCTCGCGGGCAGGCAACTGGCGATTCCTGGCCACGACGCCATGGCGGCGGTGGACGACAGCGCCGCGCGCAAACAGATTCGCGCCGAGGCCGCCGCGTTTCATGCGTATCGCGAGCGGCTGGCCGCGGCGGCGCGCCGCGTCGAGCCGGCGCAGGCCGGCCAGAGTGCGACCGGCGCGGTCACTGGCGGCGTCGAAGACCGGGCTGGTGCAGGCGCTCCCGGCGATCAGCTGAGGCTGTCGCGTTCGGGCGAAGCCGCTGGCAAGGCGGGCGCCGGCGCCGCAGGTACGACCGGCGGCAGCGACAAGGCTGCTGCCGAGGGGCAGGTCGCGCGCGAGGCGGCGCTTCGCGAGCAGCAGGAGCGGGTGGCCGCGCTCGAGAAGAACGTTGCCGACCTGCAGCAGTTGGTCGAACTGAAGAACCGGCAACTCGCCGAACTGCAGCGGCAGGTCGAGGCGGCGCGCGCGCCAGGCGTCGCTGGCACCGTCACCGCGCCGGCCGCCGGCATGCCCGCTGCCGAACCTGCGGCCCCGGCTGCATCGTCCGCGGAGTCGGCCGCGCAAGCCGCTGCGCAACCCGCCGCACCAGCGCCTGCGCAGCCGGCTGCGGCCGATGTCGCGACATCGCAGTCTGCGCCGCCCGCAACGCCCGCGGCGCAGGCACCGGCACCAGCCACCCCCCAGGCGGGTGCGGCGCCTGCGCCAGCCGCCGAACCCGGGTTCATCGACGACCTGGTCGCCCACCCGCTTGCGCTTCCGGCCCTGGGGGCGATCGTGCTCGCGCTGGGCGCCTACGGCATCTACTCGGTGCGCCGGCGCAAGAAGGCCGAACAGGTGGAAGAAGACGGACTCGTCTCCGCCGATGCGTTCACCGCGAATTCGCTGTTCGGGTCCACCGGCGGGCAGGCGGTCGATACCAGCAGCAGCCTGTTCGCCACCGGCACGCGCGAGACCGGTGTCGACGTGCACTCCACCGAGGTCGATCCGATCGCCGAAGCCGAGGTCTACATCGCCTACGGGCGTGAAGCGCAGGCCGAGGAGATCCTGAAGGAGGCGCTGAAGAAGCAGCCCGAGCGCCAGGCGATCCGGCTCAAATTGCTCGAGATCTACGCCGGACGCAAGGATGCGGCAACCTTCGCGGTGCTCGCCCAGGACATGTACGACATGGCCGGTGGCCAGAACGAGGAGTGGCCGAAGGTGGTCATGCTCGGACTGTCGATCGATCCGGCCAATCCGCTCTATACCGGAGACGGCGAGAGCACGCTCGCGGACGGCCTCGGCTCGCCGGTCGCCGAGGCGAGACCGGATCCCTTCGTGGAACCATCGTCTGCCCGGGTTGGCGCGCCAGCGGCGACGACATCATCGAGTGCCGCGCTTTCGGGTGCTGCCGGGCTGGCCGCGGCTGCCGCGGACGCGGCGGACATGCTGCCTGCCGACCGGATGCTGCCGGGCGACGAGGCGGCCGGGCAGCGGCTCGGTACGCCGCCCGCCTCGTTCGCCGAGACGGTGCCGATGGACGACGAAGCAGTCGCAGTCCCCGGGATTCCGGCGCTCGACTTCGATCTCGATCTCGATACCACGATCGGCCGTGCCGCGAGCATGCGCGAGGCGTCCGGGGCGACCGATCTGTCGGAATCCGAACTTGCCCGTGCGATCGACGGCCGCTTCGAGTTGCCGTCACTCGAGGTCGACACCGCTGCGGCATCGCTGGGCGAGGATCGACGCTCCGATCAGGAAGGGATGGCGAGCGTGGCTGCCGAACCGGTGGCGCTGGCCGACCTCGGCGACTTCAAGATCGACCTTCCGGCGCTCGAAGAGCTCGATGCAGGTGCGATGATCGACGAGACCGCAACCATCGGCGCGGCCGGTGATCCCGGTCTCGCAGCCGCCGAAACCGAAGTGGCACCTGCGGTCGACTCGTCACGCTGGCAGGAAATGGCCACCAAACTCGATCTTGCGTCCGCGTACGAAGAGATCGGCGACAAGGAAGGCGCGCGTGAACTGCTCGACGAAGTACTCGAGGGAGGCGATACCGCACAGCAGCAGAAGGCGCGCTCGATGCTCGCGAAAATCGGCTGAGTACCTCCGAGAACGGTAGCCTCAGGGGAAGCCTCGGCTTCCCCTTTTTTCTGCCCGATGCCCAGGTTCGCCCTCACGCTCGCCTACGACGGCAGTCGCTTCGCCGGCTGGCAGACGCAGCCCGGCGGCGAGGCGGCACAGGACGTGCTCGAGCGTGCGCTCGCGGCGATCGCCGGGCACCGGGTCGGTACGATCTGCGCCGGTCGCACCGACGCTGGCGTGCACGCACTGCGCCAGGTGGTGCACTTCGACAGCGATGCCGCGCGGCCGCTGTCGGCCTGGGTGCGTGGGGTGAACGCGCACCTGCCCGACGGACTGGCGGTGCGCAGTGCCACACCGGTGAGCGTGGACTTCCATGCGCGCTACGGTGCGCTGCGCCGGCGCTATCGCTATCTGCTGTATCGATCGGCGGTGCGCCATCCGCTGCTCGCGCACCGTGTCGGCTGGACTTTCCGTCACCTGGATGTGCAGGGCATGCGCGCAGCCGCGGCGCTGGTGGTCGGCGAACACGACTTCTCCGCGTTCCGCTCGGCCGCCTGCCAGGCGGCCTCGCCGGTGCGCCGGCTGGAGGCGCTCGCGCTCGACGAACGCGGCTCCTTCGTCGTTTTCACGTTCACCGGCAATGCGTTCCTGCACCACATGGTGCGTAACCTGATGGGGGCGCTCGTCGCGGTGGGTGAAGGGCGCCATCCGCCGCAGTGGATCGCGCAAGTGCTGGCCGGACGCGATCGTCGCCACGCGCCGGCCACGTTTGCACCCGACGGCCTGTATCTCGATGGCGCGCAATACGAAGAGCGCTTCGCGGTGCCGTCGTGGAGCGGCGGCCTCCCCGAATGCCTCGCCTGACGGATGCCCGCGATGGCCGGCTCCCTCGACGGATTCCACCTGCGCTTCGCCGACCCGGCGGAGGAAACGGCGTTCCGCACCTTCTATTGCCTGCGGTTCCGGCATCACACCGGCATGGCGCTGGTCGCGGGGGCCGTGGTGATCGTGCTGTTCGCCCTATCGGACTGGATGCTCGACCCGGTGGGTGCGCGCATCACCGTTTCGTTGCGCCTGCTGGTCATCGTGCCGCTGATGCTGTTCTTCGCGTGGGCGGTGCGGCGCCCCTGGGTGGAGCGTATCTACGAGCCCGCGGCAACACTGGTGGCCTGCCTGGTTGCGCTGATGCTCGCAGTCATTTACGTGCGCATCGAGGCGGGGATGGCCCGGGCGGGGCTGGGCATCGTGCTGCTGATGCTGTCGACGATCTTCATCATCCGGCTGCGGTTCAGGCATTTCGCCGTGTTTTCGATGGTTGCGTGGATCGCCTTCCTCGCGGTGATCGCCGTGTCGGGACGCGCGGAGCCGGGGCTGTCGGTGGCCAGCGCGATCGCAGTGAGCGCCGCGCTGGTTCTCGGACTCTATGGGGCGTGGACGCGCGAGCGCGAAAACCGCCGCGAGTTCCGGCTGTTCAATGAAGTGACCGGCGCCAAGGCGCGCATCGAGGACCTGTTGTACAGCATGCTGCCCGGCGCGATCGTCGAGCGCATCCAGCGGGGTGAGTCGCCGATCGCCGATGCGCACAGCGAGGTGAGCATCGTGTTCGCCGACCTGGTCGGCTTCACCGCGCTGTCGAGTCGCCTGGCGGCATCGCAACTGGTGCAACTGCTCGACCGCCTGTTTTCCGACTTCGATCGGCTCGCCGCCGCGCACGGCGTGGAACGCATCAAGACGATCGGCGACGCGTACATGGCGGTTTGCGGGATCGTGCCCGCGGTGCCGGCGGACGCGCCCGAGGGTGGCAGTGCCGGCGACCACGCGGCGCGCGCGGCGCGCTTCGCGCTGGCGTTGCAGGCGCGGGCGGCCGAGGTCGCGCGCGAGACCGGCCTGGCGCTGAACGTACGCATCGGCCTGCACGTGGGTCCGGTCATCGCCGGCGTGATCGGTACCCGAAAGCCGGCATTCGACTGCTGGGGCGAGACCGTCAATCTCGCCAGCCGTCTCGAGTCGAGCGGCAGCCCTTCGGGGGTGCACATCTCCGAGGCGGCCTGGCAAAGGCTGCGGGGGCACTTCGTGACGCGCGAACTGACGCCGCTGACGATGAAAGGAATCGGTGAAGTCAGGACCTATCTGCTGGAGGCGGCACGGTAGGCGACGCGGTGGGTCCCGGGGGCGCGCGCATCTCGCACGGCGCCCAGCAGCCCGGCTCGGGGCCAACGCCGAACAGCCGCTGGCCGATGTGTTCGCCCAGCCGTCGATAGCTCTCCCACTGGGCCTCGTCGAACGACTGGTCCAGCGTGCTCTCCTGCGGAAAGCCGGGATGCCGCACGAAGTAGTCCTGGAGGTCGAGCGGTTCGTCGCCGACCAGCGTCGGTTTGACGAAGAGCATCAGCGAACGTGCGTTCGGGTCGTCGCCGTAGCGTGCCCAGGCGAGCGTGGCGTGGCGTTCGGAGTAAGCCGGGCCGTGCAGTCGGGTGGCGGGTGCGCCGGAGGACGGTTCGCGCGCACGGCGCTGCAGCTGCGCGGGCGTGCCGATGCTCGCCAGCAGTGGCGAGTGGGCACCGAGCAACGCGGCGATTTCTTCCGGAGACAGGAAGCGGATTTCTGCATCCCAGTCGATGCGCGCCTTGCGCACCAGATTGCCGATGTCCTCGAACGCGTAGTCCTGATCCTGGCCGTCGTCGCAGATGACGATGAACGGCACCCGGCGACGCAGCAGTTCGTACACCCCGGTGTTTTCGAAGTGACCACCGTCGGACAGGTACCAGCGCTGCCGGTGCACGCCGTGAAAGCGCGCGAAGGTCTCGTACGCCAGGCAGGCCTGCACCGGGGTCAGCGCCGTGAGCAACGCGAATGCCTGGTCGATTGCGCCACGCGCCGAGCGGTGCCGTCGCCGGCGCGGCGCAACACCACTGTCCCACCAGTACCCGAGCCGGACGTTCGACATCGCGAGCAGCATCGAAAGCCCCATCCGCGTGCGCGAACCCAGTCCGGTCGTGAAGGCCGCACCGGAGACTGCGATCCACTGTCCGACGCCCAGCGCCTCGACCTCATGTCCGGTGCGGCAGTCGGCAGGAAAGAGGGCGAAGCGCTCCGGCGGCAGTGCCACCGGAGTGATCCGCGTGTCCGAACCGTCCCACAGCGCGTGGTGATGGCGGCCCACGCTCAGCCCATACGGGCCGATCGCCATCGCCATGCCCTTGCGGTCGCGTTGGGTGAGTTGTGCGGTACCGGTCACGGTTTCGTTCAGCGTGACGTTGACGAAGTGCAGGGGGCCGCCGTGCAGGTCGGGACGATAGGCGTGCCAGCGGATGTCGTCGGCGGCCGACGCCCGGGTCACGTCGAGCTGCGGCGCATCGACACGGTAACCGGTGCGCCGGGTGTTGCTCGCACCGAGGTAGGCGCGGGTCAGTCGCGCGGCGTAGAACTGCGCCAGTGTCGAGAGATTGACGAACGGAATCGTCCGTCCGGTGAGCAGCGCGATGACGGCCAGCGCGGCGAGCGCAGCGGCGACCGGCGTCGATTGCGGCCCGGGAGCCGCGCCGCCGCATGCCAGGCATTGTCCGCTCCAGAGCAGAGCATGCCCGGCGGCCGACCACGCCACCGCCAGCGCGGTGAATAGCGCGACGCCGAGCGCAGAGAGCATCGCGGTCGTTGGCCAGCGCATCCCGGCCTGCGTTGCGCCGAGGCGGCCGATCAGCGGGGCGAAGTGCTGCACCAGTGCTGCGACTGCCGACCCCAGCGGCACCAGTGCTGCCCACCAGCGACCCTGTTCGGCGCCGGTGAGCACGAACAGGGTCTGCCCAAGACTGTCGATGAGGGCATAGGCAGCGAGTCCGAGCACCACGGCGAGCGCCGCCGCGAGCCAGCGCGACAGATGGTTGCGTGCCATCGCGTCGCTGCCGCTGCCGATGCGCGCGACAAACCAGGCCACGGCAGAGAGTGCGGCGGCGAGCGCCAGCCACGAGGCCGCGCCCGTGACGGCGCTTCGGGTCGCCTGCGGCAGGCTTGCGAGGGCGGGCGGCCAGCGCAGCATCACGGCGGCACCGATGGCGACGAGGAGCGTGGCGACCAGCGCCGGATTGCGCAGCGTGTGCGGTGCGTCCTGGCGCGTCTGCGTGAGCCAGTACGCCCAGCCGAGCGGCACGAGGGTCAGTGCGAATCCGGCCAGCGGCAACGCGATCCACGGGCTCCACCAGACGGTGGCGGGCATCGCGGCGAAGAGATCGGCTTCGAATGCGCGCATCGCCGCCAGGCGCTGCCAGAGCAGCGCCCGCAGCAGGTTGCCGGCCAGGAACACGGTGAGCAGCGTCACCCCGAGCACGAAGTGCAGCGCGATCCAGTTCCGCAGCAGGATCGCGACGGCGTACAGGTAGTCGCCGGCGCCGCGCGGCGCCATGTAGCGGCCGTGCTCGCGCAGCCAGCGGATCGGTGGCGCGTCGGCGTCGGCGAGCGTGCGCTCGACGCGCTGTGCCGTCTGCGCAGCCCCTGGCGCTGCGGATGCGGCCGGCGGCGTCGCGACCGCTGTCTCCGTGCCGTTGCGGGCGGCGGCAGGCAGATAAAGGCTGCCGAGGAAGCTGCCGATGTAGCCGCCTCCGGAGACGGTGGACAGGTAGTCGACGTGCCGCAGACACCCGTGCCGTGCCAGCGCCTGCAGCACGCCGAGGGCGAAGGTGGCACTGCGGATGCCGCCCCCCGAGATCGAGAGCCCTGCGCGGCCGGTGGTCTCGCATGCGGAGAACGGCAGTCCGAGGGCGACGCGGCGGGCGCGCACCCCGTCGAGTTCGCGCCGGGCGAACTCGGCCGGGTAAGCGGACGCCGCCGGGGAAGCGGACGCGACCGCCGCGCTCGGCCGCGATGGGGCTGGGGCCGCTGCATCGCGGGCCGGCGAGGCATGCTCTTCGGGGACGCTCATCGTCGGTCCTTGCAGTCACCGTGCGGCGAGCGGCTACACTGCCGACGATGCGCACACGGATCAAGTTCTGCGGAGTGGTTCGCCCCGACGATATTCGCACGGCTGCAGCCCTCGGTGTCGATGCCGTCGGCTTCGTCTTCTACCCCGGGAGCCCCCGGGTGCTCGGGGTTGCGCAGGCCGCCGGGCTGCGCCGGCTGCTGCCTTCGTGGATGGCCGCGGTCGGGCTCTTCGTCAACGCGCCCGAGGGCACGATCCGGCGCGTGGCTGGCGCAGCAGGGCTCGACGTCATCCAGTTCCATGGCGACGAGGACCGGCGCGCCTGCGAGCACGAATGCCCGGCAGGTCTCGCGTACTGGCGTGCGGTGCGCATGCGTGCGCGGGACGATTTGATAGAATCATTCGAGCGTTACCCCAGCGCCGAAGCGTTGCTGCTCGATTCGCACGGCCCCGGTTACGGCGGCAGCGGCCGGCGCTTCGACTGGTCGGAGGTGCCGCGCGAGCGGCCGATGCCGATCGTGCTGTCGGGGGGCCTTGCGCCGGAGAACGTTGCCGCGGCGATCGCGCAGTTGCACCCGCCGATGGTCGACGTGTCCACCGGCATTCAGGCCGGAGGGTCCAGGCCCGACCCGCGCGCGAAGTCGCGCGAGCGCATGGAACGGTTCGTCGCCGAAGTGCTGCGGGCCGACTCGGCACGACAGGATTCCCGATGAAGCCGTACGATCTTCCGGATGCCCGGGGCCACTTCGGTCCCTATGGCGGCATCTTCGTTGCCGAAACGCTCGTGCACGCGCTCGAAGAACTGCGCCTTGCCTACGAGCAATACCGCAGCGATCCGGCGTTCGTCGCCGAGTTCGACGACGAACTCGCGCATTTCGTCGGCCGGCCCAGCCCCGTCTATCACGCGAAGCGCTGGTCGGACATGCTCGGTGGCGCGCAGATCTGGTTCAAGCGCGAAGACCTGAACCACACGGGGGCGCACAAGATCAACAACACCATCGGCCAGGCACTGCTCGCCCGGCGCATGGGCAAACCGCGCGTCATCGCCGAGACCGGTGCCGGCCAGCACGGCGTGGCCACCGCGACGGTCGCCGCCCGCTACGGCATGAGTTGCGTCGTCTACATGGGTGCGGAGGACGTCGTGCGGCAGGCGCAGAACGTCTACCGGATGAAGCTGCTGGGCGCCGAGGTGGTGCCGGTCGATTCCGGCTCGAAGACGCTGAAGGACGCGCTGAACGAGGCGATGCGCGACTGGGTCGCCCACGTCGAGGACACCTTCTACATCATCGGCACGGTGGCCGGCCCGCATCCGTACCCGATGATGGTGCGCGACTTCCAGTCGGTGATCGGCAACGAGTGCAAGCGGCAGATGCCGGTCGATGCCGGGCGCCAGCCCGACTACGTGGTGGCCTGCGTGGGCGGAGGTTCGAACGCGATCGGCATCTTCCATCCGTACATCGACATGCCCGGGGTGCAGCTGGTCGGCGTGGAGGCGGGCGGCGAGGGGCTGGACACCGGCCGGCACGCCGCCTCGCTCACCGCCGGCACGCCGGGCGTGCTGCACGGCAACCGCACCTACCTGCTGCAGGACGACAACGGCCAGATCCTCGACACGCATTCGGTGTCGGCCGGACTCGACTATCCCGGTGTCGGCCCGGAGCACGCATGGCTGAAGGACACCGGGCGCGCCCGCTACGAGGTGGTCGACGACGCCGCCGCGCTCGGGGCATTCCACGACTGCTGCCGCATCGAGGGCATCATCCCGGCGCTCGAATCGAGCCACGCGCTGGCCTGCGCGGCGCGCCTGGCGCCCACGCTGCCGAAGGACGGCATCATCCTGGTGAATCTCTCGGGGCGCGGCGACAAGGACATGCACACGGTGGCGCAACGCGCGGGGATCCGGTTCTGATGTCGCGCCTGGCGGCCACCTTCGAGCGGCTCGCCGCAGCGCGCCGCAAGGCCCTGATTCCCTATGTGACTGCGGGTTTCCCGACACCCGCGCAGACCGTGCCGGTCATGCACGCACTGGTGGCCGGTGGGGCCGATGCGATCGAACTCGGCGTACCGTTCTCCGATCCGATGGCCGACGGCCCGGTGATCCAGCGCGCCAACGAACGCGCGCTGGCACTCGGCGTCGGTGTGCGTGACGTGCTCGCCTTCGCGCGCGAGTTTCGCGGCCGCGATGCCAGGACGCCGGTCGTGCTGATGGGTTACGCCAATCCGGTCGAACGCATGGGCGTGGAGCGCTTCCTCGACGAGGCGGCAGGCGCGGGGGTGGACGGCGTGATCGTCGTCGACTACCCGCCCGAGGAGTGCGCGGCGTTCGCGGCCGCTGCGCGCGCGCGTGCGATCGACCCGATTCTGCTGCTCGCGCCCACCACGAGCGACGAGCGTATCGGGCACGTGCTCGCGATCGCCAGCGGCTACGTCTACTATGTGTCGCTCAAGGGCATTACCGGCGGCAACCTCGACGCGGCCGACGTGGTGCGCCGCGTCGGCGCGATCCGCCGTCGCACCGCGTTGCCGGTGGGAGTGGGCTTCGGGATCCGCGACGGTGCCACTGCGCGTGCAGTGGCCGAAGTTGCCGACGCGGTGATCATCGGTACCCGCACCGTCCAGTGGCTCGACGACGGACCGCCCGGCGAGGCGCCCGCGCGTGCCCGTGCGTTCATGGCCGAAATCCGCGCCGCCCTCGACGGTGCGCCTGATCGGGAGGTGACTGCATGACCTGGCTCGACAAGCTGCTGCCCCCGCGCGTCAAGCGATCGACCGCTGGCGGCAAGAAGGTGCCCGAGGGCGTCTGGGTGAAGTGTCCGTCGTGCGACGCGGTGCTCTATTCGGCCGACCTCGAGGCCAACCTGAACGTCTGCCCGAAGTGCACGCACCACATGCGTCTGTCGGCGCGCAAGCGGCTCGACCTGCTGCTCGATGCCGAAGGCCGCTACGAGATCGGCCACGAAGTGCTGCCGGTGGACGCGCTGAAATTCAAGGACAGCCGCAAGTATCCCGACCGGATGCAGGAGGCGATCGACGACACCGGAGAAACCGACGCACTGGTGGTGATGGGCGGCGCGATCCGCACGATCCCGGTGGTGGTGGCCTGCTTCGAATTCGACTTCATGGGCGGCTCGATGGGATCGGTGGTGGGCGAACGTTTTGCGCGCGGCGTGCAGGGCGCGATCGAGCAGAAGGTGCCCTTCGTGTCGATCGCCGCGTCGGGCGGGGCGCGGATGCAGGAGGGCCTGCTGTCGCTGATGCAGATGGCCAAGACCACCGCGATGCTCACGAAGCTCGCGGACAAGCGCTTGCCGTACGTCTCGGTGCTCACCGATCCGACGATGGGCGGCGTGTCGGCGAGCTTCTGCTTCCTGGGCGACCTGGTGATCGCCGAGCCCCGGGCGTTGATCGGTTTTGCCGGTCCGCGCGTGATCGAGCAGACGGTGCGCGAGAAGCTGCCCGAGGGTTTCCAGCGCGCCGAATTCCTGCTGGAGAAGGGCGCGATCGACATGATCGTCGATCGGCGGGCATTGCGCGACGAGATCGCGCGACTGCTCGCGCTGCTGCTCAGGCAGTCGAGCGAGGCGCTCTCCTGACGCGCGCATGAGCGTTGCCGATTCGCCGGCGCTGCGCGACTGGCTGGGCCGCATCGAGCGGCTGCACCCGAAGGAGATCGAACTCGGACTCGACCGGGTGCGCGAGGTCGCCGCGCGCCTGTCCCTGACGTTCGCCTGCCCGGTGATCACCGTGGGCGGCACCAACGGCAAGGGCTCGACCTGCGCGATGCTCGAATCGATCCTGCTGGCCGCCGGCTACCGGGTGGGGCTCTACACCTCGCCGCACCTGGTGCGCTTTGCCGAGCGTGCGCGCGTCGGCGGCGCACCGGCAGACGACGCGGACCTGGTCGCGCAATTCGAGGTGGTGGAGGCAGCGCGCGGCACGGTCGCGCTCACCTGGTTCGAGTTCACCACGCTCGCGGTGCTGCGGCTGTTCGGGCAACGCGCGCTGGATGCGGTGATCCTGGAGGTCGGACTGGGCGGACGGCTCGATGCGGTCAACCTGATCGACGCCGACTGCGCGATCGTCACCAGCGTCGACGTCGACCACACCGAATACCTGGGTGACAGCCGCGAGCGCATCGGTCGCGAGAAGGCGTACATCTTCCGTCCGGCCCGTCCGGCGATCTGCAGCGATCCGTCGCCCCCGGTGTCGCTGGTCGACCACGCGCAGTCGATCGGCGCCGACCTCTGGCTGCTCGGCCGTGACTTCAACCACACTGGGGATCGCCAGCAGTGGGCCTGGGCCGGACGCGTGCAGCGTCGCAGCGGGCTGGCGTATCCGGCGCTGCGTGGGGCCAACCAGTTGCAGAACGCCGCCGGCGCGCTGGCGGCGCTCGAGGCGCTGCGCGAGCGCCTGCCGGTGCCGCAGCAGGCGGTGCGCCAGGGACTGGCGGCAGTGTCACTGCCCGGCCGGTTCCAGGTGTTGCCCGGACAGCCGGTGGTGATCCTCGACGTTGCCCACAACCCGCATGCGGCGGCGCACCTGGCAGTCAACCTCGACGCGATGGGCGGCTTCGGGCGCACCTTCGCGGTGTTCGGCGTCATGCGCGACAAGGACGTCGACGGCGTGATCGCCGCGCTGAAACATCGGGTCGACCACTGGCTGGCCGTCGGCCTGCCCGGGCCACGCGCGGCCGGCCCCGAGTGGATTGCCGCGCGGCTCGCAGCCGCCGGCATTGCGCGCGCCGACGCCAGGACGAGCATCGAATGCCACCCGGATCCGTCTTCGGCGCTCGCAGCCGCGCGAGAGCGCGCGAGCGCCAATGATAGAATCGTCGTCTTCGGATCCTTCCTGACTGTCGCCGACATCCTCGCCCGTGCCACGTAGCGTTTGCTTTCAGGGCTCCAGCGCCGATGCGCGCGCAGTGGCGTGTGTGCCGGGCACGGCGATCACGGGCGTGCATGGCCAGGCGTGATGCAAGCGGCGGTGACGATGTGGCGCTCGATCCGGCGCTGACGCAGAAGAAGCGCGCCCGCCGCCGGCTGCTCGGCGCGCTGGTGCTGGGCGTCATCGCCGCGGTCGTGCTGCCGCTGGTGCTCGATTCCGAGCCGCGCCAGGCGATCACCGACGTGCAGGTCGAGATTCCACCGCGCGACGCCCCGATCCCGGCGAAGGCCGACGAGGCGCCGGCACGCGGCGCCGACGTGGCGGTGGTGCCGCCGATCGAACCCGCGCCGCCGACGCCGGAGAAAGGCGCTCCCGGCGCGCCGCCGGCGAAGTCGCCATCGCGGCCTGCAGAGGCTCCGAAAGCCGCCACCGAGGCACCGAAGCCTGCAACCGAGGTGCCGAAGCCCGATGTCGCACCCGCACCGTCCGGCCCGACGAGCGCCGCCGCACATTTCGCGGTGCAGGTCGGCGCATTCGCCAATGCCGGCAGCGCGCGCGCCCAGGCCGACAAGGCGCGCAAGGCGGGCGTGCGCGTCTACACCGAAGCCGTCAAGACCGCGCAGGGCGAGCGCACGCGCGTGCGCGTCGGGCCGTTCACCAGCCGCGAGGCCGCCGACCAGGCGCGCACCAGGCTGAAAGCGATCGGCATCGATTCCAGCGTGGTTCCGCTGTAGCGATGTCGGTGAACATCGCCGCGCTGACCGGCTGGGACTATTTCGTGATCGCCACCCTGTTCATCTCGATCGCGCTCGGCCTGCTGCGCGGCCTCGTGCGCACGGTGTTCGCGCTTGCCGGCTGGGTGGTGGCACTGGTGGGCGCGCCGCTGGTCAGTGGCCCGCTGCTGGCCGTCACCGGCTGGTCGCTGCATCCGCTGTTCGTCGGAGTGCTGGTGTTCTTCGCGCTGCTGGTTTCGGTGCGCCTGCTCGGTGCCCTGATCGCGCGCGCGCTCGCGAAAGTCGGCCTCGGCATGGCCGACCGATCGCTGGGCGCGCTGCTGGGCGTGGCGCGCGCGCTGATCATCGTCGCCGTGGTGGCGCTGGTCGGGCGGCATCTGGGGGCCGATCGCGAGCCCGCCTGGCAGCAGGCGCTCTCGCAGCCCCTGCTCGACGAACTGGTATCGTGGGTGATGCCGTACCTGCCCGCGCGTTCGGAACCGGCCAGGCAGGTCTGAACGCGGAATCTGGGAACCTGTCATGTGCGGAATCCTCGGTGTCGTCGCGCGCTCCCCGGTCAACCAGTTGTTGTACGACGGCCTGCTGCTGCTGCAGCATCGCGGCCAGGATGCCGCCGGCATCGCCACTGCGATGGGCAAGGCGTTCCACATGCAGAAGGGCAACGGACTGGTGCGCGACGTCTTTCGCACGCGCAACATGCGCTCGCTGCTCGGCAACAGCGGCATCGCGCACGTGCGCTATCCCACCGCCGGCTCGGCAGGCAACTCCGAGGAGGCGCAGCCGTTCTACGTGAACGCGCCGTTCGGGATCATGCTCGCGCACAACGGCAACCTCACCAACTGGGAGCAGCTCAAGGACGAGATGTTCCGGCGCGATCGGCGCCACATCAACACCGACTCCGATTCCGAAGTGCTGCTGAACGTGCTGGCGAATTCCCTGCAGGCGGCCGCGCGTGGCGTCTCGCTCGAACCCGACACGATCTTCGCGGCGGTGGGCGAAGTGCACGCGCGGGCGCGCGGTGCGTACGCCTGCGTGGCCCAGATCGCCGGTTACGGCATCCTCGCGTTTCGCGATCCGCACGGCATCCGGCCGCTGTGCTACGGCGTGGCCGAAACCGACCAGGGCGTGGAATACCTGATCGCGTCGGAGTCGGTGGCGCTCGAGGGGCTGGGCTTCAGGATGGTGCGCGACATCGCGCCCGGCGAAGCGGTCTTCATCGACCTCGATGGCAACTTCCATTCGCGCCAGTGCGCGACGGCAACCTCGCTCGATCCCTGCGTGTTCGAGTACGTCTACTTCGCGCGACCCGACTCGATCCTCGACGGCGCCTCGGTCTACTCGGCGCGGTTGCGCATGGGCGAGTACCTGGCCGAGCGTCTGGCCGCCGAACTGTGGCGCGGCGACGTCGACGTGGTGATGCCGATTCCCGACACGTCGCGGCCGTCGGCGATGCAGCTGGCGATGAAGCTGGGGCTGAATTACCGCGAAGGGTTCCTGAAGAACCGCTACGTCGGGCGCACCTTCATCATGCCGGGTCAGGCGGTGCGCAGGAAATCGGTGCGCCAGAAGCTCAATGCGATGAGCGTGGAGTTCAAGGGCAAGAACGTGCTGCTGGTCGACGACTCGATCGTGCGCGGCACGACTTCGCGCGAAATCGTGCAGATGGCGCGCGACTCGGGGGCGAACAAGGTGTTCTTCGCGTCGGCCGCGCCGCCGGTACGCTTTCCGAACGTCTACGGCATCGACATGCCCACGCGCAGCGAACTGATTGCGCACGGTCGCACCGACGGGGAAATCCGCACGGCGATCGGCGCCGACGCGCTGATCTACCAGACGGTTGAGGCGATGAAGCAGTCGGTGCGCGACGTGAACCCGCGACTGCGCGATTTCGAGGCCTCCTGCTTCGACGGCGTCTACATTGCGGGCGACGTGACGTCCGAATACCTCGACCGCATCGAGCGTGACCGGTTGCTCGGGCCGGTGAACGTCTACGACGAGGACGCGCCGAAGAACCAGATGAACCTGCAGTTCCCGGTGGCAGCCGATTGAGCCGGCGCAACGGATCGGGGCAGCCTCGATGAGCGAAGGCGCGGCGCGCCCGCCGGGGGAAGGCGACGAATTCGGCTTCGACACGCGCGCGGTGCGCGCGGGCTTCGAGCGCACGCCGTTCGGCGAGCACACCGAGCCGGTGTTCCTCGCGTCGAGCTTCGTGCACGACAGCGCCGCCCACGCCGCCGCCAGATTCGCCGGCGAGGCGCCGGGCTACATCTACTCGCGCTTCGGCAACCCCACCGTGCGCCTGTTCGAGCAGCGACTGGCCGCGCTCGAGGGCGCCGAGGACTGCCGCGCCACCGCCTCGGGCATGTCGGCGATCATGTCGGTGCTCGTCAGCCTCACCCGTGCGGGCGACCACGTGGTCTGCTCGCAGGGGGTGTTCGGCACCACGATCCAGCTGTTCGCACTGTTCGCGCGCTACGGCATCGAGACCAGCTACGTGGCCATCGATGATCCGGCCGCCTGGGAAGCGGCGATCCGGCCGAACACGAAAATGCTGTTCCTCGAAACGCCCTCGAACCCGCTCACCGGCGTCGGCGACGTGCGCGCGCTGGCGGCGATCGCGCGCGCGCGTGGCGTCGCGCTGGTGGTCGACAACTGCTTCTGCACGCCGGCGCTGCAGCAGCCGTTCGCGCTGGGCGCCGACATCGTCGTGCACTCGGCCACCAAGTACCTCGACGGGCAGGGGCGCGTGCTCGGCGGCGCGGTGCTCGGCTCGCGCAAGTACGTTGACGAACTGCTGCAGCCGGTGGTGCGCTACTGCGGGCCGACGCTGTCGGCGTTCAACGCCTGGGTGCTCGCCAAGGGGCTCGAGACGCTGTCGGTGCGCATGGCCCGACACTCGGAGAACGCGCTCGCGGTGGCGCGCTGGCTCGAGGCGCGTCCCGAGGTGGAGCGGGTGTACTATCCGTGGCTGCCGTCGCATCCGCAGCATGCGCTGGCGCGCGCGCAACAGCGCGCGGGCGGTGCGGTGCTCGCCTTCGACGTGAAGGGTGCCGACGAGGTCGTGCGCAAGGCGGCGGCCTGGCGCATCGTCGACGGCTGCCGGCTGCTGTCGATCACGGCCAACCTCGGCGACGTGAAGTCGACGATCACGCATCCGGCCAGCACCACGCACGGACGCATGCCGATCGAGGCGCGACGCGAGGCCGGTATCGGCGAAGGCATGCTGCGCGTGGCGGTGGGGCTGGAGGATCCGGCCGACATCTGCGCCGACCTGGCGCGCGGGCTGGGCGGGTAGCGGCGCCTTAGCGGAAATCGCGGCTGCCGACGACCAGTTCGCCCAGCAGCGCGCTGTGGTCGACGATGCGCTGCGCCACCAGGTGGCTGATCTGGCCGCCGGTGCCGGTGTCGCACTGCCAGGTGCCGTAGACGGTCATCAGTCGCGCGCCGAGCACCTCACGGCGCTGGCGCTCGAACACGCGCGACCAGACGATGACGTTGACCGCGCCGGTCTCGTCTTCCAGCGTGACGAAGATCGTGCCATTCGCAGTTTCCGGGCGCTGGCGATGCGTGACCAGACCGCTGGCGCGCGCGGATCGTCCATCGGGGAATGCGCGCAGCGCCTCGGCGGTGGACACGTGCAGGCGCGCCAGCCGTGGGCGCAGCAGCGCCAGTGGATGGCGGCCCATCGGGATGCCCAGGCCGCGGTAGTCGGCGACGATCTCGCGGCCCTCGGACGGTGCGGGCAGGCGCGCCGGCATTTCGTCGAAGCGCGTATCGGCCAGCAGCGCGGGCATCGGGCGGATCGCGCTCGCCTCCCAGTGCGCCTGTGCGCGGTGTCCCGCGAGCTGGCACAACGCGTCGGCCTGCGCCAGCGCCTGCAATTCACGGGCGTCCAGGCGCGCCTCGCGGGCCAGGTCTTCGACGCTGTCGAACGCGAAGTCGTCGCCACGCTCGCGCCGGCGCGCGGCGCGGGCATCGAGCAGCCGTTGCGCGCCGGCTTGTGACAGGCCGCGCACGCGGTTCAGGCCCAGGCGTACCGCGGGCTGTGGGCGCCAGTCGACCGCGCTGCCGTCGGCGGGGGCGACCCAGGTCGGTGCGCACGGCGCAGCGTCGCCGGCCGCGGCATCGCCGGTCAGGGTGTCGATCGACGACCGTTCCTCGAGCGTGCTGTCCCAGTCGCTGACGAGCACGTCGACGCCGCGCACTTCGATGCCGTGCTCGCGCGCATCGCGCGCCAGTTGCGCCGGCGCGTAGAAACCCATCGGCTGGCTGTTCAGCAACGCGGCGAGGAAGGCCGCCGGCTCGTGCCGCTTGATCCAGGCCGACACGTAGACCAGCAGCGCGAAGCTGGCTGCGTGGCTCTCGGGGAAGCCGTACTCGCCGAAGCCCCGGATCTGCCGGAAGATCGCCTCGGCGAACTCGCGCCGGTAACCACGTGCGAGCATGCCGTCGATGACGCGCTGCTCGAACGGCTCGAGTCCGCCCTTGCGCCGCCAGGCCGCCATTGCGCGGCGCAGCGCGTCGGCCTCGCCGCCCGAGAAGCCGGCCGCGAGCATCGCCACCTGCATCACCTGCTCCTGGAAGATCGGCACGCCGAGCGTGCGCTCGAGCGCGGGGCGGATCTCGTCGCGCGGATAGACGACCGGCTCGAGGCCCATGCGGCGGCGCAGGTACGGGTGCACCATGCCGCCCTGGATCGGGCCGGGACGCACGATCGCGACCTCGATCACCAGGTCGTGGAAGCGGCGCGGACGCAGCCTGGGCAGCATGCTCATCTGCGCGCGCGACTCGATCTGGAACACGCCGATCGTGTCGGCGCGCGAGATCATCTCGTAAGTGGCCGGGTCTTCGGCCGGGATGTCCTGGATGCGAAATGGCTGTCCGCGCCGTTGCCCGACGAGGTCGAGTGCACGGCGGATCGCGCTGAGCATGCCCAGCGCCAGCACGTCGACCTTGAGCAGGCCGAGCGCGTCGAGGTCGTCCTTGTCCCACTCGATCACGCTGCGCCCGGGCATCGCTGCGTTCTCCACCGGCACCAGCCGGGTGAGCGCATCGCGCGCGATCACGAAGCCGCCGGTGTGCTGCGACAGGTGGCGCGGAAAGCCGCGCAGCGCGCCGGCCAGTTCGAGCCACTGGCGTGCAACGATCGACGAAGGATCGAAACCGGCTTCGCGCAGCCGCTCGGTCTGCACGCTGCGGTCCCACCACTGGTGCGCGCGCGCCAGCTGTTCGATGCGCTGCGCGTCGATGCCGAGCGCCCGCCCGACGTCGCGCAACGCCGAGCGCGAGCGGTAGCTGATCACGGTGGCGGTGAGCGCGGCGCGGTGGCGACCGTACTTCGTGTACAGGTACTGGATGACCTCCTCGCGGCGCTGGTGCTCGAAGTCGACGTCGATGTCCGGAGGCTCGTTGCGTTCGCGGCTGACGAAGCGCTCGAACAGCACGCTGGCGCGCGCCGGGTCGACCTCGGTGATGCCCAGGCAGTAGCAGACCGCGGAGTTGGCCGCCGAGCCGCGGCCCTGGCACAGGATGCCGCGGCCGCGCGCGAACTGCACGATGTCGGCGACGGTGAGGAAGTAGGGCTCGTACTTCAGTTCGGCGATCAGCGCCAGCTCGTGTTCGAGCTGCACGGCCACCGCCGGCGGCAGGCCGTCGGGGTAGCGCCCCGGCACGCCGTCGAAGACCAGCGTGCGCAGCCAGCTCGCCGGCGAGTGACCGGGCGGAACGATCTCCTCGGGATACTCGTAGCGCAGTTCGTCGAGCGAGAAGCGGCAGCGCGCGGCGACTTCGAGCGTTTCTTCGAGCAGCGTCGCCGGATACAGGCGCGCGAGCCGCAGCCGGCTGCGCAGGTGCTGTTCGGCGTTGGACGCCAGCGCGTAGCCGAGCGCGGCCAGCGGCGTGCTCAGGCGGATGGCGGTGAGCGTGTCCTGCAGCGCCTTGCGCGAGCGCAGGTGATAGAGGACGTCGCCCACCGCCACCCGCGACAGGCCGGTGGCGGCGGCGATGCGTCGCGTGCTCTCGAGCAGCGCCGCGTCGTGGCCGCGCATCAGCTGCGGCACGCCGAGCCAGCAGCGGCCGTCGAAGCGCTCGCGCAGGAAGCGCGTATCGCGCAGCAGTTGCGCGCACGGCGAATCGGGCGGCGGCGCGGGCGATGCGACTGCCGGATCGACGGCGATGGCCGGCGAGGGCACCAGCAGCGCGAGGCAGTCGTCGAGCCCGTCGGCGAGGTCGTCGGCGAGCAGGCGGTAGCGCCCCTTGTCGGCGCGCATGCGCGCGCGGGTGATCAGTTCCGAGAGGTTGCCGTAGCCGTTGCGCGAGGCGGCGATCAGCACCAGCCGCGAATCGCCGCCGAAGGCCTCGTTCAGCGAGAACTGCGCGCCGACGAGCAGCGGCAGGCCGACTTCGCGCGCGCGCTGGTGCGCACGCACCACGCCGGCGAGCGAGCATTCGTCGGTGATCGCGAGTGCAGCGTAGCCGAGCGCGTGGGCGCGATCGACCAGTTCCTCGGGGTGCGAAGCGCCGTGAAGGAACGAGAAGTTGCTGGCGCAGAGCAGCTCGGCGTAGGGGGGCAGCATCAGGCATGAACTGTATGAAAAACCAGTATACGCCTGAACATCGGCCGGGGCGCGTTGGCCCCTGCGCGTGCGGCACAGCGCGCCCCGGCCAACGCCCCCGGCCGATGTTCAGGCGCGGTTCACGAGGACGATGCCGGTGGCGATCAGCGCGAGGGCGGCGATCAGCGTGGGGCTGACCGGTTCGCCGAGCAGCAGCGCGCCGGCCAGCACGCCGAACAGCGGGGTGAGGAAGGTGAAGGCGTGCAGCGTCGTGGCCCGATAGCGCGCGACGAGCCAGAACCAGACGGTGTAGCTGGCCCAGGCGATGACCACGGTCTGGAACGCGAGTGCGGCCCAGACGATCGGGGTGGGCGCGAAGATGCCCGGTTCGCCGAACGCGTACGACAGCGCCACCATCAGCACCGCCGAGATCGCGAGCTGGTAGAGGAGCGTGGTTTCGGGCGGGGCGCGGCGTAGTGCGCTGGCCTTGATCAGCACCGTGGTCGCGCCCCACATGAATGCGGCGCCCAGGCACAGCAGGTCGCCCACCAGTGCATGTTCGTCGGGCAGCGTGAGACGGTCGCCGAATGCCAGCAGCAGACCGGCGAAGGCCGCTGACAGGCCGAGCAGCTTGTTGCGCGTGATGCGGTCGCCGGGCACGAAGAAGTGTGCACCCAGCGCAACGAAGAACGGTGCGGCGTACAGCAGCAGCACCGCGCGCACCGCAGTGGTGTAGACCAGTCCGACGAACAGGAACACGAATTCGAGGCCGAACAGCAGCCCGGCGATGACGCCGGGCACCAGCGTCTCGTTGCGTTCGCCCAGCGGGATGCGCCGCCACGCGATCCAGCCTGCCAGCAGCAGCGTTGCGCCGATCGAGCGCAGCGCGGCCTGCCAGATCGGCGAGATGCCGGAGTTGCCCACTTTCGTGGCGACCTGGCCGAGGCCCCAGATCGTGCAAAGCAGCAGCTGGGCCACGGCTGCCGAGGGCGGGAGAGTGCGGGCGTCGTTCATCGTCGCGTTTATACCCGTGTTCTACCCGGTTGCGGGAGCGCCACTTTGACCGGCGTTCGCCGCCCGGGGGCGCTTGACCGGCGTCAAGGCGGGCTTCGGGGTCGGCCGTACGATGGCCGGATTGCCCTCGGGAGACCGGAATGCCGTTGTCGGACGCCCAGCTCGGCGAGCTGCTCAGCCAGATCCGGCAACGGCTCGCAGTGCTCGAAGAAGAAATCGCGCGCAAGCTCGGCCAGGCGTCGGAGGAATTCTCGGCGTTCGAGCGCATCGGCGACAGCGGCGACCTGTCGTCGATTCTCGTCGAAGGCGAGATCGAGATGTCCGAGGCGTTGCGCGACATCGACGAATGGCGCGGACTGCGCGGTGCGCTGCGCCGGGCCGAAGAGGGCACCTACGGCGTGTGCATCGATTGCGGCGTGGAGGTTCCGTTCGAACGGCTGCGTGCCAGCCCGATGGCACTGCGCTGCGTCGATTGCCAGGTGCGTGCGGAGCGGCGCGACGGATTGCGTCACTCGACGCTGTGAACAGGGTTTAACCGAATCGCCCGTGCACGAACCAGCCGTGGCGCGCATCGTCGGGTGCCAGGCGTTCGCGGTAGATCCAGTACAACGCGTGATGCTCGTCTTCGGCGATGAAGTAGTCGCGCTGCACCAGCGAAGCGTCCCACCAGCCGCCTTCGATCCGTTCCGGACCGGCCAGCAGGGTGAACGCCGAATGCCACCAGGGTCGATTGTGGCGCTCACCGATCGCCATCGGTTGGTGCAGCAGCCACAAGGGCCTCGGCAGGCAGGCCACCGGAGCGTTGGCGATCGGCCCGGGCTCGCGGGGGCGGCGCGCGGGCAGGGCCGGGCGAGCCGCGGCAGCCGGCGGCCGCACGCTCGCTGACGGTTGCTGCGCGGGCGCGTCGGCCACTTCGATCCGGTAGGCGATCTCGGGGCGATGATCGGCCACCAGCGTCAGACGTTGCACCTGGCGCGAGCCGAGCCGTGCCTGCAGCCGCTCGACCAGTCGTGACAGGCTTTCGGGCGCAGTGTCGGTGCCCGGGAAAAGCAGGGCGCTCGTTGCGGGCAGCGGCACGATCTCGTCGCAGCACAGACACAGCGCGCGTACCGGTGCCGCCAGCCGGGTGACCGCCAGCCGCTCGCGCAGCAGCGCGCACAGCCGCCCGGTATCGCGGCTCGGCTCGGCGAGCCGGATGATCAGCAGCGTATCGGTGTGTTGCCCGCTTGCGCCATGTCGCTCGTGCTCGGCGTGCAGTTCGAACCCGCGTACCGCGCAGTGACGCGCCGCCAGCCATCCGGCGAGCCGTTCGAGCAGGCGCCGCGCGGCGAACAGCAGCATCTCGGCGTGTTCCACGCGGGCCAGCAGCTCCAGGCGCGTCTCGAAGCGCGCAGGCGCCTCGAACCAGCGGCGCGGCTCGGGCTGGCGCCCGAGCGCGCGGTCGAGTTCGTCGAGCAGCGCGCGCCCGCAGCGGCGCGCGAGGCCGGCGCGCGGCAGCGCGAGCAGGTCGTCGACGCGATATGCGCCGATCGCTTCGAGCATTTCGCGCTGCGCCCGGCTGCGCGCCAGAAGCGCTGCCGGCAACTTGCGCAAGGCAGCTTCGAGTCGGGTCTGGCCGGCTTGCAGACCGTCGCGATGGCGTGCAAACAGCCAGGCTGCTGCAGCATTCGGCGCTGCACCGATGCGTGCCTGAAACCCGAGCGACTGCAGGCCGTGGCGCAATTGCGCGAGCAAGGCGCCGGCTCCGCCGAAGCAGCGCAGGCTGGGTGCCACTTCGAGCAGCAGGCCGCATGGACAGGGCGTGTCGTCGAGCTCGCCGAACGGCAGATCGGGCTGCAAACTGACCGCGGGTGTGAACTGCAGTGCCCAGGCAGCCAGCGAGTCAAGGGCTGCCTGCTCCCCCGCGTGATCACGCTCGCACACGAGCAGGGTGGGAGCGAGTGCCAGTGCGGTGACGCGCTTCATGCCGGGCATGACTCCCAGCGTGCGGGCATGGTCATCGGCGTCGAGGATCAGCAGCCGGTTGCAGATCGCCAGCGGCTGGGACCCGGAGGCCGGCGCCCCGCAGCGGACGGCATCGAGCGAGAGCCGGTCGAAGAACAGGCCGAACCACCACATGGTCCTGGGACGGATGCCGCCGGGAATGCGTGTTCTAATTGAGCGTGCCCACGCGCGAGGGGTCGTGACAGGCGTGGATCGTGCGCATCGGATGGGGCTCGTGGGTTGCCGCGAGCGTTCTGACGCGCGGGCGGATCGTTGCAACTGGCTGCGGAAGGTCGACCAGGATCGGATCGGCCATCACCGGGCCGCGACGCTTGAGGATCTGTACCGACAGCCGCTGGTCGGGGCGCGGCAGCAGCAGCAGGCGCAGCGGCGCGGGCGAGGCTTCGAACTGTGCCGCCAGTGGCCGGAAGAGAAACACCGGGCCGCTGGCGGGCCGGGCAGCCGACTGCATGCGGCGCAGATGCTCGGGGCGGGTGCGCTCCTGCGGCAGCCAGGCAAGCAGGGCACCGAAGGCGGCGCTCTTCAGCGTTTGCTCGACGGCCCACAGGCGATCGGCGGCGTTGGGCGCCTGCACGATCAGCAGGTAATCGAGGTCGATACCGTGGCTGGCGAGTGCCGGGGCATAGGGCTGCAGCGGCGGCGCCAGCAGCACGACGAAGCGGTGCTCGCGGGTGAGCTGGCGCAGCAGCGGCACCAGCAGGCGCAGTTCGCCGATGCCCGATTCGCGACCGATCAGCTCGGTGAGCATGCTTGCCGGCCAGCCTGCACCGGGCAGTTCGGCGTCGAGCGCCGGGAACCCGCTGGACACGGCGGCGATGCCGGCATGGCCGAGTTGGCTGGCACGCCAGACCGCCGCGGGCAGGACCGATGACATCGTTGCCTCACAAGGCCTTGCCGCCGCGCAACAGGCCGACCGCGATGCCTTCGAGCGTGAAGGCGTCGCTGCGGCTGTCGATGACGATGGGTTCGAAATCGGGATTTTCGGGCAGCAATTCGATCGTGTGGCCCTTGCGGCGCCAGCGCTTGACGGTGACGTCGTCGCCGACGCGGGCGACGACGACCTGGCCGTTGCGCGCTTCGGCGGCGCGGCGCACCGCGAGCAGGTCGCCGTCGAAGATGCCGGCGTCGCGCATGCTCATGCCGCGCACCTTCAACAGGTAGTCGGGTTTGTCGTGGAACAGGTCCGGATCGATCGCGTAGCTGGCCTCGATGTGCTCTTGCGCGAGGATCGGACTGCCGGCAGCCACCCGCCCGACCAGCGGCAGGCTGAGCGCGATCTGCACCGCTCGCGGGGTCTCGTCGACCGAATCGGGGAGCAGCTTCAGGCGAATGCCGCGCGAGGCGCCCGAGGCGAGTTCGATCACGCCCTTGCGCGCCAGCGCCTTCAAGTGTTCTTCGGCAGCGTTGGGCGAACGAAAGCCCAGTTGCGCGGCGATTTCGGCGCGAGTCGGCGGAAAGCCGGTGTCGGCGATGTGTTGCCTGATCAGCGCCAGGATCTGTTGCTGGCGCGCGGTGAGATCCCGCATCGGGGGCTCCGGGCTGGTGGATTCGGAATCTGTATTTTTATACAGTATCCGGATCTTTTCAAGCCATGTGCGCCACTGTGCATTTGAGGACGTTTGTGGCAAAGTCGAAAAACGGACTGGTGAGCCGGTCCGCGGTATTGCATTTCCCGGTTTGCTCGCTCAGGTGTCCCTCGAAATGCAATGAGTCCAACGGTCCGAGGAACGAGTTTCGATGGGAACCAAGATCTACGTGGGCAACCTGCCGTGGCGCGCCACCGACGCGCAGCTGTCGCAGCTATTCGGCAATCACGGTGAAGTGATCGACGCCAAGATCGTCACCGACCGCGAAACCGGCCGTTCGCGCGGTTTCGGCTTCGTCACCATGGCTTCCGACGAAGCCGCGCAGGCCGCCATTCGCGCCCTGAACGGCCATTCGCTCGAAGGCCGCAGCCTGGTCGTGAACGAGGCGCGCGAACAATCCGGCGGCGGCGGTTTCGGCCGCGGTGGCGGTGGTGGCGGCGGCTATGGCGGAGGTGGCCGCAGCAGTGGCGGTGGCTACGGTGGCGGTGGCGGAGGTGGCCGCAGCGGTGGCGGTGGCTACGGTGGCGGTGGTGGCGGCGGCTACGGCGGCGACCGCGAAGGTGGCGGGGGGCGCGGCGGCCAGCGGCGTGCGCGCCAGTTCGGCCAGTAGATTCCTCTCCCGTCCTGTCCCGATCGTTTCGCGCCGGCAACACCGGCGCGAAACGTTTCTGCCGGACGACACTCCCTGGGGTACGCGGCCCCTACCCCTCAATGGTTATAGACGGGGCGGCGCGAACTGCGCCCAATACGCGCGAGCGCCCGGGAACGGGCGCTCGTCCAATGTCGCCACCGAGGAGGAAATCCCGATGAAGCACCCGGTGTCCTTTGCCATGCCCGCGCTGGCTGCGTTGCTGCTCGCCGGATGCGCGGCTCCGCCGGGCACGCCGGCTGCCGCGCCGCCCGGTTACCTGGAGCAGGCGCGCAACCTGGCTGCCACGGTGCCGGCCAACCTGCTGACCGTGCTCACCGACGAGTTGAACCGCAGCGGGCCAGCCGGTGCGATCGAGGTCTGTCGCGAGAAGGCGCCGCAGATGGCGCGCGCGGCCTCCGAGCGCTCGGGCTGGAACGTGCGTCGCGCGAGCCTGCGCAATCGCAACCCGAAGGGCGTGCCCGATGCCTGGGAGCGCAGTGCCCTCGAGCGCTTCGATGCGCAGGCGGCTGCCGGCGCTGCTGCCTCGGCGCTGGAGACGTGGCAGGTGGTCGACGAAGGCGGCCGGCAGGTCTTCCGCTATGCCCGGGCCCTGCCTACGCAGGCGCTTTGCGTGCAGTGCCACGGCAGCGTCGACAGGCTGAGCGAGCCGGTCAGGGCGAAGCTGCACGCGCTGTATCCGGCCGACCGCGCAACCGGCTACGAGCCCGGGCAGATCCGTGGCGCGTTGTTCCTGAAGAAGCCGATCTGAGCAGGCTGCGCGGCGGGCGGGCGGCCTGGCTGCGCGTGCGTTTGCGGCTTCACGGACGCCCGGCGCAGCGCCTCTGTCACATGCCGGCGTAGTTCGGCCCGCCGCCGCCCTCGGGTGCGACCCAGACGATGTTCTGGGTCGGATCCTTGATGTCGCAGGTCTTGCAGTGCACGCAGTTCTGCGCGTTGATCTGCAGGCGGTCGGTGCCGTCGTCGTCGCGCACGAATTCGTAGACGCCGGCCGGGCAGTAGCGCTGCTCGGGCCCGGCATAGCGCGCCAGGTTCACCCTGACCGGTACCGAAGGATCCTTCAGCGTCAGGTGGATCGGCTGGTTCTCCTCGTGGTTGGTGTTCGAGATGAACACCGACGAGAGGCGATCGAAGCTGAGCCTGCCG
>JAANMU010001173.1_pt1 | contig 25836 bp, 15 predicted proteins | sample 7279701 | NCBI WGS metagenome assembly JAANMU01 (sample SAMN14094539, study PRJNA606508) | bioreactor metagenome | isolation source: A lab-scale SPAN reactor treating ammonium-rich wastewater day 57 | place: Ireland: Galway | collected 2017-03-13 | reverse complement strand
CGAATCATGCCTGCTCCTTCGCTGTCGCAAGGTCAAGGGAAAAAACGCTTTCTCCCTAACCTAAACCACGCGCCAAGGATGGATGGAGCGAACGCTTACATATTCGGTTCGTTTCTTCGCTTGCGCTTCAGGCTGGTGCGGAGCGCCGCGCGTGCGAGGCTTACTCTCGTCCAAGGCGCTCTTGAAGCAGCGTCATCAGGCGTTCGGCCTGGCTTAGATCGGCCTGATATCCTTCGTTATCGGGAAAGTCGGCCGTCAGTTGCCGCAAGTGCGTTAGCGCTTGCGCCAGGTTCTCTTGGGCCGGGCCGGGTTGATTGTTGGCCAACTGCGCGAAGGCCGTCTCGCGCAGCGCGAGCGCGAAGTCCCGCCGGTAACGCGGCTCGACCGGCGCCAGCGGCTCCAGCGCGCGCCGTGCTTGCTCCAAGGCTTGCAGCATCGGCCCCAGGCGTCGCTGCGCGCCGTGCAGCGCGGCTAGCTCCAGATGAACGGCCCCTAGCTCTCCTTGATAGGCGCTCACCCGCGGGTTGTCGGCGGCCAGCGACTCCATCGATTCCAAAGCGAACTGGTACGCGGCGAAACCTTCGGCCAGCTTGTCCTCTTCGGCTGCGCCGGAAAGCGCGTGCCCTAAAAGCCGATAACACGCCGCCAGGCGACTACGGGCGCCCAGGTCTTCGGGATGCTTTTCGCACCGGCCGCGGAAGATGGCGATGGCGGCTTGCAGTTTCTGTTCGGCTTCATCCTGGCGATTCTCGGCCAGGGCCAACTTGGCCAGGTTGTAGAGTTCCTTGCCCGAGTCGTCCAGCAACCGGGCGTCTTCGGGAAGAAGCTGCAAGAGTTGGCGGCGAATGGTTTGCCCCTGCTCGGCGTAGCGCCGCGCGGCGGCGGCGTCGCCCCCGGCCGCGGCCACAATGCCCAGGTTCATGTAGATGTTGGCCAGCTTCCGCCGCGGCTCAGTCTCGGTCGGCGCCAGGCGAGACAGCCGCTCGCGAAGCTCCGCCGCCATTTCCAGGTCGGCCGCGGCCCGATCGAGCCATTGCATCTTGCGGAGCGCCGCTCCGCGGGCGTTGAGCGTGTCGCCCAGGGCGTCCAAGCGGGCGCGGTCGTCGGGAACTTCGGCCAGAAGCTGTTGCTGCGAGTGCGCGGCGCGGTCGTAGAAGGGCAGTGCCTGGGCTGGCGATTCCAGTGCTTCCGTTATCTTCCCCATGCGGTAATACGTGGCGGCCAACTCCTGGGCAATGGCCGGATCGCCTTCGCGCTGCGCGAGGAACCGTTGGTAATAGTCCAGGGACCGCCGCAACAGTTTTTGACGCAGCGGCTGCATGCCCGGTTGGTTGAGCAAGTCTTCATCGCTGACGGCGATGTGCAGATCGTCCACCGCTTGCCGGGCTTGCTGGAAACTTTCCTGGTACTTGGCCAGCGCGTCGGCGGTCGAAACATAGCCCGCCACCCCCACGCCCAGCAACGCCGCGATGCTCAGAACCGCCACTGCCAGCCACGCCGCCGCCAAGGGGTTGCGCCGCCGCCAACGCCGCATCCGGCCGAGGGGGCCAATGGGCCGCGCCAGGATCGGCGTGTTGCTCAGGTAGCGCTGCAGGTCGTCGGCAAACTCGGCGGCCGAGGCGTAACGCCGCGGGCGCTCTTTCTGAAGGCACTTCAGGCAAATGGTGTCCAAGTCGCGGTCCACCGCCGAGTTCAGCCGTTGCGGCGGGACCGGCTCTTGATTCTTGACCTGCCAGAGCGTGTCGGTCAGCGCGGCCGCTTGGAACGGCGGCCGGCCCGTGAGCAGATGATACAGCGTGGCGCCGAGCGAGTAGACGTCGGAGTCCGGCCCCACGTTGGCCGCGTGGTCAATCTGTTCGGGCGCCATGTAGGCTGGCGTGCCGAGCAGTTCCCCGGAGCGCGTAACGCTTTGCGTGTCTTGCAGCAGCTTGGCCAGGCCAAAATCGGCCACCAGCGGCCGATCGGTCGGGGCGTCCACCAGAATATTCTGCGGCTTCACGTCGCGATGCAGCACGCCCTGCTGGTGCGCCGCGTGCAGGGCCCGCGCCGCCCCTTCCAGGTAGGCCGCCGCGCGGCGGTTCTCCACGGGGCCGTCATGCGCGATCTCGGCCAGGCTGGGGCCTTCGACCAGGCGCATCGCATAGTAGGGGCGACCTTCGTGCTCGCCCACGTCGTACACGGTGACAATGTTGTCGTGCGCCAGCCGCGCGGCGGCCACGGCCTCGGTATGAAACCGTTCGGCGATGCTCTGCTGCACGTCCAGCGGCATGCCGTCGATGACCGATTGGATCACCTTCAAGGCCACCTCGCGGCCGGCCTCGCGTTGCCGCGCGCGGTACACCACGCCCATCCCGCCGCGGCCCAGGACTTCGAGCAACTCGTATTGGCCGAAGGATTGAAGCCCTTGCTCTAGCAAGTCGACCGGCGCCACCGGGGCGCGGTTGACGCGGGTCGTGTCGGCGCAATGGCTTAGTTCGAGCGTGTCGAAGGCGTGCTCGCTCAACGACAGTTCGGGAAAGCGAGCGCGGTATTCCTCCAACGCGGGCGCATGCCCGCACCGCAGACGCACGGCGAACTCTTGCCGCACCAAGCGCAACAGCGCGTCTTCTTGCCGCAATTGCGGGAACCGCGCCAGGTAGGCTTCGACACCCGCGGGCGCGTCCACGGTCGGCAAGCTGGCGTCCGATTGCGGGCCGGCGGAATGCTCCCGCGCCCAGGCCAACTCCATTTCGATCAGCACCAGTTCTTCCAGCGTCGGCAGCAAGCGGGAGTCGGCGGCGCCGGGAAGATAGTGTTCGATCGGACGCCGCCGGTTGGCGAACCAATCCGCCTCGAACCGCCGGCAGGCGGTTTCATCCACAAGTTGCGCAAGATCAGCAGGCATGGCTGGCATGAAATGCTAATCGCCGCGAGTCGGCGCGGCCGGCCAACTTTTCAAATAATTTTGTCCGCTCTTCCGTGCTTCCGGCAATTGTACCCCCGTTGCCCGTGACACCACTAGCCTTTTACGCCGCCGCCAGGCGGAGGAGCCAACCGTGAAACGTTCTTTCTCTCCAAAAAATCGTACGTCGAAAAGCCGCATCGCTCGCCGCCTGTCGTTCGAGCATCTCGATGCGCGCCGCATGCTCGCGGTGGTCTTTGGCGATTTCAACGGCGACGGCCGCGATGACATGGCCGTCGGCGTGCCGGGCGAGAATGTGGGCAGTCTGGCCGACGCCGGCGCGGTGAACGTGATCTACGGCAAGGCGGGCGGGCTGCACTACAGCGGCGATCAACTCTGGCATCAAGACAGCGCCGGCGTAGAGGGCGTGGCCGAGGCCGGCGACCGCTTTGGCGCGTCGCTGGCGGTCGGCGATTTTGACAACGACGGCTACGACGATCTGGCCATTGGCGCGCCCGGCGAGGATGTGGGCGATCTTCAAGAAGCCGGCGCCGTGAACATCCTTTACGGCTCGGCCAGCGGTCTGACCGCCGCGGGCGACCGGATTTTCCATCAAGACGTGGCGGGCATGCTGGAGATTGCCGAGGCGATGGATCGTTTCGGGGCCGTGCTCTCGTCCGGCGACTACGACGGAGACGGTTACGACGATCTGGCCATCGGCGTGCCCAACGAAAACGTAGGCGTCCAGCAAGACGCGGGCATCGTGCAGGTGCTCTATGGCTCGTCCATCGGGCTAAGGACCACGGGCAACCAACTCTTCCAACAGGGCGCCTTTGGAATGAACAACGCCGCCGAACGCTATGACTTCTTCGGCGCCGCGTTGGCCTCGGGCGACTTTAACAACGACGGCCGCGACGACCTGGCCATCGGCGTTCCCGGCGAGGACACCACCGTGTTCGACGTGGGCGCGGTCCACGTGATCTATGGAACGGCCTCGGGGCTAAGCGCGAACAACAACACCCTCTACACGCAAGACAGCCCCAGCGTTCCCGACACGGCCGAGGCGTGGGACAACTTCGGTTCGGCGCTGGCGGCCGGCGACTTTGACAACGACGGCTTTGACGACCTGGCCATCGGCTCGCCCAACGAAGACCTGGGCGGCAAGGTTGACGCCGGCGCCATTCACGCAATGTACGGCCGCGGCGCCTACGGATTCAATCCGGCGCGGCATCAATTGTGGCATCAGGACTCCTCTTGGATCGAAGGCGCCGCCGAATCCTACGATTATTACGGCTCGGTCCTGACGGCGGGAGATTTCAACGGCGACGGCCGCGACGACCTGGCCATTGGCGTGCCCGGCGAAGCCGTCGAAAACTTGACCGACGCCGGCGCGGTGAACCTGATGTACGGTTATGCGTCGGGGTTGGGTTACCTTAACGACCGCATCTTCTACCAGGACACCGCCGGGGTGGAAGGCGTTTCCGAAGTCTTGGATTACTTTGGCTCGACACTGGCCGCGGGCGACACCAACAACGACGGTTACGCCGACCTGGCGGTGGGCGTTCCCGGCGAAAACATCGACTCGATTATCAATGCCGGCGTGGTGCAGGTGTTCCGCGGCCAGAACGCGTACGGCCTTCGCACCGACAACGACGTGATCTGGCATCAGGACTCGGCTTGGATCGAAGGCGCCGCCGAGTCGGGCGACGCCTTTGGCGGCGACAAGCCGCAAAGCATGGCCGGCGGCGTGCCGGCATTCCAGAGCCTTCCCGGCGCCGCCAAGCACCTGTTCCTGGACTTCAACGGCGGCACGTCCAGCGGCATCTATACCACTTATTTCAAGCTGGATGACCTGAACGCCACCAACTGGACCGAACGGTCCATGATCGAAGACATCTGGGCCACGGTGGCCGAGGACTTCGCCCCGTTCAACATTAACGTGACGACCGTCTACCCGGTCGGCGTGGCGGCCAGCGCGATCTTCCGCGTGCTGATTGGCGGCGACGGCTCGGAACGCCAGGCCAATCCGACCAGCGGTTGGGGACCGGGCGACTACACCGACAACAGCAGCACCAACAACGACGTGTATGTGTACTCCAAGCGCATCCAAAGCTGGCAAAGCGGGAACGGCGTGGGCGACAACCTGGCGGCCCGCATCGGCACGACCGCTTCGCACGAGGCGGGGCACGGGTTCGGTCTGAACCACAAGAGCACCTATCACGCCTTTGGCGCGATGCTGGACGAATACAGCGACGGCGGCGCCGATTGGACGCCGATCATGGGCGGCAACCTTTCGACCGACCGCACCATCTGGACCCAGTCTTGGGTAGCGCTCACGGTGGATACGAACGCGCAAGGCAGCGACGATTTTGGCGTGCTTCAATCCGAGTTGGGCTTGCGGGCCGACGATCACAGCTCGGGCCTGGCCGCGGCCACCAACCTGGGTTCGATCGGCGCCAGCGGCATGCTCATGGACACCGGGTCGATCCGCACCAAGACCGACCTGGACATGTTCAGGTTCCAAGTGACCACGGCCGGCGTTTTCCACATCTCGGTGAAGGTGGCGGACGTGGGCGCCAACCTCAACAGCATCCTGCAACTGCGGAACAGCGGCGGCGTGGTGATCGCCACCAGCGACCCCAGCGGCGACTTCAACGCGGCGATCACCAAGTCGCTCTCGGCGGGCACCTACTACGTGACCGTGGGCGGCGACGGCGTCTACACCGGCGACGTGGGACAGTACACGCTCCGCGTGCAGCCGGGGACGATCATCGCGTTGCCGGAACAATCCTTTGTCTTCGAGATGGAAACCATCCAGCCCTCGCAACCCTCGTCTCCGACTGGGTTCCGCGCGGGCGCGGCGCCCGAGACGTTCGCGGCGCCGAACCTGGCGACCTTGCCGTCCACATACCCCGGCGTGCAAACCGACCACAACGAAGCCGTAGACGCCCTGATGGCGGCATGGGCCCGCGGCAGCCTCAAGCAACTTCACGGCTTGGGTGTTCCCGACTGGCTTGGCGCCCTGGCGCACGGCGACGAGGAAGAAGGCCTCTTCGCGTAACGCCGGGAAAGAACGAGAAGCTGGCGGGCCGTAGTTCATTGGGTCTTTGGGGGAAGACCGCTGAGAGACGTGCTACGGAAAACGCCGCACCGACGGGGCCGGGCGCTTGGCCCCGCTTCGCCGTCGCGACACGCTCCTTCCACGGAGCATGCAGCACGGCGAAGCGCCGCCCGGCCCCGTTTTTTCTTTTTGACGTTGCGTTGTTTTGGGGATCACATGCGGCAATTACCACGTTTTGGCGCATTTCTTTGCCGCGAAGCGGCAGACGTTCGAAGTTTGGCCAAACGGAACTTCAAAACTTTTTCTTTGGGGTTGCTCTCAATCTTGCGGTTCGGCCAGCATGGTTTGCAGCCGCCCGCGCACGCGGTTGAGAATGCGGCGGACGGTGCGCTCGGAGCATTGCAGGTCGTGGGCGATTTCTTCGTTGGTGCGGTCTTCCAGCTTGAGTTGCACCACCCGCCGTTCTTCGTCGTCCAGGCCGGCCAGCAGGTTGTCCAATTGATCGGCGAAGGCGGCCGCCTCGTCGGGCGTGGGGCCGCGCTCCACGGCCTCATAGCCGGGCGCCTGGCTTTCTTCGCCCGGCCGGCCGAGCGGCTGTTCCTGCGCGATCGACCGTTTGCCCCGCTGGTGGAAGCGGGCCTGCTTGCGCACCTTGGCCAGCGTAATCACGCACAGCAGCCGCCACAGGTTTTCGGCGCCGGCCAGCTCGAAATCGCCGGCGTGCAAGCGGCGGAGAAACGTACGGCAGGCGGACTGCACCACGTCTTCGGGATCGACGCGCCGCTGCAATCCCACCTTGAGGTGCTGCGCCGCCAGCCCCTGGAGCCGCCGGTTATAGGCGTTCCAGAACTCGGCGACGACTTGCTCGTCTCCGTCCGCCAGGCGGGCCAGCCAGCTATCCCATTGTTGTTCTTCGTCCACGACGATCCTCCGAGCGCGCTGCGCTCCAACGGGCGTAGCTGGCGGCGGAAGCCCAAGTGGCGCCCCCGCGTTTTACCGTGAATCGCTGGGGCGTCGCTGAGGCTCCGTCGCCAGCCGCCCTGGTCCCTTGCATAACCCATCCTTGGAAACGGCACGAAGCCGCCCCATCCTACCGCGCCGCCCACGGCGACGAAATTTTTCGCGAAAAATTTTGTCCGCCTTCCCGCCCGCTTTGGCAATCAACCCGCCATGAGTCCCGCACTGTGCCGCGGACGAGCCAACTTTCTTCCTCTCGACCCAAACGAGGCCCTTCCATGTTTCCGTCGCTCACCCGTTGGTTGCATAAGAGTCGCCCCGAGCACAAGACCGCCCGCACCCGCAAGACCACCCGCCGCGGGACACTGGAAACACTGGAAACGCGGCTGGCCATGGCGGGCAACGTGGCCGCGGGGGTGGTCGCCACGAACTTGAATATCCAAGGCGACGTGCTGAGCAACCAGATCGAAATCCGCCACCTGGGCGGCAATTTCTATCAGGTGATGGGTCTGGGCGGCACCACGGTCAATGGCATGGCCAGCCAGGTCTTCGGCGGCGTGATGGGAAACATTCAAGCCAACATGAGCCGCGGCGACGACCAGGTGTTGATTGACGAGGTCTTCTCGGCGCCGGGCAACCTGGGATTCGACATGGGCGACGGCCACGACCAGGTGCTGTTGGCGGGACCGGCGGCCGGCTCCATAAAGATCAACGGCAGTCTGAACGTCGCGACCGGCGCCGGCCAGGACGTGGTTCGCCTGAACGGCGTGAACGTGCTGGGCAGCACGATGATCGACACCGGGACCGAGAACGACATAGTCGATACCTACCAAACGTCGGTGGGTGGACACCTGGGGCTGCTCACCCGCGCTGGGGACGACTGGGCTTCGCTCCACCGCACGGTGGTTCGCGGCGTGACCCGCATCAGCACCGACGACGGCAACGACGTGCTGCGAATCGGCGGCGGCTCGCACTTCGTCGGCGCGTTCAGCGCCTTCACCGGAAACGGCCACGACAGCTTCCGGCTAAGCGACGCCACCTTCCGCGATTACTTCACCTTCCACGCCGGCGAAGGGAACGACCGTGTGGACGTGTACGGCAAGGTGCGGTTCCTCAGGCCGGCCGCGTTCGCCCTGGGCGGCGGCGTCGACACGGCGTTCGTCGCCGCATCGGCCTCGATCGACAACGCCGCGAACGTATCTTGGGACGGCGGGCTAGGGTTCGACACCATGGTCGACGCTCCCGGCAACTACACCAACCCCGCGCTCGTCTCGCACGTGAACTTCTGACGCGCATTCCCCGCGCGTGGCGAGGTTCTTCAATGTAGGTCACTTGCTCCGCAAGTGACCAACGGCGAGCGAAGCGAGCCAAGTTTCTCCGCTTGTTTCACAAGCGGTTGGTCACTTGCGGAGCAAGTGTCCTACATTGCGGGAACCGAGGAACGTGGACGCCCGCTCTTATGGGTTGGACGAGGACCAAAACACGACCTACGTTTGCACGTCGTCCATGCGTTTCACTTTTCCCCCTCCAGTCAGGTTGCGTATGGTTGAGACCGCACAACCGGTTCTAACCGCTCCCTCGGTACTCGAAGATGGGCCGCTTGCCGGCGGCGAAGTTCGCTGCGAGAACTGCGGAGCGTCAGGCCAGAACACGCTCAAAACGTGGTGCCGCCACTGCGGCTATTACGCGGTGGTGGGACGATGCGTGGAACTGGACCAGGAGTGGGAAGCCGCCTCGCAGCCTTCGCCCGAGACGGAAGCCGAAACGGCCGAGGAGCGGCCTTCCCTGGCGCTGGCCCTGCGGGCCATTCCGCGATGGGTCTGGCCGTTGTCGGCAGTGGTGCTGGGCGTGCTGGCGATGACCGTGGCCGGCCGGGTCGTCACGCCGCCGGAAAGCGAACTGCGCATTCGCTGGGCCTATTTGCAACTGGGATTGGGCGGTGTGGCGTTTCTGCTCGCCCAAGGCTGGGCGTCGGTCAAGGCGGGAGCGGTCGATCCGCAGTTCGGTCCGTGGGACGGGGTGCTGCGGCCCTTCGCCGTTTGGGGACCCGTGACCGTGGATATGTCGCGGGCGCTGCGTCCGCTGATGACCTCGGTGGGCGGCGCCACGGCGATGGCGGCGATCCTGCTCTTGGGCGGCTTTCCGTACGAGCACCTCTTTGACGGCGAGATCACCAAGAAGCCTCCCAGTCAGAACCTGGTGCAAGCCATCACCGCGCAGGCCCAGAACGTAGAGACCAGCGGCGAGGAAGACCTCGGCCAGTCGATTGAAGATTTCGCTGGCGCCCAGGAGGGCCTGGTCGAAGATCCCGCCGCGGGCGAGGAGGAAATCGAGCGGCCCGAAGCGCAGGATTGCTTGATCATAGGCTATTTGCCGAGCAGCTCGCCCGAGATTGGCTTTACCGCGCTCCTGATGGCGGCGCCGGTGGGCGACAGTCAACAACTGCAATTCGTGGGCGCGGTGCGCGAAGGCATCTCGCCCGCCGCGCGGGCCGACCTGCTGCAAAAGCTGCCGCAGTTGACGCGCAACTCGCCGTTCGTGCCCTGCAAGATGTCGGAGGCGGTGTGGCTCCAACCATCGCTTACCTGCCGCGTCCGCTTCGCCGACTGGACCGAAAGCAACTTCCTCAAAGACGCCGCGTTTGACGTCTTGCTGCAAAAGGTCGAATCGCCCTGACAACCGCAAGCCGTAGGGTGAGTCGGCGCACGGCTTGACCCACCCTACTAGAGCAAGGTGGAAAGTATGACGCCGCGGTGAAGGCGCGAAGCTATTCCGTAAGCCAGACCGGCTGGGTGAACGCTCCCTTGGCGGCCCCGTACTAACCCGAAGCGCTAGCGAGGGCAGCGCTTCCGTCCTCGTTTGCGCTTCGAGTTAGTGTATAACTCGCTAAGCGCTTCCGTCCTCGCTAACGCTTCGGGTTAGGATATAAATCGCTAATGTGTACCTTTACCGATGGCCGGGTACGGGACCGTTGCTTGAAAGGTTCGCATGCAAAGCATCGCCATTATTCCCGCGGCGGGACATAGCCAGCGGATGGGGCAGCCGAAATTGCTGCTCCCTTGGCGAGGGGCCACGGTGCTGGATCACGTGCTCTCGATCTGGCGGCAAAGCCGCGTGACGCAGGTGGTGTTGGTGATCCGCGCCGACGACGACGCCTTGGCCGCCGTCGCTAGCCGCCATGCGGTGGACCTGGTCCGGGCGGACCCGCCGCCGCCACAGATGAAGGACTCGGTGCTGGCCGGCTTGAACTTCGCCCGGCAAGCATACGCCCCGGCCGCGACCGACGTGTGGCTGTTGGCTCCGGCCGACGTGCCGCGCTTGTCGGCGGCGGTGGTGAACCAGGTTCTCGACGCGCACGATCCGGCACGGCCAGAGATCCTTACGCCGCGCGTGGGCGACCAGAATGGTCATCCGGTGCTCTTTCCCTGGTCGCTGGCAAGTCACGTGGCCACACTCCGGCCGGAAGAAGGGATCAACGTGTTGCGCGGCCGCTTTCCCCATCGGCCGATCGTGGTGGACGACCCCTCGGTTCTTGACGATCTTGATACTCCCGAGGATTACCGGCGATTGACCGAATAAGCGGCCCGCACGTTTATTGCCGCGGGCCACCTGCACGCCACGCATAGCGCGCCTGCCAAGACCGCACATCTCCCATCGCGTTTGCGGCTTGCCGTAAGTCGTTTCTTCCACGGCGTGACGTACCCTTATATCAAGCCGAGTTTGCGCTAGGCGGACGGCTTGGATTGGCCGTCACCTTGCGACTCGTCTTGCAATCCACTTATTCCTTTGCAGGTGCTTGGCGATGTTGCGCGTGCCCGTCGATAAAATTCAACCGGGAATGGTGCTGGCCCGCCCCGTTCCGTTGCCGCAAGATTCGCGACGCTTTTTGTTACAGCGCGATCGTGAGATTCCGCTGGACCTGGTCCCGCGGCTTAAGCAATTGGGCGTGTTGGAAGTTTGGGTGCGGCAACGGAGCCTGGAGTTCCTGGAAGACCTGATCGACGACGGCCTGGCCGAGCATCAGCGCGAAGTTTATTGGCAGGTGCGGCGCAACTTTGAAGCCATCGCGCATAACTCGTCCACGCAACTGGACGTGGAACGGTTCCAAGCTTCCATTGGCGGGCTGTTTTCGTTTCTCAAGGAATGTTCCTGCGGCAACGTACTGCTGCAAAAGCTGGACGCCTTTGACAACTACTTGCTCTCGCACTCGGCTAACGTCTGTTACCTGTCGTTGCTCTTGGGCCTGCAACTAGAGCGGTACCTGATCGAGGAACGCTCGGCCAAACAAGCCCGCGAGGCCAAAGACCTGCGCGAATTGGGCCTGGGCTGCCTGCTGCACGACGTAGGCAAGATGCGGGTCCCGCCAGAGATCCTCAATAAACCGGGCAAGCTGACGCCGGAAGAGATGGAGGTGATGAAGAATCATCCCGCCTATGGCTACGAGCAGGTCAAGGGGCGCGTCTCGGCCACCGTGGCCCAGGTGGTGCTGAACCATCACCAGCGGTACGACGGCAAAGGTTATCCCGACCGCATCGACCTGGCTACCGGCGAGAAGCTGACCTCGCTGGCCGGGCGGCGAATTCCGATCTTCTGCCGCCTGGCGACCGTGTGCGATGTGTACGACGCCGCGACCACCCGCCGCTGTTACCACGGCGCCAAGCCGCCCGTCCAAGTGCTCCACGAGATGCGCACTTTTTGCAGCGGCATGTTCGACCCCGTGGTGGAGCGGGCGTTCTACGAGATCATTCCGCCTTTCCCGCTCGGCCAGATGGTCAAGCTCTCGTCGGGCATGGAGGCCGTGGTGATTGACTTCAATCCCCGTCATCCGGTGTCGCCCAAGGTGCAAGGGCTACGCCATCCCAACGGCGAATTGATCGAGAACCCGGCCCTGGAGGAAATCGACCTGGCGATTTATCCCGACTTGGACATCGTCGAGGTGGACGGGGTGGACGTGCGGCCGTATCTCGACTCGCAGCGCGTCGGCGCCGATCTGACCGAAGCGCTGGCGGTGTAACGTCTTCAAGGTAGGTCGCTTGCTGGAGCGAGTGACCGACGGCAAGCGAAGCGAGCCGACCTTTCCGCTTGCTCCGCAAGCGCCTGATCTAGTGCGCTCGCAAGGGACCGACCGATACGACCCGTCCCATCTTGATGAAACGCGCTCTAATCGGTCAGCGGCTGGCTGGGATCGCGGCTGTCGTGTCCCAACTCGCCCGTTCCACGCGCGGGGTCGGTCCGCGCGCTGTGAGGCGGCGCGGTGGAGGATTCCTGGTCGTCCTCTCGGTCGGTCGTCCGCCGCTCGGGACCCTCGCCCGAGTCTCGATAGTCTGGGGCGTGTTGTTGGGAATGTTGATTGCCGCCGAAAATGCGCTTCAAGGCATCAAATCGGGAAGAATGGCTCATTGTTGGCCCCACGAGGTATATCGAAAGGATTGGACCAGACTTTCCATGCAAAAGGCATGCCCACCGTTCGAGGGCCACGGGCGGGCTTCCTCGATAGTTTCCGCTTCAAGACGGTAATCTGCGGAGGGTTTTCCTCGCCACAAGCCCGAATCGCAAGTTCTGGAGTTGCGGTAAATCTCGCCCGCCCCGCAGGGGCATCAACCTATCAGCCCCAGGGCAACGCCCTAGGGAGACTTGCTGGCTCGGCCCCAAAAAATAAGGTACAAGTGACTTGATGTAGTCCACCTAGACAACCCAAGCCTTCATCGGGTCGTGAATAAGCTATCTCTTTCCTTTCTGCTGATGTTGCTGGTCGTGACGCCGCCCGCGTGGGCGCAACCGCGGCCCACGGTGGCCGAACCGCTGGTCCGCGTCGAGTCGCTCCTGCCGCGCCGCCCCGAGGACTGCACGCGGGACCGTTCCGCGCGGCTGGTCCAGGCCGCCGACGCGTTGGAAGCCTGGGCCGCCGACCTGGCCTTGGGCGCTCCGCCGTCGCGCGATGCAAACCAGCGCCTGGCGCAGGGCTTGGACCGCTTGCGCCGGTTGGCCGCGGCCCAAAACCGCATCGACCAGGGACTAGAGCAGGTACTGGCCTTGCGGACCCGGTTTGTCGAACTTCCCGAAAGCGAAGCCCGGCGCGCGATGCTGCGGAGCTACTTGGAAATCACGTCGCGGGCAATCGACCTCTCGGGCCGAATGCGGTACCTGATGCGTGACGGCCTGGGCCAAGCCTCGTTCGAGGCCGCCGCGCGGCCCGACCTGGTGCTGGACATTCTCTTGGAGCACCACAGCGACGTGGGGGCCTTGATCGCCAGCCGCTGGTTGTTCGATCCGCCGCCCGGCTCCCGAGAGCGGCCCGTGTCTTCCACGGTCAAGAAGAAGGTGCTCGACCTGATGGCCGCCGGCCGCAAGGCGGTGTTCTTGGGAACGCTGGCCGAGTTCGTCCGGCAGCCGAGCGCTCCGCCCGACCTGGTGCTTCAGGCCACGGGCGTGATTCGCGAGATCGGCCTGCCGCAAGACCCCGACCCCGCCCAAGACAAAGACCTTCCGCCGCCCGAGATCACGGCCAAGGAGTTATACGCCATTGTGGCCGCGATCGACCGCGCGCGGTTGTCTGCGGCGTCGGCCCAACAGCGCGACGTGCTGCTCCAGTGGCTAGCGCAGCGGTCGCGCTCGGGCGTGCTGGGCGACCGCTTTCGCACCAACGGGTTCGACGTCCAACCGGGCGACTGGCTGTTGATGCGCAACCCCTCGCCGTACAACCTGTTCACCGACCTGGCGCCGGGACTGTTCACGCACGTGGGCGTGGTGACCACCACCGAGGACCAATACGGCGTGCGGCGGTTTGTGATCGTGGAAATGCCGGAGCGGGAAAGCCACATCCCGGCCACGAACATCGACGCCTACCTCAAACGCACGCTGCATTACTTCTTCCTGCGGCACGAAGACCCGCGGGTCGCCGCCCGCATGAGCGAGGTGGCGCGGAGCGTCATCGGCAACGAAACGCAATTTGACCTGACCTTCGACAACCGGCACGTGCTGGCGCTCAAGGGGCAGGACCTGGCGGGCCGCCGGATTCACACCTATTGCGCCGGATTTTTGATGATGTGCGCCCAGGAGACGTCGGCGCCTTATGAAGATTTCTTTCCAATCGAAGAACGGCCGGCCGACGGACATTGCCTGGAGAACTTCGCGAAGTTGAAGCTATCGCTGGGCGAGGACTTTGTTTCGCCCACGAGCTGCGTCTTTTCGCCCCAGTTGAAGCTGGTGGGGCGCCGCGAGCCTTTTTACGAAGCGACGCGGGAAATCAAAGAGGCCATCTACGACCACTTCGCCCATTTCATGCGGGAGCGTCCCTTGCAGCCGTCGCCCACCATTTACCAGGCGCTGCGGCAGACGATGGCGGCGATGTCGAAGGACCGCCCCTGGCTGGCGCAAATGCTGGCCGAGGCGAACAACGTCAGCCAATACACCGACCTGGACGCGGCGGCCCGCGCGGCGGCGGTGGTCGAGACGCTGGACAATATCGCCGATTCTTGCGCTGAAGAGTTCACCCACGCTCGCGACGCCCTAATGGCCCCGCCCGCCGCCGAGCTAACGCGGCTGGGCGTCAAGCAGGAAGACCAGGAGCGCATCGAGCAGTACCGCGCCCGCCACGCCGAGTTGTACTCGCAATGGACGCGGCTCCGTCTCACGCCGCGCGAACTGCGGATCGCGCTAGTCGCGTACTACACGGCCCAAGGCCGCCAACGCCTGGAAGCGCGGTTCTTTCCGCAGTAAGAGCGTCGAAAGTCGAAGAGAAGACGAAAGCGGAAATCAATTTCCGCTTTCGTCTTTCGATCTGGGACAACACAGCGCGAGCAAGCTCGCAGCTTGGGACTTTCGACCTTCGTCTTTCGACTTTCCTCCTTCGACCCTTTCCCGTGCTAGAGTTTCGCGAGGGCGCTCCTGGTGCGCGCCCCTTTTGTCCGCGAACGATGAGCGTCCCGCATGAACCAGCCTCCCGCGCCGGGGATCGACTTCCGGCACATCGCCGCCATCCTCGCCCAGCGTTGGCGGTGGTGCGCGGCGCCCGCCCTGGCCCTGACCGTGTTGGCCGCCGGTTACGCGGCCTTCAAGCCCCAGGTCTGGCAAGCGCGGCAAGCGCTGGTCGTGCGCGATGAAGCGGTGGGCGACCTCAGCCGGCAGGGCCGCTTCGACAACAGTTACGCCCTCAAGACCGCCCAAGAAACCGTGCTGGAAGTGGCGCGGCATCGGGCCGTGGTCGAGGCGGCGCTTCAGGCGGCCGGTCCGGAATCCGGCCAATCCTCAAGCGAAACGCCCCCCAGCGACGAAGTGCGGCAACTCCAAGAGTCCATCTCGGTGACGGCCCCCAAAGGCGCCGAGTTCGGCCAGACCGAAGTGATTTACCTCTCGGTCAAGGCTCGCACCCGCAGCCGCGCCGTTGTGTTGACCGGGGCGGTCTGCGACCAGTTGGAGCGGCGGCTCCAGTTGTTGCGCGAGAACAAGGCCCAAAGCCTGATCGATGAACTGACGCGCACGCTGCACCTGGCGAAACAAGACCGCGACGAGGCGACCGCGCGCCTCCAGGCAATCGAAGCGGAAGTGGGCAGCGACCTGGGCGAACTGCGAATCCTCAGCGAGGTCGGCGCCGGCGACAGCAACCTGCGCTCGGCGTTGAACCAAATCAAAAGCGACCTTCGCCAGGCCACCGCCAACCAAAACGCGATCCAAGAACAACTCGAATTGCTCCAAACGGCCCGGCACGACGAACAGCAACTAATCGCCACTTCGGGACGCTTGATGGAATCGCAGCCCGCGCTGCGGCGCCTCAAAGACGGGCTGGTCGACGCGCAGCTTCGCACCGCCGCCCTGAGCGGGAGCATGAGCCTTGACCACCCCCAAGTGCGCGAAGCCCTGACCGCCGAAGCCGAAGTCCGCAGCCGCTTGCAACGCGAACTGGAGGCGGCCATCGCCGGCCTGCAAGCCGACCTGCAAGTGGCGCGGTCGCAAATGACCACCTACGAGGAACAGTTGCACGAAGTCACAGCGCGGCTGGATCGATTGGCGTCGCTTCGCGCCGCGTATAGCAACCTGCAAGCCGAAGTCCGGCAGCGCGGCGCCATCGTCGAGAAAGCCCAACAAGACCTGGCCACCGCCCGCGCCAGCCGCGCGGCCGCCGCTTCGGCCAGCTTGTTAACCCGCCTGGATGCGCCGCTGGCCGACGATCGGCCGCTCGGGCCAAGCCGGGCCTTGATCGTGTTGGCTGGATTGGCCGGCGGTGTGGCGACGGGCCTGGGACTGGTGTTCCTGACCGCGCCCGCCGGTCGCCAATGGGGACGGCGGTGGAGCGATTATCTGCGCCACGGCCGACGCGCCACGGACCACGCCGGTCGCCGCGCGAGCGATCCGCGGCCCGAAACCCGTGGCGACAACGCCACCCCGCGCCGTCGCGGCGAGGATCCGCCACTTGCCCCTTCCAGTGAAGTCCCACCGCGCGGTCGGCGCGCCACCGATACGACGCCTGTGCACCGCGCGCCGGCGGCCCCTTCGCCGGAGCGCCTTGCGGCTTCGGTCGAGGCGCCGAACCCTGTCGCTGCCCCCGCGCCGGAGCCGCAGCCGGTGGCCGTGGCGCCTGCTCCGGCCGTGGCGCTGAAGACCTGGGAATTGCCGCTGCCGGCCAAGGAACGCACGCCGCGGGAGTCGCTCACGCTGACGGAATCGCTCTCTCGGCTGGTGGCCGAGGCGCAGCGGCAAAGCTAAGATGATCCCATTGTGGCGGCGCAAGCCCCGCCGGCAGGCAATTGCAGGGATCGGTAAGGAATTGCTCGATGGCTTTGTGTTCGGCGTGGTGGTTGGCGGCGGTCTTGCTCGTTCCAACGGGAGCGCCGCCGCCCCCGGCGCCGGTCGAGATCGGCCGAGTGACCGACGCCCGGCTTCGTGAACCGTCGGCCTTGGAGGCCAGCCGCCGCTTTCCCGGCGTGTTCTGGACCGTGGGCGACTCGGGCAATCCGCCCTATCTGTTCGCACTTGATCGCACGGGCCGGGTGCTGGCCGCCTACCAGGTGGCCGAGGCGGTGAACGCCGACTGGGAGTGCGTGGCCCTGACCGATTCCGGCCGCTTGTACATTGGCGACGTGGGCAACAATCTGATCGCGGGCAAGTCGCGCATTCCTCGGCGCTGGGTGTACGTGGTGCGCGAGCCGGACCCGCGCGTCATTCCTCCTGACGAGACCGACCCCGCCGCCTTGCGCACGCTGCCGCTGGAGCGGACGATCCATGTGAAGTATCCCGCGGGGCCGTTCGACATCGAAGGGGCGTTTGCCTGGCGCGAGGACGTGTACCTGGTGAGCAAGACGCGCGGCGAAACGGCCTTGTATCGGCTCCCCCATCCTTTGGCCGACGAAGCCCACGAACCCGAAACCGCCGTGACGCTGGAAAAGACGCTGGTCCTGCCCGGGTTACAAACGGCCACCAGCGCCACGCTGTCGGCCGATGGCCGCCGCCTGGCGATCACCACCTACCGCGACGCGTGGATTTACGAAGCCACGGCGGGCGCCGTCTTCCAGCTTCAAGAACCGCGTCCGATCCTTCGCTTGGCGTTCCGCGCTCCGGCGGTCGAAGCCTGCGCCTGGGACGGACGCAATCTCCTGCTTCTCAACGAGTTAGGAGCTCTCTACCAGTTGCAAACCAACGAAAGCAAGCCCCAGGTGGGCCATGCGCTCCGCGAGTGACCAACATGGAAATTCGGGACGCCCCTTTGCGGCGCGGTGGACCGCCCCTTGTGAGTCGGCCCCGCACGCCGGATAATGTGCGGCCTTGCCGGGTCCAAGTCTTGCTCCTCGGTTTTTATGAAGATTGCGATTCTTTCCCGCAACGCCAAGCTGTTCTCCACGCAACGGCTCAAAGAGGCAGGCGAACAGCGGGGCCACGAGATGAAGGTGGTCGACTACCTGCGGGCCTACATGGACATCGCCTCGCATCGGCCCAAGGTGGTGTACCAAGGCAAGCCGCTGGAGGGCTTCCACGCGGTCATTCCCCGGATTGGCGCCCCGTACACGTTTTATGGCGCCGCGGTGGTGCGGCAGTTCGAGGTGATGGGCGTCTTCCCGGCCAACGAATCGACCGCCATTACCCGCTCGCGCGATAAGCTGCGCTCGCTTCAGCTTCTCTCGCGCGAGGGCATCGGCCTGCCGGTCACGGGGTTCGCGCACTCCACCAAAGACATCCAGGGGCTAATCAACCTGGTGGGGGGCGCGCCGCTGGTCATCAAGCTGCTAGAGGGGACGCAAGGGATCGGCGTGATCCTGGCCGAGACCGACAAGGCGGCCCAGGCCGTGATCGAGGCTTTCCGCGGGCTGGACGCCAACATCCTGGTGCAGGAGTTCATCGAAGAGGCCGGCGGCGCCGACATTCGCTGCTTTGTGGTCGGCGGCCGCGTGGTGGCGGCCATGAAGCGGCAAGGCCCCCCCGGCGAGTTCCGCTCCAACCTGCACCGCGGCGGCGTGGCCGAGAAAGTCAAGATCACGCCCGAGGAGCGCAGCACCGCCATCCGCAGCGCCAAGACGATGGGCCTGAACGTGGCGGGCGTCGATATCTTGCGCTCCAATCACGGCCCGGTGGTGATGGAGGTCAACTCGTCGCCCGGCCTGGAAGGCATCGAAGCCGCCACGGGCGTCGACGTGGCCGGCAAGATCATCGAGTTCCTGGAAAAGAACGCCGAGAACGGCAGCACCAAAGACCGCGCCAAGGGCTAACCCGCCAGCCACCCCACGTTCGCGCGACCACGCGTTGGAAATGGCGTTCGCTCCGTCGCGCGCGTGGCCTGTTGCCGGTGGGCGGCGCGCCTGATAATGCCCCAGATGCCGCTTACCACCAAAACTCTGGAAATCACCGCCGACACTCCTGAAGCCTTGTGTAAGGCGGACCGGGCGGTGCAGTCGCTTGCCGGGACCTCGCGCAGCCAGACCGTGGGGCTGTTCGACGCAGAGTGCGTGATCGTCAACGGCGAGCCGTGCAACGCACCCTGGCGGCGGCTGGCGGTGGGCGACACCATCGCGGTCCGCTACCATCCCGGCCAGCGCTACGCGCCCAAGAAGAAGCCGCCGAAACACCTGGGCTTTCAAATCTTGTTCGAGGACCCGCAGGTGATCGTGGTGGAGAAGCCCGCCGGTTGGCTGACGGTCCCTTCGCCCAAGGGCGAATCGAACACGCTGATCCAACGCATCTCGGATTACTTGACGCAAGTGAATCGCCGTCGCCGCACGCGGGTGCACGCCGTCCAGCGACTCGACCGGGGCGTGTCGGGCGTGCTGGTGTTCGCCAAGACCATCGAGGCGATGAACCACCTGCGCCGCCAGTTCGAGGCCCATCGGCCCGAGCGCGAGTACCTGGCGATCGTCGCCGGAATCGTGGAGCCGCCCGCGGGCGAGTTCCGCAGTTACCTGGCCACCAACAAGAGCCTCAAGCGGTATTCCACCCGCGACGCCAGCGAGGGAGAGTTAGCCGTCACGCACTACCGCACCGAGCGGCGCCTGGCCGACGCGACGCTGGTCGCCGTGCGTTTGGAGACGGGGCGGCGCAACCAGATTCGCGTTCACTTTGCCGAAGCCGGCCATCCAGTGCTGGGCGACGAGCGATACGAGCACGAGCGGGCCAAGCACCCGCGCTGGCCCTACCGCCGCCTGGCCCTGCACGCCGCGTCGCTCGCGTTTGAACACCCCCTGACCGCCGAGACCTGCCGTTTTGAACTCCCCCTGCCCGAAGAGTTCCGCCGCTTCCTCGGCGCCGACAAAACGCCAGATGCGTAACGCCAACAGCGAAACAACCACCGGGGCCGGGCAGGTTTTTCGGCCCACGCGTCTTTCCTGGTGGTTACGGCATGGGCCGAACAACCAACCGGACCCCTGGCGGCGTCCTTGAATTACGCCTTGGCCTGCGACGCTCGGTAGGCGGCTTGCTCGGCTCGCATCTCGTCGATCAGGGGCCACAGCACATCGACCTCGTCCTTGAACACGTCGCCGATCAGCACGTCGGTCACGTAACCTTTCAAGTGTGGGTGGCGGCGCACAAAGCGGCCGAAGCTAAAGCCTTCGTAATAGGCGATCACCAGGCGCCGCATGCGGTCCATGCCGGCCAGAAAACCTGGCTCCCACTTGCGCAACTGGGCTTCGGAAAGGTCGTTCTTGGCCAGGCCCTCGACAATCGCGTCGGCCGCCATCGCGCCGGAGTTCAACGCCAGCAGCACGCCCGAGGAGTAGAGCGGATCGAGAAACCCAAAGGCGTCGCCGACCATCACCCAACCGTCGCCCGCCGCCTTCGTGCCGCGATAGGTGTATTCTTTCTGCGCGCGGAAAATGTCGCACCGCTGGGCGTTGGCGATTCGCGGCTGCACGCCGGGGCAGCGGGCCACCTCTTCAAAGTAGATGTCCTCGAACTCCTTGGAGGTCCGGCCCTCGAACAAGTAATCGTGCGCGGCGACCACGCCCACGCTGACAATGTCGTCGTGCAGCGGGATGTACCAGAACCAGCCCTTCTTGCCTTCGGTCTGGATGACCACGGTCGTGCCTTCATGGTGGCCGGTGTCGCGGTAGGCGCCTTTCCAGTAGGTCCACACGGCCGCCTTCTTGAGCACCGGGTCCCACTGGCGCAGGTTGAAACGGTCGAGCAGCATCGAGCTTTGCCCGCTGGCGTCGATGACCGCCTTGGCCCGCACCTCGTGCTCCGATCCGTCTTGGGCCTTCACGCGCACCCCCACGGCCCGCGATCCTTCCAGCAGCACCTCCAGGACCCGCGTTTCCTCGTGGGCGTTGACGCCGCGTTCGCGGGCGTTGTTAAGCATTAGTTGGTCGAACTCGCTCCGCCGCACCTGCCACGTTTGCGAAGACTCGTGCGGCTTGTGATCGACAAAGTGGAACGGCTCGGAAAGCTGCCCCCGCTGGTTCACAAACTGGACGCTGTACTTCTTGACGAAGTGGCTCTGTTGCAGCTTGTCGAGCATGCCCAAGCGCTCAAGCACCCAGTAGGTCTCGGGAATGAGCGACTCGCCAATGTGAAAGCGGGGAAACCGCTCGCGTTCAAAGAGTTCGACCCGATAGCCCTGCTGAGCGATTAACGCCGAGGCGGTCGCGCCGGCCGGACCGCCGCCAATCACCGCCACGTCGACTTCCTGAGGAAACTGAGAATCATGCGCCATAACCGATAAGGCTCCTTGGGAAAGTGGATGAATATTAAGTTATGCGTTTAAACAACCATTGTCCACCGCAGCAGAGCCAACGGGGTCGGGTAGGTTTTTCGGCCACGGGTCTTTCCTGGTGGTTACGGCATGGGCCGAAAAACCAACCCGACCCCTGGCGGCGTTTCGTGTGGTGCGCTTGCGGAGCGAGTGCGCCGCATTGGTGGGGCCGCCGCGCCTGCGTACAATGCGCTCGCACGGCGAGCGGGGCGTGAGTTACGCCTCGGCCTTGGAAGTCTGGCAGGCGGCTTGCTCGGCTCGCATCTCGTCGATCAACGGCCACAGCACGTCGATCTCTGCTTTGAACACGTCGCCGAACAGCACGTCGGTCACGTAGCCTTTCAAGTGTGGGTAGCGGCGCACGAAGTGGCCGAAGCTAAAGCCCTCGTAGTAGGCGACCACCAGGCGGCGCATGCGGTCCATGCCGGCGTTGTAATCCGGCTCCCACTGGCGCAACTGCGTTTCCGACACGTCGTTCTTTTTCAGCCCTTCGACAATCGCACCGGCCGCCACCGCGCCCGAGTGGAGCGCCAGCAGCACGCCCGAGGAATAGAGCGGATCGAGAAAGCCGTACGCGTCGCCCACCAGCGTCCAACCGTCGCCCGCCGCCTTCTTGCCGCGATACGTGTACTCCTTTTGCGCCCGGAAGACATCGCACCGCTGGGCGTTGGCGATTCGCGGCTGCAAGCCGGGGCAGCGGGCCACCTCTTCGAAATACACGTCCTCCAGCTTCTTGGAACGCCGGCCTTCAAACAGGTAGTCATACGACGCCACGACCCCCACGCTGACCTTGTCTTCGTGCAGCGGGATGTACCAGAACCAACCCTTCTTGCCTTCGGTCTGGATGACCGCGGTGGCTCCCGCGTTGAGGCCGGTATCTCGGAAGGCGCCTTTCCAGTAAGTCCAAATGGCCGCCTTCTTGAGCACCGGGTCCCACTCGCGCAGGTTGAGGCGGTCAAGCAGCAGCGAGCTTTGCCCCAGGGCGTCCACCACCACCTTCGCCCGCACTTCCCGCTCGCGGCCGTCTTCGCCCTGGACGCGCACGCCCACGGCTTGCGAGCCTTCAAACAGCACCTCCAGCACCCGCGTTCCTTCGTAGACCTGGGCGTTTTTCTCGCGGGCGTTGTCGAGCATCATCTGATCGAACTCGCTGCGCAGCACCTGCCAGGTCTGGGAGGATTCGTGCGCCTTGTGATCGACAAAATTAAACGGCTCGGAAAGCTCCCCGCGCTGGTTCACAAACTGGGCGCTGTATTTCTTGACGAAGTGGCTGTGCCGCAGCTTGTCGAGCATGCCCAGGCGGCGGAGCACCCAGTAGGTTTCGGGAATGAGCGACTCGCCAATATGAAAGCGGGGAAATCGCTCGCGCTCAAACAGGGCGACCCGGTATCCCTCTTGAGCAATCAGCGCCGAAACCGTGGCGCCGGCCGGCCCGCCGCCCATGACCACCACATCCACTTCCTGGGGAAATTGCGAATCAAACGCCATAGCAGGTAAGTCTCCTGGGAAAACGAATGCATTCTAAATTATTCGTTCCAACAACCATTGTCCACCCCAGTAATGGAGCTGGGCGCAGCGGGGCGGATGTAGAGGCCGGCGCCCGGTCGGCCGGACAATCGGATTCCCAGGCGTAGCCTTTTGCGATTTCCCTTGGTGCAATTTCCCAGGAAGGGTCGTGCAAATCGGACGATGGCGAGCGGGGCGTCCGTCTTGATCCGTTGCGTGGCGAACGAAGGCGCCGCACGCAGCCCTCTCCCGCGGCGTTGACGTTGACACTTACCGAGTGTCAACGTCAACGGCCCCTAAACTTCCGCGGCGCACACGGCGGGCCTGCCTTTGCCCCCCGCGGAACGGGGAATCCCGCCGCGGCCACGTCCGAAGCCACGCCATTGCACCTACTTAGTACGTTTTTGATTTCTAATATAGTAGAAACTTGGAACGAAAATGAAAAAACTTCGCACGCAAGTCTTGACTTTGTAGTATGCGCTTGTATAATAAAGCGTGGGTGAGAGCGCAGTTCTTTGCCTCTCGCTGAACGCGCCTTTCCTTACAACCTTGCGGCTGCTTAGGCTACGGGAGTAGCCAGGGGGGAGGGTCTGCGCGGAACGCCGCGTGCGCTCCAGAAGCACCTCTGGCGGCGTAGGCAGGTTCTTCCTTCTCTCACCTCGCGGGATGTTTTCTCACCACGGCGCTCCTCACGAGGCTGGGAGGATTTTTCGGCCCACGCACTTGCAAAGCGGCAGCGCTGAGGACCGAAGAAAGCTTCCGACCCCTTCCACGTGCGCCCCGGACGCGTTGACGTTGACACTCAGCACGTGTCAACGTCAACGCCCCGGGAACTCCCGCCGCATACACCCGACCCCAGCCACGCCTGCCGGAGTCGCAAAGTATCCTCTTCACGTACGATCGTTCGGCAGGGTAAGTTGTTGGAGGCGGCGGCAGGAGTGGACGAGTATTCAAACCCGAACATCCACAAGAAAGAAACGTCATGGCCAGATTCGCAATGTCACTCATCGTCTTGGTCCTTAGCGCGCCGGCTTGGGCCGACAATTGGCCGGCTTGGCGCGGCCCCACGGGCCAGGGCTTCTGCCAGGAGACCGGCGTTCCCCAGACCTGGAGCGACAAAGAAAACGTCAAATGGAAAACACCGCTGGCGAATCCCGGCAATTCCACGCCCGTGATCTGGGGAGACAAAATCTTCCTCACGCAAGCCAACACCGGCGGCTCGCAACGCAGCCTCCTGTGCTTTGCCCGGAATGACGGCAAGCTGCTCTGGCAGCGGGATGTGGCCTACACCGAGAAGGAGAAGAACTGGAACGAGACCTGGTACGCCAACGCCTCGCCGGCCCTGGATGGCGAGCGGGTGGTCGTGAGTTTCGGCTCGGCGGGAATGTACTGCTATGACTTCGACGGGAAGGAGCTTTGGAAACGCACCGATTTAGGCGCCTGGGAGCATGCCTTCGGCAATGGATCGTCGCCCGTGCTTTACGGCGACCTGGTGATTCTCTGGTGTGGTCCGAACGAGTCGAAGGGACGCAACTTCCTCCTGGCGGTGAACAAGAACACGGGCAAGACCGTCTGGGAGGAAGATCAAAGCTACGGCTCCTGGTCCACGCCGCTGCTGGCCAAGGTGAACGGTCAGGATCAACTCCTTCTGGGCTATTCGCGCGATGTGAAGGACGCCGTCGAGAGCAAGACGGGCTTCCTGTACGGTTTCAACCCGCAGACCGGCATGGAACTCTGGAAGTGCCAAGGCCTGAACAGCTATTGCTACGCCTCGCCGCTCTACGCCGACGGCGTGGCGGTCGGCATGGCCGGTTTCGGCGGCTCGGCCCTTGCGGTCAAGCTCGGCGGCCAGGGAGACATTACGGCGGATCGCCTGTGGCTGCACCCCCGCAACACCCAGCGCGTTGGATCGGGCATGATCGTGAACGGCCACGTCTACATTGTCGAGGAAAACGGCGTCCCCCACTGCTACGAACTGCAAACCGGCGAAGAACGCTGGCAAGTGAAGACGCGCCCCGGCAGCGGCTCCTCCACCTGGGGCTCCATGGTTCACGCCGAAGGCCGCCTCTACGTCCTGATGCGCAACGGCGAAACCCTAATCTTCGACGCCAATCCCACCTACAAGCTGCTCTCCGTGAACAAGCTCGGCGAGCAAACCAATTCCTCCCTCGCCATCTCCAACGGCCAGATCTTCGTCCGCACCTTCAAAAACCTCTGGTGCATAGAAGAGAACAAGTAAGCCCCCGGCGGCAGACGTGGTTGGGAGGAAAACGTCGCTTTGCCGAAGGGCGAACCCAAGAAGGCCGTCCCAGCCACGCCCGCTGGGTGTGGAGGGCCTGACAGCATCAATACGCGACGACTTCTTGTTGTAAGCAACAGCCGAGTAAGTTCTCAAGGTGCGAAAGGTCAGAAGGGGTGAGCATATCACGACAGTTGTCGATGGTGACGGAGAACCGTGCATGGGCAACATCGTGTGAGTCGGCAGGCGTGACATCCTCGGTGGTGAAATCGATGTCGCCTAGCGAGGGAAATTCCGCGATGCTTCCCCGGTCTTGCCATCTGCCGCTCCGTGCAGGAAGCAGATTGGCCAAAAAGTCACACGCCTTGATTTGTAGGTCGAGTGGAGGAACGAAAAACGCATCCACCGGAACGATTCGCAGGAAATGGGCTGACATCGTGATCGTCCTTCACCACAACTTACTTGGTCCGAATCCTAGCAAGAACTGCCCCCACACATGGCTCATAAAATCAAACTAGCAGACTCCTCCTCTCCCATTCCACCCAAGGAAGCTAACGCCGGCCACCGGCCGCATCGCGGGAGCGTGGCAAGCTCCGCCGCCTGGATTGACGCCAGCGTTACGGTGAATTACGGGAACTGTCCCATGTCGTTACTGAGCGATAATTGAATGATTTGGTAACTCGTCGATTGTGGGAGCCTACTATGAGCACGCCTGGCGCCACCCGTCGCCCGGAACGCCCGTCGTACCGCCCCCGCACGTGGATTCGGCCCATCGAGGCGGGTAGGATAGGTCAAGCTTATTTCGAGCCTCACAACGCACAACCCACAACGAAAGAAAGTCGAACCGGAGAAAGGTCGGGGCGTTTGTGGCTCATCTTTTCAGCTCCTTTGCGATCGGCGTAAACACTTGCTCGGGAGTATGTTCGACGACGATTGCCTTTCCGCTTTAGCGACGATTAGAATTCCCGGTTCTTTGTTTCGGATGGGTGTGTTTCGCGCAGCGTAGCGGAGCGAAACAC
>JAANMU010001165.1_pt1 | contig 25955 bp, 17 predicted proteins | sample 7279701 | NCBI WGS metagenome assembly JAANMU01 (sample SAMN14094539, study PRJNA606508) | bioreactor metagenome | isolation source: A lab-scale SPAN reactor treating ammonium-rich wastewater day 57 | place: Ireland: Galway | collected 2017-03-13 | reverse complement strand
CACCGCCTCCCCAGCCTGAAAGAAGCAGGTCATTCTGACACAAGCTCCGCACCTTGGGGAAAACTGCTAGCATCTACAGCTAGCTAAAATGCGCTCTAGCCCGCTGCGGCGTCGGGGTCGAGATGGTTTTTCGGCCGACGACTTTGCGATGCGCACCGACGTTTGGCCGAAAAACCTTCCCCGACTCCTTGCGGTTATTCTCTTGGTGGGTCCGTGCTCGCTTGACCCACCCTACGCCTTGGTTTATCGCCGTAGCATTTCGTTGAAGGCCGCGGCGACCGCGTCGGGCTGGCTAAGCACCGAGTAGAGGACCAGGCAAACCATCGCGGCGCCTAGCAGAATCAGGCTCCCGCCGTAGGGGTTGGGAGCGGTGGTTGTCTCGCGGAGCGCCGTGCGCAGCGCCGTTTCCAAGCGTCGCCAACCGGCGTAGTTTTGCCGCGGCCCCGCCGAGACCAATTGCACGTTGCGCAGGGCGGCGAACGGCTCCACGTACAGCGATACGCCCAATCGTGGCAGCACCAGGTTCATTCCCGCCCAGCGGGCTTCCTCATCCAACGCCGCGGCGGTCTCGCCCAGCACCGGCCAAAGCTGTTCCAAAGAGAGGTTGTAAACAACGAGTCGCGGGCGCAGCACCAGAACCAACAACGTCAAGCACAATCCATAGAGAACCAGCAACAACAGCCAGACATACGGCCCGAACCGCGACACCGCCTGCTCGGGCAGAAACAACTCCATTGGCCCGGCAAAGATCAGCCCGAGAATCCCCACCCCCAGCGCCGCCGCGTCGCGCGCCCCGGTCGTCAGAAACGGCCGCCGCGAAAGATTGATCGCCCCCAACATCAGCAGATAGACAGCCAACGGACCCAAGGCGATTGCAAGATGAAGTGGGTCCATAAACACCAGAGCCAAAGCCAAGCGGGGCTGCTCCGATCTCAAACGACGCCCCATGTGGATTGTAAGAATGGCGAGCTCCAGGGTCAACGCAACCGAGGCGCGTCGTCCCCCGAAGCATTTCCGACCATCAAGCCCAGCTTACCAAGGCAACGTGGAAGCGAAATTGCCGCACGCATTATCGCTTGCGGATTCGTGATAGGAAAACATCTGGCCCCGCCACGCAACAAAAAACGGCGCCTTTTGCTGAAAGGCGCCGTGGGGAAGCTTGTTATTCCGTTGCTTGTTAGTCCAAAAAGCCGACCAACTCTTGACTGCGGCTGGGCTGTTGGAGCTTGCGGACGGCCTTGGCTTCGATCTGGCGGATGCGCTCGCGGGTCACTTTGAAGATGTGGCCCACTTCCTCCAGCGTGTAGCTGTAGCCGTCACCCAAGCCGTAGCGGAGCTTGATGATCTCGCGCTCGCGGTAGCTGAGCGTCTTGAGCACCTTGTTAATCCGCGAACGCAGCATCTCTTGCGAAGCGCCCGAGGCTGGGTTCTCGGCGCCGCCGTCGGGCAGCAGATCGCCAAAGTGGCTGTCTTCGCTATTGCCCACCGGCCGGTCGAGGCTAATCGGGTAGCGGTTCATGGCCAGCACGCGGCGGGCTTCGTCCACCGAGGTATCAGCCCGGTTGGCAGTCTCTTCCAGGGTCGGGTCGCGGCCGAGTTCCTGCAACAGTTGCCGAGAGACGTTCCGCACGCGGGTCATGGTCTCGACCATGTGCACCGGAATACGAATGGTGCGGCTCTGGTCGGCCACGGCGCGGGTAATCGCCTGGCGAATCCACCAGGTGGCGTACGTGCAGAATTTGAAGCCGCGGCGATACTCAAACTTATCGACTGCCCGCATCAGGCCCGCATTGCCTTCTTGAATCAGATCCAGGAAGCTCAAACCGCGGTTGCGGTACTTCTTGGCGATCGACACCACGAGCCGCAAGTTGCCTTCCGAAAGCTCCCGCTTGGCTTGCTGGTAGTCGGCGTAGACGCCGCGGAGGAACCGCACGCGGGTGCGAAGGCTAGTGGGCGTTTCCTGCGTGGCTACCAAGATGCTGCGGTACTCGTCCAACCAAGGCTTGCGCTCGGCGGCGGGGGCGCGCTTCTTCTTGTGGTCGGCGATCATCGTCTGAAGCTGGTCGATGCGCCGGCTGAACTGCTCCAGAGTGCGAATCATCGGCTCGATGCGCTGGGTGCGCAGACCCAACTCTTCGATCAAACGGACACAGCGGCGGCGACGGCGGGAAAGCCGCACCCATGCCTCGTGGCGGCGCTTTTGCGACTGCGCCTTGCTCAGGGCGATCCGGTAGTCGGCCCGGTTACACTTGAGCAGCTTTTCCAGCGTCCGCAGATTGTGCGGCAGGCGGCCGGTAATCTGGTCTTTTTCCAACCGGTCGGTGACCGAGACTTGCACGGTGCGGTCGAAGGGCAATTCGCCCGACTCGACGCGCTTGAGTGTCTTGTACGCCACCCGAATGACGTAATCGCACTCCAGGAGCTTGGTGCGGAAGCGGCGGCGGGTAATCTCGATGCGCTTGGCCAGCGCGATTTCCTGTTGGCGGGTGAGGAGCGGGATTTCGCCCATTTGCGTCAGGTACATCCGCACTGGGTCGTCGGACCATGACTCGTTGTCGTCTAGCGGCGCTAGTAGTTCGTCCTCATCCTCGTCGGCCTGATCGCGCGCCTCGGCATCCTCGTCCAGTTCATCTTCATCGAGTTCGTCTTCCACCGTCTGGTTGAAGTTTTCCTCGTCCTCCTCGCCTGGCCGAGTTGCGTCGTCTTCAAAATCTTCGAGCAGTGCGTCGAACAAGGTCATACTCCTACGCTGGGAAGGCGCTCCGCGGGCCATCGCCCTCGAAGCAATATCCGAATTGATGGGGAAAGATTAAAAAAATAAAACGCGAACCGGTTCAGCGCCGCGAGGGGTCAGGATTTTCGTTGGCGGGCCGGCCGACACGCCACGCGCACGGGACAGGGGATTAGCGAGCGGTGCGGCAGACTTCCTACCAGCAGGGCCGCCCAGCGCGTCCATCCCTCCGCTCCCAAGTGCGGGTCATGTTGTGCGGGCCGCAATACAACGCCCAAAGTTCGCTCGGATCGCTGCAAACCGAAAAACTTCCGAAACTTGTCAAATGTTGCTGACGTGTTGTTCAATTTTATTCCCCCGCAAGTCGAACGGCCAGTTCGAGCGGCCAACATCCTGGGCGAATTCTTTCTCGCCGTTCCGCTCGCGGACAAGGGTAATTCTAACACCGCCCAGTCGGCTGGCTGGAGTTGTCTTTCAAAAGGAAAAAGATTGCAACTAGGCAACTTGTGTCGTTAGCGCGCTCGTGGCGCGGCAGTGCTGCTGGAGCCTAGCGCCGCCCCCACCGCAATTCCGTGGTTGCAAACACGCGCCAAGCCAACGACTAATCCGATCGGAGAAACATCCAGAACGGCGCAAACCAAAGGTGAGGAAAGGCAAGGAAGGCTGAAGCAACCATGAGGAATTGTTCCCAAGGGGAAATACTCCACCCCAATGTCTGGTTTTGGGAGGAAGATGGCCCCGAGAAATTTCGACGCGCTGGAAGGGTTGATCAACGCGCCGCACTCTTTTCCGTTCTCACGTTGTCAGGTCAAAACGTGTCGGACAACCGGTTGTTCCGCGATTGCGCCTCGCCGTCGAATCAGACGGCTCTCTCCACCCGAGGATTGTGTGGGCGGGGTGTTAAGTGTTCCAATTGTATGTAGTCAAATTGGCAAGTCTAGTAGGGAAATCCATAAAATAAGCGTAATCGAACGCTTGCGGAGGAACAGCACACTCCTCCCCAGAGGGAGAGAACCCCGAGGTCGCAATCTCCGAGAGAAGTTGCCGCCGGCCCCAGCCAAGGTGGTCAGGTAGGCTCATTTCCAGCGGCGAGCGCCGCGCCGGGAAATGTTCACCCTGGACATTTATGATTAAGATGATCGCGATAAGCAAATGGTTCCCCCGCGAAACCGGTTGACCAAGGCGCGCTCTTGACGTTGAACGTTGTTTGGACGCGGCCCCGATCTGGGAGCCGTTGGCTTCCGGCTAGTACCCTCCTGATCTTCGACTTTCGACCTTCAACTTTCGACCTATGGCAAGCCAGCAATTCAAAGGATGCGTCGCTCTGGTGACCGGCGCTAGTCTCGGCATTGGACGCGCGACGGCAGTGGCGCTAGGCCGGGCCGGCGCTTATGTGGCCGTGAACTACCGCTCGCACCGAGAAGACGCCGAGGAAGTCGCCCAGGCGGTCCGCGACGCCGGTTCCCGAGCAATCACCGTGCAGGCCGACGTGGCCGACTACGAAGCGGTTGAAAAGATGGTGGCCGACACGGTCGCCGAGTTCGGTAAGCTGGACATTGCCGTGTCCAACGCCGCGTACAGCGACCGCGAATTGTTCTACAAGGCCGATCTGGCAGGCTTCCGCCGTACGGTCGATGTCACCCTCTGGGGCGCCTTCAACCTCCTGCGCACCGCCACGCAGCAGATGATCACGCAAGGTCATGGCGGCGCGATCACGCTCGTCAGTTCGCCTCATGCGTTTATCGCCGCTCCGCGGGCGATGGCGTACAACATGTCGAAGGCGGCCTTGGAGCACATGGCGCGGACCGCCGCCATCGAAGTGGCCGAGCATCGCATCCGGGTGAACATCATCCAGCCCGGTTGGACCGACACCCCCGGCGAGCGCAAGTTCGCCGACGAAGAAACACTCCAGCGGGCCGGCTCGAAGATCCCCCTCGGCCGCCTGGGCACGCCCGAAGAAATGGCCGAGGGAATTCTCTTCCTGTGCGATCCGGCGCACGACTACATGACCGGCGCCGCGCTCTTGATTGACGGAGGCATTAGTTTGCCCTGGTGGGCCAACCGCGGAAGCGCCGCACCAGGGTAGGTCGAAAGCCGAAGGGCGAAAGTCAGGAAGGGTAATAGCCGGGGTCCAACGGCCCCGGATCGCGACGCATCAAGGAACCAACCGCCGCCACTGCCCGTAGGACAGTTGGTTTTAACAACTCTTGGGAATACCGCGGCGGGCGGAAACGCCTGCCCAACTTGCCTTATGCGATACCTGCTACCTTGCACCTGTGGTCGAAAAATTCCCGTGTCGTCCAGCCAAGCGGGCGAAACGCTGACCTGCGAATGCGGCCAGTCGTTGACGGCGCCCAAATTGCGAGAGCTGCGGCAGTTAGAGACCGCACCCGACACCCAACCGCCGGCCCGTCGCCTCGCTTGGAGCCAAATGCAAGGCGTGCTGTTTCTGTTTGGTGGACTTCTCCTCCTGGCGGCGGGCGTCGTTGTTGTCTTGGCGATGCTCCAGCGGACCCAGTTGGTTACCGAGCAGCCCCAAATCATCCCTGAACGCTTGGATGAATACCTGGCCGAGATCGACCGCAACTCGCCGGCCGAAAATTACGAGGTCTGGAAGACCGAAGTTCTCGAAGAAGGGCTACACCGCTCGCACGAACCCGATTTTGTCTACCATCGACGCATAGCGCAGGTGATCGACCGCGTGCTGATCGGCGCCGGTGTTGCCGCCGCCATCGGAGTGGCGTTGATCGTCGCCGCGTTCGTGGTGCGCCCCCGTTCGCCTTCGTCGTAACACAATGGCCCTTTGTGGCGAACGAAGGGCGTCGGTCCCCCGGTGGAATCGGCGCTGAACGTGAACGCCATCCAGCCATGCCAAGAGCGACAACCACAACAGCGGGAATAGTTCCCAAAGCGATGGCGCGCCGCGGAACGAACAATCGTTCGTAATGGGGCCGGGACAAAAAGGTCCGGCTTGCTCAGCCGGACCTGTTCATCCTACGCAATTTGCCGAGACGTCGGACTGGCTCGACCAAATTGTCCCAAGAGACAGTTAGTAATCTCCAATGACTTGGCCGTCTTGCATGGTGCTCAGGTTGCGCCAAGTCGTAATGTCAATGGTTTGACTGACAAAGCGGCTGGAGGCGTCGCCAAGACCCACAATCACTCCGCCAGGATGCCGGCTACGCGAAGCGAACAAGGTAGGGGTTCCCGCCGCCGTGCTGGCGCCCACGCAGGGTAACTTCAAGGGCGCATTGCCCGCGTTGTTGCAGAAGCCGCTGGCCAACGAATCGGGTGAGGTCGTATTCGGACCGTAAAAGGTGGTAAAGCCGACGTGCGGGCCGTACCAGGTCAGGCCCCGCAGGTCCTGGCCCACTTGGCCCGCGCGGACCTCGGCAAGCAGCAGCGTGCTGCTCGTTCCATCGGTGAGGTCCGCCAGCCGATAAACCGGCACCGCTGCCGACGACGCGGCCCCTTGTGCGTAGGCATGGAAGGGCGCCCTGCCCCACACGACGCCGTTGAATGGAGCCGAGGTCGTTCCGTTACGGCCGGTGTCGGTGTTACCCAAGTTTACGGCATAATTGTAGTTGGGCACGTTATTCCACGTCTTGGTCGTGGTGTCGCTGGGGCATTTGTAGGCCTCAATTTCGGTCCGTATGAGATCAATATTGGCCACACCGTTCACTTTGGCGCCGTCGGCGTACATCCGATCGGTTTGCCACTGGTCGGCCATGTTGCCTAGTTCGATAAACGGCATAATGAAACGAACCCACACATAGCCGCTCTGGTTCTGATCCGTCCAAGTGGGCATGCCCGGCGAATGGCCCGGCGGCAGCGTCTTGAACGTGTCGTGGTAGTTGTGCATCGCCAGGCCAAGCTGCTTCATGTTGTTGACGCATTGCGAGCGGCGGGCCGCCTCCCGCGCTGCTTGCACCGCCGGCAAGAGCAGCGCCACCAGAATGCCGATAATGGCGATCACCACCAGCAATTCCACGAGTGTAAATCCTTGTTTTGACCGGACCATTGTGCGCTTCCTCAGTTCCTAGAAATCGATTCCCAACACGTTTATGTGAAGAGAAGAGTTGTCGTCAGTTTGACGACAGTTCAAAGTTGAACTCGCTTGACTCGTCCTCTTTCACTTCGATCGAAAGTTCGCTGTTGACGTTATATTTCGCCGGAACTCGATCCGGCGCGACCTGCTGTTGGGCCGCTTGGTTCATGGCCTGAACCGGATCGTCGGTCGGCTCGGCTGCTGGCTGGGGCGAGGTAATAGACACCCGGTACAGCCCCGGAAGCAGCCCTTGGTCGGCAGGGATCCGATACTCGCCTCCTTCGATCATCGCGCCCGCATTCACGGAAGACGCCGTTCCCAAGACATTGTCGGGCTGGAAGCTAATGGCGCCGTGGTCCAAGGGCGCGCCATCGAGCGTGACCGTGCCTGTTACGGCCTTCCTTCCCAGCGGATTTTCCGCCGCATCGCCACATCCCACCGTCGCGGCGGCAAGCATGGCAAGCAACAAACCGGGAAACACCATCTGCCCAGACATTCGCATTACTCCGAACCAAAGTTGATGACCCTCGCGAGCAAAATTACACCCGCCAAGCCAAACTACGCAGGTTGAAACGGTCAGACGAATGAGCCGCCAATTGGAACGGCCCGCGCGTTCTCAAGCGTTTCTGGACATCATCTGCATATCGCGTGACAACCCTAGCCAATTTGGGCGATTCGCCGATGATGGAAGAGGCGGGAAATAATAGTGAGGAATATAGATCCTATTCAACCAAAATAGAACGTCAAGAGCCATGCAAGTTCAGGGGTTCGCCAAAAGCGCTGACTCCCACCATTTGGCCCAGGAGAATCGATTCCGGCAGTAGGATTAGCGGTTGGAACGACTGCGGAACGCAAAAAACTCATGGAAAATTCACGCATACAATAAAAACGACTTTATGAACGCCTTGCGGCTCTATCAAATTGTTTGTGCAATGCAGAAAATTGACCGGCAATGCGACGGCCCCGCCAACCCAAAGACAGCGCATTCTGCCTTTCCCCAGCGACCGCCACGCCCCTCCGACGCCACGCTCAACGCCGATTCATGCCCCCGACGCAAACCCACGTCATGATCGAAAACCGGCAACTGCGCGCCCCGGCCCGGCATGGTGAGGCGCTGTTCGATCCTCCTTGGAATGCCGCCGCCGAGGTGGTGGAGCAGAATGCCGCCTTGGGGAAGAACGCCGAGGTCGAGATCGCCGGCCGTCGCTTGCCCGAGTTGGCGAGCGAAGCCCGCGCCCATCTGCTTCGCGACGCGCGCCACTACACCGTCGCCTATCGCGACGTACAGGACTTACCGAACCGCGCCGATGGGCGGGTGCTGCTGGCGGGCCATCAACCTCAGTTGTTCCATCCCGGCGTTTGGTTCAAGAACTTTGCCTTGTCGTCCTTGGGGCAGCGGTTGGACGCCGCCGCGATCAACCTGGTGATCGACAACGACGCGGCGGGCGCTCCCGCGCTGCGCGTGCCTGCCGGGTCGCTGCAAGCGCCACGTTTAGCGACGATTCCCTTCGACCAGCCCGCCACACCGGTCCCCTTTGAACAGCGAGCGGTGCAGGATCAGGATATCTTCCGCAGTTTCGGCCGCCGCGTGGAAGATACGCTGGCGCCCTTCGTCCAAGAACCGTTGATCGCACGCTTATGGCCGTATGCGATCGAGGCCCTGGAACGCACGAACAACCTGGGCCGCTGTCTTTCTCAAGCCCGGCACCGCCTGGAGGCCGATTTAGGACTGCAAACGTGGGAGTTGCCGCTGAGCAGCGTCTGCCGCACGCCGGTCTTCGCGCATTTTGTGGCGGCGTTGCTGCGCGACTTGCCGCGGTTTGCCGAGGTTCATAATCACGCGCTCCGCGATTACCGGCGCGTTCACCGCCTTCGCAGTCGCACGCATCCCGTGCCGAATCTAGCGGAGGAGGGCGAGTGGCGCGAGGCGCCGCTGTGGGTCTGGTCGAACGACGACCCCACGCGGCGGCGGTTATTCGCCCGCCGCACCAGCCGGGACGAGGTCGAATTGACCGACCGCAAGCAATGGAGCCTGCGGCTTCCACTAAGCGACGAGGGCGACGTGTCCGTGGCGGTCGAGCGCCTGCTCCGTCTGCACGACGAAGGCGTTGAACTGCGTCCGCGGGCGCTCATGACCACCCTTTACGCGCGGCTGTTCCTGGGCGACTTGTTCCTGCATGGAATCGGCGGCGCGAAGTACGACGAACTGACCGACGCCCTGATCCGCCGCTATTTCAGCCTGACGCCGCCCGCGTTTTACGCGGTCACGGCGACCGTGCTGTTGCCGGTCGAAAGACCGGGCGCCACCCAAGACGACTTGCGCCGCGTTGAGCATCAATTGCGCGAACTGCGTTATCATCCCGAGCAGCACCTGGACTCCTCGCCCGCGGCGGCGCCCCACATTGAGGCCAAGCGTCGCTGGCTGGCGACCGATCCGCCACGCGGCGCGCGGCGCGAACGCCACGTCGGCATCGAGCAAGCAAATGCGGCGCTGCAGCCGCTGGTCGAACCGTTGCGCGGGCGGCTGGAGCAAGAGCGAGAAGAACTCCAGCAAATCCTAAGAACGGAACGCCTGCTCGCCTCGCGTGAGTTCTCGTTCTGCCTCTTCCCCCAAGGCTACTTACCGCCGCTCTACCACCGCCTCTTAAACGAGTAGCGCAATCCCCAAATAGCAGCCCCCTTTGGAGTGCGGCGATTCATCGCCACTTTCGTCTTCTCTTTCGTCTTTCATCTTTCGACGCTTCAACCTTCGACCCGCTACCGCGCATTCCGCCGCCAGAGATACACGCCACACAACGTGGCGACGGCCGAAAGGGCGGCCATCGCGCCGTACTTTTGCCAGTCCTCAGCCAGATAGCCCGCCACCGCCGCGCCGACACCGCCCAGGCCAAAGGTCATCGTGAAGCTCATCCCGTAACTCAAGCTACGGCGCTGGCGCGAGGTATACTTCGACACCAGGCTGTTGTAGATGGGCTGGTACATGAAATGAAACAGCGCAAACGTGGCAGCCGCCGCGACGCGGGCAGAGCCTTCCGCCAGCGCCATCGCCGTCAAACAGGGCACGTTCAACAGCGTGACCGCCGTCAGTTGCCGCTCCAACCGCGCTGGCTGAGCCATCCTTCCCGCCACGTATTGGCCAATGCAGCCCACCAGCAGCACGCCGCTGGTCCAAAAGGCGGCTTGATCCACCTTGTCGGCGGCGGGCAACGTGGAGCGCACGTCGGCTTCGCTCAAGTAACGCACTAGGAAGCTAAGCGTTCCCGCGTAGACCATGCCTTGCAATACGCCCACGCCCGAAAGCCCCGCGAACGAGATCCAATCGGATTGCTCTTCCCGCGGAGCCGACGCCCGCGTTGTGGCCACATGGCTGGGTTCGCCATTCCGTCGAAGGTACACAACGAACATCGCCCCCAGCGCCAGGCCAGGAATCGCCAACATCCAGAAGTAGTGGCGCCAAGAGAATCCGGTTGACACCACCGCCCACGCCAACAGAGGCGCGGCGGCAATCCCGAGCGAGCCAAATACGCCATGCATGCCCAGCGCCCGCCCCCGATTCTCGGGCGTCGTAATGTGCGAGATCAGCGCCAACCCGGCCGGATGATAGATCGACGCGGCCGCCCCCATCGCAAACATCAGCGAGAACAGCACCGCCAACGGCGCCGCTAGTCCCACCAGCAGCGAGCAAACCGCGCAACCTCCCAGGAACACGGCCAGCATCCGCGCCCCGCCGTAGCGATCCACCAGCAAGTCCGCCGCCAGCGCCCCGAATCCCCAGGGCAGCCGCCAGCAAAAGATCAGCCATCCGGTGCCCACGGTCGAAATTTGGTAGTCTTTCGCCGCCAGCGGTTCGACGCTGGGGAACGAAAGCTCGTAAAAATGCGCCATCGCATGCGCGCAGCAGACCAACAGCACCAGCCCCGCCGCAGTCGGAGCAGCGGCCGCTGGATGTGCTGGCGTGGCGGCAATCGCGGGAGAAGTGGTGCTCATCGGTTCCGTTTCTCATTCCCTTTCCGGCCAAGACCAATTATCATGCGCCACGCGGCCGAGTTTCGCCACGCCCCCTTGGCCGCCCCCTGCCCTGCTTCGCCCCGCTTTGCATCGTTCCGCCGTTCTGGCGATTGCCGAAAGGAACGTTTTTCATGACGCAACGTGTTACCGCGTTTTTCCTTGGCTCATGGCTTCTGGCTTCCGCCGCGTCGGCCGAGGAAGCCGTCACGGCGGGATTGCAAGTTCCCGAAGAGTTCCACGTCTCGCTCTACGCTGACGATGACTTGGCGCACGACATTTACGCCCTCACCCTTGACGCCGCCGGTCGGGTGGTCGTGGCGGGACGCGGCTACGTAAAGGTGCTACACGACGACGACGGCGACGGCCGGGCCGATCGATCCACCCTGTTCGCCAAAACGCCGGCCGGGGGCGCTCGCGGGATGGTTTTCGAGGGACCGCATCTGGTCTGCACCGGCGACAATGCCCTAGCCCGGTACGAGGACCACGACGGCGACCTTGTGGCCGATGGCCCGCCCGTGGTGCTAGCGCCGCTCAAGCAGGCCGGCGAGCACTCCTCGAACGGCGTGGTGAAAGGGCCGGATGGTTGGTATTACGTCGCCTGCGGCAATGAAGTCGGGATTAACGAAAGTCACGTCACCACGCCCGGTTCGCCCGTACGCCGCCCGCACCAAGGCGCCGTGGTGCGCGTGGCGCCCGCTGGCGCCCGGTCGGAAGTGGTGGCTCACGGCTTCCGCAATCCCTATGACCTGGCGATCGACGGGCGCGGCTCGATCTTTCTCGTGGACTCCGATGGCGAACGCGACCAATACCTCCCGTGGTATAGCCCCACGCGGCTGTTTGATGTCGCGCCGGGGATGCACCACGGCTGGATGCTCTCGGGCTGGTCGCGCAGTTGGAACCGGCCGCCGTGGTTCTTTGACAATGCGCCGCGGTTGCTCGAGATCGGCCGCGGTTCGCCCACGGGCGCCCTTGTCTATCGGCACCGGCAGTTTCCCGAGCAATACCGGGGCGGCGTGTTCAGTTGTTGCTGGAGCCTGGGCTGCATCTACCACTTCCCGCTCTCGCCCCACGGCGCCGGCTACGCCAGCCGCCGCGATGTGTTCTTACAGGCCACTGGCGGCGCCGGCTTCGCTCCCGTCGATATGGCGGTCGGTCCTCAGGGCGATTTGTTCGTCGCCATTGGCGGCCGCGGCACGCGGGGCGGCGTGTTCCGCATTGCCTATGATTCGCCAACGAATCCGGCTCAGCAGCCAGCCGATAACGCCCCACTACGCCGCGTGTTGGCCGCCGATCAACCGTTGGCAAGTTGGTCCAGGGCGCAGTGGATTCCGCTGGCGAAGGAGCTAGGCGCGGAAGCATTGGAGCGCGCCGCCTGCGATTCGTCGCTCTCGGCCCAGGAGCGCGTGCGCGCCGTGGAAGTGCTGGTCGAAGTGTTCGACGGCGTGCGCCTGGAGGCCGCGCGAAACATCATTTCCGTTGACGATCCCGAGGTGAACGCGCGCGTCGCTTGGGCCTTGGCGCGCCGTCCGCGGGGAAACGACGGAGAAGCGCTGCTGGTGGAGTTGACCTACCGCGAGGATCCGTGGGTGAAGCGGGCCGCCTGGGAGGCGCTCGCCGCCTTGCCCAAGTTGACCGACGCCGCGCTAGACGCCGATTGGGCCGATCTGAACGCTCACGATCATCCCCGCGTGCGCGCCGCGGCGATTCTTGCCGCCGCGCGGCTGAGCGATCATGGGTTTACCACCTGGGATAGCCTCCCCCAGTTGCTCGAAGAGTCGCTCACGGCCTACTGGGTGCGACATTACCGCGGCCAATTGAGCGCGGCGCACTTTGCGCCGACGCTGGAGCTTTTTCACCTCGTGAACTATACGGCGCGGCAGTTGGAAGTGGTGCGGCTCCTGCAAATCCTGCTGGGCGACGTGCGCGTCGAGCCGACGCAGCCAGCCGTCTACGCCGGCTACGCGCCCAACGAGACGCCGTGGGAGATTCCCCAGGAGCAGCGGCGGAATGCAATGCGCGTGCTTGCCGACGCCTTTCCCTCGGGCGACGAGCCGCTGGATCGAGAACTCGCCCGGCTGGCGGGAATGCTCCAAGTTGAGTCGCCGCGGCTGATTGCGTCCCTGAGCGAAAAATGGACGCCGGAAACCTCCGTGGAAGACGATATCCACTACTTGATCGTGCTTTCGCGCTTGCCGGGAGAGCGGGACGCGGCGGTCACCCGCCGCACCGCGTCGGCGCTGGCGAACCTGCACCACAAAATGACGCGCGGCAAGTTCTACGCCAGCCGCTTCTGGCCGGAGCGCGTGGGCGAGACCTTGGCCGAACTAGCTCGCCGCGACCCAAACCTGGCTGAGGCGCTGGTGGACCATCCCGCGCTGGAACTGCCCGATCAAAGCATCCTGGCGATGCAACTGCCGTTGGAACAGCGGCGGCTGGCGGCCCGAAGGCTGCTGGAGCGCGCGGACGATGAATGGTCGCCCGACCTGGTGCGCCTGGTTGCCGCGCTGCCGCCCGAGGAGCATCTCCCGGCGCTGCGAGCGGTGTGGGATAACGACTATTCCTTGCGTGAGACGGCGATCCTGCTCTTGGCCGAAAGCCCGCACGCCGACGACGTCGCGCGGTTTGTCGAAACGCTCCGCAACGGCAGTCCCGACGTCGTGACCGCCGCCGCAAAAGCGCTGATTCAACTCAACCGACCAGGCCAGCCTGCCGAGATGGCGACAGCCCTCGATGCGCTGCGGCAGTACGCGCGCGAGAAGCAGTACGTCGCCACCGCCCAAGCGCTGCACCAGTTGCTTTCCACCTGGACGGGCGGCGTTTTCGCTGACGCGGCGGTCGTGAAAACGAACCCGGCCGCCGCTTACGAAACCTGGGCGGCGTGGTTCGCCAAAGCGTATCCCCAGCAGGCAGCCGACGCCAACGCCAAGCCGGCCGACGAGGGCGCCGCGCTCCTGGCCCGGTTGGAAACCATCGACTGGTCGCACGGCGACACGGAGCGCGGCCGACAAGCGTTCCAGAAGTTTTCGTGCGCGCGGTGCCACGAGGGCGCCTCGCGGTGGGGGCCCGACTTGAAGGGCGTTGGCAGCCGCTTCGCCCGGCGCGACCTGTTCCTGGCCATTGTCGATCCCAACCGGGATGTATCGCCGACCTATCGCGCGATGCAAGTCGTCACGGGTTCGGGCCGCGTCGTGGTGGGGCAGATTGTTTACGAATCGCCCGAAGCCACTCTGGTCCAAACCGGACCCGACACGACGGTGCGCATTGCCGACGACGAGATACGCTCCCTCGGCAAGAGTCTCCTCTCGCCCATGCCGACCGGCTTGCTGCGAAGCGCAACCGACGAGGACCTGGCCGACCTGTACGCTTACTTGCGGTCGTTGGACAACGGCAAATAGCGGGCGTCACTCGGCGCTTTCAATGGTTAGCTCCTCACGGATGATGCGGGCGTCCTGGCGGCGGGCAAAGTCTTGCACCGCGCGGAGCAGGTCGGGATCGCGCACTTCGTCGATGAGCGGAATCAACTCCCGATGCTTCGCGGCGGCGCCCGCCTGATCGCCGCGATGGAGCAAGTACGCCAATTGTCCCGCCAGGCCAAAGGCGCGGAAGTGCCGTTCGGTTTCCGGCAGGTTGGCCAGTTGGTTGAACACGCGGAGCGCGGCTTCCCAATCGCCGTCTTCCATGTAGATTTTGGCGAGGCTCCGTTTGGACAAGTTCACGTAGTATTCGTCCTGCGGAAAGTATTGCTCCACGCTGCGATACGCCGAGATCGTGTGAACCGAGCGCGCATAAAGCCATTGGAGCTGCGCGGTGGCCGACTTGGGAATCGGCGGCAAGGACGCCGGATCGTACTCCAAGAGGCTCTCCGGGCGCAGCGCCCAGGCGGCGACCCCGCCGCCGACAAACGCCGCCGCCAGCGCCAGCAACACCGGCCCGAGAAGACGTCGCCGCCGAGTCGCGGTGCGGGCCGAGGTTTTCATCAGCGTGTCGAGTCTTTGCGTCGCTTCGCTCCGCGCGGCCGAGTGCGTTGTCCAATCGTGGGAGGACCAATCATCGAGCGCGTCGGCCCACTCGGCGTCGTTTTCCCCAAGCCGCAGGTCACGCAAGTCGCGCAAAATTTCGCCGGCCGCCTGGTAACGGTCCTTGGGCGCCTTGGCCAACATCTTGTGGACGATCCGGCACAACCCTTCGGGCAAGTCGGGCCGCAGGTTCTCCAGCCGATCGGGCGCCTTTTTCAGGTGTTGCACCGCTACAGCCAGCGGGCTTTCGGCGTCGAACGGGGGCCGGCCCGCAAGCATGTGGTAACAAGTGACGCCGAACGAGTAGATATCGCTGCGAGGATCGACTTCGCCCCCTTCGACCTGCTCGGGACTCATGTACAACGGCGTGCCCATGGTCATGCCGGCCTGCGTCAATTCGAGCGCCTGGTTGGAGGCCCGCGCCAAGCCAAAGTCGGCCACCTTCACCTCGCCGCCGGGGGCAATCAGAATGTTCTCGGGCTTGATGTCGCGGTGGACGATCCCGCGCTGCGCGGCCCGGTGCAGCGCCGCCGCGACTTGCCGCATGATGTTAACCGCGGCCGGCGCCGCGAGCGGTCCTTTGCGCAGCAAGAGCTGCTTGAGGTTCTGCCCCGCGACGTACTCCTGTGCAATGAAATGAACCTTGTCGACACAGCCCACTTCATGGATTTGCACGATGTTGGCGTGCACCAAGGAGGCCGCCGACTGGGCTTCGTGCTGGAAACGGCGGAGGTAACCTGGATCGTCCGCCAACGCCGGCAGTAAGACCTTGAGCGCCACTTGCCGTCGCAACGACAACTGTTCGGCCAGATACACTTCGGCCATGCCCCCGCGGCCCAGGCGGCGGAGGAATTGGTAATCGCCCAGGCGACGGCCCGAAAGATCGTGCCCCGAGGCGTCACGGGCAATGTCCGACGCAGGCGGACTTCCACTCATGGGGGCTCCTGCTGGTGTTTGGAAGACGAGCGCTCCTGCTCAATCTTCCAGTATGGAGCCAGCCGCCCCATTTGACAACGCGCAAGACCAGAAGGCAGGAGTCAGAGGTCGTGAATCGTTCGCAAAGTAGGTCCCGCCTGCCGGGCGGGACCTTCTTTCTACCTGCGATCTCCCTGGCTTTTTCTAGAAAGGTCCCGCCCGGCACGCGAGACCTACCAAACATGCACACCCTCTCAAAGGTTAGTCAGGAGGGCGGGGAGCAGTGGGTAGCAGAAAATCGGGGGGGTGCTGGAGAATCTCGCCCATCCTGATCGATGTTCGATGAATCCTGCCTTCTGCCCCCTACCTCGAAACCCCTACCTCTGCGCCGCGCACGGGGTATTCCACCCGGCGCTTGGCGGCGCTTCATGGGACCATCGTAAAGCGGATGGACGCTTGCCCGAAGCGGCGGCCCTTCAAGTCTTCCACCGTCAGTTGCAGCGTGTAGGGACCGGGGGCGATGCGCTTGGGCAGGTACAAGCGGAAGGGGACGAAGTAGTCGCGGCGGCGGTTGCGGCACAATTCCTTCTCGGCCGGGAACACGTGCTCCGCGACGCGCTGGCCCGTGGCGTCGAAGATCTGATAGCTGCCTTGCATTTCGGTTTCAAAACCGTCGGGGCGGGACTCGGCCGCGAAGTTCTCAATTTCGGCGTACAGCAACACTTCCTGGTTGGGGCGGAACTCATACGGCGAGAATTCCACGTAATTGCCAAAGCTGAACACCTGCGTACAGAACGCCAGGTTCCGCACATCCAACCCACTGGCGACCGCCAGGTGGTGCAGGCCCTGGTTCAACTCCCGCAGCGCCAACCGGGCGCGGCGGTCGGGCACGGGCGCTCCTTGCTCGTCCAAAAACACGCCCAGGCCGTGAACCTGATGCTTCCAAAACTCTTGTTCAGGCGATGGGAATGCTTCGATCCCGCGGGCCGCATCGGCAGGACGCTGCGCGGCGAGGTACAAGAGACGCAAATACGCCTCTTTCCGCGCCCGGTCTGGTTGCCGCTGCGGCGGCGCGCGCTGCGCGTCTTCGGCGGGCGCCGACGCCGTGGCGCCGGCGGGCGTGACCGCTTCGGCCGTCTCGCGCAGGTCCGCCTCCAACGTGGCGATGGCCAGGTCTAAATGATCGCGCCAGTTGCCAGGTGCGGGGGTCGCCGCTTTTGCTTCGGAAGACGCCTCGGTCGGAATCGGCTGGGGCGGTTGGGCATCCGAGGCGGGCGGCGGCAATTCCGCGGGAGCAGCATCGGCGGGCGGCGCCGGCGCGGCGGCGGCCGGTGATGACTCGGCCGGTGGCGAAGACGCAGCGGCAGGCTCCGGCTTGGCAGCCGGCGCTTCCGCCGGTTGCGGCTCTGCCTTCGGCTCCTCTTTTTTCGGCTCGGGGGCGGCTTCGGGCGCGGGCGCCGGTTCGGCCGCCGGCGCGGGTGGTGCGGCAGGCGCTGGCGCGGGCGGAGCAATCTCGGCCGTGGCGCTCACGGGCGTCACTTGATTCTTGTCTCCTGCCCCCGGACTCTTGTTCTCGGCCTCCTGCGCCGCCTGAAAACTCTTGTAATTCAGCACGGCTTGAAGCTGGATCGCCACCAGCGGCCAGTCGTTTTCGGGCGTGCTTTGGACGATCTTTTCCCAGCGGTCGTATTCGCCCGTTTCCACGTCGGAGCGGTTTTTGAGCTTCGCCAAAAGCTCGTCCTTGGTGGGTACCGCGGCCGGAGACAATTGCACGTCAGGCGCCGTGGAAAACTCTGAACGCGCCGTCGGAGCCTCCTCGTTGGTTATCGGAGGCGTGCGCGTTGGCGCCAGAACGTCAAGCAAGTTCCAACTGTTCGGCCTGGCGGCTTCATGGGTTGCCGTGCGAGGCGCGGCCTGAGCGAGGGTGTTCGTTGGCGGCGAGGCGGGACCAGGCGCCGACGCCGCTTGAGTTTGCACGATGGCTGGCTCGCTGGGCGTGGCCGGGTCGCCCAATCCGGGAAAGTTGGTTGACCCGAATTGCGCACAGCCGCCCAACCCGGCAATGCCGGCAATAACAAGAATCCAGGCTCGTCGAATGGCTACGGGCATCGTCCTTGGTGATCGAATCCTTTGTGCGAATTCGGGCCGCGAAGGATAGCGGTTGCCAGACGGCAAGGCAAGAGCGATTGTTTTTTGGTACAATTCACTTTGTCAAGGGACCGCTCTCTCGCGGGGGAACGGTCTCCACACGACTGCTCTCCGGCGCCCCATCCACCGCGCGGCGCCGTTCCTCCCTTTACCCTCCTGCCTGGAATGAGCGTCTTGAACCTTTGCCGCCGCGGCCTGGCCGTAGGCGTTGCGTTGTGGCTGTGCGGTGCAATTCCCACCGTTGCCGCCCCGAGCGCCATCTCGCCCGACCAGGAAAAGTTTTTCGAGGAAAAGGTCCGCCCGGTCTTGGTCAATCGTTGCTACGAGTGCCACGGCCCCAAGAAACAGGAAAGCGGCCTGCGGCTGGACTACCGCGAGGGAGTGCTTCAGGGGGGCGATAGCGGCACGGCCGCCGCCGTGCCCGGCAAACCCGACGAGAGCATCCTGGTGACCGCCGTGCGCGGCACAGGGGATTATGAGATGCCGCCCAAAGGCAAGTTGCCGGACGAAGAGATCGAGGCGCTGGCGAAGTGGGTCGAGATGGGCCTGCCGTGGCCCGCGTCCGACCCGGCGCCCGTGGTCAAGACGCTCGACGAGCAGCTTCAAGAGGTGCGGGATTCCCACTGGTCGTTCCAGCCCATTCGCCGCCCGCCTTTGCCGCCGGTGCAGGATCGCAACTGGCCGCAGAACCCTCTCGACATGTACGTCCTGGCGAAGTTGGACGCCGCGGGCCTGGCGCCTTCTCCCCCGGCGGACCGGCGGACACTCATTCGCCGCGTGACCTACGATCTGACGGGACTGCCGCCCACGCCGGAAGCGGTGGAGGCGTTCCTGGCGGACCCCGCGCCCGATGCGTACGTGCGTCTGGTGGATCAATTGCTGGCCTCGCCGCATTACGGCGAGCGGTGGGGCCGGCATTGGCTGGACGTGGCCCGCTTCGCCGATACGCGCGGTTACGCCTTCGCCCGGGAGCGGCGGTATCCCTACGCGTACACCTATCGCGATTATGTGATTCAGGCATTGAACGACGATCTTCCCTATGACCGGTTTGTGTGCGAGCAATTGGCCGCCGACCTGTTGCCGCCCCAAGAAGGCAACCGGTCGCTGGCGGCGATGGGCTTCTTGACCGTGGGCCGCAAGTTCAACAACCGGCACGACGACCTGGACGACCAGATCGACGTGGTGAGCCGCGGCCTGTTGGGCCTGACCGTCGCCTGCGCCCGGTGTCACGATCACAAGTACGACCCGATTCCCGCCGCCGATTACTATTCGCTGTACGGCGTGTTCGCCAGCTCGCGCGAGCCAGAGGAGTTGCCGTTGTTGGGCGATCCTTCGCAGGCGGCCGGCTACGACGCCTTCATGGCCGAGTTGAACAAGCGGCGCAAGGTCTTGGAAGACTACGAGAACGAACTACACGCCCAGATCAAGCAAACGGCCCGCGAGAAAGCGACCGACTACCTGGCCCGCGTGGCGACCGACCAGCCCGAATCGCTGCTGGAGAAGCTGTCGTTCATCTCGTTGAAAAAGGACGAACTCAAGCCCCGCTTGATCGAGCGGTGGCGGCAATACCTCCAGCCGCGCGCCCAACCCGATCATCCCGTGTTCGGTCCGTGGAGCGAACTGCTGCGGCTGGCCGACGAGAACTTCACGCAACAAGCGGCCGAAACAGTCGGGAAGTTGAACGAGAAGACCGAAGGCGTCGAGACCGGGCAAATCAATCCGCACGTCAAGGCGGCGCTGGCGGCCGATCCGCCCGCGGCCAAGACCGACGTGGTGCGGATCTACGGCAAGCTGCTGGCCGAAGCCCTGGAGCAATGGAAGCAAGCCGGCGGCGACGCGGCCGCCAAGGAAAAGCTCCCGCCCGAGTGGCGGCAACTGGCCGAGGTGCTGATCGCCGACGATTCGCCCACGTCGATCCCGCGCAACGACCTGCGCAGTTACGTGGACCGCGCCCAGCGCAACCGCCAGAGCGAATTGCAAAAGCAAATCGAAAGCTTCCAGGCCACTTCGCCAAGCGCTCCGCCGCGGGCGATGGTCCTGGCCGAGAACGACAATCCCCACAACCCGCGCGTCTTCCTTCGTGGCGACGCCGCCCGGCCCGGCGACCCCACGCCGCGGCAATTCCTGGTGGTGCTGGAAGGCGCCGAGCGCAAGCCTTTCGCCCACGGCAGCGGCCGTTTGGAGATGGCCCAAGAAATCGTGGCCGACGACAACCCGCTGACCGCCCGCGTGCTGGTCAACCGCGTTTGGATGCACCACTTTGGCGAACCGCTGGTCGATACACCGAGCGACTTTGGCGTGCGCACGGAAAAACCCGTGCAAGCCGACGTGCTTGACTATCTATCCGCCCTGCTGCGCGATGGCGGCTGGTCGATCAAGACGCTCCACCGCGAGATTCTCTTGTCGGAAACCTATCGCCAGGCGTCCAACGCGGAATCGACAACAACCAATCCGCAATCCGCAACCGGCAATCCGCATTTAGTGGACCCCGAAAACCGCCTCTTGTGGCGGATGAATCGCCGACGCCTGGAGTTCGAACCGCTGCGCGACTCACTGTTGTTCGTGGCGGGGCGGCTAGAGGGTGCGATGGGCGGCCGTCCGGTGGATTTGGTCGATGCGCCGTTCACCCGCCGCCGGGCGGTGTATGGTTTCATCGACCGGCAGGACTTGCCGAACTTGCTGCGGGTGTTCGACTTCGCCAGCCCCGACCAGAGCGCCGCCAGCCGGCCCTTGACCACCGTGCCGCAACAGGCGTTGTTCCTGATGAACTCGCCCTTTGTGATCGAGCAGGCGAAAGCCCTTGCGGCGCGGCCGGAAGTCGCTTCCGCCCCGAGCGACGCCGAGAAGGTCGCCGCACTCTACCGCATCGTGTTCACCCGCGCCCCAAACGACGCCGAGCGGCAAGTGGCGCTGGACTTCGTGCAGTCGGCCCAAGCCGCATCCGCACCGCTTTCGGCCTGGGAGCAACTAGCCCAACTATTGCTCCTAACCAACGAGTTCGCCTACGTAGATTAACCCCCTTGGGAGTGCGGAAATTTATTTCCGCTTTTGCCTTTGTTTTTTTGGAGCGTCGCGGCCCGCCGTTCCCACGCAGACCGTGGGAACGAGAATCCTATCCCCGCCTTCGACTTTCGACTTTCCTCCTCCGCCTAATACGCACAAATGCGGCGGACGGTGGAGGTGGTCGCCTCGTGGACGATGAACCCCGTGCGGTCGATCTCGCGCAGGCCGTAACGATAGCCGATCAACACATTCCCATTCGGCAACTCCACCGCATCATAAGCCAGCGGCAGTTCCTTGCCGTAAGTCCACACCACCTCGCCGTCGGGGGCGTATTCGATCACTTTGCCCAGCGCCGTGGCGACCAGCGTGTTCCCGTTGGTCAGCCGCCGCGCGCTTTCGGGCGGGGGGACATTGTCGATGCTCCACGTGATTTCGCCCTTCTCGTCAATCTCGACAATCTGCTTGGTCGAGTACAAGCACACCAGCCACCGCCCCGGCGCCAGGTAGCGCACGTCGTTCGGGCTGCCCGTTAACTTGACCTGGCGAACGATCTCGCCGTTGGGCTGGACCTCGCGAATCTCTTGTTCGTCAAACAGGCCGATCAGGTACGTTCCCTCGGGCGTCAGGTCCACGGTGGCGGGCATCTCGGGAATTGAAACGCGCCAGACCTCGTTGCCTTCGCCGTCGCCGCGAAATGCGACCACCGAGCCGAACCCGGCGAGCACGCGATATCCTTCCGGCGAGATCGTGCAGCCGCAATAAGCTTCATCCTCGGGCACAAGGCTTTGGCGGCGGAACCAGGCCCGGCCGGATTCGTCGCGCTCCGAAACCGAGAATGGATCGAAGTGACACGCCAGATACCGCCCCTTGGGCAGCGGCCCGGCTGCCAGCGGTTGCCCCAGCGGCGCTTGCTGGCCCTGATCCGCCAGCCACGCCCGCCACCGCGCGACGCCCGCCGTGCGGCGCTCGGGCGAGGCATAGGCCGCGTAGTCGATTGGTTCGCCCGTCAGGGCGTAGAGGATTTGCGCGGCTTGAATGCGAACCGGCAAGTCGGCCGACTCCAGCCCTTCCAAGAGCACCTGGAACGACTCCTCGCGGGCGTAGGGCGCCAGCCCCTGGGCCGCCGCCAGCCGCGTGGCCGCGTCGTCATGCGCCAGCAGCGGCAGCAAGTCCTCGCGCGCTGCTTCGCCCAGCGCCGCCGGCAAAGCCAGCGCCGCGGCGATGCGCGAGGCGGGCGCCCCCTCGGTCAGCGCTTGTCGCAGCGCGGGCGCGTCTTCCGCCTGGACCGTGGTCCACAAGGCCCGGCGTAAACATTCTGCGCTCGACCAGGTCGTCGCTTGCGGCGCCGCGCGAAGCACCTGCGGCGCCAGCCCTTTCAGTTCGCGCCGCACGATGGTGCGTAGCACCGCGGGCAGCGTGGCCTGCCGTCGTTCCTGAAGCCGCGTGAGCCGCGCCAGGATGCCCCGGGCGCGGGCCCGCGTCTCGGCGTCTTGGCTTTGGGCGGCGTGCTGGATCGCCTCTAGCGCATCCAGTTCCATCGCCAGGAGCTTTTGCGTGGCCGCCTCGCGTTCGGCGAACTTCTCGCTCCCCAGTTGCCGCGCATACAACCGGGCCAACTTCACGTCTTCTTCCGACGTGGCCGGCGGGTCCAGGAACAACCGCACCCCCTCGATGTCTGGCGCCACATCGTGCTCCTTCAGGAGCAGCAAATCGGCCGCCTCGCCAAAATCTTTCTCCTGCCCCCACGCCGCCGCCACAAAGACGGTCATCGAGGCAAAAACAAGAACAAGTCGCCGCATACAAAGAGTCTCCAGCCGCGGTGCGAGGCGCAAGGATGAAGGCGCAAGACAAGACGCAACCTACTCAAGTTTACCAAGCCGCCAAGCCTTCCACGAGTCACGGTAGGACCAACCGCCGGGCGGCCCGTGCCGATCACTGTCGTAGCGGCGGCGCGTCGGATGGCTGGCGCCGCTCAACAGGTTCCCCGAGGGCGCCGTAGGGATTCGCCCAAGCTCCGACGCTCGTTACCGCGGATACGCCATACGCGCTACATTTCGCCGGGGTGGAGTAAATCCTGGCCGGAGCCGCGAATGCGTAGAATGCGGACTTCGGCGCCGGCAATCGTAAAGAGAACGCGGTAAGGAAGGCCGCGGCGCGTGCTGAAGATGGCTTGGCGAACTTCCGGTTGAACGTAATCGTTCTCTGGCGCCAACGCACATGGGCTGGGGTTTTGTTCCAGACGCGCGATTGTTTCCTGGAACAAGCTTAACCACCGTGCCGCACCCCTGGGCGACCTCTCGGCCAGCCAAGCGGTGACGCGGTCCAAATCTTCTTCGGCCTTGCGAAGCAAGACGACGCGAAACGTCATAAGGTGGGCGGCGTGTTGTACTTCTTCCGCAAATCCGCCACGACCTCGTGGGCCGGGCGGCCGACGTCGCCCGCTTCCATGTCGGCGATTGCCTCTTGCAGGGCGGCGACACTGGCTTGCAACTCCTCGGGCAAGGGATGCTCCGCCCGCCACAAGGCCAACCATTCTTCGGGCGATTTACCCGTCCCTCCCAATTGCAACTGCTGGCCAAGGAATGCGTGAAATGCGACCGTATCGGTGGAGAAAGGTTCGCTCATGGAATTTAAGCTACCTGCCCGAGCGTGCTCCGTCAATTTCCGCGTTCGGTCCCTTTCTTGGACGCCACTACCGAGCCGCCAAGCGCCCGTGCTGGCTTGCCCAATCCTGTGCGAAAAATTGGGCCAGGCATTTCTTCGCCCCGCAGGGGCGCAGGCATGTAGCCAGGGACGTAAGTCCCTGGATCACCGCGCGCCAAGGAACAGGCCAGCCCCGCAGGGGCGGCAGAAGGCGCCGTCGGCGTCCGCTGTCGCCCCTGTGGGGCGAATGCGTCCATCGCCCAGTTTGCCGGACAAGATGGGGACCAGTCAGCAGTCGCGCAAGCGCCGCCGCCCGCACGAAGTATTGACGTTGACACTCGCCGAGTGTCAACGTCAACGCACTAGGTAGGTCAACGCATCGCGTCGTCTGCCGCCGCACTACACATGTTCGAGATAGTGCATGTATTTGGCAATGTGTTCCTGGAACACTTGGTCCCATTGGGATTGAGTAGACACTCTTATCCGTCCAGTCCAACTACCGTCGGGAGTTCGCACTTCGGCGACGAAAAACGATCTCTTGGGACTCATGTACATGAAACGTTTGCCGCGATACCAGAACGAAATCCAGAGGTCATGAATGGGCTTTATTTCGACGCACTTGGACTCCAGTTCGTCCAGTACCGACTTGAATAGGCTTCTAACCATCTCATCATGGAAATACTCCAATTTTCTCTCGATTGTCGGAATGTCCGGTATTTCAGGGGGCGTTCCGTAATCGATCTCGGTACAGATGAGCCCTCGTTCTCCCTGTTCTGTCTCAAATGCGTGGTACTCTATTAAATGCAGTTCGACGTTAACATACTTTGCAATACGTTTGACATTATCAGTAAATGAAGGTGCTACAAGCATTAGTCGTGGTGGAAAATTCTGATCAATGTTAAAGCTGTTCTTGTAGACTTGGCTGATCCAGGGAGTATTCTGCCTGCACCAGTCGTAGTAGCGCAGTCCCTGATCAAGATGCGAATCAACAGCTTCGTTTTTGAGTTCAATTACAACGAGTGTGGCTTCGGCATCGACCGCAAGAATGTCCAGGGGACCAGAATCAGTTTGGAACTGATGGGCGATAACTCTTAAGCCTTGTTCGATAGAATCGGGGCACTGAACAAGCATTGGCTCCAACTCGTCTCGCTCGGCCAAACTAATTGCTTTCACTCTAAGCATGGCGTTAGAGCCTCCTAATCCGCCGTATAGTAGAGGTTATGGCGAAATTGCCGATGCGCCAGGTGCCATGTAACACTGCTGGGCAAGCCAGTGGTAGCAGACGTCGACAGGTTATGGATTACTGGCGCTCTTGGTCATTTGGGCGTCCAAATCCGCTGAGCTCGCTTTAACCGAGATAGTTTTCTTTCAATTTCACCGACATTGGTGGGCAAGGTCAGAAATTCGCCGTACTCCTTCAATGATCCGACTCGGAAACTATTCCGGATAAGGCGTAACAGATGGGGATCAATAACCGACTTCATCAAATAGGCAGTTTCCTCACGGGCACTGCTAGACTTGGCCGCATGAACGTACTGATTTCGACAAAAACGCAGGTGGCCAAGTAATTCTTTTAGCGATCGACGATCATGAAAAATCCATGCGGTACGATTGATCGTCTCGTCGTATCGGGCACCGACCGTATCGGTTATCTTCTCTAAAATGCTCCACATCTTGAGAAACGCAACATCAAGGTTTGCATAGTCAAGTGCTTCAGCGTACCGCATGAGAAGATGTTCAATGTCCTTGCCGTACGGACAGTGGGCAATCTGCCGCATCGCAATACGCCGTTCTTTTTCTACCATGGCCCATCCGGCCTTTGGCACAAACACCTCACGATCATGTGTGTATTCCGGCTCGTACCAATAGATATCGTGTGCGGGTGTTCCGTCGAGATTGTGAAGCGTATGGATCGCACCAGGATAAATTGCGCCTATCGGTTCTGGTTTTGAGGATCCAAGTCGAAATACGGACCGACCAAATGTTGAGAACAGTGTCCAAAGACCGCGAAGCAAGTTCAACGCATCAAAAGCGTTCTCCGTTGCTTCATAAATACTTCGGCCGCGCGTCGCGACTTTGACGGCTTGGTATTTGGAGAATGTCAAATGACGGTGAATTACATCATCGCGTATTCGGCGAGTCAAAACTTTAGGGAGTTGGAATCGCGTTCCCCGACCCTTAATAGCCGATATTCTGCAATCGCGAATGCGAATGCTAGTTGCTGGTAGATTCTCAATTGATAGCGACGAGATCAGCACATACTCAGCGTATGGCTTGCGAAAGTGAGATGCAGCGAGCTCATTTACGTTGTGAAAAAATGGCGCGGCCAGAATTGGCTTACCCCCTCCCAGGGCAATCGCACGTTCGCTGCCTATGGCCTAATGATTGCATTCCATCCGTGCCGGTCAACTCGTGAGGATGAAAGCGGTTCTTCTGGCACGGA
>JAANMU010001161.1_pt1 | contig 26024 bp, 24 predicted proteins | sample 7279701 | NCBI WGS metagenome assembly JAANMU01 (sample SAMN14094539, study PRJNA606508) | bioreactor metagenome | isolation source: A lab-scale SPAN reactor treating ammonium-rich wastewater day 57 | place: Ireland: Galway | collected 2017-03-13 | reverse complement strand
CGACTACAAAGGCACCGTCATCGCCGTCACCCACGACCGCTACTTCCTCGACAACGTCGCAGGCTGGATCCTCGAACTCGACCGCGGCTACGGCATCCCCTACAAAGGCAACTACTCCTCGTGGCTCGAACAAAAACAGGAACGCATCCGCCTCGAAGAGAAATCCGAATCGAAACGCCAAAAGACTCTCGAACGCGAACTCGAATGGATTCGCATGTCGCCCAAAGCGCGTCAATCCAAAGGACAAGCCCGCGTCAGCGCCTACGAAAAATTGCTCAACCAGGAAGCCGAAGCGCGCCGCGAAGAACTGGATATCTACATCCCGCCTGGTCCGCGCCTCGGTGACGTTGTTTTTGAGTTTGATAAAGTGACCAAGAACTACGACGACCGCCTCATTCTCGACGGGTTTTCTGCTTCTGTTCCCCCAGGCTCTATCATCGGGATAGTGGGTCCCAACGGCGCAGGCAAGACCACCCTGCTCAAGATGATCGTCGGCAAAGAAAAACCCGATAGCGGCTCCATCAAAATCGGCGAAACCGTCAAACTCGCCTACGTTGACCAAGCACGGGCACTCGACCCTGAGAAGACCGTCTACGAAGAAATCTCAGGCGGCGCAGATACACTCGAACTCGGCAAGAAGAAGATCAACGCGCGCGGTTATTGTTCCGCATTCAACTTCGCAGGCTCCGACCAGCAAAAGAAAGTCGGCATCCTCTCTGGCGGTGAACGCAACCGCGTCCACCTCGCCAAGACCCTCACCGAAGGCGCCAACGTCATCCTCCTCGACGAACCCACCAACGATTTAGATGTGAATACACTTCGTTCGTTGGAAGAGGCATTGGAAGAATTTGCTGGTACTGCCCTCGTCGTCTCCCACGACCGCTGGTTCCTCGACCGCATCTGCACCCACATCATCGTCTTCGAAGGCGACTCGGTTGCGAAGATGTACATCGGCAACTGGTCTGATTATGAAACCATGATGCGCGAAAAATTCGGCAAAGACCTCACCCCGCATCGCGTGAAATATAGGACTTTGAAACGCTAAAGTCCATAGAGCCTGCGTATCCATCATTAGCAATAAAGGATAAAAGAATGAAAAGCCAACCCAACTCCCGTCTAACAGGTGTGTCTTTACGAACCGCGGCGATCATCGCTGGCACGGGCTTGTTACTTATGGCGATCCTCTCGCCCATTGCCTATTTGAACACCTTCCAAAGCCTGGTCAACTTTGACGATGCCGCCGTAACTGCACAAAACATCCTAAACGCCACGGAAGCGTTTCGCACTGCCATTATCCTGCTCTTTGTGGTGGCGTTGCTTGATGTGCTCGTGGCATGGGCATTGTATATCGTCCTCGCCCCCGCAGACAAGAGACTCTCCGCGTTGACGGCGTGGCTGCGCGTGATCTATGGCGTCATTTTTGCCTTTGCCATCAGCCAACTATACTTCGCATTAAATGTCCTTTCAGCCGATGGCGTTCAATCCATGGCTTACTTGAAGGCATTTCAAAGCATCTGGGATAAGGCGCTGATCCTCTTCGGCTTCCACCTGCTGCTGCTTGGATACCTTGCTTTCCGATCTGGTTATGTACCCAAATGGCTGGCTGTCTTCCTTGTGCTGGCTGGCTTGGGCTACACAGTGGACGGCTTTGGGAATTGGTTTATTTCCTCCTACAACATATCCATTGCGCAATTCACCTTCATTGGCGAGGTCCTCTTGATCTTCTGGCTTTTCTGGAAAGGCATGAAAGGGTTTGACATAGAATCAGGAAAGAAGCAATAGGAAATGACGCCTGCGCATCGTCTTCGAAGACGATGCGCAGGCGAAGATGTATTTAGGCTTCGACCAGTTTCCCGCCGATCGCGGGGATGAACATCAGAATCAGGCTGATGACCGCCATGATGATCCCGATCATGAACTCCTTTGTGCTTGTGTGGGTGGCGAAGAGCATCAGATTGCCCATCAGGATGACGCCCAGTCCCACCACGCCCAGCCGCCAACCTGCCAGTTTGCCCGCCGCGAGAAACGGGATGGAGAAAATGGTTGCAAGCACACCCGTCCAAATGACCGGCACGCCCATGATGAAGCCCGTGTTGGAAGCATCCAGCGGGGAGTATTCGGGGCGCGCCCAGAACATGCGCAGGGACGATCCGCCGTTGCTGAAACTCCACGCCGCGGTCACGCCCAGCATGAGAAAGACGAAGAACCTCCCGATCTTTTCGCCCGATGTTCCTTTTCCCCACAATAGGAGCGTGAAGTAGGGGATCAGTCCCAGCAGCGCGATGAGGATGAACATGGGCAGGGCGCTTTTGCCGAAGAACATGACCGGTCCCGAATAGTACGCGCCCGTGATGGAGGGAATCGCCAGCAGACCGATCGCGGCGGGACGCGCCCAGGCTTCGCCTTTGTAGAGCGCCCATGCGACGAGCAGCAGCGCGATGCCCGCCGCGATGCTCAGCCCGCCCCAGACGGGGAAGAAGGCGATCACGATGCGCGGCGCGGTGGCGATCAACGGGTTGCCGCTGGCGGGGATCTTCGCCGCCGCGCCTTCCAATACCGCCGTCATCGCCCGCGCGATCATGAACGGCAGGACGGTGAAGCACAGCAGACCTGCGATGCCTGCCGTGAGCGCCATGCCCGAGTTGTCCTTTTGCGAAAATTGCGCTTTCATTTTGAATTCTCCTTGTTTTTTCGATGTCATTACGAGGAACGGAGCGACGAAGTAATCGCCTCGTACTTGGGGATTGCTTCGTGACGCTTCGCGTCACTCGCAATGACAATCTTGTATCGAAGCAAAATGATGTTCCTACCCGACTTTCAATTCCAGCGATCCCTCCCGCGCGCAGGTTTCGAGACATTCCATGCAGCGCACACATTCGGGGTCGTCGAGACGATGCGGCACGTCGGCGATGTCCATCGAACATTCGATGTCGCAGCGTCCGCAATTGTTGCAGCGGTTGTCGTTCACCACGAGGCGCACGGGCGAGAGTTTGTTGAAGATGGCGAGCGTCGCGCCCATCGGACAAAAATATTTGCACCAGAATCGCTCCACCAAAACCGAACCCGCCAGAAAGACCCCCAGCGTCAGCCACAGGAGCGAGTCCATCTTGAGGCTGAACACGGCGCGCACGGGACAAAACTCGCGCAAAGGCGGAAAGACCATGAACAGGCTTGCGATCAGGATGACCGCCAGCGCGAGATACTTTGCGTAACGAAGCGGACGGTCAAGAAATGCAGGCAGGCGTAAGGGAAGAATGGTTTTACTGCGCCTGCCGCGCACGTGACGTTTCTCTCCGAAGAGTTTCCGCGTCCATTCTGTGACGAAATCCTGGGCGGCCCCCAACGGGCATAACCATCCGCAGAAAGCGCGTCCCGCCACGAGGGCGACTCCCAGCGTGGCGATCAAGACCGAGAAGTTGAGCAGGTTCGTGGACTTGAGCGTATGCCCCGTGAAGAGGTAAGGCAGGAGCGTTTCGATCCCGCCGAACGCGCAAAACGAATCGAACGATCCGCCGCGTGAGGCTTCGCCGGGCATGACGTGGCGCAATCCGATGACGAATGTGCCGATCACCACCAGCCATTGGATGAGGCGACGGCTTTTGGCGAGCGAAAAATGTTTTTCACGGACGGTCGCGGTCATACCAGAGCCTCCAGCATTAGGCAGAGGAATGGCAGGAACGCGCCTCGTCCGTGACCGCCGCCGCCTTCTTCGGGACCGAAACCGAACAGGATTCCAATGAGCAGGAAGATCACGTACACGGCGATGATGATGGCGGGATAGTAGCGTGGGTGGATTTTCATGGGTTGTAATAAGGCCTGACATGTCTTCGCGAAAGTCCGATGAAGACGCGCCGTTGTCCGCGCATGGGCTCTGGTCGGTAATGGTGCGGATGAGACATGTCAGGTCTAAGCGATGTTACTCTTTCTCCTTGCAGCAGCATTCGCGTTCTTCGATCAACACGTTCCTGAATTTCGGGAACAGGAGCGAGAACAACAGACCGATGGAAAGCAGCGAGCCGTACAGATAATCCCACGAGGTGGATTCGGACATGGTGGTGCGGATGACCTGCGTCGGGACGTCAATTGCCAGGATCGTCGCGCCAGCCAATAGTCCCAGCCACCAGCCCGAGGTCCGGCGCGAAGCGATCTGGTAGATCCCCGCGAAGAGCAGGATCACGCAGATCCATTGCACGGGTCCAGACCATGAAAGCACCCACCATTCCAATCCGCCGTAGAGCGGTTTTTCGGGGCGGGTGAGGAGCATCCGCAGGTTGCCGATGCCGATGGTGAAGGCGTGGGTGGTGAGCATGCCCGCGAAGGTCAACGCGAGGAAGTGTCCCCACTTCAGCCATTTGTCCTTGTTGCCGAGGAAGATCATGCTCCAGAAGAAGACCAGCCCGACCATGGAGATCGCCATCGGGATGGGGAAGCCCTCGACCCACGAAACGTAGGGCAGGAACATGAACATGCCGCCCGCCGAGGGGAACGCCGAAGCCAGCAGGGAGGCGGGGTAGGTCCACGCTTCGCCCTTGTAGATGGGAAGGGCGAACAGGATGAGCGCCACGCCGCCGACGAAGATCAAGCCGCGATAGAGCGGGAAGGTGTACGAGAAAAGCAGGATGCCGCTTCCGTAGGCGGGCTTTTCTTTGGAGACCTCCACCAGCGAGGCGACGACGCGTTCCATCGAGACCTGGATGAGGAGCGGCGCGACCGTCACCATGAACAAGCCGACGATGACCGCCAGCGCGGCAAGGATCGAGCGGTTGGTTTGGGATATGTCTTTCATAACATTCTCCTTATGGATGATTCGGTTTCCAGTACATGACAACGTGAAGAAAATGTAGGGCAAGTTGCCAAATCGCTGCTGGCAAGATATCATCCTGCCCTACATTTGTTGATGCGCTAGTCTCCGCTCTCGTAAACGGTCACGATGAAGAAGCCGTCCATATCGGCATTGTCCAGCACGAACTTTGCCCTGTCGTTCCAGTATTTCTGATAATCAGCCGCCTCTTCAGGAGTGGCTGTGCCAGCCGCCATCTTCTTCCCCATTTCCGTGCGACCGGGGGTCGGGATCGGCAGGATGACCACGAGGTTGAACTTGACGCCTACTTTCGCGCCGGTATCCAGGCGGGTGAAGATCCATTCCCGCATCGGGGGGAGTTGACCGGTCGGTTCCTCCGCGTAGACCATCTTGTTCTGACGCACGAAGACGTTGTTCACCGTCCCGAACTCCGAGCCGATGAAGCCGGTGTGAGACGACGCGCCGGTGACGAAGGTGATGATCTCGCCGAACACGCCGACGAACCACTCGTCCTCAGCGCCGGGAGCTTCCACCGCGATCTGTCCGCGCACCGGGATTTCCCCGTCGGGATACAGGACTTCGAGCGCCTTCTTCGCGATGATCCACGCGCCGGTGGTCGCGCCGCAGGAATGTCCAGCCAGTTTGACGGCTTCCTCGTAATAGTAGGGGACGGGTCCCGCCGTCTGCCCGAAGATGCCGAAATACGGTTCCGTCATCATGATGGGCGGCACTTCGGTGATGTACGCCTGCTCCCAGGCAAAGCCTTCAACCGGCGCAGGCTGGTTTGCCGCGGCGTCCGCGGCTGCCACAGGGGCTTCCTGGTAAACCTTGACGTTGAAAAAACCTTCCAGGGTATCCGCGTTTTCGAAGACGAATTTCGCCCTGGCGTTCCAGTATTCGTAATACTCAGCCGCCTCTTCCGGGGTGGCTGTGTCAGCCGCCATCTTCTTTCCCATTTCCGTGCGTTCCGGGGTCGCGATCGGGGTGATCACAGCCAGGTTGAAATTCACGCCCACTTTCGCGCCGTTATCCAGGCGGGTGAAGATCCATTCCATTTGCGGGGGAGGCGTTCCGGTGGGCTCGTCTGTGTAAACCATTTTGTTCTGGCGCACGAATACGTCGTTTGTCTCCCCGAACTCCGCGCCGATGAATCCCGTTTTGGGCGCCGCGCCGGTGATAAAGGTGATCACCTCGCCAAACACACCCACGAACCATTCGTCTTCCGCGCCCGGCGTCTGCACTGCGATCTGTCCGCGCACCGGGATTTCGCCGTTCGGATAGAGGACCTCCAGCGCCTTGCGGGCGATCGTCCAGGCGCCTGCGGTCGCGCCGCAGGAATGACCCGCCAGTTTGACGGCGTTTTCGTACGTGTAGGGAACCGCTGCCTGTGACTGCCCGAAGATCTGGAAATACGGATCAATCATCATGATGGGCGGGACCTGCGTGATGTAATCCTGCGTCCACAGCGGAGGTTCCTCCTCCACCTCGACGGGCGGCGCTTCCTCCTGGACCTCGGTCGGGTCCGCCGCCGGAACCTGGGTAGGCTCCGCAGGTTTTGGCTCCGGCGCGCTGGTCGGCGTGGACGCGGGCGCGCACGCCGACAAAATCAACGCGGCGATGAGCAGCGTCATCGGGGCGAATAAAAATCGTTTCATCTTCTTGTACTCCTTTTGGAATGTCTAGATGCCAAATCGCTGGCATTTGAATTGCTTTAAGTGATAAATATCACGAGTAGAGGCGGAAAGTCTTTGCCTTAAAGCAAACCCGGGACTGTTGCCTTCAGTCCCGGGTTGCAAAGGAGAATGCGCTCAGCCTGTGTATTCTGTCAACAGGCGTTGCTTGAATACAGGGATGAGAAGCATGACGACGATGCTCAATCCCATCAGCGCGCCGTACAGGTAGTCGTTGGTGGCGTGGCGGACGTAGTGCGTGGCGCTGCTGGCGACCAGCGTCACCAGACCGCCGATCAATCCCGCGTACCAGCCGGAGATCTTCTTCTCGCCCAGCAGGTAGATGGCGGCAATGCAGAGTCCCATTCCCACCCACAGAGCCAGCCAGCCGAAAAATGTGATGGCGATTCCCTCGGCGAAAAGCGGGCGGGCGGGGTGTCCGAACAGGATGCGGAAAGCCGCGTGCCCGTTGGCAAAGTTCTCCGCGGCGGTCACGCCCAGCATCAGGAAAACGAGGAAGTCCACTGTCTTTTGGGTCAGGTCCACTTTTTCGGCGAGGAGAAGGGCGAAGTACGGGATCAGGCCGATGGTCATGATCGTGACCGCAGGCGGGAATCCGCCCTGGGCGCTTCCGATGAAATTCATCCACGGCACGACCATGTACGCGCCGCCGATGGACGGAACCGCCAGCATCAACAAAGCCAGTCCGCGTGTCCACCTCTCGCCGCGAAACAGCGGAAGGGCGATGACCAGCAGGACGATGCCGGCGACGAGCGACAGGGTGCTCCAGAACGGGAAGAAGAAACTGACCAGCCAGACGGTGTACGCCAACAGGGGCGCCTGCGGGTTGCCCTCCGCGGTAAACTTCTCGATGCGCGCCTGTTGCGCTTTGACGATCGGGTTGACCATGTCGAAGCCGATGAACGGGACGACCGCGATCATCAGGATCGCGGCGATCACCACAAGGGATACCACAGCGAGTCGAACCTGGCGGGATGTGGAAAGTAACATTTGTCCTCCAATTATGGTTAGGGTGTCTACCCTGAAAGAAATTCAGGTTGTGATAATATTCACATGTATAGTATCCCTCCCTTCCAGTTTCCGCTTTGACTTAAGTCAAGAAGTTGTGCATAATGACCCAAACTCGAAAGGACGAAATGCCATGCGCGATCTACTGCAATTACTGGAGACCGCCGAGGTGTTGGGAAAGTTTACGGATTCTCAAAAACAGCGGTTGTCATCGTTGGCGCTGCGGCGCGTTTTGGAACGAGGCGAAGCAGTCTTTTGGCAGGGCGATCATTGGGGGAACGTTATTTTGATCGCTTCGGGCAAACTGCAATCTGTGATCCATTCGACGGAGGGTAAAAGTTATGTCGTCTCCCCCTGGGAGGCAGGGGAGGAATTTTGGGGGCATACGCTCTTTGATGGCGAGCCGATGCCCTCCACGCTGGAGGCGGTCCAGGAAAGCGTCGTTTATCAATGGGAGGGGGAGGCTGTCCTGAATATTCTGTTCGAGAATCCCGATGCCGTACGCGCCCTGTTGCGCCGGAAGGTAAAACTGATCCGCAAGCGGCGTGAAACGATCTACGACCTTGCATTCCAACCCGTGACGGGACGCCTGGCGAAGTTACTGCTGGAACAGGTTCCCGTTTCGGAAAACTTCGCGCAGCGCGACCTGACGCTCGATCAGATCGCGTCCATGGTGGCAACCTCGCCGGAGGTCGTCTGCCGCACGCTCTATCAATTTCAACGGGATGGTCTGCTCCAGGTGACGCGCGCCAGCATCACCTTGCACGACCGCGCCGCGCTGGAACGATTGGTCGGCGTGGAGTAAAATTCCCATTGTGAAAACGGAAACCCCAATAGGAGGAAAGAAGCGCCCATGAACCTTTCCGCTTTTCTCGCGCAAAATCCCGTCTTCGCCGCGTTCTCCGCCCCCGATCTGCAGGAGGCGGCGCGGCTGGCTGCCACCCATTCCTACCTGAAGGGCGAAAAGATCGTCTTTTACGGAGACGTGTGGTCCTATCTCTTTTTGGTGAAAAACGGGGAGGTCGAGGCGATGAAGGAATCCGGCGAAGGGCGCGTCCTGCGCGTGGGCTCCTTCGGCGCGGGCGATCTGTTTTGGGGACTGGCGTTCTTCCACGAGGGCGCCGCCATGCCGGTCACGCTCAACGCCCGCGAAGACAGCCGGATCTGTCTTTGGACGCGGCGCGACTTGCTCCCCCTTCTCTTTCGCAATGGGAAAGCCTCCTGGGAACTCAGCCGCCTGATGGCGGAACGCATGCAGCGCGCAAGCGAGATCATGGAGGGACTGGCGTTCCAACCGGTGGCGGGCAGGCTGGCGCGGTTCCTGCTCGAAAACTTCGAGACGGCGGGCGACGCCGCCATCTCCCGCCACCTCACGCTCGACGAAATGGCGGCGCACATCGGCACCACCCGCGAGATGGTCTGCCGCGCCCTCTATGGGTTTTCGGACAAGAAATTGATCGAAGTCACCCGCACCGAATTCGTGCTGACGGATCGCGAAGGGCTGGCAAGACTGGTCGAGCGCGGCTAACCCAGCGGAAGGTCGCGGCGCAACAAATCCTCCACCGTCTCCCTGCGCTGGATCAACCTCGCATTTTCCTCCTCCAGCCAGAGCGCCGCCGGTCTGCGCGCGCCGTTGTAATTGGACGACATGCTCAATTGATATGCGCCGCTCATCGGCACAGCGATCAAATCCCCTTCCTTGATTTTGGGCATGGGCAAATCTTCGATGAGAACGTCCCCCGACTCGCAATACGGTCCCGCGACGGAGACGATTTCGCTTCGTTCTTCGCCGACGCCTGATACCGGCAAACAGGAATATCGCGCCCCGTACAGCGCGTGACGCGGATTGTCCGCCATCCCGCCGTCCGTCAAGATCCAGGTTTTATCGCCGCGTCTCTTCACCGCGCCGACGCGATAGACTGCCACCCCTGCGCGTGCGATAAGGCTTCGCCCCGGCTCCAAATGCAAATGGGGGAGGTCAAGTCTGCGTGAATTACATCCCTCGATCACCGCTTCGGCGATTCCGCGCACGTAACTTTCGATGGACGGATGCGGCAATTCATCCTCATGATACGCCGCGCCCCACCCGCCACCGGGGGAGAAATGCCATTCGCCTTTGAACCCGATTTCCTTCGCGAGATCGAGCGCCATGTCAATCGCGGGGATTAGCGGTTCCGGGTCGCGAAAGTTGGAGCCCTGGTGGAAGTGGATTCCATTGATCGGAAGATTTGCCGATTTGCTTATTTGCGCCGCTTGCAGTATTTCCTCGCGCGTCATTCCAAATTTGCTGTCGTGTTGACCGGTCTGCGTGTGGGTGTGATGGGTTGTCACGGCAACGCCGGGCAATAAGCGCAACCAGATTTGGAACGCGGAAGCAATCTTTCGCAAGTTCGATGGCAAGCCGTCGGATCCCAAATTCCTGAGTTCCCTCAAGTTATCTACAACGATCGTCCCCGCGTGTCGAAGCGCGGCTTGCAAATCTGCGAGCGATTTGTTCACCCCATGAACCAGAATGTTCCCGCGCGGCACGCCGCCCGCGACCACAATGGCGATCTCGCCTTCGCCGGTGCAATCCACCATCAAATCGCGGGTTTGCGTCCATTGGACGATGGCTTTACACAGGAAGGCTTTCCCGGCGTAGGTGATGCGGGAGGGAGCGGGGTAATGCGCGGATAACGCGTCCGTGTAGGTTTGGGCGGAAAGGTCGAGGGTGGCGCGGTCGTATATGTATAACGGAGTCAGGTACCGGTCCGCGAGAGAGGCGAGGGAGTGACCGGCGATGGTCAGGGAATCGTTTTCGATTGTCGTCGTGATGGGGAAAAGATCGAGGCGATCCATAACCGGTATCGCAAAATCAATTTTGCGTTACTCTCCAAAGAACAGTTCCCACCACACCTCCCAGTTCTGCATGGGCGTGGGTGTGGGAACCGGCGTGCTGGACACGATCGGAGGATCGCCCGGCGCGCTGACCGGGACAACCGGCAGGTCGCCTTCCCGGACGTAATGCCCGTCGGTGCGCGCCCATTCCTCGATGGCGGCGGTCGAGTTTGCGTACGCGACCGCGGTCTGCAATGCAGCCTGGGTCTGCGCGGCTTGCGTCGCCTGCGTGCGGATGACCCCGACCTGTTCGTTCAGCAGGCTGAGGTCTTCGAGTCGGCGGTTGAACTCGAGGATGACGAACGCAAGGACGATGATCCCGATAACGACCAGGACGCGCCGCGCGTTGACGGGGAAGTCTGGCATGGGTCTATCTTAATCGTTAACCCACTCTCTGGCAAGCGGCTATAATCAGGCTTCGGAAGTCCTGCGGACCTCCGAAGTCTCTGGTTGTTGGAGAAACCAATGCCAAAAGTAAAACGGATCAACCACGTCGCGGTCGTGGTGGACGACATGGACAAGGCTCTTTCGTTCTGGCGCGACGCGCTCGGAATGGAACTGCACGAACTGCGCGACGCGCCTGTCGAAAAATCGCAAGTGGCGTTCCTGCCGCTCCCCGGCTCGGAGGTGGAACTGGTCATGCCCACCACAAACGACTCCGGCGTCGCCAAATATCTCGCCAAACGCGGACCGGGTATGCACCACATCTGCCTCGAAGTGGACGACATCGAAGGGATGATGGAACAGTTGAAATCGAAGGGAGTGCGCCTCATCAACGAGGAGCCGCGCACCGCGTCGGACGGGAAGAAATACGCCTTCATCCATCCCGAAAGCACGTCGGGAGTGCTGGTGGAGTTGTATCAAATGTAACCCCCTCGCGTTGACGGCGTATCCGAAGGGCAGCGGAGGGTTGCGATGCGGCGACCTCGAATTCCCGAAATCGAAGCGCGGGCGTCTGTAACCTGTTGGTCTTGATAATCAAAGAACTTTTTCGGTTTCTGTGTTGTAATTGACGCAATGCTCGAAAACATCGCATCCATCCTCCGCGAACAATGCGGCTTGACAAAAGACCGGCCCATCGTGGCGGGCGTTTCCGGTGGACCCGACAGCCTGTGCCTGTTGAGCGTCCTGCGCGAGAACGGATACCGCGTCATTGTGGCGCACTTCAACCACAAACTGCGCCCCGACGCCGACGCCGACGCCAACGCCGTGGAACAAGCCGCCAGCCGTATGAACTTCGCCTCCGTGATCGAGAGCGGGGACGTGCGCGAATTCGCCGGCATGGAAAAACTCTCCATCGAGGAAGCCGCGCGCGCCATGCGTTATCGTTTCCTCACGGCGCAGGCGCGCCGCTTCAAGGCGCAGGCGGTGGCGGTCGGTCACACCGCGGACGACCAGGTGGAGACCGTATTGATGCACTTCATTCGCGGCGCGGGGCTGGCTGGTCTCAAGGGCATGAACTATCGCACGATCCTCCCCCTCTTCGACGAGAAGATTCCCATCGTCCGCCCCCTGCTCGATGCCTGGCGCGAGGAAACGATCGTGTATTGCGCGGCGCACGGGCTTCGTCCGCGGTACGACGTAAGCAACGACTCGCTCGACTTCTTCCGCAACCGGCTGCGAAACCTGCTGATCCCCACCCTCGAAACCTACAACCCGCGCTTCCGCGAGGTTGTGTGGCGCACCTCACGCGCCCTTGCCGGGGATCACGAAGTCCTTTTGCAGGTGGTGGAGGACGCCTGGGAGAAATGCGTCGTCCAGCAGGGGAGGGATTTCGTCGCCTTCGACTCTTCCGCGCTGACCAGGCACCCGCTCGGACTCCAACGACACCTGATCCGCCGCGCCATCGAATTGATCCACCCCGACAATTTGGATCTCAACTTCGCGGCGCTCGAGCGCGCCGCCGCGTTCGTCAACGACCCGGGCAACCGTCCGCGCATGGACTTGAGCGGCGGCTTGCATCTCCTGCGCGAAGGATTGCTGATCTACGCGCTGGCTGACTCCTCCGACCTGCCCATCGAACGCTGGCCCCAAATGCCCGACGAGGGCAACACCATCCCTTTGAAGCTTCCCAGTTCCGTCATGCTGGCTGGCGGGTGGAAACTGACCTGCGAACGCTGGAATATGGCGTCCCTGGCGGTGGAGCAAGCCCGGGCGAACGACGACCCGTATCAGGTCTGGCTGGACGCGAAGGATATCTCAGACGCGCTCGAACTGCGCGTCCGTCACGAAGGCGACCGATTCGAACCGTTGGGCATGGACGGTCACGAGATGAAACTGTCTGATTTCTTCATTAACGTCAAACTGCCGCAACGCGCGCGGGACAGATGGCCCCTGTTGTGCATGGGAAACAAGGTGGTGTGGGTGCCAGGCTATCGCCCCGCTCATTCCTTCCGCTTGACCGAGTCCACGCGGCAGGTATTGTATTTTTCGCTGACAAAGGGGTGATTCACCGCGAAGGCGCGAAGAACGCGAAGGTCTTTCTCTTTATTTATTGCCTGGCGTCCTTCGCGCCTTTGCGGTAAAAAATTAATCCTTACCCCCCGCCAATTGCTTCAACTTGATGAACAACTCCCGCCATTGGATTTTCGACACACCGAGTTTCTGGCGGATCTTGTCCGGTTCGATGCCGGCGCGATAATCGTTCAACGCGCACGTCCAGCGGCACATGTCGAAGGAGAGGTGTTTGGTCAGCCCGGCTTCGTTGCCGATATCTTCGAGCAGATATTCCAGCCTGCGCGGCGACCAGGGAAAGAGTTTTTCTTCGGGCTTGTCCACAGGACTGCTTCGCTTGTCCACGGGACTGCTTCGCTTGTATTGGGCGAGATACTCCTGACATGCGGGGAGCCAGTCCTCGGGCAGAGGCAGTTTTCTCTCTTTGTAACGATTCGCCGGGGTCGGATATTTGATGAAGACCTGCGGTCCGTCCGGCGCGTCCAGTTCGAGGTGTTCGAGTTTGATTCCCAGCGTCTCGCTCTTTTTGATGCCGGTGGTCAGCAGCAGGTAGACCAGCGCGTACGGGCGCGCGTCCGGTTTGGCGGCGCGGCGGTGACGGTCCGCGGCGAGCAGGACTTCGTCGTATTCCTTCGGCGTCAACACGGTGGGAAGCGGACTGATGGCAGGGCGCTGCGCGACCTTATCGGCGGGGTCAACGGTCAGCACGCCATATTGATGCAGCCAGCGAAACAGCGACTTGACCGAGGTGATGCGCCGCGCCAAAGTCTTGGGACTGCAAGGGACGTCGCGTTCCTTTTCCATCCATTCGAAGAAACGGTTGAGGCCTTTTGTGGTGATCTTGCCCAACGCAATGCCTTCGGGGAGGAACGAGGCAAGCAAACGCACGTCCGAAAGGAAGGCTTTGATCGTGTTCGGCGAGCGACCCTGATCCGCGAGGAACATCTCCCACGAATTGATCGCGGAGGCGAGGGAGGTATTTTGCGTCAGGTGGGAAGTGATCTTGTTTTCAGGCATGACATCTCCTGTTCTTTTGTCATGCGTATAGTTTAGCGGGAAAGGGGAGGGATGTCAACACCATTTCAGGTAAACCACCGCTATCCTTGATTGGAACTTCACGCTTTCACCATGGTTGATCCGGCTTTGTGACAGTAAGCATCAATGATGAAGCCTGCGCTATTCAGCCAATAATTCTTCTATCTAACGCAATATTTGAGAAAGAGTTGGTTCTTGTGCGGCAGACAATACATCGCGGGTACCGCTGTGTTTGTGATGCGGATGCGTGCTGATCTCCGGATGGTGAGGTGCATTGTTGTAGCGGAACACACGTTTGCCACCCTGCATGAACGTATACGCGTAATGCACTTTGATCGGATACCCCAACTCGGTGCTGACCACTTCGTAAATATCGAGATAACTTTCCTCCCAAAACAAAACCCGACATCGAACGAGTCCATTGTAATCATCCGATGCCAGGCAGGTGACTTCACCCTGGATTTCCGCACCTTTCACGCGGCGTAGACGCGCTCGATCCCCGAAAAATAATCCCCAACCTTCATCCAGCCAGAGCCGCGTCTTCTCGCATGAATTTGCGAATCGGCAGGGACGTGAGATAGAGATGATAAATCCCAGCCCACATCATGAACTCGTCATCGTCGCCGAGTTTGCCGTCTGAGTAACGGCGGAAAAATTCAATCGTGGAGTAGCCAAACTTGCGCTCATATTTTTCCAACATGCGCGTCAGTTCGTCGAAATCCACTTTGCGGGGTTTGAGGGATTTGGTCATATTTGGTTCTTCGATAAAAAGTATAACACGGGGACTACTTTTCCATTCGTACGGACCTCAATTTCCATTTGCCTGTTACAGAGATCGTCGGCCGAAAGGCTTTGATCGTGTTCGGCGAGCGACCCTGATACGCGAGGAACATCTCCCACGAATTGATCGCGGAGGCGAGGGAGGTATTTTGCGTCAGATGGGAAGTGATCTTGCCGTAGGTCAGGCGTGACATCTCCTGTTCTTTCGTCATACGTATAGTTTGGCGGGAAAGGGAGGAGGTGTCAACTGCTTTTTCGTTTTGATTAGAGACCCAAAAGCTCCTTGAGTTCCTCCCATAATAACGCTATTATCAACGCCCCCAAGCCTGCGCTGCCAAAGAGCCACGACCATATCGAGCGAAGGTGAGGAATGGGAGATATCAAAAAGAATTCAGTATTCGTTTTGTGGCGGGTGCCGGATGAAGATAAAACCAGAAAATAGAAATTGATATTTCCATCGGCCGGTTTATTCTTGACGACAAAATTGAATTGTTTCGCAACCCTGTTATGGGGAAGCAAATCAATATGCGCGGATAAACTTTTTTCAGCCACAGGCGCGATCAGGGAGTTGTCATCGTCGAAAACCATTGTTAATTCCCCGGTAAACCCGGTTTCATTCGGATTTTCCATGGAAAAGTCAACGATGTTTTCATCTCCGACCGATAAATATTTGGGAAAGGAATAATTCAGTTTTATATTTAATTCTTCCGCGATAATCCTGTGTTGTTTTTGTGAAAAGATATAAGGAAAAACCATCGTGCAACTTACGGCAATTAAAAGCATTATTCCTTTTTGGAACGTATTTGGCAGAACGAACATGAGCCCCAAAGTTACAAGGATAATAACCGCCAAAGCGATCTGCCAGAATGCAAACTTCGGGTTTGTTTCCCCTGCTGCGCTTCCGATCAATGATGGAGTGGTTACATTCTCGGATTTCAACGAGTTGATTTTATACTTCGCTATTTCAGATTCGAGGGAATTCAGGCGTTGTTGCAGGTAGGTATCGGTGATAACGTCCTTGGTAATTAATGAATTAAGCCGCTCCTTGAATTCTCGTATAAAAGTTTCGTGTTTTGCCGCAATTGGAATCAAATCCTGGATGAAGCCGGGTAAGTCGCTGTTTTCCAGCCACAGATTAAATAATGAATCGTATCCTTCCTCCACCTCTTCCTGGTGGGAGGATGCGAGCAATTGTTGAATGGCTGTAAGACGATCTTTATAAAGCGCTGCCATGGGTTGAATTTTCAATCCCTTCGGTTTCTAAGGACGAGGGGTTGGAGGAGGACCAAAGGTGATATTACCGCCGAGAATCCATCCTTCCTGAGGGATGCCACCAACTTCCCACCTGCATCGGTACCATCTGGAACCTGAGACCTCCCTTTCTTCGAGCAGGGTTAATGGCGTGTTTAGTGAAAGTGTCCCGAGCAACCCGGCGTTTGGTTCTTTCCAGGCGCTGGCAACCTGCTTGTTGATGTACCCGACGCCCAGGATGGATTCAGTTGGGGTGGAGGTAAATGTTTCGGTGAACGCGGGCGGCGGTGTGTTGGTCTCCATTTCCGGGGTGTCTGTGACGGGAGTAGAGGCAGTTGTTTGAACTTCGGTAAACGTTGGGATCACTTCGACGGTGTTCGTTGGAGCGCCGGTGGGCGATGGAGCGCTCGTCATTGCAGGGGTGAAAAGCCCGGCAAAGTTCCCATTGAAATATAGCGGGAGGATCACAATTGCCAACAGAAAAACCAAGCCTGTGATTCTCAACAGCCTGATTTGACCGATCTGTCTTTCAACATACGTCAACAAGGGGTTGTCGGAATCCATCGCCAGCCGGGCGTCTTCCACAGCGCTTTGCAAACGGCTGATCGGCGTGAATATCTTGAGAATGCCCTGTTTTCTCAGCGTAGTTTCTGCTTGCAACAATTTCTGAAGACTTTCGAATTCCTTCTTCATCAGTTCGTTGGTTGAGTCCAACGCCAGCGCCTTGTTGTATAGTTCCAGAGCCTCCTTGGCTTTGTTGTCTTTGAGGGCGGCTTTTGCCTTTTTCCTGAACTCGTCGGCGACGATCAGGTTTTGCATGTTGATGAGCGCCTCCTCCGCCTCGGAATACTTGATCCCCTTTGCCTGCGCGGTCTCGATGGCGGCTTTCAACAAATTCATCGCCGTGACGACATCCCGCGCGGCAAGATAGGAACGCGCGCGGCGATAATATTGTTCGGCGGCTCGGGGCAGACCTGTGGCAGACTCCCCGGTAATGCGCTTGATCTCCGCCTTGGCAATGTGATCCCTGGCGCGCGCGTTTTCGGGATCCAATTTCAGAACCTGCCGATAGAGTTGAATCGCCCGCTCGTATTCCGCCGCGTAGTAGGCGTCATCCGCGTCGGCGAGAAAATCCTGTAAGCTCGATGGCAGCGCGAGCATCGCCTTTTCCGCGGACTGCGACCCATTCTGGATCATTTCGAAGAAAAGAGCGCGGACTTGTTCGCGTAACTCGCGGTTTTTTTGAACGGCGTCCAACAAGATACCATAAACATCTTTGTCTTCCGGGTCTTCCTTCAACCATTGACGCGCCTGCTCCATGCCCCGCCATACGTCGCTGGGTCGTTGACTGCTCAACTGAATGAGGACTGCATCCAATTGTGATTTTCGTTTGGTTGACATGAGTGATCTCCAATTTGCGCGGGAAGAAGCGCGTTCGGTCAGGACGTCGGGAAGTTCGACAGGGCGCGCTTGATCGCGTCGAACAGCCTCGTAAATTCGAGTCTTGCGCCATTTTCCTCGACCGCCTCGATGATGTGCTGTTGAGCGTCCAGGAGTTTTTGTTGCGCCATCCGCACTTCCGAGATCGCCTTGAAGTATGGGCTGCCCGGCTCGGATCGCAGGGTAAGTTCGGCTTTCGTCAAACCCAACTCCTGTTCCGCATACTCGAACAGGGTCGTTTTGAGTTCCTCGATGGAGGCGAAGCCCTGTTTGGGGTCCAAGCCTTTTTGGATGATCGCCTTGATCGTTTCGTCCAGCATCGTGTTTCGCTGGTAAAAGTCCGGTTCATCGGTCCAATAGCGCTGCCGGATCTCGGGCACAGGCGAGGCAAGGTCCTTCGTCGGGCGCGGACCGATCGGTTTTGTGGGGTCGTCGGGATCCACGAAAGTAAGGCTGACGTACAAAGCCGCGCCGCAGAACAGGCGGAGATCGTCTCGGATATTTTGCGTTACGCCGGGACCGTCGCCCAGTTTCGAGGTGACGTTCCAGTCAATCAATTTGACCCGCTTGCCCTGACCGTTCCAGTAAATATGTTCCGGCTTCCAATCCATGTAGGCGTATTTGTGTTTTGTATGAAGGTATTGCATCACGTCGAGGAGTTGAAGCGCCATGGCGATCACCTCGCCGGTTGGGAGGCGGAACAACCCGGCGGGATCCTCCCTGGGCTGGTTGTGAATCTGGCGCAACATGCTGTCGTCGTAAGGAGCCAGTTCAACGACCAGGTACGGAATCCACCGATCGGGCGCCTCGCTTTGAAGTCTTATTTTTTGATCGAGGAAATCCTGAACGTTCAACCCGGTGGAAATGATTTCCAGGTCGGGGCTTGGCGACTCCCGCTTTTGCAGGCTTTCCGATAATTCGGCGGGAACGAAGCCGCTGTCATATATTTTTGTGATGGCGGGAGGCGCATCGAGGTCGTCTGTGATGTGGGTCAATAACCTCAATTCCTCCTCGAAACGTTCGACGCTTTTGGTGTAATCGTTCTCGTGACGCATCGCCTTGAACGCGCAAAGATCGGGAAAAGCCCGCGGTCCGTTCGTCCTGACCTGAGCGACGCGCGCATACCCTCCTTTTGCGTCGAGGTCAATACGGGAAAAATTGGTGTAAAGTTCACCTAATTGGGTCATGGAAAACCCTCCTCAATAGGGTTGATGTCCGATCTGTTGTGCTTTATTCTCCGTAAAATGCCAGGGGCCAGATTACAGTTTGGGTGTCTCCGCCGTATCCGATCAGTCCGATCTTTTGAGCCGTGCCCCATGTGGGCAATACCGCCTTGTCTATTCGCAACATTTGACTGGGATCCATGTCCTCGGCACTTACACTTTTCTGTACGGGTCCCTGCCTCAGGTAGATGATGTCCAGTCCCTGATTATCTATTTCCAGGAAGACTTGAATGGGGAATATGGCGTACAGGCGCGGGTAGGCTCCTTCGATTTTCAGAATGCCCTCGTTGACGACCAGCACAATATCGTCAGAAACAATTTCGCCGTCGTTGCGAACCCTCAGATGAATCGAATTATTCCTATCCACCCAAAGCGTATATTCACGCCTTGCGCCAGACGAATCCTCGAAGAAAACGCCGAATTCCTTCCCGGGATCAATCGTTCCCGGTTGGTCGGGGGAATTTCGCTCCAACTCGAGCCGCGCGACCCAGACGTTCAGCGCCAACGCGCTGACCCTTTTATCCGCAAGGCACGAGCTGAAATCAGTTTGCAAATGGGAGCTTGTCGGCTGATCCCTGTTTACGCCGAAGCGCCAATTTCCATCGGACCTCCTACCGAAACCGTCCACATTCGTTAACCCCGCCGATGAGTTGGTCTCGTTCAGCCAGCAGGTATCCACCGTTTCCGCGTTGTCGAATATCAAAATCGGGTCAGCATAACCAAGCGGGCTTGGGGTGATGACCGGCTCGGGCGTGGAGGTCGGCGTTTCGGTCAAGGTCGGGGGGAGAGTCGCTTCCTCGGAAGTTGCCGTCGGCGATAAAGTTTCAACCGTGGGAACTGTTTCCGTTTCCGTGGGTGGCGGCGGAGAAGTATCGGTTACGACCGGTATGGCAGTGGGCGTTTGTTGGGGGAAGAGTATGGGATAGAGGGGCGAATTGGGCGATATGCCAAAATAGATCGCGGCGACAATGATTGCTGCGAAGAGAAGACGCGTTCCCCAGTTCGATCGCTTTTTATCAGGCTTTGCGCTGCCGACAGATTTCAACCAGTTTTTTGCCGCCTCGAATAATTCCTGCGCTGTATGCGGCGATTGCGCGCCGTCGGCCGGGGTGCGGGGCGCCCATTTGCATAGATTTCGGAATTCATCCGGCACGGATGTTATGCCGGGGTATAAGGCGGAATTGGCTGGCAGGGCAAGCGAACCTGTGGCGGGCGGATGTCCCTTGCGGGTGACGAGCGAATAGACAATTTCGGCGGAACGCGCGAGATCATAGGCGAATTCGGTCTTCTTTTTGGGGTCCACGTCCAGTTTGGCGTTCCCCCAGTCAATGACGATCAGTTGTTTCTTGTCCCTGCGCCAGAACAGGTGTTTGAGGTCAACGTCGCCGTTGACGATGCCCATCCTGTGTGTTTTGGCGAGCAGGTCGAAGAACTGGGTGAGGATTTCCGCCCGTTCGACCGCGGGCAGGGAATCGAGGTTCTTTTCGACGCGCACCCCTTCGATGTATTCGATTACCATGTAGAAATAGGTCTTCGAACCGTACTCCGCCTCCCCGGTGTCGTATACTTCCGGCACCCCCTGACCTTTCAGGTCCAACAGCGCCGCCACTTCGTTTTTCAATCCTTCCACGGCGCTTTGCGATTTGAGTTCTGCGCGTTTGATCACCCCCAGGCGCTCTTTTTTCATGTCGAATACAAGGTGAGTAAAACCGCTTCTGCCGACGTCCCAATCGGCGGTCACCGGTTGAAAGCGATAGCGGTTTGCAAATATCGGAGAACTTGCTATGTTCTCTTTCATGGCGGGCAAACTCCCTTGTTGTTGAAAAGACTTTGATGGTCGCTCACATCTTTCGCTATCCCAAATTGGATCCTTGCCTGTTCCCTTACCTAAAAATCGCCTGTCGTTGATTTTGAAGGATTATACTACAACCGAGATTGACGGCTATTTATTCCGTCATCTTCTTCGTCCCGAATGGTTTGTCGTTTTCGATCCCGACTCGAAATTTCATCTTCGTCCTTGCCCATCCATCTCGTAAACTTGGAAACTATTCCAGATTTTCCAGATCAGCCAGGTCTTGGTGTCTTCCGGTCGCTCTTTTGTTTTTCTTTAGATTCTCCAGATCAATGAAATTGACAGAAACTCCGTCAATTTCTACTATTGTGCGTGAAGAGTAGCATTCTGAAAATCCCACACCTGGTAGAGTTGTTAATACATCAATTCTCCTTGGTGGATAACCTAATTTGAGCAATTGGTCAGGTACGGTAAAATCTGATGCCTTTACATCCAATGAGCCAAAACCGAACTGGTCAAGCGCCTTCAAGATCCTGTTTCCATTTTCAGGCGTCATTTCAACCCAAATGTCAATATCTTTTGTGTAGCGTGGATAGCCGTGCAACGCGACGGCATATCCCCCAACCACCAGATAGCGGACTCCGTTATCGTTTAACGATTGTATAAACTCTTTGAAATCCTGGTTCAGCACCATACCTCCAGCGATGATACTCCTGTCGAATTTCCTCCAGCGCGGCAAGCCGCGCTGAATAAGGCTGCTGCCTCCAGTAAGCCGCATCCGTTTTCTTGTCGCTTAGTTTTGCTTTCGTAACGACTTTTTGGATACCACGTGTACGCCGCATAATTTAATTATACCTTGTCAAAATCACCGGAGTTGTTCACTCCACCATCTTCTCGGGCCTAAAACACGGCTGGTAGTCGTATCCCAGGATCAAAAGATACTGCGCCGAACTGTTCGCGTCCGGTGACGGGATCAACCCCCCCGGCAACATGCCCATCACGTTGAGGATGTTGCCGCTGACGGAGCGATCCTGCGCGGCGGATTTGTCTATGAGAACGGAGTAGGCGTAGTCCTGCCGGTCGGAGGGGACGACGCGGGTTTCGTATCCGGCGTAGTTCAGGCGGGTGGAGGCGAGGGTCTCGTATCCGGGGATGGAGGTGCCGTTCATCACTTCGATGGTGACGGTCTGTCGTTCCACCGTGCGCGCGGATGGCGATAACGCTTCGGTGAGCAGTTGAGAGAGCAGTTCCTGGTTGGGCGAGAGGACGTACGCGCCCTGATTGGTGATCCACGAACTGACGTAGGGCGGGCGGATGTAGTAACTGCGGATGTCCGCGTTGGTCATTTTGGGGGCGTAGAGGGCGAGTTGCAGGAGGTCGGCAAGTCCCAGGTCGGTTTCCACCGAGTCTTTCACGTTGTTGTATAACTCCGGGATGCGCGCGAGGGTGCCGGTTTGAAGGGTTTGCGTGAACACGGCGCGCAGGACTTCCTGCTGGCGGCGTCCGCGGTCGAAGTCGCTGGATTTTTGGCGGGAGCGCGCGTACCAGAGCGCGAGGTCGCCGTCCATGCGAATGACGCCGGGATTGACCGTATACAAATACCAGTTGGCTTCGATGTTCGGGTTGTAACTCGGATCGATCAACTTCCAATCCGTATACGCGCACGAGACGGGAACGTCCACGCCGCCGAGGGTATCCACGATCTTGCGGAAGCCGTCGAAGTCCACCAGGGCGGTATGGTCAATGCGAATGCCGAGGTTGTATTGAATGGTGTCTTTGAGCAGGCTCGCTCCGCCGCCGGGGTAGCCGGCCGAAATGCCGTGTTGATACGCGGTGTTGATGCGGTTGTTCTCCCAGCCCGGTATCGAGACCCACAAATCGCGCGGAATGGAGATGAGCGAGACTTGTCCCTCGTTTGGACGCAGGATGGCGACGATCATCGTATCGGTGCGGAAGGATGAGCCGGGGGAGCGTTTGTCCGAGCCGATGAGCAGGAAGTTGATGGTCTCCTGTCCGTTGTTGAGGACCTGACTGCCGGAAGCGTCAATGGTGGGGAGAGGTGCGACCGTGTTGATGAGGAAGTTCGGGTCAATCGTCGGGAGGTCTGTCTGCGCGGGAGGGGTGGAGGTTTGGGAAACAGGATCAGTTATCGAGGCGGAAAGAGGCGTGCCGGTCGGCGTCCAGGGGATGGGTTGGAAGGGAGTCGGGGTCGGCGAGGCGTTCGGCGCGGCGGTCACGAGGACGAAAGGCGGCGGGGCTTCTCCGCCGGAAGCGGACGCGTTGCTTCCGCATCCGGCAAGCAGGAAAGCCGCAAGGATGAGCCTCCAGTAAACGGATTTCATGGCGAAGAGCTGGGGGGCGTGGACGTTTGTGTCGGCGTCGAGAAGTCGGGAGTCTTTGTGGCTGTGTTGGTCGGCGTCGAGAAGTCGGGCGTGTTGGAGGGGGTGTGGGTGGGCGTGGAGAAATCCACCGTGCTGGTGCTGGTTCTGGCGGCGGTGTTGGTCGCGGCGGGCGTGCTGGTCGGCACGTTCGGCACCCAGAGCGCCTGGCTGACGTGAATGATGGTGGAGGACCCCATGCAGTTGGCGGTTTGCAGTTGCGCGACTGTGGTTCTGTATAACAAGGAGATGCGGTAGAGGTTTTCTCCGGGTTTTACGATGTGCGTCTTTCTCCACGTGGACGGCGGACCGCATGGAATGACCGTGACCGTGGGGACGGGCGGAACGTAAATGACCGAGCCGGTGGGAGGAACGACGTCGTTCAGGCAGTTGCTCGTGTTCAGATTGTCTGCAGTGGTCTTGTATCGTTCGGCAATCGAGTAGAGCGTATCGTTGACGCCCACTACGATGGGAATCCACCCGGCGGGGATGGAACAGGGCGCGGCTTGCGCGAGGGTGGCGGTGGGGATGGGCGTCAAGGTGTCGGTGGAGATCTCGGGCGGAAGCGTTGGAGATAGCGTGAAGGAGGGGAGCGGCGAGGCGAATTCCACCGCGACGGTTGTGGGGAGGGGAGAAGGCGTCGAGGGAGGCGGGGGGGCGGACGTTTCCGCCAGGGACAGGGAGATACCGCCGATCACAAGGAGAAGGGAGATTATCCCGATGATGAACCCGCTGCCCATCTGCCGCAGGGCTTTCATGGCTGATTCTCCGACTGCGGTTTGTCTGTGGCGATCGGCAGCAGTACGCTGAACGTCGAGCCTTTCCCGGCTTCCGTTTCGACCCAGATGCGCCCGTTCTGCGCCTCGGTAAGGGTCTTCGCGATGGACAAGCCCACGCCCGTATCGCCGATGCCTTGAATTAGGACATTATCCGCGCGATAGAGACGCGTGAAGACGCGCGGCAGGTCTTCGGGTGGGATGCCTCCGCCGGTATCCGTGACCTGCAGGAGGACGTATTCGCCTCCCTCCTCGACCCTGGTCTGGACGCGCAATTTGACGGTTCCTTCATTCGGGGAGGCGGCTCCGGCGTTCTGCAGGAGGTGGATCAAGATCTGTTGCAGCGCCTCGCGGTCGGCGTGGATGGGCGCCAGGTCCTTCGGCAGGTCGAGGTGCATGGAGATGTTCTTCTCGCGCACCTGGCTGCTGGTGTAGGACATGGCGTTGTCAATGATGAGGTTCAGGTCCACGGGTTCGGGTTTGAGTTCGTTGAGTCCCGTTTCGAGCGTGGTGACCTGGATCAGGTCGTTGATCAGGTTCGAGATCCGTTCGGTGGACGACTTGATGCGCTCCACGAACTTGCGTTGCAGCGCGCCGAGGATGCCGACCGATTCGCCCAACAGCAGGTCCGTGTAACCCACGATGGAGGACATCGGCTGGCGCAGTTCCTGTGAAATGGAGGCGACGACCTCCGCCTGTTCGGTGGAATACGCGGCGGTGGAGCGTTTTTCCGCTTCCATGAGTTTGACGTTCGCCTCGGCGAGTTGGTTTTGCAGGCGCGCCGCCTCCTTGAGCGTGGCGCGCAGTTCGGCTTCGACCTGCCCGCCGACCTGATCCCCCGCCGTGATGCCCTGGGAGGCGCGCAGCGCTTCGTTCTCCGCCTTCAATTTTTCGATTGCCTTCTGCGCCTCCTCCTGCATCCTGGTCAGTTCCCTCAGGCTTTCGGCTTGCGCGAGACCCTCCCGCGCCTCGGCTTTGACCGTCTCCACCTGTTGGAGCAGTTCATCGCGCCGTCGTTCGAGGTCGGCGACGCGCGCCTGTGCGGCCTCAAGTTCCTGCCGGGTCTGTTCGGACTTGTGCTCGAGAGCGCTCATCTTCTGCCCGCGCTGGATGATGGGGACGAGCGAGGCGGCGATGTTGGTAAGGAATGCCTGGTCTTCCGCGCTCCACAGGCGGTTGGAATACGGCGACAGCACGAGGACGCCTCCGATGGGATCCTTTTCGGGCGAGATGATCGGAACGCTCATCAGGTGACCGGGGTTGTTCAACCCGAGCATATCGCTCAGACCCTTGATGTCCGCCGATGTGCTGCTGGAGGGCAGGCGCAGGGGACGCCCGCGCTGGATGGAGTTCGTGAGCATGGGGATCATGTTCTTGTTCAAACTGCCGCCGTCCAGCGACTCTTCGCGGATCAGATCGTAGCCGCTTGCGATCTGCAGTTGGTTCTTGTTGTCCGTGAGGTAGATCAGAAACGCCAGGTCCGCCAGTAGGGTCTGCGCGATGGCGCGCGTGATCGCCTGGCTCACCTTGTCCACGCTGGATTCGGCGGCGAGCGCCAGCAGGGCGTGGAACGTTTTGGGATCGGTGCTGTAACGCCGCCGTTCATCCGAGGGGGCGACGGGTTTGATCGTGGTGGGGGTTTGGGCGGGCGCGGGGAAGCGTTGGGAGAGGGTCATCAAAACGGGATACGCCGCCATGTACGCCAATCGCACCGCGCCGGGAAAATCGCCGTCCGTGCGCCCGAAGATCAGGTGAAGCAAATGTCCCGTGAACGCGAGAAGGAAGACCGCCATGCCGTTGCCCCATCCGTTCGGGCGGCGGACGAGGAGCAGGAACAATCCAAAAACCGCAAAGGCGATGCTGCCCAGTTGCCAGAAGACCTCGAAGAAGGTCAGGTTGTAGGGGATGGAGGGCGTCTGGGAATAGGCGATCAGGCTCACTGCAAAAGCCGCCGCCACCAACAGGCTGACCAGGGCGGTCATCACGTCGGCGGCGCGGCTGGGTTCGGGGAACGTCCACAGCCAGACCATCCAGACCAGCGCGAAGAAGGTCAACGCGCGGTCAACAGGCGGGAGGAAAAGCGACAAGTTGACGAGACCCTCGTTCCCCAACGCGCTCAACACGAAGAGCGCGATCTGCGCGGAGAGCAGGAAACTCAACCCGAACACCGTCCGCCGCGCCTGGGGGAATCCGCTTGCCCGCAAATGGAAGATCGAAGATTGAAGCGCGCTGACGATGGAGAACACCAGCACCAGGTGATAGATCACGCTCCCTGTGGGCTGTGTGAATAGATTGAACATTTGAACGAGGGAATCGACCATGGGCAAGGGGGATTATACATCCCTTGCGGAATTCTGACGACAAGCGCGACGTTTTTGGAATGTTACAGGGCGCGTATACCCGGCGGGCATTATATAATTGGGCTCTCCCGTAATTAACGGGAAAAGCAGAAAGGATGTGCTACCATCGGAGTAGAAAGGTGACCTCCGATGAACAACAACGAATTACTCAACCGATT
>JAANMU010001159.1_pt1 | contig 26037 bp, 27 predicted proteins | sample 7279701 | NCBI WGS metagenome assembly JAANMU01 (sample SAMN14094539, study PRJNA606508) | bioreactor metagenome | isolation source: A lab-scale SPAN reactor treating ammonium-rich wastewater day 57 | place: Ireland: Galway | collected 2017-03-13 | reverse complement strand
CCATGAGTAACATGGTGAACGGATCTCCCGAGGGAGTGGCGAAGGCGGCGAGCACCAAGTTGCCTACAATGGCGTAGGAACGGAACCGCACCAATTGCCCGTAATTGATTAGTCCAATTTTGACGAGCGTCAGAATGACCACGGGCAGCTCGAATGCCAGCCCCATTCCCAGCATGAACCGACACATGAAAGTGATATACTCTTCCGCTCGCCATTGCTCCGAGCCTAGTCCTATCCATTCGGAGAACTGTACGGTGGCCATCAACGCCACCCCCGCAACCAAGAAGTAGCAGAAAGCGACACCAATGAAGAACAGCACCGTTCCGAACGCCACCGCGCGAAGCAGGATGCTCTTCTCATGCACCTTCAGCGCCGGTAACACGAACTGCCCCACAAAGTACAAAATGAAAGGGGAGGCAAGAATAAGCCCGCCATAGATCGCGAGTTTGAACGCGACCATGATGGGCGTAAGCGGCCCCAAGCCGATAAGCCCGGGGGATCTGCTTGTTTTACCTGCCGGCGCATTTGATGAAACTTGCAGGGCAAGTGATAGATTGGTGCCTTGGAATGTTGGGACTAATCGCAGCGCAACTTTGCTGGTTTCGTTGGTTCCTAATCCGACGGACTCCGGGGAGAGCCAAGCCAGGACATTTGTTCCGAGCAGAATCGGGACTTGCTGTGGTTTGGCGGCTTTGAGCAGGAACTCCGGCGCATGGGTCAGCGGCCATTCAAGAATCGCGATCAAGTATTTAGTACCAATCAGACATACCAACATCGCTATCAGTATGGTAACGACGCACTTGATGAGCATCCATCGCAGGTCTTCGAGATGCTCCAGGAAAGTTTTAACCGGCCCGCCCTCCTCCTCCTGCGTTGAGGCGGGCAATGCTTCTTCCTCAGACTGGCTCACAGTGTGCCGGGGGCGAGTACGAACGGATCAGCCTTTGGTGTCGGAAGTGGATGCGGCCACCGGCTCGGACTTTCCGGCAGACTTGGCGGACTTGGCGGGCGGGGTAGGCTCTTCTTCAATCGCGCGCTCGACTTCTTCCTGAACTTCGCGGCTCGCCTTTTTGAACTCCTTGATGCCCTGTCCCAAACCCTTCATCAGTTCGGGGACTTTGCGTGCGCCAAACAATACCAGCACGATGACGAGAATGGCCATGATCTCCGGCCAGCCGAGCATCGCTAATAAAATCGTATTCATATCATTTTCCAATCCGAGCCTAAACTAAGCCGGGCCATTCCCGGAGTAAAGGGCAAATACCCCGATGATTTCGAGTGCGTCTGCTTACTTGGGGATCAACACCACAAATTCGCCCCGGCGGTTCTTGGCGTAAGCCGCTTCGTTCTGCCGCGGGTCCGCCGGCCGGTCTTCGCCATAACTCCGGGTATGCACGCGGCCGCCATTTACCCCCAACTGAAGCACCAACATTTCACGAACCGCCAGCGCACGGCGTTCCCCCAGGGCGCGATTGTATTCCTCAGTGCCGCGCTCGTCACAATGTCCTTCCACCAACAGCGCAACACCCGTTGTACCTTGCAGGTAGGCGGCCACGGCCTCCACGCGCGGACGCTCACTGCCTTTGATCACTGAACTGTCGAACTCGAAGTAAACCGTCTGGGCCGCCAGCGGCGCCCGATCGAAATCAAAGATCTCCTCCAGTGGGCGACCGTCAGTAGTCGGCAAGGGCACTTGTCCGTCAGGATAGTCCTCCTGGGTCACTGCCGGGACGGGCGGCAGGGGGGTGAGTTGGCCTTCTCCGGGTTTCCCCGCCCGTTGTCCTTTCAGATCAACCAGACCCACGGGGCTTTTGCGACAACCGGTCGCCGCCAGGGTCAGTGCGAGGGCAAAAACCAGCACATAGGTGAACTTTATCGCTTTCATGTTATCTCTCGTTTGGGAAGGGCTATCTGGCCCAACTGGGTTGTGAACTACTTCCCGAAATTCGGGAAACATCCTTGTATTGTTTGGTAGGCACGTCAAGCAAAGACAGGCGTCGGCTGCCGCCACTGCGCCGCGCATAAACCACGGTCCGCGAATTCGGCGCCCACGACGGGTCTTCGCCGCTCACCAACACCCGCGCCTCGCCGCCCTGCGCGGGCACGACGCAGATTTCAAAGTCGCGCGCCTGCCGCGTGAACACGATCCACCTGCCATCCGGCGACCAGTCCGGTTCGGTGGGACTCGAAACACCCGCGGTTGTGATGCGCTGCATCGGGCCGCCCGCCGCCGGCACCTTGAACAGCGAGCGGCGACCTTCCAACCGGGCGGCAAAGCAAATCCATTGACCGTCCGGCGACCAACATGGGGATGACTCATCCTCGCGCGATTTGGTCAACCGGCGCAGATTCGTTCCATCACTGTTTGCCACGTAAAGGTCGGTAGCGCCGTCTTTGCTCAGAATCATCGCCACGCGGCTGCCATCGGGAGAAACGGCCGGGCTGATATTCGACCCGGGATAATTGGCGAAGACGGTGCGCTGCCGCGCTCCCACATCGTGATAGTAAATATGCGGGCTGCCCCTCATGTAGGACGTGTAGTAGAGCGCCAATCGGCCCGGCACCCAGGCAGGGGCGGCGACCAGGGCGTTGTCCTGTGTGATGGCCTGGGCGTTGTGGCCGTCAAAGTCCGCCACGTAGATCTCGGCGTTGGCCCCGGTGTCCACCTTGTAAGCAATGCGCGTCTGCCCGATGCCCTTGCGTTCGATGGACTGAAGGAAATCATCCACAAACGCATGCGCCTGCCGACGCAGAGCCGCGCCGCTGTAGCTCTTATTAAGTTTGGTGGAATTGTTAAAGCGGTCGGTGACGCGGCCGGTCAGGTTGCCGTTGTTGCTGCCGCTGATCAGGAATTGCGCGGCCTCGGCATTGGTGAAATTGAAGCCTTGCACATAGAGGTCAAAGCGTATCACTTCCGCCGCTTCGCCGGTGAAGCCGCTGAGGGAAACCCAGATGGGTTTTTCTTCGCCGGGCCGGGTTTCTTTTTCAATCTTTATCTGTGCCTGACTCAGGCTGGCGAAGTTCAACCCGCAGGCGATTACCGCCAACTGACCCAATTTCAAAATTTGTTTCATCCGAGTAATTGTTTTGCTTTGACGTTGAATTCTATCGTGAGGGTGCGCTGATTTTCCTTGGTTCCTGGCGGGAGAGGCACGGTGGTCCGTACGCGGTCCAATGTGGCCTGCACGGAGCGGTCGGCGAGGGGATTACCTGAAGACTTGATGATGCGAGCGTTAACCACGGTACCGTCCCGTGCGATGGTAACCTGGGCAATCACGGTGGCTTGGTTATCCGTCACGCCGTCCGGCACGATCCAGGCGTCCGTATAAATCTTTTTCACGGCTCGCTCGAAATTGGCGTAGGGCACACCACCCCCACCCGGCCCGGGCAACTCGATCTCTGTGCTGGAGGAGAGATTTTGGCGCAATGCCTTCAACGAGGCGTTGAGTTGCTCACGCTGCTGCGCGTCCTCGCGGGGGGGAGTCTGCTGCTTCGGGGTCGCTTTTGTGGTCTGTGGCCGGGGCACAGGCTTCAAACTTATCTTCGGCGGTTGCTTCTTCGGTACTGGAGTTGGTTCGGGCGTCACGACCTTCGGCGGTTCAACCCTGACCACAGGATCCACTTTTGGCGGTTGCGGCTGGGGTTTGGGTGGTTGGGGTTGCGGTGTCGGTGGCTGAGGCTGTGGCGGCGGGGCCGTCCGGCTGCCACCACCCGAAACTTGCTCATCCGTGGTGATGACGGGGATGAATTCAAGCAGGGGCAAATCGTCCACCGGGTCGTTCCGGGACAGGAACGCCGGACCAACGACCAGAATCACCGCCAGCAACAGGTGAAAGCCGGTGGCGGCAACGAGGCATTTCTTCTGCAGACGATTCATGGTCGGCCTTTCGGTTCCGCACGAAGGTTAATCGGAATTCCGAGGTTGGCGCACAAGTCCTGTAACTGAAAAACAGGATCCCATGGTGTGGTCCTGTCCGCCCGCAGCAGGACGATCAGGTTTGGGTTGACCTGGACGTCCCTTTTCAACTCCGCTTCGAGTTGGGCGAACGTCATCCGGCTGCCCTTCATCATATAAAATCCCGGGCCTACTTCCACCGTGCGCTTGTCTTCGTTGCGGATTGTGCGATCCGGACTGCCGCCTTTCGGGAGTTTGATTTCCCGGCCCTGCTCCAGCAACGGCGTCGTGATGACGAAGATGATCAACAGCACGAACGCCAGATCGAGCAGCGGCGTGATGTTGATCTCGCTTAACGTCACCAGATGACTGCGTTGTGAGAAACGTCGCATTTCAATTCGTTTCGCGCGGCCGGTTCAGCACGGGATTAAGATCAAGCTCAGGAGCAAGATTAAGAATCCGATCCCAACGACCGCCCCGGTTGCAGGTTTGATCGCTTGCCATCTCAATCTTCATCGTAATCATAATCCTAATTCCACTCCCGCACCTGTCGCTACTCTTCTTCCAGGTATTCCGTTTCAATCTTGGAAACCAACTCCTGCGCAAAGTTGTCCAACTCCACGGTGCGCACGCGCAAGTTATGCACCAGCCAATTGTACCCGAACATCGAGGGGATCGCGACCAGCAACCCGGCCACGGTAGTAACCAGCGCGGCCGCCACGCCCGGCGCCATGGCGGCCATGGTGGCGCTGCCGGCCTGGGCCACGCCGCTGAACGTGCTCATCACGCCCCATACCGTGCCCAACAATCCGAGAAACGGCGCACCGCTCACGGCAATCGCCAGCAGGATCAGGCCGGATTCCAGCTTCAACGATTCCTGGGCCACGGTGTTCTCCAACGTGCGCTTCACATGTTCCATGGCTTTGAGGGAAACATTCTTCCGCCGCGCCTCGCCGGCCGCGCCCTTCAACCGCGCGTCCAGCTCCTGACTGCCGGCCTGATACACCATGAACAACGGGCAACCCTCCGCCTGGATGCGGCGGTCAAACATGTCCAGGACGTGCGGCTGGTTCTTGAACTCGCTCGTGAAAAACTGGTTGAGTCGTTTCGCGCGCCGCATCTGGATGGCTTTCGAGGTCATCACGGACCACGCGAGGATCGAGAAGAGGAGCAAAAGGATGATGATGACCTTCGCCTCGGGCGTGGCCTTTTCCCAGATATAGAGGAGTTCCGCCTTATTTGAAGCGGTCCCCACGACAGCAAAACAGAGTTCGTTCATGAACGCCGACTACTTAACTTGGTCGTGAGGAACCGATGTATCGCCCAAGCAGCTATTGGTCGAGCACTTTGTTGGACGCAGTATGGACCCGCGCGTTCAGAAAAAGCAAAAACTTTTTATTCACAATTTGCATTCTCCCCGGTGGCGGGCCGAACGCCCATCCAAAGGCCAAAACGAAACCTGCCAATCTCTGGCAGCCCGGGCCGCCAAAACACCCGGAAACCCGCTTTACATCCACTGCGAACCGGTGAAATCTTCAACCCATGAATAGGCCGCTCCTGTTGATCGCCAGTCTGCTCCTGTGCGCGAACCTGGCCGCTGCGGACACCGCGGCTCCGCCACCCGCCGCCGATCTCGTGACGCCAACTCCTGTCACCGAGGTCAAACCGGCGAAATCCGTCCCCGGCGTGGAACTGGCCCACGCGCTCTCGACCATCACCGGCGTGGCCATCTCGCCGCTGTTGGGGGTTGGCGCTGTGGGCGCGTGGAAATACTACCAGACCACGCCGGAAAAGCGCGCCACCCTGCCGTGGTATGCACGCCCGGCCTTCTGGCTGCCGGCGCTGGTGTTGGTGATCCTGGTCGCTACCAAGGACATCATTGGCGCGGGCGCCCCCACCGCACTGAAGAAACCGTTCGATCTCGCGGAAGCCGTGGAGAACAAGATCAGCGGTTTGCTGGTGGCGGGTTTGTTTGTGCCATTGGTCGCGACCATTTTTCGCGAGACCGGCGCGGACGAAACCACGTTGAGCGCCGCAGGACTCGGCGCCATTGACGCCGGCTGGCTTTACGGTCTGCTCCTCGTGCCGGCTGCCCTCGTTGTCTTCTTCATCGTCTGGCTCGTCGGCAACGCCATCAACGTCCTCATCGTCCTCAGCCCGTTCACGACTGTGGACACGGCGCTCAAAGCCGCGCGACTGGGCCTCCTGGCCACGGTGCCGCTGACGGCGTTCATCAATCCCTGGTTCGGTGCGGTGTGGGCGGCGCTCATTGTGATTGCCTCGTGGTTCGTTGCGGGCTGGTCGTTCCGGCTGACGCATTTCGGTGCGACCCTCCTGTGGGACCACCTCACGCTGCGGCGGAATCGCTTTGTGCCGGACCCGGTGGCCAACAAAATGTTCCTCGCCCGCCAACTCAACAAAGTTCCGGTTCGCACCTACGGCAAGCTCTCCCGCAATGCGGACGGTAAACTCGTGCTCAAGTATCGTCCCTGGCTCGTGCTCCCGACGCGGACCCTCGAACTGCCGGAAGGCCGTTACGAAGCCGGCTGCGGTCTGCTCTACTGCGAAATCCTGCGCGTGGAGGGAGAAGAGGCAAAGAGCGTGTTGTTGCTGCCGCCGCGATATCGCGGTCATGAAGCGGAACTGGTGAAAATCCACGGCTTGGAAGGCACCCGCGAAGTGGGCCTGCGTGCTGCGTGGAGGTGGCTCAAGGAATGGTGCGGATTCCGGACGCAGCCGCAGGTAGCGGCGGCGTAGGGGAGGCGACACAAACCTCCACCTTTCTTGATTCTGCACGCAGCCCACTCCCAGCGAGGAAGACTCCTGATTGCGGCGCGTATCGGACACGAAGTCACCGGGGCAACGACGTAACGTCGAGAATCACACGTCGCAGACTTTGGCTGCGTGACGCAGCGCCAGCACTTTGTCCGACCATGTGGGAATGAATTCCTGTGCCACGTAACCATCGTACCTGAGTTCCAGCAGCGTTCGCATGATGACGGGGTAATTCAGTTCCTGCGTGTCGTCCAGTTCGCCCCGGCCCGGCACGCCCGCCGTGTGGACGTGCGCAATGACCTTCTGATGTTGCCGCAACCGGCGGATCACGTCGCCGTCCATGATCTGCACGTGGTAAATGTCGAACAACAGTTTCATGTTGGGAGAACCGACACGGCGGATCAGTTCCACGCAGAAATCCACGTGATCGCCGAAGTAACCGGGATGCCCCTTCATGGGGTGGGTATCGTCACGGCTGTTCAGGTGTTCGAGACAGAGGTTGACCTTCCGGGCCTCGGCGTAACCGATGACCCGCTTCCATAAGTCCACACAGTTCCGGGCGCCGGCTTCGTCACTGATGCCCGGTTCTCTCATGCCGGTGAAGGTGATGACGTTCTGGCACTGGACCTGCACGGCCAAATCAATCCCGGCGCGCAGGCTGCGTTCACATTCCTCGTGGTGCGCCGGATTGAACGGCCCGCGGGCAAACCCATGGCTGCCCACCAACGACACCGCCAGGCCCAGTTCGCGGATCATCGGGTAATGCTTGGCGTCAATGCCTTCCATCGCCACCAGGCCAATGGCTTTGCAGTGCCGCGCCAGTTCCGGCGTTGGCATCGGATTGAAGGTCCAGCCCATGATGGATTGCCGGATGCGACCATGCCGGATGCGAAAGTCGGGTTCGACGAGTGGGGCCGTGGCCGCGCGGCTACTGGAGGAGACCTGGGCCGCGGCCACACCGCAAAGCAAAGTGGTGGTCTTCAGCCACGAGCGGCGATTGAGCCGGCGGAACACGTCATCGCGCCGGGAAGAGACAGACGAGCAAACAGTCATGTCGGCAAGATGGCAGGCGCTGGTCACGTCCGCAATCGGAACTCGGCACTGAGCGCTTACCCACCATGCACCGACAGATTGTCCACCGCGCGCAACGGTGCCGCCTGACCGTTTCGACGCCGACTGCTTTCCATCATTCTATTCGGATATTTGGTTTTAAGATTTGCCACCCCCGCAAAGTATAAGTGGACTGTAACCTCGTTCGTGTGTTACTCGTCTTGCACGTTCGATGAGATACTGCATGAACATATCAGCCACGATTTGGCCGACAATGTCGGTCGCGAAAGCGACACGTCATAGTCGGTTGAACCCCGGCTGTGCGTTTAGCCTTGGGCTATCCAGGTCGTATCGCGGGCAAAGCCCCGAAGCAGGCTTGGATAATCCGGAGGTGAGCAGGTAACGAATCGAACAACGTTCTTTCCACCCTGCTTACCTCGTGTAGGCAGGGTTTTTTGTTTCCCTGGAACTGATGGTGAATGACGGCAACGAAAGGTGAACAGTCTGTGAACGATAACCAAGCGACGTCTCGATGATGTCAGCCGTAGCAAAACTGAAGATGGCGCTGAGGAGAACGAACTCCTCACCGGTGGGGTCTGCCCATCGCGAGCGAAGACGCGCGCCGAGATGGTTTGAAACGTTTTTACATTTTAAGGGCTTCAGAGGAGGTGTGCCCCTAAACACCGAAACAGCCGCCGTGAATCCGCGGGCTGGGATCGAATAGATCGCCAGGAGGTGTTTGTTCTTTGTTGAAATGGCATGGGCCGGGAGGTCCTTGCGGACGGCCACAAACCGCCGCGCTCCCGGCCCTTTCAATTTCCGCGGTTGTGATTTAACAGCCAGAATACCTCCCCGCCACGGAGGTCCTTGCGGACGGCCACCATCCGGGTGCGATTCCCGGCAACCGCACCACTTTTCCGTAGGCCGCGCGCCAGCTTGCGCAGCAGAGTCTCCAAAACTCAGCCCGCTCGGGGCAGCACCGAGGCGGCCTGCCATTATCACGGGGTCGTGGCAGACAAGTAATGCACCTGCCCTGCAAGCAGGTTGATGAGGGCGCGATACCCTCCGACTCCACCATTTCACTGCGGGGAGAAGCCGGTGAGTGGGTGGGAATGTTTCTCACTCACTCACTTTCTCACCTGCCCAACTGCCCGCCTTTCGGTCCGTGAATGCAAAGCAGCTCGCGCAACCAGCCCTTCAAGCTGGCCCTAGCCGGTGCGAGTCCGGCCACGGATGCCATTCTGGGAAAGCCGAAAGCCGAAAATCGAAATCCGAAAGAAATCCGAAGTCCGAGACCCGAATTTATCGCCGCGGGTTTTCAGTTTTCGGAGATCGGATTTCTTTCGGCCTTCGGAACTCGACCTTCGGATTTTATCACCGCTCTCAAGGTGTAATTAGTTCTGCACGCCGCTCTGCGAAGGCGGAGGTTCGTGGTGCAAATCCACGTGAGAGCACCAGATTGAACAAGGCTGAAGGCCAAATGCTAAATACTGAAGTGGCGAACATTCAGCCTTTAGCCTTCGCTTTTGCCCCCGTTCCTCAGCAGCTACAGGGCGAGTTTCGTAAACTCGTATTCAAATGGTGATCATGATGTAACAGCAGCATCACGCCCCGTGAAGGCGTTCGTGCCGGTGCGAATCCGGTTGGTCACCCCAATTTCCAGGGAAAAAGCAAATGCGCGACGAGCGCCCAAGGAGATTGGCCTGTCCGCAAGCGGACCCTGCTCAGAGAGCAATCCCAGCCCCGGCACAATGATCTCAACGCCGGAATTTGGATGAGAGCTGTTCGTCGCGCAGAAATAGAATGGCACGATTCAAGGCGCAGACAACTCGAAGTTATTCACCGTCATTCCCCAATTTCGATGGGCCGAAGTTGATCGGCTATCCTCCACCATACGGAGGGCGTACCGTCCATGGTGAAAGCCTTGGCGGTCCGGGTTCGATTCCCGGCATGGAGTGCCTCCGTTCGATCACGCCACTTGCCCATCTGATTCTGCGGAACGTCACCAAGACGTTCCGCAAACAAACCGCGTCCGTGAGGCGGCATCTGTTGCTTCGCGGATATTCCCGTAGTTCAACTGCGATAGAACGCCCGGATTCAGTCCGGGAGACGTGGGTTCGATTCCCATCGGGAGCGTTAATTTCGACGGGCCGTTGAGTTTGGGTTATCGGCATAGCGGGAAACCGCGAGCGGGTTCGAACCCTGCACCATCAGGCAACTGATGGATTCCCAACTCGCCTTTTGTCCGTCTCCCTATTTCGACGGGTCGCAGGATTGGGTTATCGCTCATAACGACGTGGTCGCCGGTTCGAGTCCGGCCTCCGGAACCAAATGCCGGAGTAGCTCAGTGGTAGAGCACGTAAACTCCCAGTTCGTTTCTTATCCGTCGGTCCTTTCAGCGGGCCGTAGATTGTGGGTTCTCGTGAACCCGGCGATACCGGCGCAAATCCGGTCCGTCGCTTGCGACGGTGGTGCAACTCTCAGCACACCGGGTAATTCCACAGTCGCTTTCTTGTCCGCTGCCTTTTTGATGGGCCGAAGTTGTGGGTTATCGCATGTAATTGGTTCGACTCCAATGGCCGGCTCCAGATGCCGGCCTAGCTCAATGGTAGAGCAGCCCTCGCATTTCTTTGCGGGGTAATTCCACGGCGTCCCTTGCCCATCTGAAATCATGTTCGCCTGACTACGGCGAGGATTTCAATCGCCGTTCCACGGTGACCAGCATACGTTCGAGTTTGTCCAGGGATTCCGGCGCGCCCTTGAGTTCAAGCAGCGGTTTGAGTTCCGCACGGATCTGCGGCAGGTCCAACTTCCCGTGCTGCCGGGTCAGCACACGCTCAACATCGCCCCAATCCAGATCGCGCCCGGCAAAGACCTTATGCACGACCAGGTCTTCAGCCGAGCAGGTGGTCAGTGTCGCTCCTTCGCGCAATTGCCAACCGCTGGCCCGCTCGATGGTCCGTTCCTCGAAGGGCAGCGCGCCCAGCGCAATATCCACGTCCACGCCATCAGCGGTCCTGGCGAGCAAGACCCGCCGAGTCAAAGCAAACGCGCGGGCCTCCGGTTCGCGGGGACGAAGTTCTTTCAGCAAAGCATCAATGAACTTTTCCTCCTTTCCAAATCCAGTGAGCAGGGTGAGATCAATATCCTGGGTGAATCGTGGAATTCCCCAGCGTTGAATCGCGACGCCACCGATAAAGCAGAATCGCCAGCCCCGACGGCGCAGCGAAGCCTCGAAGCCGACTGCCGCAAGCAACAGTTCCTCGAGCCCCCTCATGATTTCTTGGGCAGGTGAAAAATGCGTTGCTGCTCCACCAATCCCATTCCGTTGGAAGGATCGCGCCAGGGCTCGCCGAACGGGCGTAACGACCGGATCATTTCCCACGCGCGTTCCTCCGTAAGGGCCGCGAGTTCCTGCGCCTTGAACGCTTCTACCGCTTCCCAGCGGGCGAAGTACTCCGCGCGCGCCTCATTCAATTCCATCGGCTCGGAATCGGAACTCATGATGGAATCATACCAGCGCCCGACGGCAGTGTCAGTAACGCATTCTGTCGCGGCGCGCGCCGCGAAGTTACAACCGCAACCCTCAACCTCGGAGGCCGTATGGCAAACCACATCCATGATTCGGACGATTCAACCTTCGAAATCACCAGCAAGCGTCGCCGGGGCTTCCCTTCCGAGACGCAGGTGAAACGCGGCGTGCGCGTCGTTCACGGAAACAAGGATCTGTTTGAAAAGCTCGGCCGCAACGACCTCTGTCCGTGCGGTTCAGGACGCAGCTTTTAAGAACTGCTGCCTCCGTTCCGGACGTTACGACGGCGCCAAAAGGAATCACTTTTTTCCGCGAGTGAACGGACCGCGGCTCTGTGGCCGCAGCACACCGGAACAATTCTGCGGGTCACAGACCCGCGCTCCAATCTGCGGGCCGAAGAACATGGGTTACCTCAGTTAAAGGACAACTCCCACGTTCACCAACTTGTCCGCAGTGCAACCCAAAGAATCGTGCCGAGAGTTGGCGGCGCAAAACGAAATGGAGGCCAATATGGCTGTCAATTATGCAAAGCTTTTCAACCGACGTGTCACGCCGCAGTCGCAGCCGATCCCGGGTTCGACCCAGGTTCGCAATTCGGGCGGCGGATACTCGTGGGAAGTGGAGGACTGGACGCGGCTTGACCGCTTCCTGATCCTCGGCGCCGAAGGTGGCACGTATTACATCGGCGAACGCGATCTCGTGAAGCAGAACCACGATGCGCTTGTGCGCTGCATAGAGGCCGATGGCATTCGTGCTGTGAACCGCATCGTTGAACTCAGCGACAGTGGTCGCGCGCCGAGGAACGATCCGGCCATCTTCGCACTGGCATTGGTGGCAACTCACGGTGATGTCGAAGCCAAGGCGCTGGCGTTCCAGAATCTCAGCAAGGTCTGCCGCATCGGCACGCACCTGTTCCACTTCGCCGAATACGTGAACGCCATGCGCGGCTGGGGCCGTGGTCTCCGCAACGCCGTGGGTCACTGGTATGTGGACCGCGGTGCCGAGGACCTCGCGCACCAGGCCGTGAAGTATCAGCAGCGCGATGGCTGGTCGCACGCGGATCTGCTCCGGCTCGCCCACCCGAAGGCACCAAGCCGTGAACACGAGGCGGTGTTCCGCTGGATGCTCACCGGGGCGGACTCGCTCGGTGAACGCGAGGTGAAGCGCAAGGTTCGCGGTGAGGACCGCGTGGCGAAGTATGCCGCAGTCGGTGAACTGCCGAGGTTCATCGAAGCCTTCGAGCATGCGAAGCGGGCAACGAACGTTGTCCAGGTCGTGAAGCTCATTGACGAGTTCAACCTGCCGCGTGAAGCCATCCCGACGCAGTGGCTTAGTGAAGCCAAGGTGTGGGAAGCCTTGCTCGAACGTATGCCGATGACGGCGATGATCCGTAACCTCGGCAAGATGACCAGCGTCGGCCTGCTCAAGCCGTTTAGCGACGCGGCCAAGACGATTGTCCGCAAGCTGGGCGACGAATCGTTGCTCAAGCGCGCTCGCATCCACCCGTTGGCGGTCTTGATCGCCGAAAAGGTGTATGCGCAGGGCAAGGGCGACAAGGGGTCGCTCACGTGGAAGCCGGTGCCGAAGATCGTTGATGCACTGGATGCGGCGTTCTACGCCACGTTTCAAAACGTCGAGCCGTGCGGCAAGCCGGTGCTCCTGGCCCTGGACGTCAGCGGTTCGATGGGCGGCGGTTCGGTGGCAGGATCGCGCCTGACTCCGCGTGAAGCCAGTGCGGCGATGGCGTTGGTGACGGCGGCAACCGAGGAGGATTCGCACTGAGTTCTCGCCGGTTAAGCGCCGGGACTTCACTGTCAAAGTTTGCAACCCTGGTGGCCGTCTCGCACTCACGATCTTGAAAGCCGCTGCCTGAACTATTCCGCCCAACGGGATGCGATGAACTCGTTTGTCCACACGCAACAATAGCGAAGCGATTGATAATTTAGATCGCTTCATACAAATTGCTGCCCGGGCGGTGTCATTGAGATAGACCCGACAGGCGCGGAATAGTTGCAAATCGAAGTCGCATTTATGTTGAACGTCGCGAAAAAGTGCCCGGCCATTTGCCCGGCGGATGAATTCGGCCAGTACCTTCTGGTCCGCAGTCTGGTGGCATTGGTCTTTTGTGGCATTTGCGTCAGTGCCCAGATGGCTTGCGGCAGCCCGGTGGCGACCGTGTTCCCGGATTCAAAGTCACTGGCGCAATCCATTGACGCGATTGTCACAAATCGTATGGCGCAAGGCCACGTCCCGGGAGCAGTTGTCACCTTGGTCCAGGACGGCAAGGTTGTGTTCAACAAAGGATACGGACTTGCAGATTTAGAAAACCAAAAAGCAGTTGACTCGGATAAAACTCTGTTTCGCATAGCCTCGGTGTCGAAAGTGTTTACGGCAACGGCGGTAATGCGGCTCGCGCAAAAAGGAACAATTCATCCTGATGATGATATTCGCCCTCATCTGCGCTTCGCAGAATTTCCTTTCGACGAAACAGTGGCGGGACCGATTACATGGACCGATTTGTTGACGCACACCGGAGGCATTCGCGAGAGATTTGTTCCGGACCTGACCGTCACGACCAATGCCGCAAAAATTATTCCCTTGGGAGAATACCTGCGGCAGTGCCTACCGTTGCGATGGCAAAGAACTCGCGAAATCCTCCTGTATTCGGACCATGGCATCGCGTTGGCCGGATACCTTATGGAAATTGTCTCCAAGAAGCCTTTCGCGAAAGTCATAAGTGACACGGTTTTTCAGCCGTTAAAGATGAACAATACCGGCTATGCCCCTCCCAAGAAAAAGGGCACTGCCGTCGCCGTTGCTTACCAATTCAAAAATGCACGGTACGAGCCCATGGACTATGCGTTTTCGAACATCGATCCCGCGCTCGGAGCGGTAACCACTGGAAGTGATATGGCGCGTTTCATGATCGCACATTTGAACGCGCGGTCGAAGTTCCTGAACGAAAGAAGTCGGAAATACATGCACCAAGTTCAATTCACTGACGAGCCGCGTCTGAAATGCGGCGTCACCTCCGGACTGTTTGAGTCCGCGAACGGTTCGCAAAAATACCTGTTCAGTCTTGGGCATGCGCTGGGCTTCGTCAGCATGCTTTACCTTGTGCCAGAAGAAGGTATTGGCCTATTCGTCAGCCAAAACCGCACCGGCGATTTGGTCCTTACGTTGCAAGACCTGCAGCGGTTCACTACCGATGCACAAATGAGCCCACTGCAAAAGACAACCAACTCGATGAAACTCGTAAGCGGGGCGAAAGATGTCGCAGGAAAGTATGCGTTGAGCCGCACACTGTCGTCAGGAGACGGCGAACGAGACTATGTCCAAATCGAGTGTCTCTCCGACAGCGGGGAAATTCAGCTCGTAGATTGGAGGAAGCCCGATTCCCCCACTCGATGGTCGGAAATTGAACCATTACTCTTTCGTGCGACGACAAGTGATGACTTGATAGCCTTTCGGCGGAGTCCGGATGGTTCAATCTCTTATATGTTCGGGCTGTTCCCGCCTTTTGGCGTGTTCAAGAGGGTCGCAACCACAGAACCGGGAAGCAGCGCAGTGTCGAAGTAAACACCTGCCCGTGAATTGGTGCATCCGGCAGGAGTCCTACCTGCAAACTCTCCGTTCGAAGCGGAGCATGATTGTAGTTTCACCACGGATGCGACTCTCGAAACGAAGATCGAAGCTGCAGAATGGAAAATGGCAAAACAGCCATCCTAAATTCTCTATCCTCCATCCTCACCGCAAAGCGTGGGTTGCCTCGGATTCGCACCGAGTTCTCGCCGGTTAAGAGCCGGGACTTCACTCTCAAAGTTTGCAACCCTGGTGGCCGTCTGCAAAGACCGCGACACGAAGGGGGATCCCGCGACTGCGGGACGCCGCGGCGAAGTCTGTGCGGCTTCGCTGACACCGGGATTTCGCGTCGCGGAAAGTTTGGAGCGCCGATCTCCGAATCGGCGTGTTGATGTCGCGGCAACCTTCGAGCCGAATCGGAGTTCGGTGTTCCAGAAAACTGGACGGGCATGAGGGTAGCGCGCCCTCTACTCCGGTTTGGAGGACCGGCGTGTGTCTCTCAACACCTATGCCCGGTAAAATGAAATCCCGTGCTGGAATCGCACCAGCCTTTGCGGCTTTGCAGGCCGCCGCCTGAACTGCTCGGCCAACGGGATGTGAAATTGAAAGCGCGAGCGAAAGCTTTCGCCTCCGCCCGCGTTGATTAACTGTTACGGACAAAGTCCGCGATCACGGCGGGGGCCGTCGTGTCGAAACCGACCACGTCCAGCATGCCCCGGTCGTCTGGGTCAGCGATCGTGAAGCCGTTGGAGGTCATGCCCACAACGACGGCCTTCGCGTCACCGACGAACTCGCTGCGATACTGACGCAGGGCCTGCGACGGATGGATCTTGCCGGCCCACGTTTCGCTGTCCGTGTAGGTGATGAACGCCGAAACGTTCACCTCGTTTACGCGAGCCCAGATCATCGGCTGGGCGCAGTCCGTCGCCTCGAATGGCAGGTTGCTGATGCGCTTCACCACGTCGTCCAGACACATGCGCGGCGAGATGTTCAGCGCGACGAACCGATTCGAGAATCCCATGATGTGGTAATCCGAGGCAACCCACCATTTCCGCATCCGTGGTGAAATTTATTATCATCCTCCGCTTCGAGCGGAGAGTATGCAGGTGGGACTACAGTTCGCGACAGCGAACCAGCCCACTTTGGGAATCCAACTTGTAGGGCTTGGGAAGCCAATCCTGCCGGATGCACCATTTATATTTACGATTTCGGATTTACGATTTGCGATTTCAACGGCGTGTGGTTTGCCTCGAACAGCAGAGAGGCCGGTCTCAGAAACCGTGAGCCTTGGAGGTGCAATTCCTCTCACGCCGACCAATTTCAATTTGCTCCCGTAGCCCAACGCAGAGGCAACGGACTTAAAATCCGCGCAGTGTCAGTGCAAATCTGGCCGGGAGCACTACCGCGTGTAGCCCAATGAAGAGGCGTTCCGCTCAAACCGGAAAGGTTGCAGGTGCGAACCCTGCCACGCGGACCAATTTCCCCAATCCTCCTCGTCGTCGTTCTCGTCCTCGTCCTCGAATTTCTGTTTTCAATTACGAGCACGAGGAGGAGGACGAGGACGAATTAATTTGGAATGTCCACCGGTCAAGCGAACCGGGCCTGTTTGCCAAACAGTGCGCGCCTTCGGTCAAGTGATGCACTGCAGTTCGCGATAGCGAACCAGACCGTTTGGGGCATCCAACTTGCAGGACTTGGGAAGTCCACTCCACGACATTCCGCCATTCCTTGCAGGCGGCCGCCAATGCGCTTGTAGTTCAAAGCGAGCCGGTTTTATATCCCGCATCGCGCATCCGAGGATCAGCGGTGAAGGGTTTTGGTGCGAGGAAATCGTTGAATCAACGCCCACGCTGCCTGGTCGCAAGCACTCTCTCCGCCCTCCTCGGCGGCATTGCAGGCGGCGAATACAGCGAAGTCCACATCCGGAGCAATCGTCAGGCATGCATACCAACGACCGTTGCTCCCGGTGTGGTAAAGCCAGCGACCCTTCGCCCAGTCTCTCGTCGAGACGCACCAGTCCATCCCCCAGGCTGCGCCAGCCGGTGTGTGTAACTTTCGGAAATTCTTTCTCGACAGCAAATCAGTCCTCCCAAGTTCACCAGCCAGATGCGCACTGGCGAAACGGGCGATGTCCTGAAGAGTGGCATGCGCTCTGCCAGCGGGGTCGAGCGAGGGCGGATTGTCGGCAAACCGGGCGCCGGGATCCAGCGCACACCATGTTGCTTTGGAAGATTCCGGCTTCTGCCAGTGCCCCCAAGGTTGATCGCGTTGGCCGGAAACTCCCGGTGGTCCAAATCCCATCGATTTCATTCCGAGCGGAATGAGCAACTCCTGTTCGAAGAGTTCTTCAAAACTCTTTCCGGTCGTTTTCTCCAGCATCAGTCCGGCGATCATCACACCGGCATTGGAATAGTCACTTTTTCCCCGGGGACCAGCCGGCGGCAGAGCCAGAACCGCCGCGGCACACTTGAAGCGATTCTCGGTCGGCGAAAGCTTCGCATCGTAATCCTGAAGAATATAGATGGGCATGCCCTTGTGCAGAAGTCGCTGGGCAGTCTCAGAATTCTGGGACTCCATTGGCACATCCCGGGGCAGACCGCTTTCGTGCCGGAGGAGTTCTTCGAGGGTGACCTTCCGATACTCCTCTCGCATTGTCGCAGCCAACTTGGGCACGGCCTGGGCAATCGTCGTATCCCATTTGATGCGCCCTTTCTCCACCAATCGGGCAGCGACCGTCGCGGTCATGGGTTTGGTGATGGAACCCAAGTGCCATTGGTCATTGGTGGTAACCCGCTCTGGAAAACCGACTGCACGCAAGCCGGTGGCCGCGAGTTCGACAATGCCGGTCGAAGTCATGGAAACCGCTGCCAGGGCTGGCAGATTATGCGCCCGCCTGACACGCTCGAGAACTTCCGAGAGATGGCCATCACCAGCAACGCCAAATTGGAAGTCAGCCGGGAAATCCCAGGACTCCGACGCGATGCTGGCAAAAGCAGCCAGGCAAATGCCTGCGACGAAAGTGATCGCCCTGAGTGGCCCCATACGGTCCGTCAAATAGGGCCTTGCGGAACGAGAAGTCAATCGCGTTCTACCCGTGCAAGGGTTCCTCATGCCGGAGATCACCGGAGCGAATCAAGTCATGCGAAAGGGCGGCGCGAGGCCCAAGTAAAAATTCACTGTCACCTATTGGAGCTTTTCGGGTGCTTACTGAGTGGATATGATAACAACCGGGACGATGCACGCAGCGGAATTCGACGATGCCGAGTTGGTGGCCGAAAGCCTGGCCGGGAACCGGGATGCTTTCCGCCGGATCGTTGAACGGTACCAGACGTTGATCTCCTCGCTGGCGTACTGCGCCACCGGCAACGTGAGCCAAAGCGAAGACCTCGCCCAGGAAACCTTTGTAAAGGCCTGGACCCAACTGACGCAATTGCGCGAACCGGCGAAGTTGCGCCCTTGGCTGTGCAGCATCGCCCGCTTCCTCATCAGCAAGGAATTCCGCCGCCAAGGACGCGAACCGATTCATGAAGCGGAACCTTTGGAAGCGGTGAACGAATGGACCTCGCCGGAGCCGCTGCCGACGGACCGCGCCATCAACGAGGAGGAAGCCGCGATTCTCTGGCGATCCCTCGAACGCATCCCCGAAATCTATCGTGAACCCCTGGTCTTGTTTTATCGCGAGCACCAATCCATCGAAGCCGTGGCGCAGGACCTGGACCTCAGCGAGGACGCGGTAAAGCAGCGCCTTTCCCGGGGTCGAAAGTTATTACAGGAACAGGTTCTCGCGTTCATACAAGGGGCGCTGGCGCGGACGAGGCCGCAGAAGACTTTCACGCTGGCCGTGCTGGCTTCGTTGCCGGGACTTGCGTTTTCGGCCCAGGCGGCAACGGCAGGTGCACTGGCCAAAGGCGGCACGACTGCAAAGGCCGCTGGAGCGCTGGGCCTACTCGGTGCCTTTCTTGGACCGTTGATTGCATGTATCCCAAATTACCTTGCGTATCGAGTCACGCTGGCTGGAGCGCATTCAGATGAAGAACGAGCCGGCATCAAATCCTTTTACGCCAAACTCGGCGCGATCACGCTCGCGTTGTTCATTCCGCTAACGGCGGTGATCCTGTGGCTGGCTCGTAATCAAACGGATCGTTCGTTTTTGTCCGGCGTTCTGGGCGCGTGCCTGGTTCTGATTCTCTTGCCCACGATGGCTGTCCTCACGATCGCTTCATCGCGAAAAAGCCACCAATACCATTCTCGCGTTCTGGCGCAGGAATACGCGGGCATCATGCCGAAACCGGCGTGGGAATTTTGCAGCCGGGCAAAATTGTTCGGGCTGCCGCTCGTCCACATCCGAATCGGCGACCGGTTTGCCGTTTTGAACAAGCCGGTGAAGGCTTGGATTGCTGTGGGCCATGTGGCGATCGGCGGGCTTTTTGCATTTGGCGCCGCGGCGATTGGGCCGATCAGTATCGGCGGACTTTCCATCGGGCTGCTTTCACTCGGGGGTTTGGGCGTCGGGGTCGTCGCGCTGGGCGGCATCGCGGCAGGCATTTGGCCACTGTTTGGCGGACTGGTCGTCGGTTGGCAGGCGTTTAATGGCTGTTTCGCCATCGGCTGGAGCGCGGCGGTGGGAGCATTCGCTTGCGCCCACGATTTTGCCCTGGGCAAATTCGCCATGGCCGCCCAGGCGAACAACGAAATCGCCAGGCAATTCATCTTCCCCAGCCCGCTCTTCCGTTGCGCCGAATTCATCATGCGCCACTGGCATTGGCTGAATTTGTTCTGGATGGTGCCATTCTTCGTCCTGTGGCGGATGTCGCCCAGCCGGCCGGCGCAACCGGAGAACAACTGAACTGGCCGGAGTCGAAATCGTGAAAGCATCATTCGTTATTATATTGACCGGCGGTATTGTTCTCGTTGCCGGAATGATCGTTTATCTGAACCGTCAGAAAACGTCTCCGCCGCTGGCCGTCGAGCTGGTATCCAGTGAAACGGATCCGCGGCTTGAACGATTACCCGTTGCGGCGGAGGAACCGATCAGGGCTGTTTCAGAGATCGCGGCTGAACCGGATCCAGACGCCGTTCCAGTTTCCAGTGCCGCAGAACCTGAACATCAGGTCACCCCGGCTCCACAATCCACTCCATTCACTCGGGCAATGGACACCTTGATTTCATCGCAAGCCAGCTTCCACCAAAAACAGGCGACGTGGAAACAACTCCGTGATGCCGGTCAATTGGACCAAGCCATCGAGGCCCTGAAGCAAGGCGTGGCGGATCATCCGGATTCGGCCACGCATCCAGCCGCGTTGGGTCAGGCGCAGCTTCAAAAAGCGGGCGTCGTGGCCCAGTCCGGAGGAGCCATCAGCGAGATGGGGATCCTGGGAATGCAGGCCGACCAGAGTTTTGACGCGGCGCTGAAACTCGACCCCGCTAATTGGGAGGCGCAATTCTTCAAAGCGGCCGCCATGTCTCATTGGCCGCTCGAGTTGAATAAAGGCGAAGAAGTCATCAAGCGAATGTCCAACCTCATTGACCAGCAGGAAAGGATGTCGCCGCAGCCCGAGTTCGCGCAGACCTATGTCTTGCTGGGCGAGCAATATCAGAAAATGGGCAAGTCCGATTATGCCGCTGCAACCTGGCAGATCGGTGCGGAGAAATTTCCGGCCAACCCGGCGCTCCGGCAAAAGAACAAAGGCAAGTAGGATCGTTTCGGGTCAGTTCGCCTTTCGTTAAACGCACATTCCCGCCGTCCTTCAGTGTATCGTTGCCGGGTTGGTGAATGCAAAAAACGGTCGGTTTCTGCCAAGAGCGGGGGAGAAGCAGGGCGTTGTGATTTGAGAAAAAGATAAACGCTCGGAAGTTCGACGTTCCAGCACTCCGAGGTTTTTTCCAAAAGCGCAAACCAATGCCACCACCATGAATGCTGAAACTCAGATGAACGTGACACGACCCACTCCGCGCCTCAAGCGAAGCCGGCTCGTTTGGCTCGCCGCGATTGCAGTTGTCCTGCTCGCGGGCGCGTGGTTTTTCGCGTTATCCACCGCGAAGCCGAGCATCGAGGAGTTGTCGTTCCCAAACTCCGATTCCGGCGAAAACGCGGACACCCGAACCCTGCACAGCATCCGCAAGGTCGGCAACCTGTATCTGGTGACGAGCTACGGCGATTACGAAGCTCGGCTGCAGTGGCTGGATGATTACATGGGAAAGAAGGCGGCCGATCTGGCCCGGCCCCACGGTTGCAGTCTGTTCACCGCCCGGACTCAGGACGAGCGACCGCTGTTGGGACGCAACTTCGACCGTCCCGACAAGTATCCAATCCTGGCCAAGTTCATGCCGCCGGGAAAATACGCTTCGTTCGCCTTTTGTCCGGATGAAGTCAGCGAACACCTGCGCAACCTGCTGGCAGCGGGCGCCGCGCCCTCAGACGAATTGAAGCACAAATTTCTCTACACGCTGCCGTTCTATGCGGCGGATGGAATCAACGAGCAGGGATTGGCCATCGCCATTGCGGCGGCGCCGATTCGGCGGGTGAAACACTCGAAGGATCGCCAGCCGACGTTTGTGCTGTTGTTCATCCGCCGCGCGCTGGACAACTGCCGGAACGTCGAGGAAGTCGCCCGCCTTGCGGAGACTGTGAGCCTCTACGATCGGAACTTCGACACGATCTCGCACCATTTCCTTGTGGCCGACGCGGACGGCAACTGGCTGGTCATTGATTATCCTGAGGGCGCTTTACGGCTCACTCGTGGTCACGATACCCCGCAGATTCGGACCCAGCATTTTCTCGAAGGCGGACCTTCCAATCCAGAGACGCGGACTTCGTTTTCGCGCTATAAGAAACTCAATGAAGCGTTGAGTGCCTCGAACCCGCTGCCCTCAGATGCCGAAGCCATGAAGCTGCTGGAGCGCGTCCGGGGCGAGACGGTTTGGTCGGTGGTGTACGACTTGCACAATCGTGGGGGTCTGGTAGCAGTGCGCGAAAATTACCGAACGCAGTATCGTTTCGGTTTTCGACCGGAAGAGCGCCAAAGCGCGGCGACAATCCTCGGAGCGCACGCCGGGCGCTGAGTTCCTCCAGCCGATAAATTATGAAGTGATTTCTCATTGCCGGGCCACCCATTTGTAAGGTCAACCGGACGAGCGGGCCGAATCGTCTTCTTGAAGTGCGCGGGTACCGGACGCGCGCAGCATTTTGTCCCCATAGCTCAATACACAGAGCGGGCGCGTCCTAAGCGTCAGGCTGCCGGTGAGAGCCCGGCTGGGGGCACCATTTCGCGGGTGTGGTTCAACAGCAGAATGCGGCCGTGCCAAGGCCGAGACGACGGTGCGACTCCGTTCACCCGCTCCACTTTAGGGGAGCGTAGCTCATCAGCAGAGCGCTCGTTTGACATGCGAGAGGTAGAGAGGGCAGCGCTCTTCGCTCCCACCATTTTCCCGAGGGCATAGCTCAGCCAGTCAGAGCGGATGCTTCACATGCATCAGGTCGAAGGCGCGAGTCCTTCTGCCCTCACCATTTGTGTCCCTGTGGTGTAGTCCAGCCAACACGCCTGCGTCTCAAGCAGGAGATCACCGGAGCGAAGCCGGTCTGGGACGCCACTTTCAAGCCCTCAAAGCATTGTCAGCGATGCATTCGCTCGGTAAGCGAATTAGCCCGGTGCAATTCCGCGTGAGGGCTCCATTCTTGGCCGTCCGCAAGGACCGCAGTCGAGCCAGTGCTCAAGTGGGTTTCATAAGCCCGCTGTGTCCGGGGCAGCACCGGAGACTGCGACCACTTTCAGAATGGGATCGTCAACGAAGCGATCAATTGACAGCCGGGTAGCGTTTTGCTACCTTCATGCCATGAGTCAGCCAGTTAAGGTTTCCGACACTTTGATTCTCGACGCCCGGCTTACGGGAGAAGTCGCGGAACGATCCATCGCGGGGCAAATTGAGTTCTGGGCCAGATTGGGGCGCGCCATTGAGCCACTTTTGCGAGGAGACAAGGCCTTGGCGCTCCGGCGAGCCGGGGATTCTCAACCGCTTTCGGATTGCCTGAATTCGGTGGATTCGCCGGAAGGTCGGCGGCGGGTGACCGAACATCTCAACAAACTTCCGTATCCGCACTACGAACCGGCCAATTCACCAGGTCTCCTGGTCAGGATCGAGTCGAACGGCAAGCGCACGGTCGGTCGCTTTGTGAACCGCGAATTCCAAGCTGCCAAGAAGGTAAAACGGTGAAACGGGGACGCGGTTCTGCGAAAGGTGCGGCGTCCTGGACCGAGTATCTGGATCGCCGCCCCATTGTGGTCGCCATCGCCGGCCCGAATGGCGCCGGGAAAACCACCTTATTCGAATCGCACCTGAAATCCAGCGGGTTGCGATTTCTCAACGCGGATGCCATGGCCAGGGAATTGGAGGTGGACGCTTATGAAGCCGCCCGGATGATCACAGCGCTCCGGACCGAACTGGTCAACCAGCACGAGAGCTTCATTTTCGAGACCGTGTTCTCGGATCCCGTCGGCGACAAACTGGGCTTTCTGAAACACACGGCGCAGACGGGATACGCGGTGGTCCTCTGCTTTGTTGGAATCGCAGACGCGGACGCCTCCGAACAACGAGTCGCCATGCGCGTCTCCCAAGGCGGGCACGACGTTCCCGCGGAGAAATTGGTTGAGCGTTTTCCACGCACGCTCGCGAACCTCGCGCTCGCCATCCGGGAACTGCCCTGCGTGCTTGTTTTCGACAACGACGACTTGCGAATCCCATTCCGCCACGTTGCGACGTATCTGAATGGCCGCCAAGTCCAGTGGAACGAGCCGACCCCTTCCTGGCTCAAACCGATGCTTTGAACAGCCGGCATTCCGCGGCGATGCGGGTCGCCAGCGCGCGTGACATCCTGACCGCCTCCACGCAGCAGCCTGCGGATCTCTTTTGTAAAGATTGCAGGTCGCGTAGCGACCAAGCTCATGTGGGGCACCTGACTGGCAATGCTTGGGAAGCACATTCCTGCCGGTGCAACGCCGGCTGGAGGCTCCTTTCTTTTTGGCACTGCGCCAGCAGCTCGCGTAGCCCAAGGCAGAGGCACGACGTCGAGAACGTCGCCAGTGCAGGTGCATTACGATTCGCGACAGCGACCCATCCCATTTGGGGCAACCAACTCGTAAGGCTTGGGAAGCCCACTCCCGCCGCGAGCACCATCTCGATTTAGCCACAAAGACGCACAAAGAGCGCAAGGGGATTTCAACTTTCGTGTTCTCTGCGTTCTTTTGCGGCCATTCAGTTTTCGGAGTCGAAGCCACAGCAGACCGGCATCGGACTTTTAATCCGACTTGGTGAGGTTGCAACTACCTCCGGCTCCACCAGCTTTCGCGGCGAGGATGGAGAATGGACAATGGAGGATGGCCGTAGCGCAGGGACACTTGCGATCCTCCATCCGCAATTCTCCATCTTCGTCCCTCCAGTGCCTCGTGGTGTAACACGCAGCATACCGGGTTTTGACCCCGTCGGTCTTGGTGCGAATCCAAGCGAGGCAGCCAATTTCGGGAGTATGTATTTAACGCAAACGAGCCAGCACACTGGCATTGCGGCTGGTTTGGATAATAGAAATGCCCCAATTTTTCGCTTAACCACCTTTGGGGGCTGCGGCTTGAGAATGCCAATTTGCGTTAACTACATACTCCCGGCCAATTTTGACAGGTCGAGCTTCGACCGCTCGGTGGTGATTGCAGTTCGCGATAGCGAACCGCCCAGCTTGGGGCATCCATTTTGCAAGGCTTGGGAAGCCCAACAGCATCACGTCTGGCCTACACCCAGAAATCGAGGGGACAGATCCTTCCCGAGCGGCCATTTTGAAATCCTCCTCGTCCGTCGTCCCCGTCTTTGTCCTCGAATTTCCATTTTCGATTACGAGAACGAGGAGGAGGATGAGAACGATTCCGCCATCAATAAAGAGCAAACACCTCCCTCCTCGTGGCTGCGTTCGTGAGAACGCGGCTGAAATCACGACAGCGCCGAAAAGAGAATTTGCCGCGCGCTCACGAGACGCAGCTACATCAGAAAGATTATGACCGACATACTGAACAAGACGATTGTGCTGGTGCTCAACCGCAACTGGCAGGCGATCAACATTCGCACCCCTGCAGACGCGTTCTGCCAAATGGCAACAAACGCCGCCACCGCGCTCGACATCCAGCTAGGCGAAGATGACCGTGCGCAAGCACTCCGTCCGGTGACCTGGGACGAGTGGATCACGCTGCCAGTGCGTGAGGGCGACTACGCCGTGCGCACCGCGCGCGGCGCGATCCGGGTGCCGACCGTGATTGTGGCGGTGAACTTTGCCAAGGTGCCGAAGAAGCGTCCGAAGCTCTGCTCCAAGACGATTCGCGAGCGCGATGGTAATCGCTGCCAATACACGGGCAAATTGTTGAAGCCGGACGAAGGCAGCCTCGACCACGTTCTGCCGCGCTCGCGCGGCGGGACGGACACGTGGGAAAACCTCGTGTGGTCGAGCAAGGACGTGAACACCCGCAAGGGCAATCGGCTGCCGCACGAAGCCGGCCTGAAACTCCTCAGCGTCCCACGAGCGCCGAAGGAACTGCCGGTAACGGCGCTCATTCGCAACGCCCACGGCGTTGCGGAGTGGAGATTGTTCCTTAACGAGTGAAACAAACCGAAGCCCGGAACGGGCGAAAGAAAATAGCCCAGGGCAAGCGACGTGAAAACGAGCGCGGCCCTGGGTAATCAATCCGAAACAAATCAAGCCCGGTCGGGGCGAAAGAAATATTGGAAAGCAATCTGCGCTCGTGAAAATCATCGGCCTTCAATAAACTCAAAGTCATAAATGTCACACCAACCGAACAATGTCTTCGCGGGAATCCACGGGCTCGATTCTGGCCTTTCCTGAATGGGAGTGGGCGGACTTGGTGGATGGCCGTTTGGTGTGGGCGTCGGAAGGCCGGCTTTGCGCCGCGAGATTGGGTTCGGGAAAACTTGTTGGTGAAAAACTTTTGCACGATTTCAACGGCATGAAGTTCGGGGCGATTGCCGCGCCGTATTGATATGAACACGAAAGGCTTTTTGAGATTGAGCGTGCCGTTGGGTGAGGCCACACGGCGGGCGACGGATTCTGTGACTAGCAGTTTGTCGGGCTTAGAAAACTAATTTCCTGGCCGGAACCTATTGGCGGCTCCGGACGCTGCGATAACTGCCGCCGCGCCGCCTCTTCCCCGAG
>JAANMU010001158.1_pt1 | contig 26086 bp, 20 predicted proteins | sample 7279701 | NCBI WGS metagenome assembly JAANMU01 (sample SAMN14094539, study PRJNA606508) | bioreactor metagenome | isolation source: A lab-scale SPAN reactor treating ammonium-rich wastewater day 57 | place: Ireland: Galway | collected 2017-03-13 | reverse complement strand
GGGTGTTTTTGACGCCCTCTAATCTTCCTTTGACTACTATCCACGCGGATCGAGTAACGTTATGAGCACAGGGGAAAGCACGGGCGCCGATTTCGCAACCATGCGCGGACGGGACTATCCGGCGATCCGTCAGTTTACCGTCTTTCTGGAAAATCGTGTGGGCCAGCTTCTTGAGGTTGTGCGCCGCTTTGAAGGAAGCAAGGTGCGCATTGTAGCGCTCTCGATTGTCGATTCCACCGAATGCGCCGTCGTTCGTTTTCTTTTGAGCCACCCCGAACAAGGCCGAGAAATTCTCGAGCGGGCGGGCTTGGCGATGATCGAAAGCGATCTGATTGGCGTCGAATTGCCGGAAGGAATGCAGCCTCTGCTTCAGGTTTGTACGGCGTTGCTGCAGGCGGAGATTAATATCGTGCAAGCCTACCCATTGATTGTCCGCCCGCATGGCCGACCGGCCGTGGCGCTAATGGTCGATAACATTGAACAAGCCCAAGAGACGCTTGCCGAGCGCGGATTCACTATGATTACGGAGCGTGATCTTTCGGAAATCGAATAATTCTCCGTAATACTTTGCCACTTAGCGTGAACCGCCTAATCTCTCAAGGTGCGCCAGTCGGGGGCGATGCGCTGGCTGCCGCCGTGGTTCTTCTTGTCACTCCGGCGATGCACTAGGCGGCCAATTTCGCGGGCGGCGCGTCGTCAAGAAGATTGATGACCAGCAATACGTCGCCATCGGCGTCGTAGAACTGCACCAGCCCCAACTCGACCAACCACATGGCGAAGAAGGCATCCGCGCGGTACGAGCGAGCCATGCAGCGCCCTTGCTGCACAATGATCGTTTCATCGACCTGAAACTCGGAAAACACGGTGGCGCCCAAATGCTGGAGTGTCTTCAGGACCAAAGCGCGAACGTGGCTAGGCTGGGAACCGACGGACATCGTTCAGGACTCCAATAACGTAAGCGGTCGAGGCGAGGCGGCAACTTTACCGGAGGATCGTTACGGGTAAAGAAAACATCGGCCGAATATCGCGAGCAGTTTGCACCGTCCCCAGTGGAACACCAGAACCGCGCGGTCCCTCTAGGTTGCCCATCGTTCGCCAACGTCGTGCCTGCCAACAACCCCGCAATCGTACAAGTCGCCGGCGAATTTTTCGACACCGATTATCGTATTTCAACGGCCATTTTTTCGGTTGTTGCCACCAACGACCCGCTCTACCGCGAGTGGATCTGCGGGGATCTGCCCGTTACTGCCGAATTCCCATGCCAAGGGGATCCTGGGAATCAATCAACAAGGTTGCTTCCGCCGTGACGAATGCGGAACCGCGGATGCGTGGTAATACCCCCATCTCCGCCAGACGATAGGTTCCTTCAAAAACGCTGCCCACAATGCTCTCTTGGCGCCATCGGTCACCGGGGGCCAGTTTCCGGTCTGCCGCGAGACACGCAAGTTTAGCGCTTGTGCCGGTCCCACAGGGCGAACGATCGTACGCGCCGCCGGGACATAAAACAAAGTTCTGGCTTTGCGCGTCAGGCCGGGTTGGCGGACCGAATAGCTCGATGTGATCGATCTCGGCCCCTCCTGCGCCGACGACGCCCGCCCGGCTCAAACCGCGACGAACGTGCCGCGCGAAGGCGGTCAAAAGTTCGATATTCTCAAAGCGTAGTTCCTGGCCGTGATTTTCCACGAGGAAAAACCAGTTGCCTCCCCACGCGACATCGCCGGCGACGGCGGAGCCGTTCTCTAACTCGACGCACACGTTGGCCGCATGGCGGTACGACGGCACATTCTCGACCGTGGCCTCGCCCGACGGGTGCAACTCTACCGTCACCGCGCCCACCGGCGTATCAATTCGGTGAAGTCCTGGCATCATCCGCCCGATCCACGCCATTGTGGCCGCGACCCCAATTGTCCCGTGGACGCACATCCCCAAGTAACCCACATTATTAAAGAAGATCACGCCGGCCTCGCATGACGGATCATGGGGCGGGCAAAGAAAGGCGCCGACAACGGCGTCGGAGCCGCGTGGTTCGTTGACGACCGCCGACCGGAACGTGTCATAATCGCGACGAAACCGCGCGACCCGTTCGCATAACGGACCATGCCCTAAGTCCGGGCCGCCATCCAGGATCAGCCGCGTCGGCTCGCCCCCCGTGTGGGAGTCAATGACATTTACGCGATGAATCGTCATGGCGACCAATCCCACCGGCATGTTAAGCGGCGCCCAATACCTTACCGACCGAATCAACCTCAACATTAACCTAAATCAACCGCGCTGTGGTCTTCAATGACCTTGGGGACGCGCGACGCGCACTTGGTCATGGGCATTGAAGACGACCGTGCATCAATAAACTCGGAAGCGGTATCCATTCGGCTGCGAAGATTCTTCCGCGCTGCACGATTCTCGCCGCGAGGGCGCACCGCATTGCGGCCAGAAACCGGCAAAGAGCCTTTGGGATCGTGGTTCACTACCCGTTTTCGTTGCTTAGGGCGTTGGTTTACAATTCATCGCTTGCGGGATTCCACAAGTCGATTTCTTTCTCCTACGTGAGGCGGGCAAAGCGAAAGTCATGCCGACTTCGATTCGTTTCCTTCTAATATTGAACTGTATTGTGGCGCCCGCTGTTGGCTTCCAACCAGTGCGGGGCGACGACACCGGAGTACTTGCAGCACACATTCATACACTTCGTCAAGTTGGTCCGCGGGGCCAAGGACATCCGGAAGCCATCGTCGCGTTGCGCCGTTTGACTCAGGCCAAAGGAAGTCAGTTGCTGGAACTTCTGCGAGGAATGGACGACGCCAATCCGATCGCCATGAATTGGATGCGTGCCGCTTTTGAAACCGCCGCTGCGCGGGCTATTCAAGAAGGGACCATGCCAGCTGATGGCTTGGAGAAGTTTATCGCCGAGAAACGGCACAATCCGCGGGCGCGCCGGCTAGCCTTCGAATGGCTGGAACGAGTTGATCCTTCGGCTAGAAAACGACTGATCCCCGCCATGCTCAATGATCCGAGCCTGGAGTTGCGCCGCGAGGCCGTAGCGCTGGCGGTCAATGAGGCGAAATCCCTGCAAACGGCTGAACGAAACGAGGAGGCGGTGCAAGCCTACCAAGCCGCGCTATCGGCGGCCCGCGACCTTGACCAGATTGACGCCATCGCGGAAACCCTGAAAAACCTGGGCGTTGCCGTCGATCTGCCACGGCACTTTGGGTTTCTAACGCAATGGAAACTCGTTGGCCCCTTCGACAACTCCAATTTGACAGGGTTCGCCACGGTGTTTCCGCCCGAGAATTCGGTGAACTTGTCAGCCGTCTATCCCGGCAAGGCGGGAGAAGTCGCTTGGTTTGATCACCAGTCCAGCGACAAGTACGGCATGGTGGACTTGAATCGGGCGATCGGCAAACACAACGGAGTGACGGCTTATGCGTACTGCGAATTCAATTCGTCGGTGGAGCGCGAGGCGGAGTTGCGTCTAGGCAGCATCAACGCCAACAAAGTTTGGCTTAACGGCGAATTGCTCACCGCCAACGAGTCCTATCACACCAACACCCAAATCGATCAATACATCGGTCGTGGCCGATTGCGGAAAGGCGCCAATGCAATTCTGGTGAAGATTTGCCAGAACGAACAAACCGAAGATTGGGCTCAGCGGTGGCAGTTCCAATTGCGCGTGTGTGACGAGGCGGGAACGGCAATTTTATCGGAAGAGGGGGCGCCATGACGCGATCGATCGTGTTCCTGAGTCTGGTTCTTGGCGCCGGCGCCGCGGTCCTCGCCGACTGGCGCCAGTTCCGCGGCAACGCCGGTAATGCGACTGCGCCCGATGTTCAACTTCCGCTAACTTGGGGGCAATCGGAAGGTGAAAGCCACATTGCCTGGCGACGCGACTTGCCCGGCCGCGGCCCTTCCAGCCCGATCGTAGTCGCGGGCCGGGTGATCGTCACCTGCTCCAGTGGGATACACCAGGACCGGCTGCACGTCGTTTGTTACGACAGCGTCAAAGGAGATTTGCTTTGGGAGCGGCAGTTCTGGGCCGCGGGACGGACTCTAACAAACCCCACCAGTGCGAATGCCGCACCCACGCCGGTAACCGACGGTAAAGCAATCTACGCGTTCTTCTCGTCCAACGATCTTGTATGCCTGGATTTAGACGGCAATCTTCGGTGGTATCGCGGGCTGGGTTTCGATTATCCTCAGGCAGGGAACGACGTTGGCATGTCTTCCTCGCCGGTCGTCATTGCCGGCACCGTGATCGTGCAAGTCGAGTCGCAAGGCGACTCCTTTGCCGCGGGAATTGCGACGCAAACCGGCGAGACCCGCTGGCGCATCGAACGGCCGCGCGAAGCGAGTTGGTCCTCGCCAATTACCTTGTCCAAGGACGTTGTAGGCCGCGATGTGGCGCTGCTCCAGGGGCCGAGCGGCCTCACCGCCGTGGATGCACGTCGCGGCGATGTGCTCTGGAGTCATCCGGCTGCGTGTTCGGGAATCTCTTCGCCCGTGGCGGTGGGCAACCGTGTTTACTTTCCCGGCAATGGCGTGACCGCGTTGGACTTGGGGACGAACGCGGCCGAAATGCAAATTGCGTGGGAGTCATCGCGCCTTCGTCCCGGCGCCGGAAGCGTCGTTGTTTCGAAAGATCGAATTTATTTAGTCAACAACAGCGGTGTGCTGGTTTGTGGCGATGCGTCGAATGGAGAACTTTTGTGGCAGCTACGGCTTAGCGGGCGTTGCTGGGCCACGCCGATCGTCGCGGGAGACCGACTTTACGTTGTAAACTCGGACGGTAAGGCGTTTGTGGTGCAGGTTGGCGATAAAGGAGAGATCGTGGGGGAAAGCGACTTGGGAGAAGTCATTCAAGGAACGCCCGCCGTGGACCGAGACGTCCTGTTTATACGAAGTGACCGCCACTTGTGGAAAATTACTGCCGGAGAGACGCCGTGACCCGTGATGCGATTACGATTACCCCCGCCGGGCCTCTGGTTGGCGCCATTCGCCCGCCCGGCTCCAAGAGCATTACGAACCGGGCGTTGGTCTGCGCTTCACTCGCGGAAGGTGAGTCGCGATTGACCGGCGCGCTGGATAGCGACGATACCCAAGTCATGGTCGAGAGCCTGCGCCGTTTGGGGGTCAACATTGCATGGGATGTGGCTGCGGGCGAGATCCGCCTTATGGGCGTTGGCGGCGCTCTTCCCACCCACGATGCCGAGTTGTTTATAGGCAATAGCGGCACGACGGTTCGTTTCTTGACTGCTTTGGTGACCTTGGGACATGGCCGGTTTCGGCTTGATGGCGTCGAACGGATGCGTCAACGGCCGATCGGCGATTTGCTCGACGCACTCAACCAATTGGGCGCCAACGTGCGTAGCGAAGGCGACAATGGCTGCCCTCCCGTGGTGGTCAACGCCCACGGACTTCCGGGCGGCCGCGCGGTGGTGCGCGGCGATATTTCCAGTCAATTTCTCAGTGGGCTATTGATGGCGGCGCCCCTGGCGCAACGCGATGTGGAATTAGTCGTCGAAGGCGAGCTTGTATCTCGACCTTACGTGGCCATGACGCTAGCCGTGATGGAGGCGTTTGGCGTGCATTGGGACGAAACCGACCTCAACCAATTTCGAGCGTCGGCGCCGCAGATGTACCACGGACGAGATTACGGGATCGAACCAGATGCTTCGGCGGCGAGTTATTTTTGGGCCGTGGCGGCAATCACCGGGGGAACCATTCGTGTCGAAGGACTTTCGCAACGCTCGCTGCAAGGTGATGTGGCGTTTTGCGAATGCCTAAGGCAAATGGGGTGTCGCTTACAACATGCCGAGGATTCCATCACCGTCGCGGGCGGGCCGTTGCATGGCATTGACGTCAACATGAATGCCATCAGCGATACCGTCCAGACACTCGCCGCTGTCGCGTTGTTCGCGAAAGGGCCGACGAGAATTACGGGAGTAGGTCACAACCGCTTCAAAGAAACCGATCGCATTGGCGACCTGGCCCGTGAGTTGCGAAAACTCGGCGCCGAGGTGGAGGAATTGAGGGACGGTCTCAAGATCATCCCAGGGCCACGGCGGGAAGCGGTGATCGAAACCTACGATGATCACCGCATGGCCATGAGCATGGCGCTCGTTGGGTTGGGTGGCCCCGCCGTGACGATCAAGAACCCCGCCTGCACCGCGAAAACCTATCCGCGATACTTCGAGGACTTGGCGCACTTAAGCGGCGTACGCTACCACGACCGGGAACCTTCCTAGAGTTAAACGAGAACGAAGCGTAACGCTCGTCCTTCGAGCAGGCGCGAATAAGAATGCGCCTGTCTTTTACTAATATGCGGGCAATTCTCCGCCACTCCATTCGGTGTCGTACGGCGGATGCACTTGTTGTTGCTCGGCGAAAGCCAAAAGACGCTCCGCGCGTTCCAAAAGGCGTGTGGGGGCTTGATCATTCAAGGCGCCCTTGGCGGCTGGATCGGCGGCAAAGAACGGCCCCCCGCAATGCTGACAGTAGAGGCGCTTTCCGAGATAGGCGACTCGGATCTGCAGCCGTCGTCCGCACGTAGGGCACTCCTGCACGAAAAACGTGGTGTGAGACATGACGGCATCTCCTACTACCGCGAAAACCACGATGGAAAAGGAGAAGTTATCCTATCCGACGTGAAACCCAATTGCAACGAAAAACTGGAAGACGTTATGCCGGAAAAAGAAGTCAGGAAAATCGCTACGTTGGCGAAGTGACGCGACGTACTATTCCGGTGCTTACGCACCGGCCGGAACGCTGGTTCGGAGATTTTTTTGATTTCTATAACATGCGATCCACAAACGACTTATGCATTCCTCGCGGTTCGCCGATGAAATGACAGGCTAGAGTTGCCAGGGGCCTTGCGCACACCAGAACCCTTAGCTTGCCTGGATTACGAAGTATGTTCGTCTCAAAAAAAACATCATGCGTGCTCGTTCTTTTTGCTGCTTGGACGGCATCCAATGGCGGTACGTCGCTGGCGCAGCCGCCCAGCGCCGTTCGTCCGCCTGCTTGGTCACGGGTCAAGGAATGTGTTGAAACGCATCTCGTTTCGCTGGGACTGGTCGAAGGTAACGCTCTCGTTACGCGTGGCGACATAATGCCCGTCCTAAAACAACTTGAATTGCAGGGCTGGCATGGGTTGACCGGTTCCGAGTTGGTCGAACGCCTAATGGACGATGGCGAGTTTCTCGCCCGCGAATTGCGATCTTCGCCAGGGCGGGCCTTTCTTAAACGGCTGGGCGACGATCGTCTTATCTATGATCGCCTGGACCGTGTCGCGCGCATGCCCGGTGGACAAGCGTTGATTCATGATTTGATACGTCTTCCCGATGGGCATCGGTATGCAAAAAGGAATCCGCCGCGCGGCGTTCCCTCATTAACCGAACTGCTACCCAAAGGCGCATCGGGCAAGACGCCGCGCGTGCCGGACTTGGACAAGCCGACGGGGCGCATTTACACCGTGGAGCAACTGTGGCAATCGCTGGAAACCGCGCATCAAACAGCCCAAGTTGCGGCGAATTCTCCCTAGTGGAGTTTCAAGGATTCGCCTGCGCAATGAGAGGGAGGGGTGGCTGGCGGCGGAGCATGAGCGACGCCCCAGCGTTTTACCGTGGATCGCTGAGGCTCCGCCGCCGGCCACCCTTAGTTGATTGAACAACGATCGACTTGAATCTGCACTAGTAGTTGAGGCCAACTCCTCTGGGAACAATGGATCCGTCGGTCGTTGGTCGCACGAAACAACGACTGTCAGCGTAGCGAAACCCAAACGCGGCAGGGACTGGGCAAGTTTGGTAAGATAAAACCATCGCCCGTTGATCGTCCGCCGCCGAGGCGGGTTTTCGTGTTGTGCGTTCGATGGCAAGTCGATTGTACGTTGTTTTTGTCGTAGGTTTCTGGTCGGCTTCAATGAGTTGGCTGGCGCTTGATAAGCTGCTGCCACCACTCTTGGGAGGCCAAGCGCCGGATTATCACTCGGCGGTGGCCGAAGCGCCTCTCCAACCGCCGCCGGTGGCGTGGCGCCTGATCTGGGAAGAGCGCCCCGTCGGTTACGCCGTTACCCGCGTTCGTCCCGCCCACCACGGCGCCGAGTTGCGGAGCCTGGTCCACTTTGAGCAACTCGAAGTCAAGCGAATACTTCAGCAACTTTTTGGCGGGTTCGCGCGGCTTCTCCCCGCGCTGGGCGACGACGGTTTTCGTCTGGATATGAAGATCGCCAGTCGCCTACGTTTCAACGACGAAAACCTCCTGAGCCGTATCGATACCTCCATCGGTATCGCCGAAACGCCGCACGTGCTGAACCTCCATGGAAACGTGGCTGAGGGGAACACCCTGGACATTGTGGCGTTCTCTGGCAGTCGCTTTCCGGATGCGAACAAGGCGGACGGGGGGACCGTGTATCGCCAACAACTCGATTTGCCGCGCGATGCGCTGGTGGGCGACGCTTTTGCTCCCAACTCGGAGCTGAAAAACCTGACCGTAGGGCAAACCTGGACCATTCCGGTGTATCGCCCTTTTCCGCCCAACAGCCCCGTACAAATCATTGAGGCTAGCGCCGAACGCTTGGAACTGTTGTATTGGAACGGCGAACCCGTCGAGGTGATGGTGGTTGCCTATCGCGGCGAGGCCGGGTCGGGTATCGCTGCGGCGCGTCGCCCCACGGGTCGGGTTTGGGTTCGTCCCGATGGCCTGGTGCTGCGCCAGGAAGTCATGTTTTCGAGCCTGCGTCTGATCTTTGAACGCATTCCGGAAGGCGACGAGTCGGCCGAGTTCGCGAAAGCGCTGGACGATGACCAGTTCCTTCCCCTGTTACCCGACGGACTGCCGTCCGCAACCGAAGCCGCCTTGCAATGATTGAATTGACCGACGTGGTGCGCAAGTATGGCGACAAGACCGCCGTTCATGGCTTGAACTTAACTATTCCGCAAGGCGAATTGTTTGCGTTCTTAGGCCCCAATGGAGCCGGAAAGACGACCACCATTAAGCTCTTGGTCGGGCTGTTGCGGCCATCGTCCGGCCAAGTCCGGATAGGCGGCGTCGATGTGGTCGGGAACCCTCGGGAGGCGAATCGTTTAACCGGCTACGTTCCCGATGAGCCTTACCTATACGACAAACTGACCGGGCGCGAGTTTCTCCAATTTATCGCCGACGCTTATGGTCTTTCTCGGCGCGATGCGGCCGAGGGCATTCAACGGCAGATCGACACCTTCGGGCTGGCCGCGTTTATTGATCAACTTGGCGAAAGCTATTCTCATGGCATGAAGCAGCGACTGGTATTCGCTTCTGCGCTACTCCATCAGCCGCGCGTGTTGATTGTCGATGAACCCATGGTGGGTCTCGACCCTCGCAGCATGCGCTTGGTCAAAGACCTTCTTCGCCAACTGGCGCAAGCAGGCATGACAATTTTCATGTCCACCCACACCCTATTTGTGGCCGAGGAAATCGCCGACCGTATCGGCATTGTGAACCACGGCCGTCTTGTTTTCTTGGGCACAGTCGCGGAATTGCGGCAGCGTTTGGCTCTTCACGACCGCTCATTGGAAGATTTGTATTTGACGCTTACGCAAGACGAGGAGGCTCCAGGCCCCCACGACGGGTGTGAGGCAGGCGATTCGGCAGCATGAAGGCTACGGGATTTCATCTCACTGTAAGATGAGAAACTCAAACGCCCGCCTTGGGATCAACCGCCCGGGGGAGCAATCGCAGGAGCCCCGCTCCAATACCGATCTGCCCTTGTTCTCCTGAACACCCGTCAACTAAAATAGGGGGTTTGGGCCAAGTGAGACTGCCCTACTTCTTCCTGCCTTTCCACGGACGGCGAGATGCCCGCCTCGGACATTGTCATTCGCGGCGCCCGCGAGCATAACTTGCGGGACGTCGATCTGGTTCTCCCGCGCAATCAATTAATCTGTCTGACCGGCGTGAGCGGCTCGGGCAAGAGTTCGCTCGCGTTCGACACCTTGTACGCCGAGGGACAGCGGCGGTATGTCGAAAGCCTGTCGAGCTTCGCCCGGCAGTTTCTCGGCCAAATGCCCAAGCCCGACGTGGACTTGATCGCCGGGTTAAGCCCGTCAATCTCCATCTCGCAAAAGTCGACCGGCCACAACCCGCGCTCCACCGTGGGCACGGTGACCGAGATTTACGATTACCTTCGCGTCCTTTACGCGCGCGTGGGAATCGGTCACTGTCCCCAATGCGGCCGCGAGATCACTGCGCAAACGCGCGAACAGATTATCGCCCGCGTGATGCAACTAGACGACGGCGCCAAGTTTTCGATCCTGGCGCCGCTCATTCGCGGCCAAAAGGGAGAATATCGCGACCTGTTCGAGGACTTGCGGCGCCAGGGCTTTGCGCGGGCGCGGGTGGATGGCCGAGTGGTGTCGCTGAGCGACGATCTGCAACTTGACCGCCAAATGCGGCACGATATCGAAGTGGTCGTGGATCGGCTCGTGATCAAGGACGGCGTTCGCGCGCGTCTGGCCGAAGCCGTCGAATTGGCGCTCAAGCTGGGCGAAGGAAGCCTGATCGTCGCTCCGGAGCAAGAGGAATCGCTAGACGCCCAGGATGCCGCGTCTCTCCCAGCGCGGCGCGCCAAACGCGGCGCCGGACAGCCTGGCGACATCACTCTTTCGGCACATTACGCTTGCACCGCGTGCGGCGTTAGTTTTGAACCTCCCAGCCCGCAGCTTTTCAGCTTCAATAGCCCTCATGGTATGTGTTCGCAATGCGACGGCCTGGGCGAGCAATTCTCGTTTGATCCCGCGCTACTGATACCCGACCCCGCCAAGTCCTTCAAGGAAGGCGCCGTTGAATTAGTCGGACCGTGGCGCGAGATGGGACGGTGGCGGCGGCATATTTATCAAGGCGTCGCCGAGACAATGGAGCACGCCTTGAGCCTTTCCAAAGGCGTGCTGCTGGAAACTCCTTGGCGTGACTTGGAGCCACGACTGCAAGAATTGTGGCTGTGGGGAACTGGTGAACGGCACATCACTTTCACTTGGAAAGCCGGCGCCGCGCCGATCAAGTATGGAGGAACCTTCGAGGGCGTGATTCCCGCCTTGATGGGCAAGCACCGGCAAGCCAAGAGCCGGATGAAGATCCGGCAGCTCGAAAAGTATATGCGGTCCATGCGTTGTCCCGCATGTCGAGGCGAGCGACTCAACCGGCAGGCTCGCGCGGTGAAGATTGCGACTGACCACCCCCGGTTTCAAGACTCGCCGCTCAAGAGCCTTTCCGAGGTCTGCGCCCTCTCGGTAGCCGACGCCGCCGAATTTTTTCGCGATGTCCGCCTGGACGCGCTGCGTTCGATCATTGCCGAAGAAGTTTTGAAGGAGATTCGTGGACGGATTGGTTTTTTGCTGAATGTGGGCCTGGATTACTTGACATTAGACCGCACCGCGCCCACCCTTTCCGGCGGCGAGTCCCAGCGGATTCGGCTGGCCGGACAGATCGGCTCAGGGCTAGTTGGCGTGTTGTACATTCTTGATGAACCGTCGATCGGCCTTCACCCGCGCGATAACGACCGCCTGCTGGCTACGCTTACCCGCCTGCGTGACATGGGCAATACGGTGGTCGTGGTCGAGCACGACGAAGACACCATGCGGGCCGCCGACCACGTGATCGACTTTGGGCCTGGCGCCGGGGTGCGCGGCGGTTACGTGGTGGCGGAAGGATCGGCCACGCGGGTTGCGCGCACCAAGGCGAGCGTGACGGGCCAGTTTCTTGCCGGCAAACGCAAGATCGTTACGCCCACCCAGCGCCGTCCTCGCACTGATAAGACCTTGCGCATCGTGGGCGCCAGGCACAACAACCTGAAGAACATCGACGCCGAGATTCCGCTGGGGTTGTTCGTGTGCGTCACCGGCGTATCTGGTTCGGGCAAAAGCTCGCTGGTCAACGACATTCTGGTGGAAGCCCTACGGCGGGACCTGAACGGCGGCGAAGGCGAGCCGGGCCTGCATGACCGGATCGAGGGCCTGGAGCAACTCGACAAACTCATCGCGATTGACCAATCTCCCATCGGCCGCACACCGCGTTCAAACCCTGGCACCTACGTCAAGGTTTTTGACGATATCCGCAACTTGTTCACGCAACTTCCCGAAGCGAAACGCAAGGGTTATAAGCCCGGCCGGTTCAGCTTCAACGTTCAAGGCGGGCGATGCGAGGCGTGCGAAGGAAACGGCTCCAACCGCCTGGAAATGGACTTTCTGGCCGACGTGTGGGTCACTTGTCCCGTCTGTGAAGGTCATCGCTTTAACCGCGAGACGCTCCAGGTGCGGTTCAAGGGCAAATCCATTTCCGACGTATTGGAAATGGACGTACAAGAAGCGCTGGAGTTGTTCGAGAACCAGCCCGCCATTCGCCACAAATTGCAAACGCTGCATGACGTGGGACTGGACTATGTAAAGATCGGCCAGCCATCGCCCACGCTTTCGGGCGGCGAAGCGCAGCGCGTCAAACTCGCCCGAGAGTTGGTCAAAAAAAGCACTGGCCAGACGTTGTACCTGTTGGACGAGCCCACCACCGGATTGCACTTCGCCGACATTGAACTGCTGCTCAAGGTATTGCACGGTTTTGCCGACGCGGGCAACACGGTGTTGGTGGTCGAGCACAACCTGGACGTCATCAAAACGGCCGACTGGATCATCGATATCGGCCCTGAAGGCGGCGACGCTGGCGGATGCATTCTCGCCGTGGGAACGCCGGAAGAACTGGCGCAGCGTAAGGATTCGCATACGGGGAAGGCGCTAGCGCGGGTCTTCGAGCAAGAGAGTGGCAAGAAGCACGGCGCCGCGCGCAAGACGTCGACTCGTCGCGGCAAGAAAACAAACGGACAACTCGCGAAGAAGATTTCGGTCCAAGGCGCACGACAACACAACCTCAAGGATGTGAGCCTGGAAATCGCCCGTGACAAGATGACCATTTTTTGCGGTCCCAGCGGCAGCGGCAAAAGCTCGCTGGCCATGGACACCATCTACGCCGAAGGCCAGCGGCGGTACGTGGAAAGCCTCAGTTCCTATGCGCGGCAGTTCGTCAGCCAGATGCAAAAGCCGCAATTGGAGCACATCGACGGCCTTTCGCCCGCCATCGCCATTGAACAGAAGAACCTTGGCCATTCGCCTCGCTCGACGGTGGGCACGGTCACCGAAGTTTACGATTACCTCCGCATCTTGTTGGCGCGGCTTGGCCAACCCTATTGCCCCGACTGCGACCGGGCCATCGGCACGCAAACTTCGGACGAGATTGTCGATAAGATCATGGCCGAGCCGGAAGGAACGAAGCTCTACCTGATGGCGCCAGTCGAGATCGAAGTTGGCCGCCAATACGAATCGCTGTGGGAGGAAATCCGCGGCGCCGGCTACGTGCGCGTGCGCATCGACGGCGAAACCGTATCGCTCGACAAGCCCCCGAAAATCGACCGCCGCCGCAAGCACCGCGTTGAAGTGGTCATCGACCGCGCGGTGGTGCGGGCAGAGGGTCGCTCGCGCATCGCCGAAAGCGTGGAGAATGCCCTGGCGCTGGGCCGCGGCGTCATGACCGTCGCCTGGCCGCAAGACAATGCGCCCGAGACGCGGTGGCCCGTGGTCGTGCATAGCCAACATTTAGCGTGCGACCGCTGCGGACGCAGTTTCGAGCCGCTCACGCCGCACAACTTTTCGTTCAATAGTTCGCTCGGTTGGTGTCCCTCGTGCGAAGGGTTGGGCGTGCAAACCGGCGCCAACCCCGCCGCCTTGCTGCGCGACCCCAAGCTGACGCTGGCCCAAGGCGCCGTTGATCTGTGGCCGCGGCTGGACAAACCGGTGGCGCGATGGATGCTCGAGGCGCTCTCAGCGGGAACGGGCCTGCCGCTTGACACGCCGTTTGAACAACTCAGCTCGCGACATCGGCGCATTTTGATGCATGGGGCCGGCGAACAGTGGTTTGACGTGATTCCGCTGAACGATCGCAATAAAAAGCATCCGCGCGTCTTGTTCCGCTTTCAATTCAAGGGGCTGTATCCGGCGTTGGAAGAGGCCTCGCGGCTTTCGCCGACCTTCCGCGCGCGGTTGGAACATCTGGTGGACGAGGTGGAATGCTCATCGTGCAGCGGCAGTCGCCTTCGTGACGACGCTTCGGCAGTGCGTTTCCGCGAGAAAACAGTCGATGACCTGGGGCGGATGCCGCTCGGAGAACTGCAACGCGAAGTGGATGCCTGGACCCTCTCGGAGCGTGAACAACGCATTGCGGGCGAATTGATCCGCGAGGTCGTCTCCCGCGTGCAGTTCTTGAACGACGTGGGGCTGGCCTACCTGACCTTGGCCCGCACCGCCGCTTCGCTCTCCAACGGCGAGGCGCAGCGAATTCGCCTGGCAAGTCAACTGGGCAGCGGCCTGTGCGGCGTGCTGTACGTGCTGGACGAACCGACCATCGGCTTGCACCCGCGCGACAACACGCGTTTGCTCAAGGCCCTTCATCGGCTTCGCGACTTGGGGAATACGCTAGTAGTGGTCGAACACGACCGCGAAGTGATCGAAGGCGCCGACTACTTGTGCGACTTCGGACCCGGCGCCGGAAAGCATGGCGGGCGCGTTGTGGCGCAAGGTCCGCCGAAGAAGATCGGCAAGCAGCGGGACTCCGTCACCGGCCCATTCTTGAATGGGAAGCGGGCGATCCCTGTCCTTACCAATCGCCGCATCGCCGCGCTTGAGGAAGTGAATCGGCGCGAACAGAAAAAGGCCGGTTCAGCCCCGCCGGGCGATGGTTGGCTGGAAATTATCGGCGCGCGGCAGCATAACCTTCGCGATGTATCAGTCCGAATCCCGCTGGGAACACTCACTGCGGTGACCGGTCCTAGCGGAAGCGGCAAGAGTTCGCTGATTGACGATGTGCTACACCGCGCCCTTGCGCGTACACTTCATCGGGCGGCGACCATTCCCGGCGCGCATCAGGAGATTCGCGGGCTGGCGCATATCAATAAAGTGATTCGCGTTGATCAACAACCACTGGGCAATTCGCCGTCGTCAAATCCCGCAACGTATACCGGCGTGTTCGAACTGGTCCGCCTGCTGTTTGCGCAACTCCCCGAAGCAAAAGTTCGCGGCTACTCGCCGCGGCGGTTCAGCTTCAACGTGCCCGGCGGCCGATGCGAAGACTGCGAAGGGATGGGGCAAAAGTGTATCGAGATGCACTTCTTGCCCGATGTGTGGGTCGAGTGCGACGCGTGCAACGGCAAACGGTACAACGCCGAGACGCTGGCGGTGCGTTACAAGGGCCGCTCCATTGCCGATGTGCTGGACATGACCTGCGGCGACGCGGTCGTGCTGTTCCAGAACATCCCGAAGATTCGCCGCATCCTGCAAACCCTGTGCGACGTGGGACTGGATTACTTGACGCTGGGGCAGGCGGCGCCGACGCTTTCCGGCGGCGAAGCGCAACGCGTCAAACTGGCGGCCGAGTTGTCCCGTCCCGACACGGGTCGCACATTGTATCTGCTCGACGAACCCACCACCGGCTTGCACTTTGAGGACCTGCGCAAGCTGCTGGAGGTGCTCCACCGCTTGGTCGATCTCGGTAATACGGTGGTGGTGATCGAGCATAACCTGGACGTCATCAAACAAGCTGACTGGATCCTCGATATGGGGCCGGAAGCGGGCGAAGGCGGCGGTTTGCTCGTGGCCGAAGGCAGGCCCGAAGATATTGCAGCACACGCGGAGCGCGCATTGTCGGGCAACGGCGCCAGCGGTTTACTTCGCTCGCACACGGGCGAGGCGCTGGCTCCCGTACTGGCTGCCGGCCCGCATGAAAAGCGCAAACTACACGACTTCGCCGCCGCCGAGCAGCAGCAAGAAACTGACTTGGACATTACCGAAGTCGGCCGCGAGGCCAAAATGCCGTGGGAAGTGGACGGCCGCCGGTGGCACGCGCTTGATCGCGTGGACCGCAAGGGCCAACCCGTGCGCTGGGACGGCCAGATTCTGGAGCGCGTGGTCGACCGCATTCATGAACTGGGCGAGTTCAGCCCCACCAATTGGAACAACCGCAGCGTGGTGGAGATCGCGGCCGAGAGAAAGACCGATGGCTGGTTCTTTCACGCCATTACCGCCGAGACCTGGCTGCTCAAGATGAAGTTTCGCACGGCTCGCAATACCTTCAAACGCGACCAGTTGCAAGCGGCCTTACCTCTCAAGACGCTTAACCAGATGCAGGAGGTTCAGGCCTACAGTAACGAACCGCGGGTCAAGCTCAAAAATCTGCGCGGCCCGTGGCAGGAAGTGCAAATTCAAGCGCACTCGATGGACGAGGTTGACACGCCCGCCTTCTGGGATTTTTTGGAGCGGGCGGTCAAGGCATTCAGCAAAGTCGCTGACCGGGCGGAAACCAACGTGGAAGACCACATGCCTTGGAAGAAGCTGGGTCGCATTTGGCATCTGTCGCGCAAGGGCTTTCCGCCGGGCCGCACGGTGCGTTGGGACGCCGAAGTTTTGGAGGAATTGTTGGAATTACTTACCGAGACGGCGCCGGAAGGACAATTTCTCTGGAACAACCAACAGTTGGTCCACTTCATCCCCCACGGGCGCCGCGAACCGTGGGCGAGCATCCAGACCAAGCGGCCCGAGTGGATCAACCTGGTGCTTTCCGGTCCCAAAGGCAAGACCGCGCTCGGTCGCGCGACCGATTTAGGTTGCGACCGGGAACTGGACGCGACGCGCGAAGACCGCGATCTGGTGAAACTCCGCTTCCGCACGGTTAACGACCTCCAACGCGGAGACTTGCGCAAGTTTCTCAAGGAGCACTTTGCTGGACTCAACGGCAGCGGGGGAAATTAGCCCCCGCTCGGATCGTTGTAACCGTTAGATGGCCGTTCGAGCTATTGCGTGAGAAGGGCGCGGTGGTGTTTTGGCCGTATGGCAAGCCCTTGACGCGGGGCGAGTCAGACCTACCTCTGCCTTTCCTTGCTTCCGATCTACTTTTGAAGAAAACCGCCTTCGCGCCTCGCGGCGAGGAACCTGGCGCTACCCGTTTTCCAGCGCCCATTGGAGCGCATGGCGGGTCAATTCGGAGCCGTTTTTCAGCCGCAGCTTGGTTTTTAGACGTTCGCGGTACGTTTCGACCGTGCTCGTCGAAATATGGAGTTCCTTGCTGATGTGACGCGTAGACAAGCCGTTGCCAATGAGCCGGTATATTTCGAGTTCTCGATCGGAAAGGCCATCCAGTGGCGAAGTGGTGAGCGTGTTGCCGCCTTGGGTGGCGCGACGAAGCATTTCGCGCGTCATCGATTGATTGAGATAGACCTCGCCCGCCAAAACGGTGCGTACCGCGTCCAGGATGTCGCGACTGGGTTGCTGCTTGTTGATATAGCCCGAGGCGCCCGCGCGCAAGGCCCGTTCAGCGTAGAGCTTACAGTCGTACATCGAGAGCACGATCAGTTGAATATCTGGGTCTCTGGCCTTTACGCGGCGCACCACGTCGAGGCCATCGCCGCCTTTTAGCGCGATGTCGACAATGGCTAACCTCGGGTGCGTCTCGGCGATGACCCGCACTGCGGTATCCGCATCAGACGCCTCGCCGCACACCTCGAAATTAGGCTCGTTCGTGAGCAGAGCCTTCAACGCTTGCCGCAGCAATTCGTGGTCATCGATCAAGACGACCCGCGCTTTCTCAACGCCCGGCGAAGTCACGACCGCCTGATGCCCGCCGTTGGTCAATTGGAACGACATTGCCGCACACCTTCCTTCCGAGAGCGAAAAGAACTTTATCTTCGTCTTCATCAACGAGCCGCAGATCACACAAATGCCGGGTACGTCCGCACGATTGATATGCCTTGGCCGGGTTATGACCGGATCACTAAGACGGTTTCAAGCAGTAATGCCCGAAACAGCGTGATCCGCATGCTCTAACCGCTAATTTCCATCGAGCACCGGTTTAGCCGCGTTACGCGTAATCTTGTGTGCGATGGGCTTAAGATGAATGGTCGTGAATGCGTCCTCAAGATAAGCAAGTGGGGGCGGTCCACGATGGACGGCAGGTCGTGCAACTTTCGTACCGAGTGCGGCAAATCGGAGGGGATTGCCGTGACGTCCACACCTTCCTGAGGCCGATTGTTAGCTGCGTGATCGCCAGGACACTTGCGACTACCGACGATATTATTTTCGTGGTTATTACAGAGCGAGGGCTTGTCGTGCGTGGCAAATTACGCGACACGACTAAGGCAAAGATTGCGACTATGGCTAGACCTTATCCAGGTGATAAATTCTTCACTGGTGGGTGATCCTTCTCACCCTGGCTTTCCGTCTGTTGAAGGCCAGCTCTTCTTATCGCCAAGTCACTCGGGTACAGATTCCTCACCTTCGCTGGAGTCAACGCTTCAAACGGTGTTGCGGTCGTAAGCGTACTGCGCCGCGTGGACCTTAGAGCGTTCCTCGCTTAACGGCAGGGCAACGCTTCGTGGACGCACCTCCAGCCATTTTTTGAAACAGATTGCGCAAACCCCATTTTGCAAAGACTTCAAGGCAGGTTTGTAATCGACAACCGCATTGAAGTCAAAATGTGGGAATAGCTTTACCTCGGGCTGGTTTGGGAGTCCGTACCCCAGCGCAAGTGCAGCAAGTCTCTTTCTTTGAGCGTTGAGTAAGCGACCAACATGATGGGAAGAAGTCCTGAACTCTCCAGCCTGCGGAATATCGTGTCCCGTCGCTATGGATCGTACCTAACTGAGCCAGAGAAGCTAACGGACGTGCGGGTGCTTCTGGCCGAACCCGACGAGACGCAGCACGGTGTATTCGTCAAATATTTGACGCGTTGCGGCGCCGCCGTGGCGCTTGCGACAAGCGGCGTGGAGTGCATCGAGCAACTGCGTGCGTTCCAACCCCATGTGCTGGTCATGGAGCCAGAGTTGCCGTGGGGTGGGGGCGTGGGAGTGCTCGATTGGATGCTTTCCGACCCGGTTATTCCAACCACGCCGGTTATCGCCTTAACGGCGGCGCGGGACTTGGATCTGCTTCGTCACCTTCTCGGCTTTCCTCTGCACGACCTCGTCGTCAAGCCAATTACGCCGCGCCAGCTTCTGACCAAGATTCGCTGGGTGGTCGATTTCGCGCCCAGCCTGGACAAAAACGGTTGGCCCCGCTAACGGCAAGACACATCGCGAAGACACAAGCACTCGGAGAAAACTCAATCGTATCCTCAGATTGAGCAAAGCTTTCGTTTCTTCGCCGAGCAGTTCGGAATTCGGCTCGTACTTTCTTTGCATCTTCAGGCCGACGTGGTGTATTCTGCTCGACGCCACGCCGCCGTACCTAAGGATTGATCGCCGCGATCGCAAACGCTTGCAGCGTTTCGCGTAAGGGCGAGGCGTCGCTGTTGCCGAACTCGGTGCGCTGAATCATTAGCACGAAGATCATCCGGCGTTTGGGGTCGATCCAGCCCTGTGTGCCAAAGGCTCCGCCGTGCCCGTAGGAGCCGGGCGAGAGCATCCGCGACACGCCTTGCGGATCGCGCACGACGCACCAACCCAAGCCCCAGCCGTTCCCTGGCGTAAAGCCGGTCTTGAGGTCGGCGGTTTGCAAGGTAGTCATCTCCTCGACCGATTCCGGTGAAACGATCTGCCGGCCTTCCCAATTCCCGCCTTGGAGAATCATCTGGTAGAATTGGGCCATATCGGGCGCCGTCGAGAATAGACCTCCCGAGGGATTCGGCGTGCGCTTGGGGGTTACGTCATTAATCCAATGAGTCGCCGCAACAAGACTCTTGTTGTCCGTTCCGGGCTTGTACAGGCGAGCCAACCGTGAAGTTTGTTCGCGGCTGGGATGAAAGGTGGTGTCGTTCATCCCTAGCGGCTCAAAAATCCGGTCCGAAAGAAACTGCTCGAACCGTTGCCCCGAAACCACCTCGACGACGCGCCCCACAACCGACAAGCCGGGACTGTACTCCCAACGCGCGCCGGGCGCGAACGCCAACGGTCGCGCGGCAAGCGTCTTCGCGGTCGTTTCTAACGTTCCTTCGGTTTGTTGGCTGCCAGACAGTCCCGAGGTGTGGGTGAGTAAATGCCGAAGCGTAATTTCCTGCGTTAGCGGTTCGCCGTTGAATTGCGCGTTCTTAAATTCGGGGATGAATTTGGAGACAGGATCATCGAGCGAAAGCTTTCCTTCGTCTCGCAAGACCATTACCGCCGTGGCCGTGACGGGCTTGGTCATCGAAGCGACGGCAAAGAGGGTGTCCTCGCGCATCCCGCGATTTTCCGCGATGTCGGCTTGTCCCACGGCCGCTAGATGGACAATCTTTCCCTCCCGCGCCACCAAAGTCACGCTGCCGGCAATTTGCCCATTTGCAACGAACTCGCGCATCCGCTGCTCGATTTCATCGAGTTTTCGGTGATCCATGCCGGCCGCCGCCGGATCGACGCGCGGCAACCGCCCCACAGGTTTCTGCGCACCTACTGTTGGCGCCAGCGTCGCCAAAAATAAGACTATGGTGGCCGACACATACGTCATTCGTCTCATGGCGTCTTCCAGGTTATTGTGGGTGACAAAACGATCGGCGTTACGGTTAACATTGCCGGAGAAATTCAAGGGCTGGACTGGAGGTCCATGCGGACTCGGTGGATACCCCATCCAAACTCAATCGTGTAAACCGTTGCAAATAACTATTCAACGTCGAAAATCTCTCGCCGACACACCAGGAAAAGACTGGGCTCTGGCGAACTCGGCGAGCGAATTTGAACATATCCGAGACCAGGGAATCGCTGCTTCCATGGATTATCGCCAATTCACCGGATGCTCGAATCTCGCCCGCAGGGCGCCCGGCGCCAACGCGACTACCCGGTCTACGGGGGTTGTCTTATGATAAGAGGAAAGGAGCCACATCACTCATGAAAATCATTTTGGCCAGTCCGCGCGGGTTTTGTGCGGGCGTGAACATGGCAATCGAAAGCCTGGCGCTGGCGCTCGACGCGTTTGGTCCGCCCGTCTATGTTTATCACGAGATCGTTCACAATAAGTACGTAGTCGAGACGTTCCGCGCGAAAGGTGCGGTGTTCGTCGATTCACTCACCGATGTTCCCGCGGGCGCGAATTTGCTGTTTTCGGCGCACGGCGTCGCGCCGGAGGTGCGACGAGTCGCCAAGGAGCGACAATTGACCGCCATCGACGCTACTTGCCCGTTGGTCACCAAGGTCCATCTGGAAGCCATCAAGTACGCCAAGCGAGACTATACCATTATTCTCATTGGTCATGAGGGGCACGACGAGGTGATCGGCACCATGGGCGAAGCTCCCGAGGCGATCATCCTGGTGGAAACCCCCGCGGACGTAGATCGTTTGGAATTCGCTCCCGGCGCCCGCTTGGCGTACCTCACGCAGACGACGCTTTCGGTGGACGACGCCAATCGCATCATTCGGCGCCTGCGCGAACGTTTCCCCCACATTGAAGGTCCACCCAAGGAAGACATTTGCTACGCCACCCAGAACCGCCAGGAGGCCGTGCGCGTGCTCTCGGACGAGGCCGACGTAGTGCTGGTCTTAGGAAGCCAAAATAGCTCCAACAGCCAACGTCTTAAAGAGTTAGCGTTGGAGCGCGGCGGGCGTGCATTCCTGATCGACGGCGCGGCGGATATCGATTTGACGTGGTTCACCGGCGACGAAACGGTCCTGGTCACCGCCGGCGCCAGTGCGCCCGAATCGGTCGTTGAAGAATGTGTCGAATTCCTGCGGGAACGCTTTGGGGCGACCGTCGAAGCTCGCGCCATTCGCCGCGAGGACGTTTACTTTCCGCTTCCCAAGGAACTTCGAAGTCTGGCCAAGTCATAAACCCCTGCGACCGCCTGGCGGCAAAACTTGAAAAAAACCGCCTTGACGCGAGGGGAAAAATCGCCAAAATCCGCCCCATCGTCGCACGGCAAAGCGAGCAAGTGGCGACCAGAAGCAACTTGCTCACGGCGGTTTCCGTTCCTCACGGACGAGGGATCGAATTCCGGCGTTTTGCCTGGTGCGAGTCCGTAACAGCGGCGTCTCAAGGCAAGGAGGCCTTTGAAGTATGCCCTCGAATAAGAATTCATCACGCGACGTAAGCCTGCGACAAGTATTGCCCCACGCCAAGTTTCTGGGCGCAAGTGATATTCGGGTCGCGTCTTGCTGTGGCGATTCACGAGGCTGCCTTCCCGGCGACCTGTTCGCCGCAATGGAAGGCGCGCGATGCGACGGTCACGACTACGCGGACGAAGCGGTAGCGAACGGCGCCTCGGCGATTTTGGGCGAGCGATTGCTTCCCTTGGGCGTTCCCCAGTGCCTGGTCCGCGATTCGCGTGAGGCCTTTGCCCAAGTGTGTCAAGCATTGGCCGGGCAGCCAGCCGAGCGCATGACGGTGATCGGCGTCACGGGCACGCTGGGCAAGACCACCACGGCTTTGTTGATTGCGAACATTTTGAAAGCGGCAGGCGCCCAAGTGGGCGTGCTCGGCTCTTTGGGATATTGTGATTCCCGCGAGGTCGCGCCGGCCCGCAATGCGACGCCGCGCCCGCCTGAGTTGGCCGATTGGCTATCGCGAATGCATGGCGCGGGCTGTACGCATGCGGTGGTCGAGGTGTCGAGTGAAGCGCTTGCGCAGCGGCGCCTTGGTGGAGTGCGCTTCGATGCGGTTGTGTTGACCAACGTGCGACGCGATCATTTGGATGTTCATCGCACACCAGAGAACTACCTCCGCGCCAAGCAGAGGTTGTTCCAGCATCTCAAGCCGCACGGCTTCTGCGTGCTGAACGCCGATGACCGCGGCAGCCGTCCCATCTTGGACGACTTGTCGCATCCTGCCTTGACCGTGGGCGTGGACCAGCCCGCCAACGTGACGGCTGCGGTTGTCGAACGAAATAAAAGCGAACAAACGTTTCTTTTGACGGCGGGGCGGGAAACCGCCGTGGTGAGAACGCCGTTGGTCGGCGACCACATGATGGCCGATTGTCTGGCCGCGGTAGCGGTCGGGCTAGGCTTGGGCGTCGATCTTCTCACTACGGTCCGGGGTCTGGAATCGGCGCCGCCGATTCCCGGCCGCCTGGAGCGTGTGGAGTGCGGGCAGCCGTTTGGGGTCTTTGTAGACGCTGCTCGCACTCCCGATGCGCTCGCCGCCACGCTCCGCGCCTTGCGTGGCGTCACGCCTGGTCGCCTATTGTGCGTCTACGGCGCCGAAGGTCAGCGTAACCGCTCGTTTCGACCGCTCTTGGGCCGAGCGGTCGAGCGGTACGCGGACTGGGGGATTATCACCAATGACAACCCGCGCCGCGAGTCGCCGCGAAAGATCGCGCACGACCTGCTCGATGGTTATCGCTGCCCCGCCAACGCTCATGTCCTGCCCGACCGGGCGGCGGCCATCGCGTACGCCCTGAACAAGGCCCGCATCGGCGACACGGTGCTGATCGCCGGAAAGGGGACCGACGACTACCAGATCGTCGGCGGCGAGCGTCGCCGATTTGATGACCGCGCCGTCGCGCAGCGTTGGCTGTACGACGTAGGCGCTCAAAAAGAATACACCCATGAACGGCCCGCGATTTTCCGCATGGCCGACTATGTGAACTAATGGAAGGTGGGCTTGGCCCACCATGACCCGGACCAAGAAACACCAACACACTGAAAGCTCTGCTGTTGACGTCGGGTTTGCGGGAATCCGGCGTTTACCCTCCCTCCTGGGTTGGAGCAATTTACTCGTTCCTGGCGATTTCTGGGTCAATTGCCGGAACGGGTGCTTCACAGCAGAGTTGTACTGCGCGTCGGGGCGATGTTCGCATCGCCCCGACGCCAGGGAACACGACGCCGCCGATGGTCACTCCCCCCGGGACCTTCGGCGGCGTTACTTTTTTATGGAGTATTTGCTCACCGAAAGCATCGGTAATCGACGGCGCCCGAAAGGCGGCAAGTACTCGAAACGCACTTGCGGAGCGGCCCGCCGCTCGGACCGCAGGGTCGGGAAAAAACGCCCTGACTTTTTGTTGGAACGCGGCCGTGTGCTACCACACAATCTCGGTCGCGTCGAACACCGGTCCTTCGACGCACGTCCGTTTGTAATCCCATCCGCCGACATCATCGGCCACGCGCGCCACGCAGGTAAAGCAAACGCCCACGCCACACGCCATCGGCGTTTCTAGAGATACCTGGCAGGCTGTCTTAGTTTGATTGGCGAGGCGCGCCACGGCTTCCATCATGCGTTCCGGACCACAACACACGATCCGGCGAGGTAGCTCCTCCTGCGCAAGAACTTGCTGGAGCAACTCCGTGACCAGCCCATGACGGCCACGCGTGCCGTCATCGGTGCTGACGAGGACTTCAACCCCTAACCGCTCAAAGTCTTCGATCCCCGCCAGGTATTCGGACGTCCGGGCGCCGTAGCAGAGGGTGACCTTATGTGACGGAGTTACCGTGCGCGGTGGATTACCGTAGCGCCGTTGGCCAAGAAACTCGCGAGCGAGAGTTAAGAACGGCGTTTGACCAATGCCGCCCGCAACCATAATCAGGTGCGGCGTCGGCTTGGGTGGAAACCCATTGCCCAAGGGGCCCCACACATCCAGTTGTTGTCCCGGCCGAAACGCAGCCAAGCGACTTGTTAGTTTGCCGTGAACCAGGTACACCAAATCGATCAACGCCGGCTCGCCATCTTCCGCGAGCTCGGTATCGTACAAAGCGAGCGCGCGGCCGATCAGCGGATCGTTATAGCCGGTCAGCCGCACCATGAAGAATTGCCCGGGAACCGCTTGGCGGGCCATCGCCGGGCATGCAAACCGAACCCGATAGGTGTCGCGGGCGATTTGCACGTTGTCGACGACGTCAACCGTGGAATGACAGGCGTGGTCCGCGTAATGTGCGGCGTGCAGAGGGTTGCTCATCGCGGGCGCTTCTTACGACGCGGCGAATTGGAAGAGTGACGGGGCTTGCCAGGGGTCCCGCCCAGGTTGCGCGAGGTTTTACCTCGCGGCGCGCGTGACGCGGCGCCTTGCGCGGGGAGTTTCCGAGCAGGTGGCGCTTCTTGGAATTCCGCGAAGTCGTCCGACTCCGGAGAAAGAACCTTTCCCAGCGACCGCGGCGCGGCGGATGGACGGCGTTTGCGCTGCGGATTCGCCGCACGTGACCTTGGCTTGGCGCTGCCGGTGGCTCCCGACTGTGCTTTGGCCGCGGCGGCGGCTTCACGGAGCGCAGCCACTTCCTGTCGTTCCAGTTTGCGGAAGCCGCCCACCGGCATTTCGCCCAGCTTGAGGGAACCCAACGCGATCCGCTTCAACCGCATGACCTTGTGTCCCAACCGGGCCAGCATGCGGCGAATTTCCCGGTTGCGTCCTTCGCGGAGGACGATTTCAACTAACGTGCTTTGTTTGAACCGCTTTTTCAAACGCACTTCGGATGCTTGAACCTTGCCTTCGGCAAGATGGACGCCCTTCGTTAGTTGCTCGAGTTCTTCGGGTGTCGGATGGCCAGCCACCTCAACGCGGTATGTCTTGGCCACGCCGTACCGAGGATGCGCCAATCGGTTGGCTAACTCACCGTCGTTGGTTACGAGTATCAGGCCCTCGCTACTGCGGTCCAGTCGGCCCACCGTGAAAAGATGATCGTGCGGCGGCACCAGATCGATGACCCGCGGCCGACCGCTAGGGTCGTAGTTCGTGGAGACGACGCCCTGTGGTTTATTGACGACGTAGTACACGCGGCTTGCGATCCGCACCACTTCGCCATCGACGCGAATCTCGTGAACGTCAGGATCGACGCGAAAACCTAACTCCGAAACCACGCGGCGATCCACCTCGACGCGGCCTTCGCGGATCAATTCTTCGCAGTCGCGGCGGCTGCCTACGCCCGCGGACGCAAGCACTTTTTGTAGTCGTTCGCCAGTTTCCGATGCGGTCATGGCAGGGAACCCCCGATGCGGCGCTCAAGCGCCGAAGTAATAAACCTAGCAAGGACAAACGTCGGGAAGTTACTTACCAGCCGGCGTTGCAATCGGCTCGCATGCGGTTTCCTTCGTCCACCAACACAATCCGCGGCTCGTGCTCGCGAACTTCTTCCGGCGAATAGTCCGCGTAACTGGCGATAATCACCAAGTCGCCGGGCCGCGCCAGATGCGCCGCGGCGCCGTTAATGCAG
>JAANMU010001156.1_pt1 | contig 26100 bp, 25 predicted proteins | sample 7279701 | NCBI WGS metagenome assembly JAANMU01 (sample SAMN14094539, study PRJNA606508) | bioreactor metagenome | isolation source: A lab-scale SPAN reactor treating ammonium-rich wastewater day 57 | place: Ireland: Galway | collected 2017-03-13 | reverse complement strand
CGTTGCAAAAAACATCCAATAGGACTGAGGCTTGATAACATAAAAAACAAAAAGAGAACATAATAAAATCAACATCAGACGTAATGAAAAAGTTTTTATATCTAGAAGCTTAAATAAAATAAAAAAGAGGATAAATCCGAAAGTAATATGAGTAGCGTCGTAGTTGTAAGAACCAACTTGATGTAATAGCATTGGAATTGATGCTGTAGTTAGAAACACTAGACCAAAATTCTTACCTGAATGGTTAACTACCAAATACAAAGTCAATAGAAAAAAAACTAAAGAGACAAGACGCCCAAGATAGAAACCATAAATACCATTCAAATTAATTATATTTGAAATTAACAGTGCAGAAGATTGAGGTATGTATGAAATAAAGGGCAAGCCACACACAGAGGATGCAGGCAAAGAGAAGCTCAGTGAGCCGTTATGGTCTGTAAAGAAAGGTTGAAAATATTCTTTATAATAAAACTTACCTTTATAATTCTGAGTAAGTGAATATTTATCTACTAATGAATAAACATTCTGATATTTATTTTGCATTTGCAGGACTGGCTGACTGCCAGAGCATGCCACTAAACCGTTGCTTAATGCCACAGCTCTTCTAAAGTGAATATACTCATCTGGTTTTTGTAGCGGAGGAACCAGAAGAGTAAAAAGTAAGGATGCCAGAACGATCCATGTTATTAGGATGCGCTCGTACACTGAGTAGCTTCTGGTTGGCTTAAATAGCCTTTTAAGATTATTTAATTTAGGCATAAACTAAAGTCTTCTTTTTTACTAGTCAGATTGGGATTATAGAATTTTTCGAGTTTCTCATGATTCTTCCATTTATTTGAGAAGTATGCAACATCATCTTTAAACTGCTTTTTGTTTCTTAAACTAGATGATACTACTCCTAGTGTTGATGACTCATGATGGATTACTGGTGCATAAGGGGTGTAAATATTTCTTAATCCTAGTGCACCTGCTCTGAGACACAAGTCAACATCATTGTAAGCCACGGGTAACTGCTCATCAAAGCCACCAATTGAATCAAATACTGATTTTTTTATCATGCTACAGGCAGCCGAGACTGCCGTCACCTGACGTACTGAGTCCTTATAATGAATAGCCGGAAAACCCTGTACAGACTCGTCATTCATATACTTCCCTGGATGTATTGCCACAAAAACATCATTTCGAAAATCATTTTCAACCAGTACTATACCCATACTCTGAACAGTTAAGTTTGGATAGAGCAACTTACTGCCTACCACCCCAACATCCTTTCTTAGAGAGTGCTCTAATAGATTCTGTATCCAATCAGGATCAATAATTTCAACATCATTGTTCAGAAATAGCAAGTGTTCCCCCTTGGCTGACTTAGCTCCCAGATTACAGAGCTGGGAGAAGTTAAATTGTGACTCAGATTTAATAACTGAGATTCTTTTATCAGCTGCCAGATCCTTATATAGTGTAAGGACGTTATCTTCAGTTGAGCCATTATCAATTAGAAGCATTTCAAAGTTTTTATAAGTAGATAAAGATAAAATGGAGTCTAAACACTTTGAAATTAGTTTATGATTGTCCTTGGTAGGGATTATGATAGATATCAGAGGTTGACTTAGACTCTCATACTTAACTCGCCAAAGTCCGAGATACTTGGTCTTAACAACCCTTCCTTTTACATGTCTTTGTTCCAGGTCGCTTTCCAATACCTTCTTTTGATTATTATATGCATAGCTTTTAACTGAGTTGGAGTAGCGCTCTGAGGCAGTAGAAGTGCTAGATTTCCTCCAGCTATATAAAACTGTGGGAATATGCTCAATGGTGAAGTGATTGTTTTTTGTCGCTAGATTTGAGATTCTAATAAACAAGTCCCAATCCTGTGCTCCTTCGTATCCAGATCTAAACCCTCCCACCTCATCAAATATCTCCTTCTTAATCACTGCAAAGTGAGTGATGTAATTGATGGATCTTAAGTAATCATAATTAAAGTCTGGTTTAAAAAAAGGATCAACGTGGTAAGTAGAGTATTCTTCAAGCTTGTCCTCATCAGAGTATATAAAACCTGCTTTTCTGAATTTATTAATCTTGGCTGCTGCCTCATAAAGAGCATTTGGCCATAAGTAGTCGTCGTGATCCATAAGAGCCAAGTATTCTCCAGTAGCTAGCTTGGCTGCCGAATTTGAGGCCCGACAGATATGGCCATTTTCTTTTCTAAACGATATTTTAATTCGTTTATCTAGGTTTGAGTACTTCTTTAGTACAGCAATCGTTTCTTGACTACTAGATTTATCATCAGAGATACACAGCTCCCAGTAAGGGTATGACTGATTTTTAATTGACTCAATACAGTCTATTAAGAATTGGGGGTTGGTATTGTAGGTAGGAAGGATGACAGAGATTAATGGCCTGTATGATAAAGCCAGAGATTTTTTCCGTTGCTTTACTAAGACTTCTTGGTTAGGAAACTTTAACAAATACCACTGGTGATAGTCTTTTTTTAAGTTTGAAATCAAAGACCGATTGTTAGTCAGAGATTCTAGCTTTTTAATAAATCCAAGAGGACCAATTTTAATGAAAAGTTGAAAGTATCTACCCAATAAGTCTGGTTTTTTACAGATTGAGTTAATCACCTTTTTAAAATCATTGAAGATTTGCCAAACAATAAATGACTTTGAGGAAATCAGTGATTCATAGCTATCTTGAAGCGATCTCAGATACACGGTTTTATAACCAATAACGTCATCACTCTTACTAGTGTGATTTCTGGATTCATGATCCTGAGAGAATCGCGCCATGCCAAATATTCCAAGAAGTTTATAGAATTTTGAGCGACCAATAGAACTGATCAAACTTTGATAATTCTGGATTTCTTGATCAAGTCTAAGATCCTCTATTTGCTGAGATGATAATTGTTTATTACGATATTTCATACTGAAAGATTAGATCTGAGACTGCGTTTTATGGAGTTGTAACCCTGCCAAAGCCGTTACACCTTGGCAGACTGAATAGTTTCTAAAGACCTTTTTAGAATTTCTATTTCGTTGTTTTTTATTACAATTTGTTCTTGCTGCGATTCAATAATAAGAGATAAATCTTGATAATAATTTCTTATCTCACTCAAGTGAGGCCAAAAACTTATGATTTTAGTTTTGCTTCTATAACTTTTTTTAGATAGTGAGTTAGCTCTTTGCCTGTTCTTCCACAGCACATACGTCAAACTTAGCTGATCTCTTTTAGAGTAATTTTCCACCCAATACCACCATTCATTCATAACCTTTTTAACCTGTTTCAAGTTATGTTTTCTGAGCATGATGTTGGTTTCAAATAGGCCGTAGTGAGCTGGGAAACCATCTTTTTTATATTTATCAATTTGAGGATTCATATTTTCCAGAGTGTCTTTTTTTTGGTCTAGGCAGGCTTGCATTTCATCATAGAGACAGTCACGTTCTGGGTGAGGAGCAATAGAAATAGTATGAGCATTGTTTATAGCCATATAAACATCTTCAAAAACAGCTGGAGACATAATGTCTAAATTCGAATCAACCCAAAGACTGTACTCATAATCAGGAAATAACAAGTGAGGGTGAAGCTTGTGCCAGCGCTGATTCTTAGTGTTATCCAGTTTAGTGTATTGAAGAGGTCGCAGCTGCCAGTGACTGTTGTTTTCATTGGCTATCGATAAGTCATCCGTAAAACAAACATAATCCCAGTCTGGATTGGTGTAGGTATGGTTATACAGCTCATCATAGTGAGCGGTGATGCAGGTGTAGATGACACCCAACTTATTATTCATTTTCGGAAGCTTCAGTTTCCATTGGGAACCGAAGGTTATGTCCCATTTTGAAGGAAAAAAGAAATTTGTGCCATTATTGGGAGTAAAAGTAAACTCCACAAAGTAAGGATGACCATCGATATCATAAAAATCAATTCTAACTTGATCAAAGCCCTTTGATAGTTTTTTAGAAAAATCTAACATCTGATTAAGTGATTTTGGCTTTTTAACTTTTGGTCCCAGTTTCTCAGAACCAATTTGAAAATCAAGATATTTCCAATTAGTATCAAAAGATGATTTTTTTAGATCTGTAAATCTGTCTGAAAAATATCTAATGTAAGATGGTTCACCATTAAAACAGTGAATTTTAAAATCATCATTTTTGCCATTTTTATCCACCAAATACTCCTCTACAATGATCCTTGGCTTGATTAGCCGGTATTGTCTTTCTCTGCCATGATTCTAATAATAATTGTCTGCCAGCCAAGTATCTAATTTGGCTTGAGCATCCTGCCAATCAAATGATTTTTTGTCTGTCACAATAATGTTCCAGCCAGAACCGTGGGTAGTTTTTAATACAAATTGGTTGGGGAAATTTGCAAGATCTTTTTCTAGATCTAAGGTAGAGTCATAAACGCCGAGAAGTGGGATTAGGTACTCCTTACCGAGGGTTTTTTCTACATACTTTCTCACCTCATATTTATCTACATAAGACCAAAGCGCCTCACACTCATCGGAGAGCTTGAATACTTGAATTTTTTCTGTGTATGTTTGGGGGCTTTGCCAGTCTACAAATTTGCCAAATACAGAGTGATACTGTTGATCAACAAAGGCACGATCATTGGCTAAATCCAGGTGGGAATATTTCTTAGCTTTGTTCGTCACAAAGCCGTATTATGCCAGAAACCGCGGGATGTGGGGGGAGGAAAATGGGGAATTAACTTATAGTTCCCTAAACTGACCCACGAGCTCCTCCAGGCGGTCGAGGAGGTAGAAGGGTATGACAAGAATCCGGTATTGCTGACCCATATACTCGAGTTTTTCGACTTGGAGTGGATCCCAGGATACTCGAACTGGAATGGTATCTGGATAAAGACTAAGTAGGCTGAAAAAGGACTTCATTTGGTGAGTGTTGCCAGACTTGACTTCCAAGGCCACATTTTTATCCTGAACTACCGTCACAAAATCCACCTCAGCCGTCCCCTCAGACTTATCTCTAGACCAGAAATACACTGGCTGATTTTTCCAAACACTTCTAGCCATCAGCGCCTGTCCCACCACCTGCTCCATCAATCGTCCGGCAAATTTACCCTGCGCCACCTCTAAACTCATGCCCGCTTGATAAACCATCATGCCTTGATCTAGTACCAGCAGTTTTTTGGATCTTTTATGCTTGACTTGTAGCTCTGGCTGGAGATGACTCAAAGAGTGCACCTGCTTGATTAGCATGGCTTTTTCTAAATTATCCATAGCCGCGGCCATGTCTCGGCTTTTATAGCCCAAATCTGCAAAGTTTTCGTAAACAAAAGTTTTACCAGCCACCCGTGCCGCTTGACCTAAAATTCCCTCATAGTACTTATAAGACTCAGCCCTGGGCACATACTTGTAGACATCCTCTAAATATGAAGCTGTTAGCCGTTCGTAGATTTGCTGAACTAGCATGTAATCTTGACTTTTCAAGTAAACCTGCACCGCCTCTGGCATGCCCCCAATCAAGACATACTGCTGATAGAGCTTAGTCAGAAATTGATGGGCAGAGTCCTGAGAAGTGGATAGAGACAGCTGGTAAAAGCTGTCAAGAGCCGGTTGATTATCCAGCGCTGACAAGAACTCTCTGAAAGTCAGCGGGTGCAGATACCGGTACTCCACCCGTCCGACTGGAAACGACCACTGCTTCTGTAACTTCACCTCTAGCAGTGATCCAGCTGCAATCACCCGTAAATCAGGCCTCTCCTCAGCAAAGAACCTGAGCATGTGCATTAAGGCAGGCGCCTCTTGGATTTCATCAAAGAAAAGCAAAGACTGGTCAGTATAAAGTGATTGACCAGTTATTAGCGATGCTTTGGTCAGCAAGTCAGACAGGCTCTTAGCCTGTGACAGTGACTCCTTGATTTCTGGCACATCCAGGTTTAACTCTAGAAAAGATTTGAAGTGTGACTGACCAAAGTCACGGACTAAGCTAGTTTTACCCACCTGGCGAGCCCCCCGCAATACCAGAGGCTTTCTGATCGGGCTTTTATTCCAGTCTGTGAGGCTTTTAACCAAGGTTCTGTTTAACATGGTACCATTTTATACCATCTAAGTGAGAAAGGAAGTACCACTTTATGTCACCTAATTGAGTAAGGTGGTACCAGTTTGTGATATTTTATCTTAGTTCGTGTCTATATTTCTTTTGGATTGTGTTTGTTTTCGCTATTTGGCGTACTTTCACTGTTTAGTGAAAGTACCCTTTTCAGTGAAAATACAGTTTAAAATTGTTGCGTTTACCTATTTAACGTTAATTAGGTAAATACGTTTACGCAATTGGCGTTACTTGCGTAAATGGGGTTTTGAGTTAGAGACATTATTCAGGCACTTTTAGCACTTCGGTGATTAATGTGTCGATCAAAACGGTATACTCTTCTTGACTAGGAGGGGTTGCCACCCAGTTGATCTTGTCTAGCCAAGTGAGTGGGAATTCTTGGAGCCGTTTGGCTACAAGTGGTGGCATGATACCGGCGACTTTGGAGTTGATGACTTATGACTGCCTTTGGCTTCGGCAACACTGGCGCAGACTGCATCTTGAAGCGGATAGAGTTTATCTTGATACCAGGTAATCATAGGCTTCCTTAATTTGCGGGACGCGGATGTGGGGGCGAAGAGCCGGCCAGTTTTGTTTAAGGCGGTCTGAACCAATTAGACCGACTGCGGTGTAGTAATCAGCTCGCTCTAGCAAACGAGACATAGCCCAGCGTTGATCGCGGGTCAGAGTGGACGAACTGGTTTGATTCAGCATCTGGTCAAACTCGGTGGGAGTGATGCGGTAGTCCCAGACCAGTTGGTCAAGGAGTGACTGGGTGATTTTTGTCATAGGGGTAGTTTATATGATTGGGTGAGCTTGAAACAAGGCTAGGCCTCACCCCCTCAAATACCTGCTGGCATTGGCGTATAGTTCATGGAAGTGGTCGCACCAAAGCTTGGCAGCAACACCATCGGTCACATAGCTACCCAAATCCTGCCAAATATGATTGGACTTGACCTGAGCCACCTTGTTATCAAGTTCTTTAAGTAAAGTCGATAAGTCAGATGGCAGACCATAAGCGGTCAGTGCCTGAGGATTGGGTAGAATCTGCTTTTCCAGGTACCAAATTAAGTCAAAGTAATCCCGACCCTTGATAGTAATGTGCGAGTCACCCTTCTTAAAGACTCGATTCAAGCAGGCAGCAATTTTGCCCGCCATTAAAGTCTCCAGCGGATACGTGATGATGGTGCTGGGATAGTTACCCAAACTGCGAGGTATGCGAATGGCATCCAACCAAACATTATCCGTGGCCTCAACTTGAACATGGATTTTTTCATCTGGATGAGCTGACACTCCCAACTGATTCAAGACCGTGAACCTGAGAGTCAGACGATAAACCAAGCCACTATCCTGAATATGGTAATCTAAATCAGTGAAGCCCAGTTGAGAAAAGAAACTGCTGATAATTTGCCCCAAATGGTCAAAATCAACCTTGTACTGACAGGAGAAATCTAAATCTTCAGAAAAGCGCGGTAAACCATGCAGTTTACGTAAAGCCGTCCCGCCCACAAATGCCATCCCCTGACCAACTGGGTCAGCATAAATGGCCGCCAACACATAGTCCTGAAGAATTTCCTTCAAACTGACTCGCAACAGTTGAGGCGAGGCCTGAACCTGCTCCATTGCCACCACTCGATCGCTGAGTTGTTTTATGATGGGGTGCATGAGGAGAGCCTTTCCACAATTGAGGTTAAGCGATTTTTATATCTGGAACATGTTATCCAACTGTGAATTTCTGCCCAGTCCAGTTTAGTAAATGAGTCAAGATTGAGTCGCCACTCCTCGACGGGGTTAAAGTCAGCTAGATCAGCAGGCAAACTACTCTGGCGATAATACAACCAATCAAATAATGCCTTGGCTTTGGTCGCCTGAAAGTACTGCCAAGGACCATACTGAAGGACTTCATACCCACCCAAGAGTCGCTCCGAGATTTGTTTGTAAGTGATGGTCTCAAATGGCGTAGTGTGCAGACTCCGAGATTTGGTGGTAACTAGAGTTAAACCATATCTGGCCTCTGTAAAAACCTGGTACTGACTCAGTACCGACTCCAGACTGACGTAAGTAGGGGTTTTCATGGTGCAAGCCAAGACTTTTAAGTAAGTCTGAGGGTCTTTTTTAAACCAAACTGAGTTGAGATCAAGGTAGACATTGCGCATGACGGAGAGTAAGTGTCCGGATTTTTCCCAAGCGTGGAGTCTAACTCTGAGAGAGTGTCTGGATTCGTCTGGAAAAGCTAGTGCCAAGTTGTCAACTGATAGATATAACCAGTCTGTGACCTGGTCGAGGTGGGTAAGTTTCATATAATTAGGTATCGCTGAAGATAATATACGAATTGTATATATTATCTTCAGCGTTGTCAAGGCTGTGTTACTGATCGCTAACCAATCCCCTCAGCAACCACAACAGCTCCTGGCGGAGATTTTTAACCACAGGTTTAAGTCTGGGGCTGGGAATGAGGGGGTTAAGATCCTGATAAAGCTTGTCCTCGGTCAAGTCATGCTCAATAAAGTCAATGAGTTGCTTAATGTAGTCAGGGAAGTTTTGACCAGTTCTTTCCTCGACAATAGCTTGATCGATGTCGAAACCTCTAGACAGAAAAAGATGTAGGTCGTAAAAGTCCCGACCCGCCACAGCGCCGGTATTAGTTAGCCTGCCCAGAGCCGCCACCAGCTTGTTAGCCACCATAGTGGATTGAGTTTGGGTCAACGCCAGTCGATTCAGTTCCGCCAAGTTGGCTAATTCTGATTGATTGAGAGGACTAACCTGGTCATTGATTTCCAGTTTAAGAGTGTTACGCACCTTGTCAGGAGCGGGGTATTTGAGAAAAAACTGCAAGTGGTGGCGACTTTGATCCTTGATCTCTAAACCCAAGTTATGGACCAGAGAAATGATTTGTAACTTAACGCGATCTTTTTGCTTAACATCCAGTAAATCAAAGTCTAGATCCACAGAGAACCGATCCAGCCAGCCCCGCAGCATTGCACAGGTACCACCTTTAAAAATCAATTGCTGTGACAGCCAAATATCATTGAGAATAGCCGACAGCAATCGGTACATTTGAATCTTATGAGCAGCGTCCGAGGGTCTAGGTAAGATCATAAGTTGGTATCTAGGTAATAATTGGGCTTGATGGCGCGCATGTCAGCTACGGCTCGATCTGAGTCTGCCATGGCATAACCGTCAATGTCTATGATGCCCTGCCGGTCGATCAGGCGATTCATAGGAGCGTAGCGGGTTACAAACTGCTGGCTACCTAGACTAAACTCGCGATTTTTTTTACCAACCAAAGTCACTCTGTAGACCGGTTGGTGAATCATACCCTCTGCAAATAAAACTGACTCCAGCGACACATAAGATAGCTCTCCCGCTAGAGCGACTCCAATCTCGTAAGGATGTAGTTTTTCAGGTTGAATTAACGAGTACACACCCTTGGCAAGGCGATGCAAATCTCCCCGCTGGGTATAGCGACTCAGGTAAGTATGCAACTTGTTTTTATCATCAATTCCCCAGAGCAAAGCAATCTCTGAGTTTTTAAACACCCGCTTACCTGAGTTAATCAGTTTTTGCAGGTAATTTGTATTTCTATTACTGTACATATATGTACTGTATCAGAAATGATTTGCAATGTCAAGATCTGTCGTTTGTTTCAGAATTAGGACAAAAAATGTCCTATTTCTAATATAAAAAGCGTTATTTCTTTCAGATCAGTTCGTTTATCCTATTCAGATTTGTACAGGATAAATGTACGACACATGTTAAAAAAGTTGACTCGTTCGCTGTAGGTATACATTAATATATTTCAGCGACGGACGTGATGCTATTAACTGGTTTGATTTCGATAAGCCTGAATCACCTCCTCTGGCGCACCAAGATGCTGGAGCTGGCCATTTTTCAGATAGGCGGCTCGTGTGCAGAAGGATTTGACCGACTCTAGATTATGGGTGACCATGATGATAGTTTTGCCCTGATCATGAAACTCATGCATTTTAGCCAGGCATTTTTCTTGAAAAGAGGCGTCGCCGACGGCCAGAATTTCATCAATCAGCAGGATGTCGGGGTCGGTGTGGATGGCGACCGCAAAAGCCAGGCGCAGATACATGCCAGATGAGTAGTGCTTGACCGGCTGATCAATAAACTCCCACAGTTCGGCAAAGTCGACTATGGATTTAAACTTGGCTTCAATGTCCGTCCTTTTCATGCCTAAGATGACTCCATTCAAGTAGACATTCTCCTTACCTGTTAATTCCGGATGAAAACCAGCCCCCAACTCAATCAGGGGCGCAATCTGGCCGGAGACGGAAATGGTGCCTTGAGAGGGTTGGCTGACACCGGCAATTAGTTTGAGTAGAGTTGATTTCCCCGAGCCATTCGGGCCAATGATGCCAAAGGTTTCCCCCTGTGCAATTTTTAGGGAAACATCCTTGAGTGCCCAGAAACTATCGATAACATTTTTTTTGCCTTTGGTTAGAGCCGGTAGCATTTCCTTGAGCGTTCTCTGTTTCTGGCGTCGGAACAGCTTGGAGACGTGAGTGATGGTGATGCTCATCATATCTTGAGGCTTTCTTCCACTAAAAATATTTTTATAGTCTCTGAATCAGTTTCAAATCCCGGTATCCACTCAACCTGTTCAGAGTAATTTACATCATCATAGTAAGATAGTTGGACTCTAGCCAACTTAGCATTAAATTCACCTTTAAACAGCCTGACGGCTTCATCACACAGTTCGGCAAATGTGTGGTGATGAAGAATTTGGTAAATATCTACATAGTCTTTCCATTTAGCTCTTTGACCCATGGCAAACAGCTTCATGGCCCCCAATGTTAACAGACTGGGTACTCGAGCCATTGGCCAAGCCAGAGCTGACTGAACTGGATACCTAAAATAGTACCAAGTCATTTTAACTTGATCGACATATAATGTCATTTCTTGAGAATTCATCACCAACAGTCGGTCAATGTTGGCGGATGCTTTAATACGGTTGTAAAGTCTGGTTTTTTGTAAAGGCTTGGGTGAAAATAAATCAAAGTCAATTGATCTTCGATGTCCTAAGTACAAGGCAATAGCAGTGCCACCAACCAAATAAAATGACTGACGAAATGACTTTACAAGTGGTAACAAGGCTACTTGCGATTTGGACAAAATTTGCAAATTAGGCTTTTGGCTTGTCATGATAATCAAAGAAAAGTGAAAAGTAGTGCTTAATCTCTGGACGAAGGTTGGAGCGAGGTTGGTTTGCTAAAGTAATAAACAACCGGTGCGCCTTTGGCAATCCCAATTTGCTAATACTAGATGTCACGTCCTGCCAATCACCATAGTTTAAAATAGCCTCAAAGGCAGCAGAGTCGTCAATTTGAGCTGGATCCGCCACTGACCAATTCAAGTCAGACCTTTCTCTAAGTAGAGGAGTGAGTAAGTGTGTCATATTCATTGTTATATCCACGTATTATACTATTTCAGGTCAAATGATTAAACTAATTAACCCGTCATCCATTTCAGGTTATTGTGTTTGTGATCGATTAATTGGATGGACATTTAAAACATTTTTTCCAAGTATCATCTGCTCAAGTGGGACACCCGCGGCACGAGACTGAATAGAGTTAAAATCATCTATATAATTCTGACCCAAGGTGTTATCTCCTTGAATAATTGAAAAGTGATAACTCAAAGGTTGCTCAGTCTCAGGCAATAGACCTTCGTTAATCAGCCCAACTTGTGTATCACCGTAAAAGCTAGGCACGTACCCGTATTTAGATCTACCATACCAATCATACAAATAAGCAAAAACAGTATTGTATTTATACGGACTGGCTAAGGAGCTAATTGAAAACGGTTGTCCATCAGCTAAGCGATATGTTTCATCAACCAGAGCTAGACTATCTTGTAGTGTCGTTTTAAATGACCTTGAAAGGGGATACTCAAATATGGCAGAGTGATTGGCGTTTAGGTACTGAAGTTGTTTATGGTTTGAAAAAAAGATCAAAACCACCAGCAAGCTGACCAACATCCATTTAAATGGAAAACTGAGTTTAACCAATATCAAACTTAAATACATATACAAAACGATTTCTAGGCCTAAGAAAAAGTGCCAGTTTGCCCGAGGTTGAACCAGGCCAATGGAAATGGGAATTAGGAGAAGCAGTAAACCAAATACTTTCTGATTTTGCGACAACGCTTTTCTGCTCAAGTAAAAAAAGGGTAATAAAAATATCATAAATAATGCTTGAGTTGGAAAAAAAGATTCTATGATTTTTCTTAGATATAGATCAATAAAAGCAATAACAGAGGACAGGTCAGAAATCTGATGAGCTGCAGATGCCTGTTGTAGACCAGACCAGGTAAAAATACCAACTACGAACATTCGAATTTGGACAATCACCATGGGTAATAAGAACAATCCTAGAGTACAAACGAACAGTAGAATGAATTTTGGCGTAAATAGTTTTCTAACAAATGACTTATCTTGGCTATAACTGTAATACAAAGCACCAACTATCACTAAGATAAGTGGCGCATACCATAAGACAGATTGGATCAATACTCCCAAAGATAAAGCCAGTAAAAATATATATCGAGATTGGAGTGAGCGATCAAAAAATATTTTCCAGAGAGCTAGAAAAAAAACAGGAAGGAATGGGTAACCCAAGGTGGGATTTGTCAGAAAAACTGAGTATCCAATATTTTGTGCAGAAAAGGCTACTAGTCCAGCAGTAAGTAATCCAACAACTTTAGATTTGGAAACTGAGAATGCCAATAAATAAACTGCAGGTATACCAATGACCACAGTCCACAGCATTAACATCGTTAATGGTAGTTGAGGATCACCTTGACTTATCAGGTACCACGGAGCTAAAAAGTAATAATAAAAAACCCCATGAAAAACAGTGTCGTTCGTTCCAGAAGCAGTCGGGCCGTGAAGTTTTAAGTTGTGATCAAGCCATATTTCGCGGACTGCCAAAGCATCTCGTGCCTGATCAAATCTAAAAATAAATTTGTAATCCGAAATAAAGCTCAAACGTAAATAAAAAGTTAGCAACATTAACAAAAATAAAATAATACTAACTGTTAATGATTGATGTCTGATGATAAATTGTTTAAACCACATCCGCAAATACTCCTTCTAGCTTTTTAAAGAGGCGATAGAGAATTAAAAAAAGAACGATTGATAAGACTAGAGCGATGGATAAACTGGTCAAATTGGGCGAGCCACCAGCTAAGAATATCTCGCGATAGGCATTAATAAAGACCGCCATCGGGTTAAGTTTGAAGATCCACTGGTATTGGGTTGGAAAAAGCTCAACCGGATAAATTACAGGCGTTAGATACATCCAGACAAGGATACCCAAACCGACCACATACTGAATATCGCGGTAAAACAAGTTGGCAGCCGCTACAAATAGTGACAAAGCATAAGTGAACAACATTTGAACAGCCAGAACAGGTAAAAACCAGAGTACATTCCAAGTCAAAGGAATTTGAAAGAAAACCATAAAAGCCATAAAAACAGTCGAGGCTAAGAAAAAATCAACCAACTTGGCGATTAAGGTGCTAGCAATAAAAATTTCTCTAGGAAAGTAAATTTTAGTTAAAAGACCAGCATTACCAACCAATGCGCCTGAGGCACTACCGATGGAGTTGGCAAACAGCGTCCAGGGTAACAACCCTGCATAAAGATAAATGCTATACGGCACTCCCAAATCGGGGATTCTCATAATGAATGAAAAGACAAAGGCCATCACCAGCATTTGAATCAGAGGGTTGAGGATGACCCAAGCATAGCCCAAAACTGACTGTTTATAGCGCTGTTTAATTTCCCGCTTAGTCAGCTCTGACAGGAGTTCGCGGTGAGTAGTGAGAATGGTGAACACAGCAGTATCATAACGGTTTTGACGACTTGAAACAAGTTGGCGAGTAAATTAGCCGAAAAAGTTAGGCTTAATGTAAGAATTAAGTGGGACACTAAAACTCAGATAACAACTGTGAAGTATATTTGTGTCTTCCAGAAATAGTATTGACATTTTATACATATGAAACTACCATATAGACAACATTATGAATTTGAGTGGGATGATGCCAAGAATCGTCAAAACTTACTCAAGCATAAGATCGCATTTGAAGAGGCCATTCAAGTCTTTTCAGATAGAGACGCATTAGTTTTTATTGATATCAAACACTCCAATCTAAAAGAAACCAGATACTTTGCCGTTGGCAAGATTGGTATACAAACCTGTACAGTTAGGTTTACATATAGAAATAAACGTATTCGAGTATTTGGAGCCGGATATTGGCGAAAAGAAAGAAAATTTTATGAAAAACAACAAATTAACGATCAAGTTTAAAGAGGCCAGGGATGATCTTCCCTATGGTGAGATATTTGAAGGCACCGTTGGTCCTATGATGCTGATCCCAAATTTTCTGCCTCCTCCTGAGGAATTGGCTGAGGCCATCAAACACCCCAAAATCACTATGACTGTCACAGCTCGAACTCTCAAATACTTCAAGTCTCAAGCCGATCGGCTTGGATCGTCTTATCAACGAATGATGAGAAATCTACTAGATCAATACGTGGAAAAAATGGAAAAGATTGATGCAAAACGTTCCAGTCTATAAGTATCCCTGGTAAATCAATTCATTTTTTGATACTCTAGGCAAGTGACATTGTCAAAAACTAATTTTTCAACTCAATACTTTGTGATAACTGTACTGTGCGCAGTTTTACTCAGCACAGTCTTCATCTGGACAAGGCTCTATCAGCTTCCCTCCACTATTGACTTTTTCAATGACATCGGTCGGGACTACATGGTTTTATTCAACTGGCAACAAACCTGGAAGCCCCCTCTCCTTGGTCCCCAGATGAGTGTCATTCCCTTTAATCAGAGTGCCATCTATTTCTACCTGCTATTTCCAATTTTTGTCGCTTCTTCTCATTCCTTGCTCAGTAGCACCATCACCATACTAATCTTTTATTTAGTCCTATTTTGGTTGGGAGTATTTTTATTTCGCCACCGACCGTTGTTTCTAAGGTCACTCCTGTTTGTTGCCTTCTTCATTATCATACACCCTCAATTTATCACTCAACAGCGATTTGTCTGGAATCCTTCTTTCGTAGCTGCCTGCATCACCGTCGCCTTGTATATGCTCCTCCTGATTCGAGAACGATACACTCAGCTCAGAGCTCTAGCCTTAACATTTAGTTTAGCCTTGGCAATTGGTTTTTCTTTTTCGGCGCTACCAGTGGCATTGATAATTTTCTTGTCTGGTCTAATTTTAGCCAAAACCAAGCGTTGGCAGTTACTCATAATGGCGGTTGTCTCAGGGATTTTGGTTTATTTACCCAACATAGTCTTTGAAATCCGACATAACTTTGTTTTAATCAAAGCCATTTGGGACAATGGTATGTTAAGTCAGGGCGACCAATCACTGGTTGCAAAATCTCAAGACTTATTGACGACGCTCCTACCAGCCACCTCTACCTGGCTGACCCAAGCCTCACCCTATCTATATTGCCTGCTGGTCGCGACTGGCTTACTTCAAGTCTATCGGGCTCTGGTCAGCAAGGCCCCGCCCACCCAACGTCAATACCTGATCTTCTTAGTCATTGTCCTCCTCACTTCCACTATCATTCAACTGCTATCTCCAGTCGGTGTGGCTAATCACTATATTTTCCCGATTTTGACTGTTGGAATTGTTTTGTTATCCTTCTTTGAACTACGTTTTCAAACTCTGATTGTGTTAGCCGGATTTTTAATTTTCACCAAAACTGAGTTCATCTCTGAGTACTTATCAACTCCAGAAGTTTCGGTCACGGTTAAGCAGGCTTGTGCCGAAATAATTTGCCAACATGAAACACAGCCAGTCATGGTGTCTGAGCAGTCGAGCCGACACCCCTACCATTCTGCCTGGGCGTATCAATATTTATTAGCCGAAGCTGGCTGTCAGGTAGTGCCAGTTGAACCCAACTCCACTCGGGCCAATAAAATGGTGGTTATTTTAGATAACACAACCTACGAACACGGTCGAACCGCTTATAATGAGTTGACTCAGTTAGGTGAATCCAGAGTAGAGGGCGACTATGACTGTCCAGCTCCATTAAAGGTAGTGGTATTAAATAAAGAATAATTTATGATTAAGACTCAGCCTCAAAAATTAATCAGTTTGATCATAATCATCTTGGTTTTGGTACCGATTTTGTTCATCTATCTTTATCAGGTCACATTAAGTTACTCCTATGATTCAGACTTTGGTCGGGATTTAGTAGACATGCTCAGTATCGCTCAGGGTGACTTGAGACTGTTGGGACCCAAGTTGAGTTTTGGCGGCATTCATACCGGGCCATATTATTACTACTTATTTGCTCCATTACTAGTCATAGCACCCCACCAACCAGAAAATGTTATCCTGGCAAATGCCATTCTGAGTTGGTTGGGAATCGTCGCGATTGCCTTCCTGTTAATTAAATCATGGCGCATCAAGCCACTTTTAGCTGTGTTAGCCACGTATTGGCTGGCTTTGTTACCTGCAGTCATATTTAGTGCTCGAGGTCCTGGCAACGCCTTTACTCATCAGGTCTGGTTTGTAGTCTTGTTACTGAGCCTTCCCCTACTCCTGAAACGTCCCAGGTGGTGGGCTTGGCTGAGCTACGGCATGTTAACCGGAATCATTTTAAACTTTCACCTGATTGGTGTAGTGGTATTGCTCCCTTTACTGCTGATTGTAGTGATTGATCAAATTCGACTCGGCAGGCACAAAGGAGTGGTGTTAAGTTTGATGCTGGCTGTTGGAGTGGCTGCCGCCTTTTCGCCAGTCATCATCTTTGATCTAACTCATGGCTTGGTCCAGTTTAAAAACACCTTCATCGACAAGTCTTATCTCGCCTTCACTCAAAATACCAACCTCCCCTCTCCTCTTCCAACGAGCGATAATCTGCTCAACAACGCCCAGCTCCTTCAGAGTCATTTGAGCCCCTGGCTGGGTCTACCATTTGCCTTAATTAGTCTGATCGGGGTTGGGGTGGGAGTGACACATTGGTCAAAATTGTGCCGGCCAGCCCGAGTCTTAGTTTTAACATTGCCAATTTCATTTCTGATTTTTGTAGTCGTAGCTCGTTCCCAAATGGCTATTCATTACCTGTATCCAGTCACTCTGCTGTCTGCCACGACATTGATGGTAGTGTTAATTCAATCTGTCTCAATTCGTATTAGTAGTGTGGTCATTCTGGCCTTACTCAGTTTATCGGTGATTAATTGGCCAAGTAGTTGGTATCAACCAGCCTCGCGATCAATTGCGGAATTTAGAAACTTTACTGACCTATTGGTTAAGTCAAACATTAAGCCCTATCTGCAACCCAACCAATTTGCGGTATTTGTGACTCGAGAAACACCTCTTACACCACACGGTCATGAGTATCGCTACTTTCTGTCTGCACATGATCTGACGCCTGTTGCACCTGATAGATATGCACAGGCAGAGTATCTGATTTGGATTGCAGAGCGTCCAGATGTAGATTATCTATCCACTCAATCATGGGAGCTAGATCAGTTTGGTGCCAAAGAAGAAGTGATGGTTGAAGGCATTGGCGGCCGAGAGGTCAGGGTGTTCAGGAAGGCAGGGCACTCAGATTAAGTAATAGTCAGACCAGCTCATCACTGGACAGATTGAAAGTAATCAACCGTTTTTTTTAAGCCAGTTGATAGACTGACTTGGGCTTGCCACCCGAGTAGGTGATGGGCTTTGGCTGCAGACGCCCACAACTCACGAGGGTCGCCAGGCCGCTCAGGATGATAAGCAATCTGGGCTTTTTTTTCCTGAATTTGCTCAAGTTGGCGAATTATATCCAAGACCGAGGCTGGCTGCTCAGTCGACAGATTAAAATAATGATACTGACGTGGGTGAGCTAATGCATAAAATAAGGCTTGGACGTGAGCTTCAACAATGTCATCAATGTAGACATAGTCGCGCCGATGACCACCATCACCCCATACCGTCACTGGCTGATGATTGCTGATTTGCTCAATAAACCGAGGGATCGCGTGGGTTTCTGGTACATGATGCTCCTCTGGACCATAAAGATTAAAGTATCGTAGAGCAACGCCAGTCAAGTGATGGGCTTTAACATATGAGGATAATAAACCTTCCATGGCGAGCTTAGTCATGCCGTAGGGATTAATTGGTAGCGACCGATCATCTTCTTGTATCGGTACCTGCTGAGGCTCGCCGTAAATAGCGGCTGAAGAAGAAAATATTAACAGGGGCACCTGATTAGCTTTCATCGCCTCCAAAATATTCAGTGTGCCAGTAATGTTGGTATCGATAAATGCTTGAGGATTTATTACCGACTCACCAGCTTCAATGAGCGAGGCGAGGTGAAAAACGCCATCGGCAACCGCAACCTCACGTTTCATGGACGTAGCATCACGAACGTCAGCAATAATTGTTTCAACTTCATTGTTTGGTCGTAAGTCGATGTTTTTAACCTGATGACCGTCTGTGAGCAAGCGTCGACAAAGATGTTTACCTAAAAACCCAGATCCACCAGTCACAACAATATTTGACATAATCTTTCTTAATCCGTATAGATCATCCTACGCCACCCAGTATCCCTGGATAAATAGCATTGTATTGAGAATTAAGAAGATTGTCGAGAGGAGAAGCAGAACAATCGATAGTAGACGTCGAGTTGATAACACTGCTGCTAAGGCTAAAAAGACTGAATAACTTGTCAAAAAATAACGAGGCATGCTAGAAAAAGTCCCGGTGAGCGGGGGCAAGAGGAAGGTTAATAAGGAGAATAACCAAATTGAGGGCTTGACATACTTTGCCGACCAGATAATGGCTGTTAAACCGATTGTGCCAATCAGAAACTCTTGAGTATATGCATAATATTTCCAGTCAAACGGGCGAGCGGTTAAAAGAATTTTTGTCGCTCTCCAGGCAGTTTGTGGGTAAAGGATAATTGACCGCTCCCTACCCGCCCCAAATTGAGTTTGGACGGAAAAAAAGTAGAGCGGATCACCAAAGAATTTTTGCAGGTAGCCAGAATATAGCCACAGGCCACTGCTGCCAATGAGGACAATGGCCAGAGAAAGAGTAATTGATTTCAGGTTTAAAACAGGGTTTTGCCATGCTGATCCCGATTTTATCGGAACAGCGTAGCGACTCGCTGGGATGCTACTAACATGTCGGGACTTGCTGACGTGTCGAGTCTGCCACCAACTGATCCAGGTTGGCCACCAGTATTCCAGTAGTAAAGCAGGCACCAAAAAAACGCCAACCAATCTGGTTCCACTAGCTAATCCCGCCAATATGCTAGCTAGAATGAAGTGACGTCTAATCCCTAAAACCAGTGCTGAAATTGATAAAACAAAAAACAAGGCTTCAGTATACATGGCTGCAAAGTAAAAGCTGGTTGGAAAAAGTAATAGGAGCAACAAACTTATCCAGCGAACTAAGCTGGTCTGCTTGGGTTTTTTACTCAAAAACAAAGGCGTCGCCCACCACCAGACAACTACGCCTATGATCAAGGCAAAAAATGATAGCAGTAATCCAACATAAACTGCCCTACCGATTGTAAATGAAGGGATCATCCAATCTATCAGCAGCGGATATAGCGGAAAAAATGCCTGAATCAGTCCAGTGCCAATATACCCCTGATTGATAATAGTGAGATAATGAACTCCATCAAAATTAGCCCAGCTAGAAATCCAGGCTGGCGGATTTCCCAAATTAATTAAACTATCGCTGTAGGGGAAACTGGGAGAATACTGGAAATAATTGGCGGCTTGAGCTGCTGCCAGAAACAAGCCTAGTCGCCAAGCAATTACAATCAAGACAATCATGCCTATCAAAAGAAGTGGTTTAACAGCCTGGCTGGCGTGCAGATGATTGGTCATCGGTTGGATCTACTAGATGGTGGTTGCTTAAGGCTGGCTATATCTCGATTACGATTTTTAAGATGTTGTATTAAAAGTAGCATGATACTAGCAATAGTCACCAGCAATATACCATTACCTAGGTAGCGAGCCGGAGTTTGTTGAGTAAATTTGGTATTAATGAGGTAACTGCCTGGTTCCAGTTGATACGCAATGCGACCGGCTATGTTATTCCCTTCAAGATACTGACTTCGACTAGTCTGGTTAGTCATCAAATCAGTGGCGTGGCTTTGCCAACCTATAAAATTTGCCGTTGGTTCAACTATGACGGAGCTGGTGTTGACTATAACTCGATATTGGCGGCTTGATCCACTCCAGCGTATGACTTCAATCATCGCATCACCCTCTAACACTGTGGGGGTTGGTTGCCAGTCGCCAATATTTTCGTAGGTGAAGTGAAGTGGTCGATTTTCGTTTTGGGTACTACTTGACTGAGCAAAGGCGAAGTAATCCTGGTTGGTTTTCTGAAAGCGATCGACAACGCTCAGGTTGAGGGCGATCCAAATTTGTAAACCCAAGCCAACTAAAATCAGAACTCGAGTCGTCCACCAACCCTGATCCCAAACCCATGCTAATACTGGCAAGATCAGAATCGGCACAAACAACATGAGTCGCCAAGGGAACTGAATAATTTGTGCAAAGGGCAAAAGTGACCATAGATTGGCAGAGAGGGTTGATTGAAAAAAGATCAGGACAAAAATTAACCCTAAATAGATTAACACCATCCAAAATGGTTGATGGTGTGATTGGATTTGGTTCGAAGCGTCGCTGGTCGGTTCGGCCTGGCTGCCATATTTTTGAGCATGACCCAAATGAGTGACTATCAAGAAAATAAAGCTTGCCCAAAGTGTAAAAATAGTAACTGCCCCCATGCCCAGTGACAAACTATCAACTGGATCCGCAGTCGAAAAACCAAATGTTAAAGGGGATGTGGCCAATTGCCGAATACTAACTAAATGAGACAAAAATTCCTTTTGGATACCTGCAGTTAGCAATACCACCTGATTGGTTTCAGCTATTGCTGGCAACCAAAACCAAAGGGACAAGCCCAGACCGATGGCTAAACTAGATAACGACTTTTTCCAGATCTGTTTTGACCTCCACCACTCTACGCTCCCCAACACCACCACCAGCCCCAATCCTATCAGGCCAGTCACATTATGTGCCAACAACAATAAGGCAATTAAGACGCCTCCCCCAATGACTACTAATCGACTTGGTGAGCGGCTCAGTCGACCCAGCCACCAAAACAACCATGGTAGCAATCCGTAAACCATGACTTCACCAATCGAGCCTCTAAAAAAAACGGCTGATAAAACATAAGGAGCAGACCAATACGCCATTATCCCGAGCCAACTAGCAGTTTTTGAAGTATTTTGCTCTCGTAGCCAAACCCACACCCCAACCGCTCCCATAATGACAGTGAAAATGGTGATAAGTTTAAATGTATCCTGCAAGTTGACATTAATAATCGTGAAAGGTACTGACCAAAGATTGGCTAATGGGTAGTTATAATTTAAAACTGGGTATCCATACCGATTCATCAAATTGGGCGCCCATCGAGGGGGGAGCTGCCCTTCTTTAAGTGCCAAGTAGTAATTAGCAAACCGAGCGAGATGGTTTTCACCATCATGAGTATAGGGCATACCAGAGGAGAACAGAGGACTCCAGATTGCAAACCAGATCACCAATCCTAGACCAATAGCCAGCCACCAAGGTTTAAGTTTTGCCATGAATTGCGTATTGGTAAACTGCCACAGTTTGCTGTGCTACCTTGTGCCATGAAAATTGCCTTGCCCTAGCCTTACCTCGAGCTATGGCTGACAGACGTTCCCGAGTTGACATACTTAAAACTTGTTTGACTGCAGCCCCGATTCCTTCCGCCGTGGGTTCAACCAAAAAGCCCGCCTCACCCAAAATTTCCGGTAAAGATGACGTATGACTACTCACTACTGGCGTGCCCACTTGCAGTGCTTCCAGTACAGGCAAACCAAAACCTTCATAAAGCGAGGGTTGCACGTAACAAATAGCATTAGCATAAATACCAGCCAAGTCGCTACTCGAGTCGGCTGGCACATCAGGCATAAAGAGGACGCGCTTACTGACATCACTCAGGGCAATTTGGGTCTGAATAGCTTGCCATTCCGGGATTTTTTGCTGACGCATGTTTTTACCCACTAGCACTAGCTTAACTTGCCAAGGTAGGTACTTAAGAGACTTGATGAGTTGAGACAAGTTTTTGTTGTAATTGATATCACCCACATACAAAATGTAGTTAGCAGGTAGACGATATTTCCGTTTGACAGAGGCGACAGCTTTAGGCAATGGTGGTTGTAGGTCCGGGTCAGCCGCCAGCGGTACTACAAATATCCGATGTGGCTTAATATGCAAATGCCTGGTGATATCCGCCGCTGAGGCTTGGGAGTCGGTTAAAATGGCTTTTATATTACCTAAAGCAAATCGTTGCCGAAAAAATCTCAATTGACCCTTAAGACCTGGTTTGTAAGCCTCGGGAAAAACTAAGGGAATTACGTCGTGAATGGTGATAACTGAGGCGTGCTTTTTTCTCAGAGGCAAGCTGGCTGTGTAGAGCTCAAAGTGAGGGTAATGGATCACATGGGCTAACCTGGCATCAGGGACTAAATTAATATCAGATTGCTCACTTAAAGCCTGAGTTAAAAGTCGAGTATAGACACCTACGCCTCGAAAACGATTGGCAGTATGAAGGCTAGTGTCGTCGATAAATACATTGAGTTTGGGAGTGAGTGTGTTATTCATGTGATTCGTGGAGTATGGTCATTTAAAACCGATGAATCTAATCGAGATGATGATCCCGACGTTGTTGGGACAGGATAACTAGTTGGCTGACTCAACTCCCAAAGTTTTAATACTGCCAGTGGGTGATGCCAAGCACTCAAGAGAGCAAAACCAAACCCTGGAATACCATCCACATAGCCTCGATGGCGCAGGTAGACAGTAAAAAAGGTGGCGATGGGTTTAAAAAAGACATACTTGATTGCTAACCCCATGCTTGGTCTGATCCCTGCTTTTGACAGTTGTCTGGCAGTAAATGAAGTGTAGGTATTAGCTTTCCGTAAGTAGACTGATAAGTTGGGAGTGCTGTAATGTAGTAAGTGTCCCTCAGCAGACCCAACTTCACCAGACACCTCCATTTGCTCATGAACATCCTTTTGTGGTAGTTTGGCTGAGCCGTTCAAATAGAAGCGAATGACAGGATCTGGATATTGACCACCTTTGGACAGGAATCGACCCATAAAAAAGTTGCGGCGCTTCAGCCACCAGGCTCGAGGCTGGAGGCTGGCTAATTGATCAAATGATAGGTTGGCAACCCGCTTCTTTTGTTGCTGGACAAAGGCTTGGAGTTGCCCATCCACTACCTCATCGGCATCCATTTGTAGAACAAGCCTTCCTTGTGCGGCATCCATCGCCATCTGCTTGTTAATGTGAAAGTTAGATTTATTGCTGGTAGTGATTACGTTAGAGTTAAACTTGCGAGCAATTTGAACTGTATTATCTGTTGATTCGCCATCAACCACAATTATCTCGTCAGCCAGATCAACAACCGACTTTAAACAGCGAGCAATCACTTCGGCTTCATTATGCACTGCTAACACTACTGATAACACCACATTTGATTTCTTCATGGTAGGACTTCCCAACTTGAACTTGCTTCACTCCATTGTACCAGACTAATATCTTGCGGCTGGCGAGTCTTAACTTGATCAATAAAGCGAAACCGACCAACTTGGACTCCATATCTCAAACCTGCCACACTGGGTGGTCGTCGCTGAATACTTGTCAAGAATTCTTTCGGATCGAGTTGATTGTACCAAGCCCACCTGATGTATTCATAACCATCAGGGTCAAGCACTGCCACTTGGCCGTCTCTTGGCAATTGCTGGATGGCATCAATTATGCCAGCCTGAAAAACTCCTTTGGCCTCAATGCCGTACTGACCAAATAGGTCATGAGCATATTCAAAGGCAGAGAGAATAACGAGAATTATCATGATGAGAGGTAGTGAATAGTAAATTAACCTACGAGTTCGGGCAACCTTAACGTTGCGATTGATTAACATAATCACTTCTTGCAAACCCCAAACTGAAATAAGACAAAATAGAAATAGAAACAGCAACGATCGAGTCGCGTGGGGAGCATCAACTGTAATGATCGCTGGCATTAATGAAACAAAGAGCAATGACAGCAACATAAATTTAGGATCGGCAATAAATTGAGCTAGCGATGTGTTGTCAGTCGGCTTGATTTTGGATCTTAGGTGTCCTATTTGGTGTTTAGTTATTTTCATTAGATCAAGAACTAGCGACCCGACTAGCCAAATCAGTCCCACCCATCCCATCACCACCACTGGCCAGAGCAACTGTCCCCGTCCCGGCACGCCATGCCAGGGATGAAAAATTTTTGTTAAAAGAAATTCACCTGATATTGATTCTAGAGCATTTTTATTTGCCAACTGCACCCAATAGACATACTGATTGCCAAGCAACGGTTTAAGTAGACTGGGAATCTTTTGTCGGTAACTTGGGTACTGACTACCAACTAAAGGATCGGTCATTAGACTTATACCACTCTTTTGTGAAATAACTGGATAGGTTGCCCAAATAACTCCTAGCCAAGCTATCACTCCCATGATCAACAGTGGTAGCCAATTTACCCAACCATCCTTAATTCTTGATATAACAACAATTAGCACGATGGGCATAAATACTACTAACGGTGAGTTATAGGTGAAACAAGCCAAGACTAAGAACCCAACTGCGACCAGATCGAGCAAGACTCTTTTTCTCTTAGATAAATACCTACCGATTTTCCTCTTGGAGCTTTGAAACAGGACTGGGTCATTCGTCCCAACCCAGTTGAGCAATAACCATAAGGCCAGCAGCATATACAAAAGAGCTACATTCGCCTCGTACGCAAATCGACTGTAGAAAATGGTAAAAGGTGACAAAGCAATAATAAATGAAAACAGCCAACTGCCTAATTTTGATAATTTGAACACCCTGGCTAAAGGGTAACTCAGAATAATTATGCCAATACCAGCCAGTACCGATGGTAGTCGAACAGTAAAATCTTCGACAGGGAGTGTTTTAAAAAAAACCATCAATAATGCCGGATAGCCAATTAATTTATAATCTCCAAATGATTTTAAATTTAAACTAAGCGGCTCGCCCCATTCATCCACGCCTAGTTTTTCTAGCATCAGAGCATTGTAGGCTAATGCCGCCTCATCTCGATTGAGAATGGAGACTAATGTGTCCAACTGGTATAGACGTACAGAAGCACCGATAACTGCAATTATCGCCAGAACTATCAATGAAGCGTATCGCAGCAGATGAGTCTGACTGTTTCTCAGTATCTTGGTCTGGTGAATTATTGACCTGAAACTTGACATAATTGATAATTATGAGCTGGATATTTTAAACTCACATCTTGACAGGTTATGTTCTGGGTTTTATTTAGCAACTCCCATACCTCGCTAAATCTGAGAGGGTCAATTATCAACCACCCCCTCCCAGTCTTCCTAGACATTTCAAGAAAATTATTCAAGTCTTGGCTGGAGAAGAAGACGTTTTCTCCGCTTGTTTTTATAAACTGTGATTCTGGCCAGGTTGCCAGATTATTAGTTGAATAATTACCATAAGCCATTAAGTAGAGAAATACTTTATCATCGTCGGTCAGGATGAGCTGAGGTTCAGACACGGGAATCTTTTCATTGATAATGTTAACTAATTGAGGTAAATCACTCTGCCAATACTCAGCAGAAAATTCTGGATAAACTTGAAAATAAAAATATATAAAACTAAAAAAGGCAATTAGCATCCAACTGAACCAGCAGAGAAATATTCTCTTAAACCACTTTGAACTTCTGTGTAACAACTCAACGATAAATGCCAAGCCAAAACCCATTATGATGCTCAGTGGCAGTAAGGCGTTTAGGGATCGTAAGGCATGAGGCACATCCATTGGCACTGATGCTGGTAAGAGAGCAAACAGCCACCAGCCAACTAGAAAAAACAAAATTCGGCCTTTACTTGATAACACATAAATTCCAGCAAACAGTGGAATGACAAATGGCGCCAAAAACAATCCAT
>JAANMU010001152.1_pt1 | contig 26128 bp, 15 predicted proteins | sample 7279701 | NCBI WGS metagenome assembly JAANMU01 (sample SAMN14094539, study PRJNA606508) | bioreactor metagenome | isolation source: A lab-scale SPAN reactor treating ammonium-rich wastewater day 57 | place: Ireland: Galway | collected 2017-03-13 | reverse complement strand
GCATCCGTTCGCGCCGCCCGGCACGACATGCCTGACGCGGCGATCCACGTGATCGTGTGGAACGCCTGATCGAGCCGCCGGCCGCTTATCGAGGCTGCGGCGATTTTGCCAACCAGACCGGTCGTGGAAAAAAAGGGCGCCCGGTCCGCGCGTCGGTGGCAGCGGTGTGTGGAGCAGTTAACAGGAGGGTGTCACGATGTTCCTGGGATTGAAGCGACGAAATCGGAAGCTGCGGCGCGGCAGTGTCATCACGCCGGGCGTTTTCTTCGGAGGCGTCGTCGGGCTGGGTGTGGCGGCGCTGGCCGTCGATACGGGCCTGATGTTTTCGGCGAAGCAGGAACTGCGAAACGCCGCGGATGCGGCGGCGCTGGCGGCCGCTTCGCAGCTTGGAACACCCAACGCGACGACGAATGCCGTTCTGGAGGCGGCCCGCATTGCCGGTCAGAACGCGATTACTCACCAGAGCGCGGATCTCGTCGAATCGGATGTCGTGTTCGGTCGAGCGACGCTGAACAACGGCCGTTACATATTCAATCCGAACCAGGAGCCGTATGACGCTGTTTCGGTGACGCTGCGGCGCGATGGCAGCGTCGCGGACGGTCCGGTGTCGATGTTGTTCGGACAGGCGCTGGGCGTGGAAGGCGCCGACTTGAGCGCCACGGCTGTGGCCATGGTCGTTCCGCGCGACTTCGCTGTGGTGATCGACCTGTCCGGTTCGATGAACGACGACAGCGAATTGCGGCACTACAAGGATTTCGCGTCGGAGAGCAGCGGCACGCGCCCGGGCGTCCAGATCAATCTGGAACAGGTGTGGATGTCGTTGCCGTGTGAGAAGGGGAACAACGGCGTCGGAAACGGCATCGACCCGCAACCGCCGGGCAATCCGGGCAACGTGAACGACCAGCCCGGCACCGGCCCTGGTTCGCCGAACAGCCAGGGCGGCAACCCGAGCCCCGGGGCCAGCCCCACGGGGCCCAACGGGGGATGCGGCGGCCCGCGGTGGGGGTGGATGACCGGATTCGGCAATCCCATCGTACTCGGAAGCTATACGCCCGTCGGCGATCCGGGTCTGTATTACATCCCCCGGAACGCCACGTGTACCGATGCGGACGTGATCGCCAACATCACCGAATCGGGGTACAGCTCGGCCGAGCGGTCGGCGCTGCTTTCCGGCAGCTTCGACGGCACCACGCAGAACTACCGGAATCGCGTGAAGGTGCTGCTCGGGCTGGCCGGGTGGAAGAGCAAGAAAACGGCAAGCAAGTACAACGGCGGACCGGGCAATGGCGACAACAAGGTCGACACGAACGAACTGACCCAGATCGCATCGTTTCCATTCTCTGGTGGAAGCTGGGACGCCTACGTGGATTACATGACCAACGCGTCAGAGATGCGCGATACGGATCCGAACTTCCGCTACCGCTATGGAATCAAGACGTTCGTAAACTATCTGCTGGAAAAGCAGGCGAACAACGCGAACTGCCCGGAACTGGCGGCCGCACCGGAGGAGCCGCTTCACTCGGTGAAAGGGGCTGTACAGGCGCTGGTGGACACCGTCGTGGAGTTGGAGACCGATGACCGCATGTCGCTGGAGGCGTTCGCGCAGTACGGGTATCACCGCGTGGACTTGCAGGCCCCCGCAGCGGGCCAGACGCTGGCGGAAGTTCTTCAGCAGATTCCCAACAACCTCAACGGCATGCAGGCCGGGCATTTCACGTCGATCACCAACATCGGCGCGGGCCTGCACATGGGAGTTACGGAGTTGAGCAGCATTCGGGCGAGGTCCAGCGCGGCAAAGGTGGTTGTTCTGATGACCGACGGTAAGCCGAACGTCAATCAGCAGAACCAGAGCGTCGGCAACAACGCGCCGTCGGCGATCAGCTGGTGTTTTGATCGAGCCAACGCGGCCAAGGCGCTGGGCATGACGGTGTACGTGGTGGGCGTCGGCGGCGACGTGGACGCCGATCTGTGCAGTGACCTGGCGTCGACGCCGGATCATTACTTCTTTGCCGACTCCACGCCCGACCCGGACAACAACTTCCAGCCGATGTACGTGAACCAGCTCAAGGCGATTTTCGAGACGCTCGGCGGAAAGCGACCGGTGCGATTGATTCAGTAACGAGAGGCCACATTGGGCGGGGTTCGTGCTGCGGCGCAGCCCCGACCGATGACGGCTGGGACAAACTGGGACGTTTCGAGGACGCGCCCGTCGCAACCCGGCGGGCGCGTTGCTTTATGGGGCTAATCGCTTCCGGGCGGGAACCTCCAGGATACGGCTTAATCGACCCGTGCGACCGGCCGATAAGGACCAGACGAATCGCAGCAAGGGTGTTGCTCCAGCGGGGGGAATGTTAGTTCGATTCACCGCGATGGGCGCGATGGGGACCATGGCGAACAACGTACGCGTCATTTTGTATACTACGAACGAGACCGACGCGCCCGAGCTGCGCCGGCTCATCACGTCGCTGCCGGAGATTCGCATTGTCGCGGACCTCGATGAAGCGAGCCTGTTGCCGCACGCCTTGGCCCAGTTCCCGGCCGACTTGGTCATTGTGGATCTCGATCCACAGCCCGCTCTTGTGTTGGAGTGTGTGCGGCAACTGCGAGAGTGCAATATCGAGTTCCCTGTCTTTGCGTTGAGCGCGCAGTCCGACGGAGCGGTGGTCCTGCGAGCGATGCGGTCCGGCATCAAGGAGTACCTCCTCAAGCCGCTGAATCTGGATGAATTCCGAGACGCCGTCGGGCGCATCGTCGTGAACCAACCGAAGACGCGCCAACCCGGCAAACTCATCAGCATCATGGGCAGTTCGGGCGGCGTGGGCTGCACCACGGTGGCCGTCAACTTGGCCGTGGAATTGGCGCAACTGGTCGGCTCAACGCAGAAGGTCGCGCTGGTGGACCTGGACTTTCGATTCGGTCATTGCGCGACGCTTCTGGACGTGCATGGGCAGTATACCGTGGCCGATCTGTGCTCGACGCCGGAGCAACTTGACCCCGAAATGGTGATGAAGGCGCTGATCAAGCACGATTCGGGCGTGCTCGTGCTTCAGCGGCCGCATACGTTTGCCCATGCCGAAATCATCACGGCGGCTCACTGCGCCAACGTGCTTAGCAGTCTTCAGGAGCTGTGCGCCTACGTCGTCGTGGATGGTCCCACGCGGCACGATCCGGGCGGCCGAACCGTGCTCGATTCCGCGGACTTCAATCTGCTGATACTTCAATTGCTCGTCACCAGCGTTCGAAACAGCGATCGCATGCTTCAGGAACTGGCCGGCCAGGGCTTCAACACCGATCGGCTTCAGTTCATCTGCAACCGCCTCGGGCGGGACTCCGCGCACCTGGACGTGGCGCAAGTGGAGCAGACGCTCGGGAGGAAGTTCTTCTCGACGATCGCGGACGAGTGGAAGACCGTCAGTTCGGCGATCAACCTGGGGCAGCCGATTCTCAAGGACTCGGATCGCAGCCGCGTGCGTCAGGACCTGCGCGCGCTCGCCATGAAGATACACTGTCCCGACGCGCTGGAGTCGAACAAGTCCAACGGCGGCTTTCTCGGCAAGCTGCTTAGCAAGGCGCGATCAGGCGGAGCTTCTGCCACAGGTTCGACGGGCGAGCCGAAATCACCAGCCGGCGTGGCGGCTGTTCCCGCACCGTAGCCAATTCCTCGGCTCCCGCGGCCGGCAGGTCGCGTTTCGTCCCAGAATGCGCAAACGAGAATCAACACGCACAAAGCCCGAGAACCGGCGTGATGAGTCGATCCTCCGAACGCAATGTATCTTTTAATCGAACCGAAAAAGGAAGTGCGAGCCGATGAATGAGGCGGCAGTCCGCGCTGGTGGAAAGGGCTTCGCCAACCAGCCATGACCGCCTTCGTCGAACCGGGGGAAGCATGTTCGGACGCGCCAAGATTCCTGTTCTCAAAGTTCCGAAGCTGCCGGAGCCGGAAAAATCCGCGCCGGCAACCCCGAGCGCGACGCCTTCTCCCGCGCCGGCGGAGCCGAGCGTTCCAAGCGCCAATCCTGCGGCGGCGGCACCCGCTGCCCCAGCACTCCGACCACCGAGCCCCGCCCCGATCTCATCCCTCTCGAACAAGCCGAAGGAGCGTGACCGTACCGACGAGTTCTCGGAGATCAAGACGCGGGTTCACAAGAAACTGGTGGATACGCTGGACCTCGCGGCGCTGTCCAAGCGCACCGGCGAAGATGTGCGCGAAGAAGTCAAACAGGTTATCGCCGACTTGTGCCAGCAGGAAGACGCGCTGCTGAATTTCAACGAGCGGCAGCGCCTCGTCGGCGAGATTCTCGATGAGACGTTCGGCCTGGGGCCGCTTGAGACGATCCTCAAGGACCCGCACGTCAGCGACATTCTCATCAACGGTCCGAAGCAGGTGTACATCGAGCGAAAGGGCCGGCTGCAACTGACCAGCATCACGTTTCGCGACAACGCGCACCTGATGCACGTGATTGACAAGATCGTCTCGTCGGTTGGCCGTCGCTGTGACGAAGTCTCGCCGATGGTGGACGCGCGATTGAAAGACGGCTCGCGCGTGAACGCCGTCATTCCGCCGCTGGCGATCGACGGCCCGTCGATGTCGATTCGGCGGTTCGGCGCCGACCCGATCACCTGGGACGATTATGTGAAGTTCAACTCGGTGACAAAGGAGATGGTGGATTTTCTCCGCGCCTGCGTCATCGCGCACATGAACATCATCGTCGCCGGCGGCACCGGCTCGGGTAAGACGACGCTGCTGAACAACCTTTCGTCGTTCATTCCCGAGACGGACCGCATCGTCACGATTGAAGATGCGGCCGAGCTGCGCCTGCGCCAACCACACGTGGTGCGACTCGAATCGCGTCCGGCGAATATCGAAGGCAAAGGGCGCATCGCCATCCGCGATCTGCTCATCAACGCGCTGCGTATGCGGCCCGATCGGGTCGTGGTCGGCGAGTGCCGCGGACCTGAAACGCTGGACATGCTCCAGGCCATGAACACCGGCCACGACGGCTCGATGACCACGATTCACGCCAACAGCGTGCGCGACGCCGTCCAGCGCGTGGAGACAATGGTCATGATGGCCGGTTTCGATCTGCCGGTGAAGGCGATTCGCCAGCAGTTCGCGTCGGCCGTGCACCTGGTCATCAACGCGGCGCGTCTGACTGGCGGACCGCGCAAGATCATGTCCATCGCCGAGGTGCAGGGCATGGAAGGCGAGGCCGTCACGATGCAGGAGATTTTCAAGTTCGAACAGCTCGGCATCGACGCGTCGGGCAAGGCGTATGGCCGATTCATTGCGACGGGGCTGCGCCCAAGTTTCCTCGATCGACTCAAGTACTCCGGCGCGGAGCTGGATTCGTCGATCTTCGAGCGGCGCGTGTTAAGCACCGATCCTCATGCCACGTGAAAGAGGGATGAAGCGTGCAGCAGTTGATCGCATTTTTTGATACTTCCTCGATCATGGACAAGGTGGCGCTCTATGCGCTGCCGCCGATCGGCTGCACCTTTCTGGCCTACGCGATCTTCAATCTCGTCGCCGATCTGCGCAAGAAGGAAGTCAAGAAAGTCGCGGAGCGGTTGAAGGAAAGCGGCTTCGGCGATTCCGCGAACGAAGTGGCGGCGAAGGAATCCATCATGCGCCGGATGCATCAGGCGCAGTCGCCGTTCGGCCAGTTCATTTCCGGTCTCGCTTTTATCCCGCGGCTTCAGCAATGGCTGGACCAGGCCAACATCGCGTGGCCCGCAACGACGGTAATGATCAATCTCCTGGGCCTCGGCTCGGTGGGGTACATCGGTTGTTACTTCCTCCAAACGGCGCAGTGGGTGGCGTTGAGCGTGGCGGGTGGCATGCTCCTCCTGCCCCTGCTGGTGATATTCATCCTGCGCAAGATGAGGCTGAACAAGTTCATCCACCAGTTGCCGGATGTGTTTGAGCTAATGAGCCAGGCGCTGCGAGCGGGGCATTCGCTGGCCAACTCGATCCTTGTGGTCAGCCAGCAGTTGCCCGATCCGGTCGGGACGGAGTTCGCCCGCGTCTTCCACGAGCAGAATCTTGGCATCAAGATCGAGGACGCCCTGCGCGACATGGCCCGGCGCGTCGAACTGATGGATGTGCGCTTCTTCGTGACGGCCGTACTCATTCAACGGCAAACCGGTGGCGATCTCGCCGAGGTACTCGACAACATCAGCAGTGTCATTCGCGACCGGATCAAGCTGTTCGGCTCGGTGAAGGCGCTGACCGCCGAAGGGCGGTTGTCGGGCTACGTGCTGCTGGCGCTGCCGGTGTTTGTGTTCCTGCTGGAGCTGGTCATCAACCCGGACTACGCGCAGATCATGATCGACGACCAGGTGGGGCAGTACATGCTGATCGGCGCGGGCGTGAGCCAGATTCTGGGCCTCGCGCTGATTCAGAAGATCGTCAACATCAAGGTGTAGCGGTCGGAGGGTGGTTTCGTGTCGGAACTGGTGATGCTGGGAATTCTGGTCGCGGTCGCCATCGGACTGGTGATCTATTCGCTGCTGCCCAATCGCGGGGAGCAGGCCGAATCGGTGCGTCGGCGCGCGATGGGCCTTTCGGGCGATGATGACAAGGCATCGGCGAAAGAGCGCGCCCGCAAGAATGCCGGCAACAAGAGCATGCTGGAAATGGCGGCGCCGATCCTGTCGCGCCCCATGATGCCCAAGTCCGAACAGGAGCAATCGACGCTTCGGTCGAGGCTGGCAAACGCGGGATATCGCCGAGAATCCGTCGTGACGATGTTCCTCGCGAGCAAGATTCTCGTCGGCGGGGCGCTGGGGCTCGTTTCGTTCTTGTATGCGTCGGCCCTGGGGGCCGAATCGCCGCAGGTGATTTATTACGGCGTGTTCGGCCTGGGTCTGGGCTTCATGGGACCGAACCTGTGGCTCGGCAACGCGGTCAAGAAACGGGGCGAGGCGATCCGCAACGGCATGCCGGACTCGCTGGATTTGATGGTGGTCGCGGTCGAATCGGGCCTGGGTCTCGACGCGGCACTCCTGCGCGTGAGTGACGAGATGAAAAACGTCCACGGCGCCCTGGCGGAAGAATTGCAGATCGCCACGATTGAGACACAAATGGGCACTTCGCGCAGTGAGGCATTGCAGCGCATGGCCGAACGCACGGGCGTGCAGGAGATGCGGGCGCTGGTTGCCGTCATCACACAGGCCGAGAAGCTCGGCACGAGCATCGCCAAGGCCTTGCGCAATCAGGCCGAAAGCCTTCGCACCAAGCGCCGTCAGAAGGCGGAGGAGCGTGCCCAGAAAACGGCGGTCAAGCTGCTCATCCCGCTGATTCTGTTCATCTTCCCTGCGATCTTCGTCGTACTGGCCGGCCCGGCGGCGATCCACATCATGCACACGTTCCAGAGCGGCGCGCTGAAGAAGTAGCGTGCGTCCCGGACGCACCGGAGGCCGAGCGCGTTCACCGCGCGCTTGTTTCTCGTTCGATTGCTTGCGCAATCGGCTTCTTTTCCGCAACGACGCGGCACCAATGATCGCCTACAATCGCGCGCATGCCGCTGCTGGTGCGCAATCTGACGCTGATGCTCGATGAGCCGGACGACGCCCTACGCGAGCGCGCGGCCCGGCGGTTGCGCATCAAGCCTGACTCGATCAGGCACTGCACTATCGTTCGCCGTGCGATTGACGCGCGCGACAAGGCGCACCTCTCCTTCGTCTACAACGTCGAAATAACGCTGGCCGGCGGATCGCGTGAAGAGCGGCGCGTCCTTCGCGGGCTTCACCGTGCGGACGTCGTCGAGCTGCGCCCGCCGGCGCGCGAAGAACTGCGCAACGGCGGCGAACTCCTGCGCGAGCGGCCGGTTGTCGTCGGGTTCGGCCCTGCGGGGATGTTCGCGGCCTTGTGGCTCGCCAAGTTCGGTCTGCGGCCGATCGTACTCGAGCGCGGCCAGCCCGTCCGCACGCGTCATCGCGACATCATGGTGCGATTTTACAAACAGCGCGACTTCGACCCGGAGAGCAATCTGCTTTACGGCGAAGGCGGTGCGGGGGCCTACAGCGACGGCAAACTCTACACGCGCGTGAACGACCCGCGCATGCGCGACATCCTCGATGTGTTCGTGCAACATGGCGGCAAGGCCGACATCCTCGTCGACGCACGGCCGCACCTGGGCAGCGACTGGATCCCCACGATCTGCTGGCGAATTCGCCGCACGATTGAATCGCTCGGCGGCGAGATTCGCTTCGGCAGCCGAATTGATGATCTCGTGATCGACGACGGCGGCGCCTGCGGCGTGATCGTCAACGGGCAAACGCTGGCCGCATCGGCGGTGCTGCTCGGCGTGGGTCACTCGGCGCACGACACGCTGCGGATGCTGGTGCGGCGCGGGGTGAAAGTGATCGCCAAGCCGTTCCAGTTCGGCGTGCGCGTGGAGCATCCGCAGGCGCTGGTCGATCGCTGGCAATACGGCGCGGCGTGCGGTCATCGTCGTCTGCCGCCGGCGGAATATCACGTCGTAGCGAAGGGGGCGGGCAACTCGACAGGTGCGTCGCACGCGGCCGGCGACGTGTACAGCTTCTGCATGTGTCCAGGCGGCACGATTCTCCCGACGAATGAGACCGCCGGAATCATCGCAACGAACGGTGCGTCGAACGCGTCGCGGGCCGGGCGGTTCGCTAACAGCGGGCTGGTGCTGACGGTCCCGGTCGAAGCATTTGGGATTGATCCCTTGGCGGGCATCGAGTTTGTGCATCGCTACGAATCGGCGGCGTTTAAGCTGACCGGCGGCGGCTATGAAGTGCCCGCACAGCGCGCCGCGGATTACATTGCCGGACGCGCTTCGGACGGCGCGCTGGAGACGAGCTATCCATTGGGCGGGCGCTGGTGCGACGTACGACGCGTGTTGCCGGACTTCGCCGCACCGGCCATCGCGCGGGCGCTGACCGATCTCGACCGCAGGATGCCGGGCTTCGCGGGGCCGGAGGCGCTGGTCACCGGGCCGGAGTCACGTGCCAGCGCGCCGTTTCGCGTGCTGCGAGACGAGGCCACGCTCGAGAGCGTCACGCTGCCGGGGTTGTACCCCATCGGCGAAGGAGCGGGCTACGCCGGCGGCATCATGTCCGCCGCCGCCGATGGGATCGCCACGGCGGAGTTGCTGATCCGCCGGTTTGCGCCGATTGGATAGAAATGGCGTACCGGCCCAGCGTGCGGCGAACAAGCTCGCCGGCTAAATGGCGTCCGGCGGCGTGGCCATGAATGGATCGAGTGGCCGTGGCCTTTTGCGGTCATGTTCACTGGAGATAGAATGCCGTCGCCAGGATGCCCGCACAAATACCCGCGGAGGATGGTCGCACCGTGCCCGCTGACAAAGATATCGTCATTTCCATTCGCAATCTGCGGAAGTGGTTCGAGAACAACGGCCGCCGGCAGACTGTACTGGACGACGTATCGTTTGACGTGCATCGCGGCGAGACGATCATCATCATGGGCGGCAGCGGCTGCGGAAAGAGCACGCTGCTGAACTGCCTCATCGGCGAATACCCCATCGACGCCGGGAGCGTCACCTATAAGACCAAGGACATGCCGCAGCCGGTCGATATCGTCGGCATGGGCGAGCGGGAGCTGAATCAGATCCGCCGAAAGTTCGGCATCCTCTTTCAGAGCGGGGCGTTGTTCAATTCCATGACGCTGGCCGAAAACGTCGCCTTGCCCCTCCGCGAGCACAGCGACGTGGAGGAATCGGTCATCGACATCGTCGTGACGCTCAAGCTGCAACAGGTACACATGCTGCCGCATCGCGACAAGATGCCGTCGATGCTCTCGGGCGGGCAGAAGAAGCGGGCCGGCCTCGCCAGGGCAACGGTGCTTGATCCGGAAATTCTCTTTTACGACGAGCCGTCGGCCGGGCTGGACCCCGTCACCAGCGCGGCCATTGACGAACTCATAATGGACCTGTCGCGCAAGTTGCAAGTCACCAGCGTCGTCGTGACGCACGAGATGGATTCGGCTTTTCGCATCGCGGACCGCATGGTCATGCTCGACAAGGGCCGCGTGCTGCGAATCGGCACGCGCGAGGAGTTTGACCGTCTGCGCCAGACGCCCCCGGCGGAATTAAAAACGCCGGAGGATCGTCTGATCTGCCAGTTTCTGAACGGCCACACCGAAGGCCCGCTGACCGATGCCGACGGAATGACGGACTACGAGAAGTTGCTGGTCGCAAACGAGGAGTAAACCGCCACCATGCCTGCACAGCGCAACGCGTACAAAGTTGGTATCGTGACGATTGCCGTCGCGGTCGCGGCCTTCGCGATCCTCCTTTGGATCAGCAAAGGCGTCTCGGGCGACATGCGCCGGATCACCGTGCGATTCGAATCGTCGCCGGCGATGCCGACGCTGGTGCCGGGGTCGGACGTATTCATCGGCGGGCAGCGCGTGGGCAAGGTGCGCAGCGCCAAGCTGGCCGAGGGGCCGGTCGTCGTCGAAGGTGGCGCGTCGCGCAAGACGTTCGACGTGGTCGTGGAGGCGGACATCCTCTCGTTCATCGAGCCGCGTAAGGACTGCAAGGTCTTCGCCGAAGGGCCGCCGCTGGGAGGCGACGGCATCATCAAGATCGACCTCGGCAAGGCGTCCGAGCCGCTGCCGGAGAATGAAGTGATCCGCGGGGCCGATCCGGGCGGATTCGCGGCGATTCTCGCGGGGCTGCAAAGCGAGTTCGACGGCTCGAATCCGACGGGCCTGCTGGGCATGGTGAAGGCGCAGCTCAACGGTGAGGATGAAGCGACGCTGATGGGCAAGCTGCTCAAGTCGATGGGCGACGTGAATGCCATGACGGCGTCGCTGTCGCGCGAATTGACGCCCGAGCAAAAGGCGACCCTGCTGGCGAAACTGCATAGCGTGGCCGACAACATCAACGATACGACGGGGTCGCTGCGAAACGAGTTCGCGTCGCAGAAGCCGGACGTGCTTCTGGGCAAGATTCACATGGCGATCGGCGCGATCAACGGCGGGCTGGAAACGATGGCTCGCGTGTTGAAGACCAACGAGGCCCCGATCAATAACACGATGAAGAGCGTCGAGCGTACGGCTGCGCACATTGCCGATGAAATGGATCCGGCGAACCTCGACGGACTCATGGCGCAGTTCAAGAAGGCGGGATCGAGCCTGAATACCTCGCTGGAGGACATCAACGCCGTGACCGGCGCGACGCGGCAGGTCGTGGTGCTTAATCGCGACAACTTGAGCCGTATGCTGATCAACCTCAAGGAGTCGTCGGACCACCTCAAGAGTGGATTCAAGTATGTCCTGCGCCATCCGTGGCGGATCTTCAACGCGCCGGATTCGTCGGAAATTCGCCAGCAGGCGATCTTCGACGCGGCCCGCAGTTTTGCTGAAGCCGCCACGCGCGTGGACGACGCGACGGCGCAGCTCAAGGCGCTGGCGGAATTGAACAACGGCAACATCCCATCGGATCACCCCGAATTGCTGCGCATCCAGGCCGACCTGCAACAGACCCAGCAAAGCTATCGCAAGGCCGAGGACGAACTGTGGAAGCAACTCGGCGTCGTGGCAAATTAGATTGATGCGAGGAGCCGACTGCGCAAGCGGTCAATTCATCGTCAAAGATTGCGACGTTGATCGACCTGTCTCGCTTATTTGAGCAACCGCCGCAGCACGGTCGGGAGGATGCCGCCGTTGCGGTAGTAATCGATCTCGATCGGCGTATCGATTCGCACGATGACCTGGAACGATTTCGTGCCGCCGGATGAACCAGCGCCCGCAGCACTTGGCGGCGCGGCCTTGATCGTCACTTCCTGCATCGGCTTCATCGAATCGTTAATGCCCTCAATGGTGAAAACCTCTTCGCCCGTCAGGCCGAGCGACTCGCGCGATTCGCCCTTCTTGAATTGCAGCGGCAACACACCCATGCCGACAAGATTGCTCCGGTGGATGCGTTCGAACGACACGGCCAGCACCGCCCGCACACCTAGCAGCAGCGTGCCCTTGGCGGCCCAGTCGCGCGACGATCCCGTGCCGTATTCCGCGCCGGCAATCGCCATGAGCGGCGTATGCGTTTCGCGATATTTCATCGCGGCGTCGTACACGCTCATCTGCTCACCCGTCGGCAGGTAGCGCGTCACGCAGCCCTCGGTGCCGGGTGCGAGAAGATTCCGCAGGCGAATGTTGGCGAACGTGCCGCGTGTCATCACGCGATCGTTCCCGCGCCGCGCGCCGTAACTGTTGAAATCTTTCGGTGCGACGCCGCGCTCCTGAAGATACTTCCCGGCCGGGCTGTCGGCCTTGATCGAACCGGCGGGGGAAATGTGATCGGTCGTCACCGAGTCGCCGACCATCATCAGGACGCGCGCGCCGGCGATCGGTTGAATCGTGCCCGCTTCGCGCGGCAGATCGACGAAGAAAGGCGGCTCCTGGATGTACGTGCTCTCCTTGTTCCACTCATACAAGTCGCCACCGGAGACCGGGATGCGATTCCACTTCTCATTCCCGTTGAACACGTTGCCATACTGCTTCGAGAACATCTCCGGCGTCACATGCGTCTCGACCGCCTCACGGATGTCCTTGATCGATGGCCAGATGTCGCGCAGGTACACACCCTTGCCCGCCGCGTCGGTGCCCAGCGGCTCGGTCTCGAAGTTGATGTCGGCGCGCCCGGCAATCGCGTACGCGACGACCAGCGGCGGCGACGCGAGGTAATTCGCCTTCACGAGCGGATTGACGCGCCCCTCGAAATTGCGATTGCCGCTCAAGACCGCCGCCGCGACGAGATTGCCATCCGTCACGGCCTTCGCCACCGGGTCCGGCAGCGGGCCGCTGTTGCCGATGCACGTCGTGCAGCCATAGCCGACCGTGTGAAAGCCGAGTCGCTCCAGCGGCTTCTCCAGATCGGCCGAGCGGAGGTACTCCGTCACCACGCGTGAGCCGGGCGCGAGGCTCGTCTTGACGTGCGGCGGCACTTTCAGGCCGCGTTCGACGGCCTTCCGAGCGAGCAGCCCAGCCGCGAGCATGACCGAGGGATTGCTTGTATTGGTGCAGCTCGTGATTGCCGCGATCACGACCGCGCCGTGGCCGATGCGCGACGAATGCCCGTTGTCACGCACGTCGGCCGTCTGGCCCAGCTTGGATTCTTCCAGTCCAAATCCGCGATCCTTCACCGGCGCGGTCAGCGCCTTGCGGAACGAGGCCTTCACCTCTGACAACCGCACGCGGTCCTGCGGGCGCTTCGGCCCGGCGAGCGAAGGTTCGACGGTCGCCAGCTCCAGGTACATCGAATCGGTGTAAGTCGGGTCGGGCGTGTCCTTCGTGCGGAACAGGCCCTGCTCCTTCGCATAGCGCTCGACGAGATCGACTTCGTCGGCGGTGCGCCCGGTGCGGCGCAGGTAGTTGAGCGTCTCCTCGTCGATGGGGAAAAAGCCCATCGTCGCGCCGTACTCGGGGGCCATGTTGGCAATGGTCGCCCGATCGGGCAGGCTTAACTCGTCCAATCCCTCGCCGTAAAACTCGACAAACTTCTCAACCACGCCGCGCTGGCGAAGCATCTGCGTGACCGTCAGCACCAGGTCCGTCGCCGTCGCGCCCTCGGGCAGGCGGCCGCTCAATTTGAACCCGATGACCTCCGGCGCGAGCAGGTAAATCGGCTGGCCAAGCATGACCGCTTCGGCCTCGATGCCGCCGACGCCCCAGCCCAGCACGCCCAATCCGTTTATCATGGTCGTGTGGCTGTCGGTGCCGACGAGCGTATCGGGGATGGCCCACCGCTTGCCATTCACGTCGCGTGGAAGCACGACCTTGGCGAGATATTCGAGATTGACCTGATGCACGATGCCGGTGGCGGGGGGGACGACGCGAAAGTTCGCAAAGGCCTTCTGGCCCCAGCGGAGGAATTCGTACCGCTCGCGGTTGCGCGCGAACTCGATGTCTTCGTTGATGCCGAGCGAGTCGCTCGACGCGAAGCTGTCCACCTGCACCGAGTGATCGATGACCAGATCGACTGGAACAAGCGGGTTGATCTTCTTCGGATCGCCGCCGAGCCGCACGACGGCCGCGCGCATCGCCGCGAGATCGACAATGGCCGGCACGCCGGTGAAGTCCTGTAGCACGACCCGCGCCGGCATGAAGGGCAGCTCGAGCGCGTCGGGCTTGGCGGCGTTCCACATTGCCAGCCCGGTGACATGGCGCTCTTCGACGATTCCGTTGCCACAGTGCCGCAGCGCGTTCTCCAGGAGGATGCGGATGCTGACGGGGAGGCGCTCCAGCCCGGTGAAACCTTGCGCGGCGAGACGCGGAAGGCTGGCGATTGTCCAGTCGCCGGAACTTGATTTCAGACTCGTGCAAGCGGATTGCGCGTCGAAGGCCATAACGTGATGCCACCTTTCAATAGATCAACCGCGAAACGAACGCCTGGCCAGCGACGCACAGCGGAGACGCCGTCGGCGAGTGGAGGATTATAACGGTTGGATCGAATTGGGCAGTACCCGCAGCGATGAACCGATCTGGTCGAAGGAACTTGCCGATCGGCAACGCCGCGACAGCGCCCGATTCCCCAGTTGCCCGCAGGCGGCCATGAAGTCGCGGCCCTTGGTAATGCGCCGCTTGCAGAACTGGCCGGCTTTCTGAAGCGTCGAAAGAAACCGGAGGACTTGTTCCTCGGTCGGTGCGGGCCAGGGGGAATCCCGTCGGGGGTTGTATGGAATCACGTTGACACAGCATTTGACGGGCTGCAGGAACTGGGCCAGCTCGCGCGCATGCTCCGGCGCGTCGTTTACCCCGGGAATCAGCACATACTCAATCATGAAAAACTGGCACGAACGCAGCGGGTAGGCCAGCAAGGCCTCGCGCAGGGCCGCCATCGGCTCGGCGCGGTTGATCGGCATGATCTGTAAGCGAATCTCGTCGTTGGGCGCGTTCAGCGACACGGCAAGATTGATCCGCCGCCAGCCCAGCCCCGCCAACTTGCGAATCCCGTCAATTCGGCCCACGGTCGAAATCGTGATGCGTCCCATTCCCATCGACAGGCCCATCGGGTCTGTCATGACCCGCACCGCCTGGACGACGTTTTGGAAGTTGTCCATTGGCTCGCCCATACCCATGAAGACGACATTGCGAACGTCGGCGCCGAATTCGTGTCGCGCCGCGACGACTTGGCCAACGATTTCCGTCGCGCTCAAATCGGCCAGGCGACCCAGCTGCGCCGTCTCGCAAAACGTACATCCCATGGCGCAGCCGACCTGTGACGAAACGCAAAGCGTGGTCCAGCGCGATCCGGCGCGCCACATGGGAATGATGACGCTTTCGATCTCCAGACCATCGGCGCGGCGCTGCGCGAATTTTGTGACGCCGCCGTCCTGAATGCGCCGGGAGATCGGCAGCGGCGCGGGGCCGGCCAGGGCCGAGCGATAACGCTCGCGCAGCGCCTGGCGCGATGCACCCTTCGCATCGTCAATCAGTTCAGAGAACGTCCTGCCAAGCATCGACTCAATGCCGACGGCCATTCCGAAATTGTAACGCCGAAGTCGCATCGGGCCGAGCGACTTGAAGAGAGGGCGAAGGACGCCCGGTTACGTTCATTTCAAGGCGGAACGATGCCCTCGCGCACGGCGAAGCGAATCAGCTCGGCTTTCGAATGGATATCGAGCTTGCGCATGGCGTTGGTGATGTGATGCTCGACGGTTTTCTTGGCAATCTTGATCAGGTCGGCGATTTCTTTCTGGGCCAGCCCGCGTGCGTAGTAGGCCACCATCTCGCGTTCGCGGCGCGTCAGCGTGGCCACACGGGATCGACTGGTGGAAGAAAGCGACGCCGCATGCCCATTGATGACAATTCGCGAGCGAACCTGCTCGGAGAAGAAGGCGCCGCCACCTGTGACTTCACGAATGGCCTGAATGATTCGCTGCGGCGATTCGAATTTCGTGACGTACCCCCGCGCTTGAACCTGAAGCGCCTGGTCGATGAAGTGATCGGTCACGAACGCGCTAAGGAAAACAAGCTGCGTGGTCGGGCAATCCGTGCGGATGACCCGCGCAGCCTCGAAGCATTGCAGGCCGTCCATGTCGATGTCCATCAGGACGACATCGGGCTTGCGCTCGCGGATCAAGGGGAGGGCGGCCCCGGCGGATGCGGCCGTCCCAACGACATCAAAGGTCCCCTCGGCTTGCAACAACGATGCAAGCGGCTCGCGCACCATGGCATGGTCATCGACCAGGAAAACGCTCGTCTTGGATTTCTGCAACATGACTCTGGCCCCGAATCATTTGATTGCTTGTGCAAGTAACTCCACGAATTCAGACATCTGAAACGGCTTGCGCAAAAGCCAATCGCCGTTTCCGGATTCGGATCTTGTCGCGGCGCGCCCGGTCATACGGATAACCGGCAGCCCGGGAAATAGTGCATGCAGGTCTTCAATTACCTTCTCGCTATCGGACAACGGCAGATCCAGGTCGACGACGGCCCCAACCAGTCGCGTCACGCCCGGTTGCGCCACGCGAAGCGCCTCCGTACCGTTGCTCGCCGGAACGGCCTCGAACCCCGATGCTCGGACGGCGGACACAATGATGGACCTTACGAATGCGTTGTCTTCCATCACCAACACCGTCTTGTCACCCGATCGATTCAGCAACGGTGCGGCGCCGGGCACGACTTTCGGCGGCGGCGGCGCGCAGGCCGGGAGCGTGATGTAGACGCTGGTACCCCGGCCCTCGGATGATTCTACATGAATACGCCCGTGGTGGGAATGGACAATGCTCTGGACCGATGGGAGGCCCAGTCCTGTTCCTTCTCCCCTCGGCTTGGTTGTGAAAAAGGGCTCAAACGCCCTTGCGAGCACCTCCGGCGCCATTCCGACACCGGAATCCGAGACAACGATCTGCAATTCACCTGGATACTCGGAGGCGTTCAGCGGGGCCTCGGCCAGCCGCGAAAGCGCGATGCGCAACGTTCCTCCTCTTGGCATCGCATCACGCGCGTTGATGGAGAGATTCATGACCGCCTGTTGGAGCAACGTCTCATCGGCAACGGCCCACGCGGTGCCGAGCGGCGGCATTTCGACCTGCATCGTGATGTGCGGCTCCATGAATCGCTTGAGCAGGCGAATGGTGGGCGCCAGCACCGCCGCGAGATCGACGGGCTTGCATTCCGCAAGCGCGCGATGGGCGAAGTTCAGGAGTGTTCCGGTGACGCCGCGCGCCTGGAGCGAGGCATCCTCGATCGCATCGATATAAGGGATCGCAGAATGGGTCGGGTCAATTTGCTTTCTTGCGAGTGCCGCATTCAGAAGAATCCCGGTCAGCAGGTTGCTGAAGTCATGAGACACGTTGCTGGTGAGCTTGCCGATCGTCTCAATGCGCTGGACATGACGGAGTTGAGCCTCCAGTCGGGCTTTCTCCTCCTCGGCCAGCCGCTTTTCGGTTACGTCGCGCACGACTGCGATCGACCCGATGCGCGAGCCCGATTTGTCCAGCACCGCCACAAGCGACACATCGCCGAGGACGGCGTGTCCGTCCTTGTGAATGTGGTAGACTTCGCCGTCCCAGCGGTGGCGCGTATCCAGCGCATGCCGAATTTCCGGCATCAGCGTCTGAACGTCGTCATCACCGAGCAGCATTGAAATCGGCTGACCGATCAATTCCTCGCGCGCGTAACCGAATATACGCTCGGCGGCCGGGTTCACGTCCGTGATGCACCGCTCGATGTCGACCATGAGCAGGGCGTCGGCGATCGTGTCGAACGCGATCGCATGGCGGCGCAAGGTCTCCTCGGTGCGCTTCAGCAGCGAAATGTCGGTGGAAATGCCGCAGGTCGCGTAGGGCTTGCCATCCGGGTCGAACAGCGGAAACTTTACGGACACATAGTCGTGCACCCCGTCGTCATGCAGGGCCTGCTCCTCAAACATGATCGCTTCGCCGGCCCGCAGGGCTGCCTGGTCATTGGCGCGGAATCGCTCGGCGAACTCCGACGGAAAGACGTCGTTGTCCGTTCGTCCGACGATGCCTTGTCGCGAAACCTTGAAGAGCAGCTCGTAATGCGAGTTAATCAGCAGGTAGCGGCCGTCCAGATCTTTGACATAAATCACTGCGGTTGCATTATCCAGAATATCCTGAAGCTGTCGCGAGGCCCGCTGCTGTGCAAGCTCTGCTTCCTTGCGATCGGTGACGTTCTCGGCGATGCCGGCGATACGGACAACGCGGCCGCGCTCGTCCAGGATCGGAAAGCCGCGATCCTTGATCCAGCGGATTTGTCCGTCGGGAGTGATGATGCGATACTCGATGGCGCTTTCGAAGGGGCGCTGCTGGTCTTCGAGAAACGCCCGTATCACGCGCTCTCGATCTTCCGGGTGAATGCGTGCCGTCCACGATTTCGGGTTGTCATACAGGGTTTCGACCGAATCACCCCAGATAGCCTCGTGCGCCGGGCTGACATAAAGAATACGCCCTGTCCGGCAGTCCCGAAGCCAGAACACGTCGCGGATGTTCTCCGTCAGTTGTCGAAAGACCTGTTCGCTTTCACGCAGGGCGCGCTGGTGTCGTCGCCGTTTCTTCCCTTGTATGGCGATGATGGTCAGAGAGAGTGCTGCCAGCCCGCCAAGCGGCCCGAGGAACTCCGCGCGTGCGAAGAATGGCTTCTCCACGTGGAAGACGATCTCTTGTGCGGAAGGCGCGTGCTCTGATAGCAGATCGTGAGCCTCGACCTGTAACCGGTGGGCGCCGGCGGACAGCCCGGTGAGCTTGGCCTCCTTCGCGCGCGACCACGCTGTCCACGGCCCTTCGTCCAGACGAAATCGCGTTTCTGTGTTTTCCGGGTGCACCTGCGCCAGAAACGTCTGCGCTCGCCATCGAATCAGCGCGACCTGGTGGTCGACGATCGGCTCGAAGATCCGCACCTGGGGCGGTGGACCGCGAAGCTGGTCCAGCTGCAGCCGCCCGAGCCCCGCACCCAGAAGTCCTACCAGGGCTTCAGTAGGGGTCACCGTCACCGCCCATGCTTGTGCCGCAGGCAAGCCTTCTGCCAGACCGAATGTACTCCACACGCCATCTCGATACCGGCATACCGCTCCATCTTTCGCGACCCACAACGCACCGTCCGACGCGACGAATAGATCGTTTACATAATGGTGGTCCTGATTGTTAATTTCCTCAACGTACTGGATCCGATCGTTGGCATCGACGAACCCAAGCCCTGCCTGTTTCTCGTGTCCGAACCACGCGCGGCCGTCCGGCGTCACGGCGACTGTGTAGACGCGATTCTCAATCAATCCGTCGGACAAACGCCACCAGGTCCACTGGTCATCGTGTCGACGAGCCAGTCCCATGGCGGTGCCGAACCACATGGCGCCGTCCGGTCCCTCAAAAACGTCGTAAACCCGACCAAGCGAACGATTCTCATGCAGGATTGGCTCGAAATGATCCTGCACATGGACAAACACGCCGGGGTCGTCATTGACGCCGGATCGATATCCCGCATGGACCGCCGTGAGAACGGCCTGTCCCTTTCTGTTCACGCAGATGTTTTGCACACGCGGAGCGGGCAACCCGTCGTTGGGACCGAAATGTCGCCACGTCTGTCCGTCGAATCGCCATGCGCCTTCGAAGCTGGCGCCGCTGCCGATCCAGACGTGCCCTGCGCCGTCTTCCGCGATGCCGGTGATAAGTCCAAGCCGATTTCCGTCAATCTTCGAAAGAGACGTTGCGACGCCGTCGGGGCCAAGCATGACCAGGCCGTCGGCGGTTCCAAGCCAGATCGAGCCGTCGCGCCGAGGCAGTACGGCATGGACGCGGTTGCGCCCGCTGGCTTCAGGAAGGCGCCACGCGTTCCAGCGTCGCGGATACGCGCGAAAAAACAGCAAGCCATTTTCAGAGCCGATCCAGATTCCGGACTGGGCCGACCAGTACAACGCTCGGGCCGCCCGCGGACTGCGCAATCCCGGGATGTCGCCCAGGGGGCCGGAGATGTGCCCGGCGCGGATGGCTCCGGATTGATAGGCGGCGATCAGCTCGCCCGAGTCGGCGATGTCAATCGCCTGGAGGTACTCCGTGAAACTGCTACTAAGATCGCGAGGCGCCTCGCGCGATCTCCAGGCCCACGTTGAGAGATTGGAATTCAGATCGGTAAATTGAATCAGGCCGGATTGATTCTTGTTCTCTGCGATTCTCAAGAGATTGAAATGTTCGCTTGCCGGTGTGAAGAACTGATCCCAGCCGTGGTCGGTCCAGCGATACAGGCGTCGCGGGGTAGCCAGAAACGCCCGGCCGCCGGACAACGCCCACAGCTTCGGCTGATTGGGCGGCTGGACATCCGGCGGTTGTTCGATTCGGTGGCAACGGCTGCCCGTGATTCGGACGAGCGCGTAGTCCAGCATGTTTCTTGTGACTTGCACAAGGTAGTCGTCCTCTCCGGAGAGCGGCGCGACGTTTGTCACGGCCTGTGCGACGCCGTCCAACTCGATCGGGACAGGCCGGAAACCATCGCGACCGCCGCGATGGAGCGCATAGTTACAAACGACAAAGATTTCACTACCGGGCCCCGATGCAATATGAGATATGCGATGGTGCGGCGAGATGCCGGGCAGTGGAACCGGCCGCCACCAGAATCCATCGTACCAGGCGAGCCCGCGGGTCGTGGCGGCCCAGGGCGTACCGTCTCCCGACTCAATGACATGCTCGACGCTGTTGGAGGGCAATCCGTCTTCCGTCGTGAAGACGGCCCAGCGCCAGGGATCGTCGAGCCGATCCAGGAGCTCGCCGGCGGCCGGATCGTCGGCATGCGCCTGGATTGTCAGACAGAAGATGACCGTCCCGACGAGAACGAACTCGCGCAAGATGCCCCGCACGGAGCGCGCGCGGACGGCGAACACGAACGGTCGCGGCGGATGCATCGCCATGGCCTGGCCCGTTGGAACGTGATCTCGGCGGGCGTTGCCCGAACCGAAGCGTCCATTCTAAGCCATGACGAGTCGAAAGACAAAATCCATTGTGCCGCCGCTGCCGCGACCGCCGACAGCCGTGAATCGCGGAGGCAAGACGCTACTCTTCGCTCTTCGCGTCGCCGCGAGCGAAGATGCTGGCGACGTAATTGAGCACGTCGGTCGCGCTCTGCTCATTGTAGCCGAAGTACTTGATCAGTCGCTGCTTCACAACGTCGATCTTCGCCTGCGTTTCGTCATCGACGACTCCGCTCACGACGTTCTTCAGTTTGATCGTATCGCGCTGATCCTCAAACAGCTTCAACTCCAGCGCCTTGTGCAACCGGGCGTTGGTGTGATACTCGAACTTCTTGCCGTCCAGCGACAGGGCGCCGATGTAATTCATGATTTCCTGACGGAAATCGTCCTTGCGGCTGTCGGGGATGTCGATCTTCTCTTCGATCGACCGCATCAGCCGCTCGTCCGGTTCCTCGTCGCGGCCGGTGTACTTGTTTCGCACCTTTTCGCGCTGCGTGTAGGCCCGGACGTTTTCGATGTAGTTCGCCGCCAGGCGCTTGATCGCGTCCTCGTCGGCGCTGATGGCGCGCTGCACCTCGGCCTTGAGGATGTCCTCGTATTCCTCGCGCACGACGCTCAACATCTCGCGATAGGACTTCTTCAATTCCTCGTCGGAGATCAGCGAATGGTGCGAGAGCCCGCCCTCCAGCTCGTTCATCACCATGAACGGGTTGATTCCTTTTTCCTGGATCGCCTGGTCGCTAACCAGCGCGTTGGAAATTTTGTCCTGGATGTAACGCGGACTGATGCCCTGCATGCCTTCGCGCCGGGCCTCTTCCACCAGTTCTTTCACCGAATCCTCGGTATACCCCGGAATGCTCTTCCCGCTGTAGAGCTTCAATTTCTGCATTCGCGTCAGGCCGGCCTTCTTCGGCTCTTCCAGCCGCGTCAGCACGGCCCACATGGCGGCGACTTCAATCGTGTGCGGGGCGATGTGAATCCCCCGGATGCGTTCCTTGTTGAAGTCCTTGTTATAGATTTTGACTTCCTCGTCGAGGATGCAGTTGTAGGGCACGTCGATCTTGATCGTGCGATCGCGGAAGGCCTCCATCAGCTCGTTGTTCTGGAGCTTCTTGTACTCGGGCTCGTTCGTATGCCCGATGATGACTTCGTCGATGTGCGTCTGGGCGAACTTCTTCGGCTTGATCACGTGCTCCTGCGACGCGCCGAGCAGGTCATACAGGAACGCCACGTCCAGTTTCAACACTTCGATGAACTCGATCAGCCCGCGATTGGCGACGTTCAATTCGCCGTCAAAATTGAACGCGCGCGGGTCGCTGTCGCTGCCGTACTCGGCGATCTTTCGATAGTTGATGTCACCCGTCAGCTCGGTGCTGTCCTGGTTCTTCTCGTCCTTCGGCTGGAACGTCCCGATTCCCTTGCGGTCCTTCTCGCTCAAGATCAGCCGCTTGACCACGACGTGATCCATGACTTTCTTCCAGTCGCCGTTGTACTGCTTGAGCAATTCGGCATAAGTGCGGCGGCAGAAGGGATCAAGATCGCCCTCGACGATGACGCGCTGCTCGGGCGGCAGGTTCTCGTTGATCAAGGCCAGCACGTCGCGCCGCACATCCTTCGGGATCAGCTTCAGCGGCTCCTCGTGCATCGGGCATTCGACAAGGTCAAACTCGCCGTCCTCGCGCGGCAGCTTCCATGCAAACGAATACATCGCGCCTTCGTCAGTGCGCGAGTAGTGCTCCAGCCCCTTCTTGAGTAACCGACAAATCGTTGATTTCGCCGATCCGACCGGGCCGTGCAGAAGCAGAATGCGCCGCTCGGTGCCGTAGCCCTGCGCCGCGGACTTGAAAAAGTCCACGAGCTGCATCAGCGGGCGCTCCAGTCCGAAGATCGCGTCATCGCCGTTGCCGATCGGGTCGGAGAAAAACTTGTAGCGCACCATGTCCTGGCGGAACTTCGTGTACCGCTCCGAGCCGTACAGCATGATCATGTCGTAGATCCGCTGAAACGCATTGCGCGCCACGCGAGGATTCTTCGTCACCAGGTCCAGGTACTGGTCAAACGTTCCCTCCCAGTGCTCGTGCTTGAAACTCTCGGTGTCCAGACGCTTTTCGACGAGGTCGAGAATCGACTGCTTATTCACCATTGGACCTGGCTCCCGCTGCGTTTGCCAATCAGTTCCGAGGACATCGAGCCGACCCAGTGCCGTGGCGAGAACGTGGAAGCCACTGCATGTTCGGACCCCGCGCCGACTCGATAGTTTGATCGACGCCGATCCGGGCCGACTGCCACTACAAATTACGCGGCTGCTCTTCCTCTTGATGTTATTGGACCATGCGGAGCAAGTCCAGCAAGTTCCGGGCGAATTGCACGAGCGAACGGCTTCCGCGATTCCAGGAGGGGGGAGAATCGCATGGGGTGATTCCGTTGCCGCAGCAGGCGGATCGGCACGAATCCTTGTCGCCGAGCGGGACGGGCTTTGCGCATGGACAGGCCGGAAGCCCGTCGCCCGCGGGCGCGCGGAGGGCGCTCGCGCGGACCGGCCGTCCGAACTTAATTATACAAGTAACTAGTTACCGGGGGGCTACCCGCGTCATGCCAGCCAGTGGCTCAACGTCTGGAATGCCTGCACGACCGGTTGGCTCGTGCTGCTGCCCGCATCCTGCAGCGACAGGAAGAACGCACCGACGATCGCATCCATGAGGCCGAGAATCGATGTCTGCACGCCCGTCAGGAACGCATCGCGCACTTCAGGATCGCAGCTCGACAGGTTGAACTGCATCACGAGGCCGCCGGCGAGAAAGGTCAGCCACTTCTTCGAGGTCAACATCCGATGCGCGAAGGCGCCAAAGGGCTTCTTCGTGGGCGTCATGTCGTATGCTCCTGTTTAGCCGGCGAGGCCGCCAGTATCCTATCGGTATGGCAGTCGTCCGTCGCGGTCGGCGGTAATTGCCGGTCCGGGGACGGACCTGCCCCCCATCCGTTTACACATCGGACGTATTGGGGTAGCGGTTTAGCAACCGAATTTGCGTGCGTGCGAGTCCGAATTATGAGGCGGCCCAGTCCGCGACGGCGTCCATACCATCCATTACCTGGGGGCACACCGTTCGCAGGAGCGATTCCGAGAGCGGTTGGCTGTCAGCGACATCGTGCATCGCACGCAATGCTTCAGCCCCATCGAAGTCCACAAATGCGAGGCGCGCCGCGAGGCAGTTTCGCGGTCGCCCGAAGGCCGCGCCGGGCAGCGCCGCGACTCCCGCCCGCTCAAGCAGGTCGGAGCAGAGCGACCGTCCGTCGGTAATTCCGCGCGCGGCCAATCTATCAGTCAGCGGCGAGAAGTCCGGAAACAAGTAGAACGCGCCGTCGGGCTGGTGAACGGCGATCCCCGCGCGACGGAGCGTCCGGACGGAATAGTCCGCCAGCGCCTCCAGCACGCGTCGCGCCTTGTGCAGATACGACTGGATCGCCGGTCCGCCGCTGAAGGCATGAACCGCCGCGTGCTGGATCGGCGCGCTCACGGTCGTAAACGTTTCGCTGGCCACCGATGCCATCGCGTGACACAACCAGTCCAGATCGGGCGGGAACGAGAACGTGCCCAGGCGCCAGCCGCCCGCGCCGCACCACTTGGACAGGCCGCTGCTGATGATCGTGCCTTCGGGGTAGTAGCGCGCGATCGACGCATGCTGTCCGCGAAAGTGAAGCTGTCCGTAGATCTCGTCCGACAGCACGATGACTTCATACCGACGCAGGACTTCCGCCAGCGCCTTCAGTTCGTCCTGCGTATATGAAACGCCGGTCGGATTGCTTGGGTAATTGAGGATCAGCAGCCGCGGCCGGCGATCGTCATTCACCCGGCTCAAGGACTCTTGCAGGCGTTCGGCCGTCAGCTTCCACTGCGTCTCGTAGGTCGTGTGGATCATGCTGATTCGTCGGCCGATGATCCGCGCCTGCGGCAGGTAGGAGACCCAGCAGGGGGTCGGCAGGATGATCTCGCCGTAATAGACGAGCTGCACGATGAACATCAATTCTTTGGACCCGGGGCCGACCAGGAGCAGCTCGGGGTGGGCCTCAACGCCGTCATTCCGTTGATGGAACGACGCGACGGCTTCGCGCAGGGCGGGCAGCCCTTTTACGGGAAGGTAGTCTTTCTGCGCCGCGGCCTCGCGCAGCCCCGCGACGACCGGCTCGGGGACGGGAAAGGGTGATTGCCCGAGGCCAAAGTCGAAGACCTCTTTCCCCGCCGCGCGCAATGCCCGGCAGCGATCCTTGATCGCCAGCGTGGCGGACTGCGACATCCCGCGGACGTTCAGATTCAGGCTGACGAGTTTCTGGACATTCATCGGCGACATGATTGTACGCCCGTGCCGCGACTCGTGCGAGCGCGGATCACTCCGGCCCGGCGTTGACTTCGAACTCGGACTCCGGCGCGAAGCGAACGGCGTCACCGTCGAACGCGGGTTCCAGGGCATCGAGCCAGTAGGCCTCGTCATTGCGTTTGTAGATCATTACGCGCCCGCGATTGGAGCCGTCTTTTGCGCGCTGGTAACGCGTGTAAATGTGCTGGTCGGTGACAGCGAGGATTTCGACCTTGCCGGTCTCGTGCGACATGACGTATCGCGCCCGTCGCGCCAGGCCCGAGCCGTAGCGCAGCGCCTCGCGGAAGATAAACCAGCCCTTCACGATGGGGATTTCGTACGGCTCGTTCCCCGCGGTGGGGCGACCCTGAAAGAGGTAATAGGGCGGGCAGCCGATCCACGAGAGCTTGCGATACATCTCTGCGAGCACCATGGGATCGTCGTTAATGCCCTTGATCAGCGGGCATTGATTGACGCAGATGACGCCGCATCGAATGAAGGCATCGATGCCGCGCACGGCGTCGTCGGTCAGCTCACGCGGGTGGTCGAAGTGTGCCATCAGATAAATGCGCTTGAAGGGCGTGGAGTGTTCGCTGAAGAGTTTCTGCAGATCCGGGTCGCCCAGCATCCGCCAGGGGTCGAACGCCGGCATCTTCGAGCCGATGCGGATGATCTGCACGTGCGGAATGGCGCGGAGCGCTTCAATGATCTCGCGCAGCCGGCGCGTGTTCATGATCAGCGGATCGCCGCCGGTCAACAGCACGTTGGTGACCTCGGGGTGTGCCGCGATGTAGGAAATGCCCTGCGACACATCCTTGGTCACTTCTTCGTTGTCATCCATGAACAGGCGCTTGCGGAAGC
>JAANMU010001145.1_pt1 | contig 26252 bp, 26 predicted proteins | sample 7279701 | NCBI WGS metagenome assembly JAANMU01 (sample SAMN14094539, study PRJNA606508) | bioreactor metagenome | isolation source: A lab-scale SPAN reactor treating ammonium-rich wastewater day 57 | place: Ireland: Galway | collected 2017-03-13 | reverse complement strand
GTCGATTGCTCGCTGAGCTTGTACACGCCTCGGTGGGGGTTGGCATTGCTCGTGCGATAGTACTCGTCCATGGCCCGCAACACGGATTCGGGTTTGTGGGTCGTGGCCGCGTTGTCGAGATAGGCGAGCGGCGCCTGGTTCGCGCGGGTCGTAAGAATCGGAAAATCGGCGCGGATGCGTTCCACGTTCATGGTTTTTGGCCTTCCTGTCGCGCCCACGTTTGCTCGATGCGCGCGTCGATGGCGGCCTGGGCGGCCTCCGACAAGGAAAGCGTCGTGCTTTCTAAAAAGCTTTTGACGATCATGCGCTTGGCCTCGCGCGGCGGAATCCCGCGCGCGTGCAGGTAAAAAAACTGGTCCTCGCTGAACTGCGCGCTGGTCGCCGAGTGCGTGCACTTTACGTCGTTGGCCTCGATCTCAAGACCCGGGATCATGCGCGACTGCGCGCGATTCGACAACAGGCTCGCGTGGGCTTCGAGGAGCGCGTCGCTTTTTTGCGCGTTCGGGAAAATCTTGATCATGCCGTCAAACTCGCACCGCGCGTCGTCCAGCAGCACGCTTTTTTGCACGCTCCGGCTGGTTCCGTTTGGAACCTTGTGCGCCTGCAAGAGTTTTTCGATTAGCAACTGGTTTTGGTCAAGCAGGCTCAGATCCACGTGCCTCACGACCGCGCCCTCTTCCTCGAGCGCGTTCTCAAGGTTTGCGCGCACGACGTTCGCGCCGAAGTACGCGTGCGCGTTCACGAGCCGCGCGTCCTTGTACGTGTGCGTGTCCTGGGAAAACGTCTCCCGTTCCAGCGCATCGTGAACATGAACGATCTCCAAGTCGGCGTTTGGGCCCACGATCACCGTCTGGAGCGCTTCACCGTTTCCGGTCACGCGCACGAGCAGGCGGATGCGCGCACGCTCGCCCACGACCACGAGTCCGTGCGCGGGTTTTTCTCCGGCCAGCACCCAGTCCAATTCGATGGTTGAGTCTATTGTTTCGCCCGGAGGCACGATGAGCGCGAGATCGAACGTGTTTTTTCCGGTTTCTGTCCGGCGGGTCCATGCCTCAAATCGGGGGGCAAGATGGGCCGCGTTTTTTTTCCAGTCCAACAGCAGGAGACCGGACGGAAGGCGGCCCCGCGGCCGAAGAAACGAATCGTTCATGCCGCCGCCTCCGGCCCAAAAAAAGTATTCCCCGATGCTTCCCGCGTGCGCGTCAGGGAAAAAACTGTTCGTACGTCTTGGTGAAACTCACGGGCATTTTGATTTCGAGGTGCGCGCCGGCTTCCCCCTGCGGATTGAGTTCGATCCGAACGGTCTCGTTGATCGAAACCAGGCGATTGGTCGCGTACCATATTTCGATGAGGTCGCCCTGATTGAGGGTCGTGCGCTGCGAAGGCGCCGTCGTCAGCCATTTCACCGCATATTTGGTTCCCGCCGAACCTCCGGCGAGCGTATCGATTCCCGTTGCCGCGTTCACGTCGTTGTCCGAATTCGTTGCGGGCTGATTGTAGTCGATGCCCGCTTTGAAAATATCGCCGTTCGAATCCTTGATCGTCAAAAAGAGGTCCGACAACCGGATGGGTGCGCTCCCCGGACCCAGTTGCACGGTCATGCGTAGTTCCTTGACCGTTCGGTTGGTATCCGTATTGATCTCGCCCGCAACCGACAGGATGCGCAACTGGGTGGACACCTGTTTGGCCGACTCTTTTCCCGTGGCCACGGCCTGACTTTGCAGAGATCCGACGGTTTGCAGTAGCACCACGGCCGCGATCGCGGCCACCAGAATCATCGCGATGAAAATGATCAGCGTCGAGATGCCGCTCATGGCCCGGGTTCTGCGAAAAGACATGCATGGATTACACTCATTGGGTTTAATTGCGTTTTCGGACTACCCGACCGTGCCTTCCATCTCGAGTTCGATAAGGCGGTTGAGTTCGACCGCGTATTCGAGGGGCAGGCTCTTGGTGAACGGCTGGATGAACCCCATCACAATCAGCGTGATCGCGTCCTTTTCCGACAACCCGCGACTGGTAAGGTAGAAGATCTCGTCTGTGCTGATCTTGCCCACCTTGGCCTCGTGCGCGAGCGTGGCCGACGGCTCGTCCACCTTGATCGTGGGATACGTGTCCGAACGCGACCGATCGTCCAAAAGCAGGGCGTCGCATTGCACGTTTGATTTCACGTGCGTGCACCCCTTGGCGATCGAAAGCAGGCTTCGAAAGCTGTTCACGCCGCCGGCTTTGCTGATCGACTTGCTGGTGATCAAACTGCTCGTGTGCGGGGCCAGATGCACGATCTTTGCGCCCGCGTCCTGATGCTGGCCCTTGCTTGCAAACGCGATGGACAAAACCTCGCCGCGCGCGCCCGGCTCCATCAGATAGATGGCCGGATACTTCATGGTCACCTTGCTCCCAAGGTTGCCGTCGACCCATTCGACGGTCGCGTCGCGGTACGCAAACGCGCGCTTGGTCACGAGATTGTAAATGTTGTTGGCCCAGTTCTGGATCGTCGTATAGCGCACCTGCGCACCCTTCATGGCCACGATCTCGACGACGGCCGCATGCAGCGACTGCGACGAATACACGGGCGCCGTGCACCCTTCCACGTAATGGACCTGCGCGCCCTCGTCGACGATGATGAGCGTGCGCTCGAACTGTCCGAACTTTTCGGCATTGATCCGAAAATACGCCTGAAGCGGCGTGTCCACTTTGACGCCCTTTGGGACGTACACGAACGAGCCCCCGCTCCACACGGCGGAATTGAGCGCGGCAAACTTGTTGTCGTCGGCCGGAATGATTTTTCCAAAATGCTTTTTCACGAGATCCGGATACTGGCGCAATCCCTCGTCCATCGACAAAAACACGACGCCCTTCTTCTCCAAATCCGCTTTGATGCTGTGGTATGCGACCTCGCTGTCAAACTGTGCGCCCACGCCCGCAAGAAATTTTCGTTCGGCCTCGGGAATTCCCAAGCGGTCGAACGTGCGCTTGACCTCGTCCGGAACGTCCTCCCACTTGGCCTGACTTGCCTTGCCCGCACGCATGTAATAGACGATCTCGTCGAAATTGATCGGGGACAAATCCGCGCCCCACGCGGGCATTTTTCGCTCGTTGAAATGTTTGAGGGCCTTGAGCCGGAACGCCAGCATCCACTCGGGCTCGTTTTTGATGCGCGAAATCTCGCGCACCACGTTTTCGGAAAGTCCTTTCTCCAGCTTCACGTCGTACGCGGCGTCGTAATGGAAATCGTAGGGCGCATAATCGAGGGCGAACGCCGCATCCTGCGCATTGGGCATCGGTTTTTCGCCCAACTCCGCGTTGTTTGGAGAACGTGCGTCCAAACTGGTTTGGTTTCGGGTTTCGGCCCTCGCGCCGAGCGTGCGCGCGTCCGCGCGAATGGCGTGATCCGCGTGCTCCTGTGCCGGATTCATGCGCTGGCCTCCGCCGGAATGCCCAGTAGTTTCTCGTATCCTTTTTCCTCGAGCTCGTGCGCGAGCTTGGCATCGCCCGATGCCACGATCTTTCCGCGATGCAGGACGTGCACGAAATCGGGCTTGAGATGCGTAAGAATGCGCGTATAGTGCGTGATCACGATCGCCGAAAAGTCGGGACGGCGCGACGCGTTCACGTTTTGCGCGACCAACTTGAGCGAATCGATGTCGAGTCCCGAATCGGTTTCGTCCAGAATCGCCAAGCGCGGCCGCAACAGATTCATTTGCATGATCTCGCAGCGCTTTTTCTCGCCGCCGGAAAATCCCACGTTGGTCTCGCGCGAGGCAAACGCCGCGGGCAGACTCAGCTTGACCAGTTCGGCCTGCAGTTTCTTGTTGAATTCAAGCACCGAAATTTTTTCGTCCGGAAAGCGTTCCTTGTACGCCGAATACAAAAAGCGCGAGAGCTTGAGGCCCTCGACCTCGAACGGATACTGAAAACTCAAAAACAGGCCCATGCGCGCGCGTTCGAACGCCTCAAGTTCCCCAAGGTCTTGATCCAAAAAACGGATCGAACCCGAATTGACGGTGTATTTTGGGTGGCCCATGATCACGTTGGCCAGCGTGCTCTTGCCGCTGCCGTTCGGACCCATGATCGCATGCAATTCGCCCTCGCCCACCGAAAGGCGAATGCCCTTTAGGATTTCCTTATCCTCAATGCCCGCGTGCAACTCCTGAATTTCAAGAAGACTCATACGATCCTTCAACCCCTTAACCTGATTTTTCGCTCTTGTGGCACGTGCCCCCGCAACAGACCGCAAAATGATGGTCCATGGTCTTCAGAAGACCCGGCTCGTCGCCCGACTTGAGCGCCTGAGGATTCAGCGAATAAATGTGGCTTTTGCCCGCTTGGGCCACCTGCACATAATGGCAGGTTCTAAGCATGGACAGCGAGTGCGACAACCGACTCTGCTCGACACCAAGCAAAGAAGCCATCTCGGACACGCTCTTCGGACCCGCCGACAGCGTTTTAATGATCCGCAACCGCAGATCGTTGCTTAATGTCTCAAAACACAAAGAATACGGCGGCTCGCTAATCATATGAAAACACCATCATATCTGCTCCTTGGTTTTTTTAAAGCCTTTGGGGACAATGCGCCCGAATGCATTGCGCGCAGGCCACAGACTTGGCCGCATTTTTTGCCTGCGTTGACCCGTTTTTCGCTCTTTTGGCTTCGGGCTAGTTCTTTTCCACGGGCGCGTTTTTCGAGTAATAAACCGTCTGGGTCGGGAACGCAAACTCGATTCCGGCTTTGGCAAATGCGCGTTTGATCGCCAGATTCACCGCGTTTCGCGTTCCGATCACCGGTTCGGCAAACTCGGTTCCTTTTCCAGTCTCTTTGATGTAATACACCGCACGCACATTCAGGTAATACTCCTTGTACTCATCAAAACCAACGATCGCCTCGCCCGTCGTATTGGGCGTCTCGCGGACCACCCGTCGGACAATCTCGATGGCTTCCACGATCTTTTCCGCGCTTGTTCCGTACACAAGCGACAGGTTTGTGACCACGCGCCGACTGGGTTCGCTCGACCAATTGACCACGTTTTCTTTCGCGATCAACGAATTGGGAACCGTGACCAAGCGGTTGTCAAAGTCCCGCAGGCGCGAATACCGGATGCCGATTTCGGACACCGTTCCCTTAAGCGTGCCAAACGAGACCACGTCGCCCACCTTGAACGGTTTGTTGAAAAAGATGGACAATCCTCCGAACGCGTCGGAAAGCGTCGCCTGCGCGGCAAACGCGATCGCGACCCCCCCGATTCCAAGCCCCGCCACGATCGCGGTCACGTCCACGCCCAGTTCCGAAAGCATCACAAGCAACGCAATGGCCACAATCACCGCCCGCCCGACCTTTCCAAGCAAGCCCACCATTTGGTCGTCCAAACTCGAGCGGGTTTTGGCGGCCAGCGGTGCCACAAAATGCTTTAGCACGCTGTCAAAAATGCGGGAAAAAAACCATGCGACGACCAGAATGAACAACCCGAGGAGCACGTGCTGGGCCGTGGTCCGCATGTCCGCCCCAAGCGAAAGCATTTCAACGCCGACCCAAACTCCCGCCAGCAGAAACGCGACCCACAACGGGCCCTGAATTCCCTCGACGACCACGTCATCAAACTCGTTCCTTGTTTTTTTTGCAATCGACTTGAGATAGTTTTCAATCCCAAACGAAACAATTTTTCCGATGGCCAACCCGCTTGCCACCGCCCCAAACGCCAACAGATACTGGTACAGCGTGGAACCCAGAAACGTTTGCAAAAAAATGAAATCCAGATTCATCGGCATGCCTTCTATGGAAACGAGCGGCCAAAGGTTTTTAGGCCCGATCACTTTTTGCGCAAAAACTCGGGCCACTTGATCGGCCCATCGGCGCTTTTTTCCTCGTCGCGCCTGAGTTTTTCGACCTTGTCCCGACTCAAAAAATCGCTTTGCAAAATACTCAGTCCTCCCTGATCCGCACCGAGTCCACCGGTCTGGGGCTTTTGCGACGAATCCAAAAACGGGATCCTAAGGGCGGGCAATGAAAACGAGGGCTTTTCCGTTTTGGAAATCTTGGGTTCTCCCGCCAATAATCCGCCCGATCCCGCATTTGCCAAGCCCTCCTTTTTGGGCGCCAGCACAAAAAAGTAAAACCCGATCCCGATCACCCCCACAATCAAAACCCCGATCGCGAGTGCAATCCCGCCGTTTGAGCCAAGGCCCGACAACAAACTCAAGCCCATCACACCGCCGTTCACATCCGAATTCTCATCCGCAACCGGCTCCCCACCACTTCCCGCACCCGGGTTTTCTCCCGAAACCCCCGGATTGGATCCCCCGCCGCCCGCGCTCCCCGAGTCTCCGCCCGTGCCGCCGCCATCCTGAGGAGGCACCTCCGCCGGAATCGTCTCCATCACAATCGAAAACACCGAGAATCCCGGCGTCTCCGCCTCGAAAAACGCGTTGCCCGTAGCCTCCGGATCCTCGCGCAAAAACGTGGTTGCCAGATCCTGCCAATTGGTGCCCGTCCAGCGCACAAGCCGCGCCTTCTGCTTGTTGATATTGTTCGCCACAATCCAAGACTTCGGCACGCGAAACTCAAGCTTCACCGGCCCGTCAAACTGCGTGCTTGGCGTGTTGGTCGTGATCTGAACGAACTTGTACGCGCGCTCGTTCGACTTGGCCGCATCCGTCGCAATGAACGCCGGTTTTCCCGATAGCGCCAAAAAGTCCACAGTGAAAAGCGCGATCGCCTGCGCCGCCTTCACTTTAACCTTGTAAAACGCGTGCGCGCCTGTGTTTCCGACCGTCAGTTCGGCCGTTGCTCCCGCCGCAATGTTCCGAGCACTCACAAGCGTCGAATTGTTTGCCGGCGGACTCGGATCGCCCCCGCCGCCACCTCCCCCGCCGCCCCCGCCGGAATCCCCGCCCGAAGAACTCGCGGCCACCGTGAATGTGACCTGCGCCTGACCCGAATTGTTGTCCGCCAAATCGCGGCAATAATAGTAATACGAGTACGTTCCGTTGGCCAGATTGAGGTTCGTCGAATGCACGCCCGACCCGCCCGCGTTTCCAAGCGTGCTGCCCATTTGGTCAAACGATTTCTGCGAATTTGTGTCGTACTTGCAGGTCGCCGCCTCGTTTGATGAAATCGTGAGCGTGACCGTGGCGCTGGTCAACGTGCCGCTCGGACCCGAACTCGATAGCGTCGGAATCACGCGATCCACCACGATTTTGGGCGACGTCGCATTCGTGTCCCGGCGGTTCGAGCCCACGCTGCCCGAAGCAAAACTGTACGCGTTCACATCAAAGTAATAATTTCCGTCGCCGGTGATCGCGCTTGGAATCCAACGCACCGTGCACGTGCGCTGCGTGTTCGTGTCCCGCACGCACGTCCAATTGATGTCCGTCTGGTTCAGATCAAGGGCATTGCGATCGTACAAAATGTTTCCGTCGATCGCGCCCGCGCGCGGACTGTATCGGATGATGAAATTCATGTCCTTGATCGGCGTCAAACCCGTGTTCGAATCCCCCGCGCCGATCCCGTTGATGTCATACACCGAAAACACCAGCGTCTGCGGCGTGTTGTTCCAATAATCCGTCGACGAAGGCGTCGAAATACTCACCGTGCGCACGCGCCGGTACAACACAAATCCCGCGCTTTGCCCGCTCACATCGTACCGGCCCGCGTTCTGGTCCGGTCCGCGATAACTCCACGCGTTGATGTCGATGCGATAATTTCCGTCGGGCACGCTACTCGTGTTCCAACTCACCGTGCAACGCCTGCGGATCGTATTGCCGTCGTCCGTGCACGTCATGTTCGTGTCCGCCACGCCGGTGACAATCGCGTTGCTGTCCGCAATCACGTTCGTGTCCGCGGCCGGCGAACCGTTCGCGGCATAATAGCGCACAAGCACATTCAAATCGTTGACGGCCTCGAGGCCCGCATTCGCGTTTCCGTCCGTGCCCATGCCGTTGAAATCCACGACGTTGAAATCGATCGTCAGCGTGTTCGAATCCGAGCGGCTCAGCGTATAGCCCGCATACGGCAGCGAAAAAACAATCTGGCGGAACGAGTGGTTGAAATCGATGGTGTTGGCGTCCGAACTCGTGTTGCCGGCCACGTCGCGGCAGTGCACAAAGCGCGTGACCCGCCCGATGGCCCAGTTCGTATCGTTCACATTGTGGTCCAGATTGTTGTCCGATGCAAACGCACTAGGCATCGCGTCGTAGTTCACGTCCGACGGTCCCCATTTGCAGGACGCGCGTTCGTTGGTCGTCACGCGCAGAAAAAATGCGGCCGCGGACGTGTTCGCATCCCACCCCGTCGGAAGACGGTTCGAGCGCACGGGCGCGTTGTTGTCGATGCGAAACGTCGCGTTCGCGTAGTAATTGGTGTCGGAAGAAGTCCCCCCGTCCTCGCGGTTTCCATCCCACAATTTGACGATCAGCCACACGTTGTAGTCGCCAAGCCCCGCGATGCTCCAGCCGCCATAATGGCACGTGTACCGGTTCGCATCCGGCGCCGAATTCGAATCGCAGTTGGCCAAGGAGAGGTTCAAGTCCTGAACGATCGCATAATTCGCGTCGCCGGCCGCGCCCGTCGAATAATTGATGTCCACGACAAACGAGTCGATCGTTCCCCCGCCCGCAAGGTCGGCGTCCCACACGTTGAAGTCAATGACCACGTTCTGGTCCTTGGCGTAACTCGCAAACACCGGAAAATTCGTGTCCGCATAAACCGCGAACGAATAATTCGTGTCGGCCGCCCCCACCGCGGGCGCAAGACGCAGGGCCGCAAGGTTCACGTCGGGACTCGCGCCAAGCGCGGCGGCCCCCAAAAAAACGCAGAAAAGAATGCAGGCTCCAAACGCCGTCAGACGGTTCATTCCCAATTTCCCCGATGGGTACCCTAACGGGTTTTCCTCTTTTAAAGATTGGTTTTTGCCTCGGCGGGGCTTCCAACGGGCGCCCTCAGGCAAAAAGCAATTTGAGGTAAAACAGGGGGCTCACGAGCTGCGTCTTCTGTTCGCGGTCGTCGAGCATCTGGCTGATCGTGTCGCGCACCTGTTTGCTCTTCGCGGTCTTGTGGATCACAAGATTCAGCAAAAACTCGATGCGGCCGATGCGCTGGAGTTGGTAACTGCTCTTGAGTTCGTCCCCGATCTCGTCCCACAGTTCCTTTTGGTAGCCCGCAAAGTGCGCGGCCGAAAAATTGTGGGACTTGATCGCGGAATCGATGTACTTGGTCGCGAACTTGGCGCTCGTCATCGCGTTGCCCACGCCCTCTCCCGAAAAGGGATCGATCAAACTCGCGGCATCGCCCAAGAGGACCCAGCCGTGGCCGTGCGCTTTTCGCGGCGCCCCGCTGCCAAACGGCAGCGTCCAGCCCTTCGTGGTACCGTCGATGAGTTTCGCGTGCTTGAAACGTTCTTTGAACAACGGATCGTGCTCGATCGCGTCAAACATGGACTTGACCATATTGAGCTTGCGCTTTTGCACGTCCTCGGTCACCATGCCGATGCCGACGTTCGCCATCCCGTTCTCCAAGGGAAAAATCCAAAAATAGCCGGGCATGACCGTCTTGATAAAATGAATCTCGATGTCGTTCGTCAAATCCTTGATGCCCGAATAATACGCGCGCGCGGCCGTGCAATGATGCTTCGGAACCACCTTGTTCAGCCCGAGTTTTGTCGCAACCATGGATTGCGCACCGTCCGCACCCACGACGACCTTGCCATAATACTCGGCCTCTTTTCCGTCTTTTCCCTTGGCCTTCAAACCGACGAGCCGATCGCCCTCCCAAATCAGATCCGTGACCGCGGTCTCCTGTTTTACGGTCACGTTTTTTTCCTTGGACGCGTGCTCAAACAAAAAGTTGTCGTATTCCTCGCGGCGAATGCAGTACCCCGTGCCCTTTTCCTGTCCCGGCGCCGTGCGAAACGGAATCGACACCACCACCCCTTCGGGCGAACTGAACGTCACGCCGTGAATGGGCGTGTGCTTAACCTTTTTGACGTGCTCGGAAAGACCCAAATCGTGCAGCACGCGCACCGATTTTCCGGAGATCGCGTCGCCGCACGTCTTGTCGCGCGGAAACTTGGCCTTGTCCAAAAGCAGGACCTTGTAGCCCTTGCGCGCACAATACATGGCGCACGTGCTCCCGCCCGGGCCCGCACCCGCGATCACCACATCAAACTCGGTCTCTTTAGGCATGCTTTCACTCCAAAACAGAACAAACTGGAATAGACTTCCTGATACAAAAAGCCATTAAAAACCATGTGGGTGATCGGATCCAACCCGCACGCAAAACGAATAAATGACGCAACCCCCTAAAACCAACCACCGACCCTCCGGCGAACCCATGCCTTCTCTTTCAAACCATTCGCGCCTCGTCTTCCAGCACGACGTCCGAATCAGCCGAACCGACCAAGACCGCGCCCGCCGAACCCTTTGCCAGCGCCTCAAACAAAACGGCTGGTCGCGCCTTGGCATCGAATTCCTATTCATCGACCTCGACGAAATGACCCCCGGCCCCGAAATGAAAAAACAACTTGAAAACTGGCGCGACTTCATGACCGCTCGTTTTTCACAAACCTATTTTTCGGTCCACGCGCCCTGGAAACCCGACGCCGACTGTTTCTTGTTCGAACCCGCCCGCCTGATCGAATGGATCACGCGCTTCCAGCAACTCGAACTGGACTTCATCGACTGCATCAACGTGCACCCCGGCCACCCCGATCCCGCGACGTTTCAATCGCGCTACGCCACCGCCGCCGACCGCGAACTCGCATTAGGCACCACGTCCCAATCCATCGCGCGCCTTCCCCGCCCGAGCGAAATCCACCTTGAAACCATTTTTCCAAACCGTTACGGCGAAAACTACGTCGCCTTCATCGGCTGTCTGCCCTCGCATTTCGCGCGCTGGATGACCGATGTCCCGTCCGCCGGCTGGACGCTCGACACGGCCCACGCCTCCATTACCATCGATGCGTGCAAACAAATGGCGGCCACGGGCCGTCTTGAAAAAGGTTTTTTTGATTCGGACTGGCCCGAAATCCGCGACGTCGCAACCCGCGGTCTTGACGCCTTTCTCGAAATACCGAATTTGCGCCACGTGCACCTCGCCAACTGGCAACCTGCGTCGTCCGGCCCCTGGGACGGCTTCGAACTCGACGCCGGCCAAATCCCGCTTTCCACGCTCCAATCGCTTCTGCAAAAAATCGGCGACCGCGCCACCCGCCCCATCGGCGTGAACCTCGAAATCAACGAAACCGACTACACAAACCCCCTCGGCGTCGAGCGAAGCCTAAACCTTTTTCGCTAAATTCGCGAATGGATTTCCTTCACCATTTGATTCGCTCGCCCGATTTGATCCTGCGGTCCTTCCCCAAATACGTGGGTTGGAACGGCAAACGCTTGTTCCAAAAATAGACAAAGTCTCCATCTCGCGCTAAGGGACGGGGCCGCCACCATACTTTTTCGGGCTTGTAATCGGTCTTTCGAACAATGACTACTTGGGGCAACTTCCCAGAGGTTGGCCATGGAATCCCGCTCTTGCGTGATGCGATTCCGGTCGCAACGAGCAATTTCGCAACTCCGTGAAAATGCTTTTTCGGAATGTTCGTTATCAAGGATTGAATTTCCTTTTGACGCGGAAAGCGGGTTTTGGTTTGACGATTGCCCTGTGCCCGCTCTTCCCCCGTAAACTCGTGGGTTTCTCTTCTGAAAAAAATAGGCACTTTTTTTCGAGTGACAGGGTGTGTGACTTTTCCGATCGCTTGCGGTGGGCCAGTCCTTCGATCGGCAGAAGGGCCTTGCTTGATCCGATTCGTCCGCGCCATTCACTCCTTTTACTTCCCCGGGGTTAATAACATTCTCCCTTGGAGGCACATCTCTCCATCCCCCAGCCAACGCCTTTTTTAAGTCCAAGGCAATTCTCTTCTCCGCATGCCCATTGGTTTTTCTGAATTCAAGTCTCCCGGCGGAAAACTCGTCAAAGCCGAAGCCACCTGCACCAAGGACGCCTGCAAAGTCAAGATCACCGGCGACTTTTTCCTCTACCCCGAAGAAACCATCCACGCGCTCGAAAACTCCGCGTCCGGCCCGCTCCCCAAAAACGTTGACGCCGTCCAAAAACAGCTTGAAATCACGCTTGGACTCTACCAAGCCCAATTGTACGGCATCGCGCCCAAGGAAATCGCGCAAACCATCTGGGAGGCGGTCCAGCGTGCAAAATAACGCTCACGCCCCCAACGGCAAAACCGCATGGCGCCTCATTGAACTCGAAACGCGTCCCGCCGCCGAAAACATGGCGCTTGACGAAGCCTGCATGGAAGCCATCGCGGCCAACCGCGCGCCGCCCACCCTCCGGTTCTACCGCTGGTGCCCAAGCGCCGTCTCCATCGGCTACTTCCAGTCGCTGTCGCAAGAAGTCTATCTCGACAAATGCCGCGAGCGCGGCGTGGACGTCGTCCGCCGACGGACCGGCGGAGGCGCGGTCTACCACGACCACGCGGGCGAAATCACCTACTCGATTCTCGCCCCCGAAAAACACTTTCCGTCCGGCATCGGCGAATCGTACGTGCACATTTGCAACTATCTCATCAAGGGCCTGTCGCTCCTTGGCATCGACGCCCAATTTGCCCCCGTCAACGACGTCGTCGTGAACGGTCAAAAAATCTCAGGCAACGCCCAAACCCGCTCCAAGGGAATCCTGCTCCAGCACGGCACGCTCCTCTTCGACCTCGACGCGGGCACCATGTTCGACCTCCTCAATGTCTCAAAAGAAAAAATCAAGGACAAGTTCATCCAATCGGTCAACAAGCGCGTGACCAGCGTGACCCACCAAAAACCCGGTCTCTCGATCGAGCAGGTGTACGGCGCCATCAAAAGCGGTTTTGTCCACGACAAGCCCGTGCACGCCGGCGCGTGGACGCCGACCGAACTCGAGCGCTGCCGCGAACTCGCCCGCGAAAAATACGCGAACCCCGACTGGACCGATTTGCGCTAGGGCGCGTGTCCAAACGAGACGTTTCCCAAATAGCGCCGGAACAAACCCAACTGCAATGCGATTTCTCCCCGCGCCTGACCCAGACTCTCCTGCAAAAAAAACCCTTTTTTGTCAAGCGTTCCGATTCCCGCCGGAACCTTTTGGCCGTGTTCTTTTCGTTCGAGAACCGCCTGCTGTAGAACACGGGGATCGTCCGCCGTCAAAGCCTGCAAGCGCTCGATTCGCCGATCGTACGCCTCCAAGTCCTTCACCGCCCGCTCAAACCGGATTCGGGACGGTTCGTCCAGCGTATAGCCTCTTCGCCGCGGCTTGACCTGCGCGAGCAACTCCAAAATCTTATACGCCTGCGCATGGCGCTTGCGAAACACGTCCATCGTGCGCTGATGGTGCCCGTGAAAAAACTCCTCCAAATGCTTGGTGCGCTTCGCCGCCTTTTGATACAACCGGCTTGCTTTTTGGCGCTCGAACTTGGCCCTCGGCCAAATCCGCTCGATGACCCGCCGGACTCGAATCGCATAACGCGCGTCCACGTGCTTTAACTTGGCCCGAAAACGCCGCACCGCGTGTCCCATGATATTCCACACGTCGGCCGGAAAATAAAAAACCGTGGGCCACTCAACGATTGCGCACGTGGATGCTTTTTCCAAGCGCGTTCTCGCAGGCCTCTCCAATCCCTTCCGAAAACGTGGGATGCGGATGAATCGTACCGGCCACATCCTCCAAAAACGCGCCCATCTCGATCGCAAGCGCGCACTCGCCGATCAGATCGGAGGCGTTCTTTCCGCAAATCGTAAACCCTAAAATCTCGGTTGTTTTTTTGTCGGCCACGACCTTGAAAAACCCCTTGTCAAAATCGATGCTGACCGCGCGCCCCAACGCCGAATAGGGGGCTTTGCCGACCACGATCTCCCGCTTGGTTGCACGCGCTTCCTCTTCGGTCAAGCCCACGCTCGAAATTTCGGGATCCGAATACACGACCGCCGGAATACACCGGTTGTCAAACGCGCTTTTTTTCCCGCCGATGACCTCGGCGGCCACTTTGCCCTGCTTACTGGCCCGATGCGCAAGCTGCGGCGGACCCGTGATGTCCCCGATCGCAAACACGTGCGGATCCGTCGTCTGACACTCCTCGTTGATCGAAACAAACCCGTGCGAATCAAGCTTCACCTTTGTTTTCTCAAGCCCGATGTTCGAAAGCAACGGACTGCGTCCCAGCGCAACAAACACCGTTTCGCTCTCCAGCACGCGCTCGCCCGTCGGCGCATCCACCGTCGTGAACGCGACACCGTTTTCCTCGCGATGGCTCTTAAACGTCGTATTCACGAGCACCTCGACGCCAATCTCGTTCAGGCGCTTTTGCACCATCTCCGCCGCCTCGGCATCCATGTTGCTCAAAATCCGGCCCGAGCGCTGAACGATCGTCACCTTGCTTCCGAGTTTGGCATACACCGTCCCGAGTTCCACGCCGATGTATCCGCCGCCGACGACCACGAGCCGCTTTGGGATCTCTGAAAACGCGAGTGCGTCATCCGAATTCTTAACCGTCTTCTTCGAATACTCGAGCCCCTTCAGTTCCACGGGCTTGCTTCCCGTTGCCAGAATGCACTTCTTGAACACGAGTTCCAGCGTCCCGTGCGGCTGCTCGACCAAAAGCGTTTTTGAACTCGTAAAGAACGCTCGGCCCTTCACGACCGTGATCCCGAGTTTTCCCGTCAAAAATTCGATGCCCTTTGTCAGCGTGTCAATGTTGTTCGCCTTCCACTTTTGCAGTTGCGCGACGTCGATCTTGTGCCCCGGCAACTCGACGCCAAACCGGTTTTTTTCACCGGTCTCGAAAAAATAGTCCGCCGCGTGAATCAGCGCCTTGCTTGGAATACACCCCTGATGAAGGCACACGCCCCCCAGTTCGGCCTTGTCCACGAGCGCGACGGTCTTTCCGAGTTGCGCCGCACGGATCGCGGCCACGTACCCGCCCGGCCCCGCGCCCAAAACAACCACCGCGTATTCGTCGCTCGCCTGGCCCATTACCATGCGGTACACGCTCCCGCGACCGGTTGCTCGACACCCAGCACGGCCCCGCCACGATTCGTCGCGCGTTTTTTTCGGGCACTCATGTCTTTTCCTACATCCCGTCAATCAAGAGCAAGTTGGGGTCGCTAAGGTGGCTCATGATCTCGTTGAGGAACCGACAGGCTTCGCCCCCGTCCAACACGCGGTGGTCAAACGACAACGACAACGCCAGCACGCGCGCGGAAACGATTTGGCCGTCCCGCACCACCGGCTTTTCGACAATCCGTCCGATTCCAAGGATTCCCGCGTTCGGATAATTGATGATCGGCATCGAAAACAACCCGCCGATGCTCCCGTAATTCGTCACCGAAAAAGTGGCATGACTCATCTGCTCGGCGGACAGCTTGCGCTCGCGCGCGAGCGCCGACAACTCCTCAATCTCCCGCGCGAGTTGCCGGATGCTCTTCCGGTCCGTGTTCTGCAAAACGGGCACCAACAAACCGTCGGGCGTGTCGACGGCGAACCCGATGTGATAATACTTCTTGAGCACGATCTCGGCGCTCGTCTCGTCAAGCGAAGAATTCAGGATCGGGTGCTTTTTGAGCGCGACGGTGATCGCCTTGATGATGAACGGCAAAAACGTGAGCTTGACGCCCTCTTTCGAAAGCGCTTCTTTTTCGCGCGCGCGCAAATTCCACAGCGCACTCACGTCGCACTCGTCCAGAATCGGCGTGTGGACGGCCATCGACACCGACTGGCGCATGCGCTCGCCGATGGCCTTGCGGATGCCCTTGTACGGCACGCGATCGCTTTGACCGGCCACCACCGGTGCGGTCTTGACAACCTCTTGCTTTTCGACGACAACCGCGCGCTCGGACCGGCCCGTCTGGGAAAAGCGCCGCACGTCGTCGTCCGTGATACGCCCCCCCGAACCCGAGCCGACCACTTGGGCAATGTCCACATTCAAATCGCGGGCCAGCTGGCGCGTATGCGGCGTCGCCAGCACGCGCTTGATTTCCAGCGTGCGATCGGAGGCCTGCTTTTGCACGCTCGACGCCGTTCCCGAAACCGTGACGCTCGAACTATAATCCGTCTTTTTGTCAGCGGCCAGCGCAGCCGCAATCGTCGGCAAAGGCGCGCGATTGGCCACCGGCAATTCGGCCGCGGTCTGCGGCACCTTTTTTGCCGCCGGCCCCGGAGTCACGACGGCCGGACTCGCGCCCGCGCCGCCCTCGTCGAGGCTCAAAAGCACGCTGCCGACTTTGACCGTGTCCTTTTCCCTGAAAAACAGTTTTGTGATTTTTCCCGCTTTCGGGCAGGGAATCTCCACCACGGCCTTGTCGGTTTCCATTTCGCAGACGGCCTGATCCGCCTTGACCGAATCGCCCTCTTTGACAAGCCACTTGACCAACACGCCCTCTTCGACGCCCTCGCCCACGTCCGGAAACTTGAAATCCATTCGGTAGAGTGCACAAAGAAAGTTTTTAAGAACCCGTCCGACGCCCCGACCACTTGCTAAGAAAGCGCTTCAAGAATCGCGACCGGCACGCGCGTAAACCGCTGGAGATCGAGCGCATCGGCCTTGCTTCCCACAATCGATCCATAGTGCATGGGCACGACGACTTGCGGCCGGATCGCATCCGCCGCGGCTCCCGCCTCCTCGGCCGTCATCACAAACGTTCCCGACACGGGAAGAAACGCCACGTCGATTCGACGGGTTGCGAGTTCGTTCATCTCCGGAATGAAATCCGTGTCGCCCGCATGATAATATCGCACGCCGTTGATTTCGAAAACAAATCCCACGAACTGGCTCTCGCGCGGATGAAACGGCACGCCGGGCGCGCGAAACTTGTCGAGATTGTACGCCGGTACGGCCGACACCAGAATTCCCTGCGCTTCGATGGTCTGCCCCGGCGCAATCGCCTTCGCGGGCTTTCCGATTTTCCGCGCGGCCGCCGCACTGGCGACGATCGCCGTTTTTTCATGCCGAAAACGTTCGATGTCTTCCATACGGCAATGATCGGAATGCTCGTGCGTAATCAGAATCAAATCCGCCTTGCGATCAAACGATCCCACCTGAAACGGGTCGACGCACACCTTGATCGCGCCGTCGATGAACACGCCGTCGTGACCCAGCATGCGGACGTTTTTCGTGAGTTCGATCATGCCCGCCATCCCGATCCGAAACAATCCCTGCCGCCAAACGCTTTTACGTCTTTGCCGACCGCGCCTACGAAAAAATCAGAACCTGATCGGTCGAAAACCAGTCTTTTTTCGCATCCAAAAACCGGAGGGCCACCAGATCGCCCTCGCTTGCAAGCGGAATCTCGCCTTTTTCCTTTTCAATGGTCTTGATTTTTAGCGCGCGCCCGCCGACCTCCGTGGAAAACTCGCGCTGGATCACACCCGAAGCCACTTTCCCGTAAACAATCACGCCCACGCCCGAAAGCGCAAAAACATCCATGACCAAAAACGCGCCCTTGCCCATCGCGGTTTCGTCCGCGGTCGGCGATTCCACTCGTTTCTTGAAAACCTTGTCCAAAAGCCCCATGCGATTCCCTAGAACTGCAAAACCTTTTCAATCCCTTCGCGGATCCGAGACTCGTCCGGAATAAACCAGTTCTCCATCTTGTAATACGGCATGACCGTGTCGTAACCGGTTACGCGCACGACCGGTCCCTTCAAGTCCGTGATCAGACGCTCGGCCGCAAGCGCCGCAAGTTCGGAACCCATTCCAAGCGTTCGCGGGGCCTCGTGCACAATCACCAGCCGCCCCGTCTTCTTTACGCTGGCCTCAATCGTCTTCCAATCCAGCGGGGACAACGTTCGCAAATCAATGACCTCGACGCTCGAGCCTTTCTCGCCCAGTTCCTCGGCCACGTTCAAACACGGCTTCACCATGGTCCCGTACGTGACCACGGTCACGTCGTTTCCAAGCGCACACACCTTGGCCTCGCCCAACGGAATCGTGTAATACTCGTCGGGCACCTCGGCCTTCAAGCGATACAACTTGAGCGGCTCCAAAAACATGACGGGATCCGGATCCTCAATCGCGCTCGCCATCAACCCCTTGGCATCGTAGGGATTGCTCGGGATCACGACCTTGAGCCCCGGCGTGTGCACGTAAAAACTCTCCGTGCCCTCGCTGTGGTGCTCGAGCGCGCGCACACCGCCAAAATGCGGCGAGCGGATCACGATATGGCACTGGAACCGTCCGCGGGAGCGATTGCGCAACCGCGCCAAATGCGAAACGATCTCCTGAAACGCCGGATAAATGAACCCCGAAAACTGGATCTCGCAAATCGGCTTGTAGCCGTACACCGACAGTCCGATCGCGGTGCCGATGATTCCCGCCTCCGCAAGCGGCGTGTCAAACACGCGGTCCGGAAACTTGGCGACCAAACCGTCGGTAATGCGAAACACGCCCCCGTCCACACCCACGTCCTCGCCCATCATCAGAACGCTGGGATCGCGCTCCATCGCCTGGAAAAAAACCTGATTGAGCGCCTGAATCGCGGTCTTCTGGCTCATGACTCGGCCTCTTTCTTCAGTTGGTTCACGTGATCGATCGCGGCCTGCTTTTGCGCCAAAAACTCGGCCCCGGGCTTTGCGTACAAATAATCAAACATGTCCGCGGGGGTGGGCGGCGCCATCGTCTCGTATTCCTTGACCGCGGCCTCGACCTCGGCGCTGATTCCCTCAAGCGCCTTTTGTTCCTCGGCCTCGCTCCACTGGTTCTTTTTGGACAAATACGTTTTGACACGCAAAATCGGATCGCGCGCCTTCCAGTACTCGACCTCTTCCTTGGGGCGATAGCGCGTCCAGTCGTCCGCCGTCGTATGGTCGCCGATTCGGTACGTAATCATCTCGACAAGCGTCGGGCCCTCGCCGCGATACGCTTTCTCAAGCGCAGCCTTGGCCACCGTGTATACGGCCACGACGTCGTTGCCATCCACCTGCACGCCGTCAAAACCAAACGCGATCGCCTTTTGGGCAATCGTCTGCGCGCCCGTCTGCTTCTTCCGAGGCGTGCTGATCGCAAACTGGTTGTTTTGCACGACAAACACCACCGGTAATTTCAAATCCCCCGCAAAATTCATGGCCTCGAGCGTCTCTCCCTCGCTAGTGGCCCCGTCCCCGCAAAACGAAACCGCGGCCGCCTTCACCTTTTTGAGCTTCATGCCCCACGCAAGACCCGCCGCGTGCAACGGCTGCGAACCCACCGGAATCGAAACCGGCATCAAATTTACGCCCTCGGGCATGGCATTGCCGCGCTCGTCGCCCCCGTAATTAAGCAAAATGTTCCGCATCGTCTGGCCGCGCACGAGCGTCGCCGCATTCTCGCGAAAATTCTGAATAAAAAAATCGTCTTTTTGCATGGCAAACGCGACGCCGACCTGGGCCTCCTGCCCAAGCACCTGCGCAAACGTTCCCAAGCGTCCCGAACGCTGAAGCTTGAGCATTTTCTCATCAAACGTCCGGCCCCGCAACATCGCAAGCAACATTTTTTTCAAAAACTCGTCCGAGACCTCTTTTCGAAGACCCTCGTCCATCGCCCCGTTCTCGTCAAGCACCTGCTCGAACTTGATATGAAACTCTTGCACGTCCTTTTCCATTCCAAAAACCGTATGGAAATGGGCGTTATTGGTTTTTATTTCAGCCTTTTTTGCCTTTTTTTTAGTCTTGAAAAATCAAACTCCCAAAAGCACGGAAAAAACAGGGCCCTCGCCGTCGGCGAGGAAAAAAAATCATTGACCCCAGGGGGATTTGAACCCCCGTCAGCGGGTCGCTCCCTCAGACTTTTATCCCATCCTCTTCGGCGAACGCGCCTCGAGGATGGGCAAAAGCCTTGGGAAAAACGGCTTTTGGCTTCGGCCAAAAGTTATTTTTCCCGCGGTTGCCGTTTTCTTTTCTTTTGGGCAACCTGCACTTCCGTCAAAATGTTAATGCATTTTGACGAGAGGGCGGGCCGGAACCCGATATGCTATCCAGGCTACACCATGGGGCCATGGTTCAGTCCAACGATTGTTTTTGGCAAAGCGAATAAAAACGGGCTCCTGCCCGCTTTTTTTTTTGCCTTTGACCTATGGCACTTCGCCGATGGCTTCAAGCACGGGCCGCGACCAACCGCTCGTCGCAAAGAGGAACGCAAACGAGTTGTTCGACTGGCTTGTTTCCTCGACGACGTCCGAATCGTCGGCCATCACGCGCATGAAATACGTTCCCGCGGGCAATCGATGAGACACCCGAAAGTCTTCGAAGGCTCCCGGCGCAAGAGCACCGGCCGCGACCGCAAACACGTTTCGCTGAACGAACGCGCCCGAAAAATCGTAGAACTCAACGACATGCCGAATCGGTCCTCCGGCGTAACCCGCCGTGCCCGCGTTGGCCACGCGCACGATCATCCGGCCCTCCGTTTGCGTGAATTGAACCTGAGCGATCTTCAAATCGGGCTTGGGCAACGGGACGACGTTCGTCATCGAAAACGCGTGCGCCATCGCATTGTTGGTTTCGTCGGACTCGTCCACGACGCCCGCGGGATCCTCGGTCACACGCAACTGGTAGCCCCCGTTCATGATTCCGTCGAAGCGCACGCGGGTTTCAAACGACGCGCCGGATCGCACGTCCACCGAATAAAATTCGGTAAAATACTGTACCGCCTGATTGGACGCGTTGAACAACGCATACCGCACGGTCCACGGGCCCTGGTAATTTGACGCCGACCGGTTCGCATGCGAAACCAAAAACTCGGCCACGCCGGACTCGATCAAAACAGGCGAAACACTCATCGCAACAAAATCGGGTTTGTCGCTCAATGCGAAAACCGGACTGGCCAAAAGCACCAGCCCCAAAAGAATCGGGACAGCCATCGCTGTGGAGATTGTATACGTCATACCCCATCGCCCACAACACGATTTATAAACCGCCTGCCCGCGTCCACGTCGGGACTACGCGTGACGCACCAAGCGGAAAAACTCTTGGGCCTTGTAGGAACTGCGCACAAACGGCCCCGCCTTCGCGAACACAAAACCCTTCGCACGCGCGGCCTCCTCGAGGCGCTTGAAGACCTCGGGCCGCACAAACGCCCGAAGCGGATAATGCCTCTCGCTCGGCTGCAAATACTGGCCCAAATACACGATGTCCACGTTTGCCGCTCGCAAATCGTCGAGCGCTTCGAGGACCTCGTCCTCGGTTTCGCCAAGGCCCAGCATCAGCGCGCTTTTGCTAAACGTTTTTGGCGACGCCCCTTTCACCGTGCGCAACACTCCAAGGCTCTGCGCATAGTTTGCGCGCCGATCGCGCACGCTCGCCTGAAGGCGTTTCACGGTCTCAAGATTGTGTCCGAACACGTCCGGTTGCGCGTCCAACACCGTTCGAATGCACGATTCACTCCCCCGAAAATCCGGCGTCAGAACCTCGATTCCGATTCCCGGATTGCGCTCGCGCACGGTCCGAATGCACTCCGCAAAATGCCCCGCGCCCTGATCCGGCAAATCGTCGCGGTCCACGCTTGTGATCACGACATAGCCGAGTTTCATGTCCGCAATCGTCTGCGCGAGCGTCACGGGCTCGCCCGGATTCGGGGGCAACGGAGCGGCCGCGGTCTTGATCGCGCAAAAGCGGCATCCGCGCGTGCACGTGTCCCCCAGCACCATGAACGTGGCCGTGCCCGCGCTCCAGCACTCCCCCATGTTCGGACAATGCGCTTCCTCGCACACCGTGTGCAATCCCAATCTCGGAATCTTTTCGCGAAGCACCGCAAACGTCTCCGCGGTCGGCGCGCGGATCTTGAGCCACTCGGGCTTGGCAGGCACACTCATCCGCTAGACTAAGGCGGTCTTGGTTTAATTAGGGTTTCGAGACGACGAACCGAATTCGCCGGCGGCCTTCACGAAGCGGTCGGGCTCGTCCACGTTGAGCACGATCTCGTCCTTTTGAGTGAACAATGCGCTCCACGGCATGCGCCGCTTGGATTTCAACATGATTCGCACCAGCCGATCGTGCGCGCTCACGACAAACACGGGCGACGCGCCAAAACCGAGGCGGACGCCGTATCCCAAAAACCAGGGCAATTTGGCGGGATAGGATTCCACGCGCGCGACCTCGGCCCAAGAAATTGTTTCGTCGAAGAGCAGTCCCATTCGCACGCGGATTCCGCGCATGCCGATCGCATGGCGCGTGAACAAGACGGGCGCCAAAAGCAGGACGCCGACGATCGTCACAAGGACCGTGGCCACGATGGTCCCCGAAGCATCCGATCCGGACACATCCGAGAACGCCCAGAAAACCGGCCAAACGCCAAAACCAAGAACCAGCACGGTGATGACAAAAAACAGTCTCCGATCATACGAAAATTCCTCGCCGGATGCGCGCATGCACGATTTGGGCTCGCTGGCTTTATTAAGTATTTTGCCGGCAAAACCTATCATGGCAACGATTCGCCGCGTGCTCGTGACCGGCTCTTCCGGAACCATCGGAACCGGCCTCTGCCAATTCCTTATCCAAAAGGGTTTCGACGTCGTGCCCGTCGACTGGACGGCCAACACGTGGGATTCCGAACTCAACCGGCGGACGCTCAACCTCGATTTGCGATCGCCCGCCAACTGGAAACGCCTACCGTCCGACATCGACGCGGTTGTCCACCTTGCCGCCAACGCGCGCGTTCACGAACTCACGCTCAACCCCGACGGCGCGCGCGACAACATCCTCACGACGTACAACGCGCTCGAATTCTGCCGCACCGCCCACGTGAAACGCTTTTTCTTCGCGAGCTCGCGCGAAGCCTACGGCGACAACACCGCCAAAAAAAACCGTGAGGCCAACGTGGACATCACGCGCACGCCCTCGCCCTACGCGGCCTCCAAGATCGCGGGCGAGGCGCTCTGCCACGCGTACACACGCTGCTACGGAATCGACCACGTGATCTTTCGCTTCTCCAATGTGTACGGAAAATTCGACGACTCGATTCGCGTGGTCCCCTTGTTCATCCGCCTCGCGCGCGCAAACGAGCCGCTCACCGTGTTCGGCAAAACCAAAGCCTACGACATGACGCACATTGACGACACCGTCGACGCGATTCACCGCGCACTCGCTCGCTTTGAAAAAGCGAAGAACCGGACCTTCAACGTGGCGACCGGCCGCGCCGTGCGCCTGGCCGACATGGCCCAATGGATCAAGCACGAACTTCATAGCACGAGCCCGATCCGCTTCGCGCCCATGCGCGCCGGCGAAATCGCGTTCCACCGCGCCGACATTTCGGCGGCCCAAAAAATCCTCGGCTATTCACCCAAAATTCACGCACGCGAAGGCCTTGCACGCGCCGTCGAATGGTACCAAAAAAACCGGCCCTGACCGACGCATGAACCTCGATTCATGCGCGGCCGAATTTAAATCCTCGACTGTCCTGTTCATGGCATGCACAAACAAACCACTGGCCTTCTGCTTGTTCTTGCCACGGCGCTCATTTCCGGCGTGTCCATCTTCATCAACAAATTTGCCATTACCGACTTCAATCCATTCCAGTTCACATTCCTCAAGAACACCGCCGTGGCCCTCGCGCTTTTTGGAGTTCTACTTTTGTTCCTCAAACGCGACGCATTCTCCAAACTCACCACTCACCACTGGAGTCAACTGGTCGCAATCGGCGCCACCGGCGGCTCGATCGCGTTTCTCCTATACTTTTATGCCCTCAAGGTCACAAGCAGTGCGATCAACGCGGGATTTTTGCACAAAACGCTTTTCCTGTTCGCCTCCGTCCTAGGTTTTTTTTACCTCAAGGAAAAATTCGACTCCAAATTTCTCATCGGTGCGGGACTCCTTCTCTTGGGCAACCTTCTAGTCTATTCCGCGCTAGGCGGATTTTCGTCCACCGACTTTTTGATTCTTGCAGCCGTCGCCATCTGGGCCATTGAAAATGCCTATGCCAAAAAAGTGCTCTTGGAACTCTCCGGCCTGCAGGTGGCCTTTGGCCGCATGTTCTTCGGCGCCGTGTTTATCCTCGCCTTCCTGCTATTCACCGGCCAGTTCCCGAACCTTGGAGCCGTCACCGCCCCCCAATGGTTTTGGGTTGGCATCACGTCCCTCTTCCTTTTGGCCTACGTGACCACGTTCTATTCGGGCCTTAAACACATTCAAGTCTCGCACGCGACCGCCATTCTCATGCTTGGACAACCCGTGACCGCGTTATTGACCGTCCTCTCCGGCGGCAAAGCCCCCGCACCCCTCGAAGCCCTCGGCTTGCTTGCTCTTGTGGTCGGATCGATCGTCATTGCCCACAGCGCCCTCACGGCACGCCACACCGCGCCCGTTCGCTCGCTGGCCTCGCTCTAGCGATCTCATGAATCCCACCGAACTCATTGTTCGCCACTCCTTTGCGCCCAATCGTCTGCGCTACTGCGGCGCAACCGATTTGTCCGATCGGATCCCTGCGTTCATTCGCTCGCACGATCCGGATCTTGAACGCCAGTTGCAAAACGGCCTGCAGTCCTTCAAAGGTCTGATCGCCTACCTTGACCTGATTGCCCGAGAAATTGATGCCAAACCTTTTTCTCCCGGCGTCGGGGAAGCCTATTGGATCGGAAACGAACTCCTCAGCCGCGTGCGCCTGTCCGCCATCGAACACCTGTTTGAAACCACGTTCGCACGCGACGACTACCTTGGACCCGAACTCGCCGCCGAAGCCCGCGCGCGGCTCAACCCCGATTTTTGCGTCCACCACAGTTTCCACGTCTTTTTCACCCACTTTATCACCGACGCTGTGCCCGCCACCATCGCAAACCTGAACCGCTGCCGCATCGCACCCGCCCGCGTACTCGAAATTCGTTCCCGAAACCTATTGACCGAATACCGGCCCGTCGCCGAACACGATGGGCGTCTCTATTTCGCTGAACCCGAGGAACTCGAAATCGAAAACGCGTTCGACGAACCGATTGCGCCCAACGACTGGGTCAGCGTGCACTGGAACGTGCGCGCCATGACTCTCTCGCGCGAACAAAAAGAAAACCTCGACCGCTTCACAAAAAAAAACATTGACGCCCTCAACGCACTAAACGAAAAATAACCCCGGGCGCGGCTAAATTGCGCATGCGCGGTTTCCTCCGTTGTCGCCTAATCCGTTTTTTTCTTCTTGCGCACGGCCCGGTTCCACGCGGCTACGCGAATCTTTTTTTCGGCCGAATCCAACTTTTCAGATGCGATGCCCTGCTGAACAAGCACCCACTCGCCCGGCACCGCACCCGCGGAGGTGAAAAGCAAACCCGCCGGGGCGAAATCTCCGGCCAAGGGAGCCTCTGTCGCCAAGGCGAAGCCGCCGCATGCCCGCCCGGTGAAATCCAAACCGGCCGCGGTCGTCCACAAGAAGAAGTAGCCGAATCAGGGAGCAAGGCGTGAGTCAGGAGCGAATACTTAAACTCGGGATTCCCAAGGGAAGCCTGGCCGACTCGACCGTCGATCTGTTCGCCCGGGCCGGCTTCGACATTCAGGTTTCCTCGCGCGGGTATTATCCCTCGGTCAATGATCCCGAGTTGTCGTGCATCATGTTCCGTGCCCAGGAGATGAGTCGCTACGTCGAGGACGGGGTCCTGGACGCCGGCTTGACCGGGTACGACTGGGTGTGTGAGAACGCCAGCGACGTTCATGAAGTCTGCGAGCTGGCTTATTCGAAGGCGACGTCCCGGCCAGCCCGATGGGTGCTGGCCGTTCCGAATGAGTCGCCGGTCAAGACGGTCAATGATCTGGAGGGCGGCCTGGTCTCGACCGAACTGGTCGGCGTGACCAGGCGGTTCTTCGAGGCTCGGGGCGTCAATGTCCGGATCGAATTCGGTTGGGGCGCCACCGAGGTGAAAGCCCGGCTGGTCGACGCGATCGTCGAGCTGACCGAAACTGGTTCCTCGCTGCGGGCGAACAACCTGCGGATCATCGATGAAATCCTGTCATCGACCACGCGATTGATCGCCAACAAGAAGGCATACCAGGATCCCTGGAAACGGGAGAAGATCGAAACGATCGCGCTGCTGCTGAGAGCCGCCATTCTGGCGAGGACGAAGGTCGGCTTGAAACTGAACGTGGCCAACCGCGACCTGGAAAGCATTTTGAAGATCCTGCCAGCCGAGCGTTCCCCGACGGTCTCGCCTCTGGCGGACGGCGAGTACAGCGCCGTCGAGGTCATCGTTGACGTGGCGATCGAGCGGGTATTGGTCCCGCAACTTCAGAAGGCGGGCGCATCGGGGATCATAGTTTACCCCCTGAACAAGGTATTGCCTTGACGAAT